>Ga0068858_100006716_pt1 | contig 11193 bp, 11 predicted proteins | sample KBSSwiS12_FD_66589 | JGI IMG/M metagenome (GOLD analysis project Ga0068858, IMG submission 66589) | Switchgrass rhizosphere microbial communities from Kellogg Biological Station, Michigan, USA - KBS Switchgrass S1-2 | ecosystem: Host-associated > Plants > Roots > Rhizosphere > Soil ... | reverse complement strand
TGTTGCAACTGATACCCCTTGCTCCTGGGATACAGCCGTGATCGAAGCACTCTCCGGCGGTAATAACCGCGCTACTGCCCGATCCTTAAACTCTTGTGAATATCGACCCACGTCATCTCCTGATCACCCCCATAGGTTACGTTCCTATTTGGGCGACAGGTAGTCTGACGCAGGGGGGATCCTCGACGGCGGCTACGTCCAGGGGGACGAGACCTTCACCAAACTCCTCGACCCGGATCGAGGCGGTCGAGCACGCGATGCCTATCTGTGGGGACATCATGCACCTCACGAGCGTGCCATTGTGTTGGAGTTTTCCCCTTCGCGCAGTGGTGACATCCTGCATCGCTTCTTTCCGCGCGGCTGGTGCGGCGAGGTGCAGACTGATGGCGCCAAGATGTATCCGGGTGTCTTCAAACATGACCCCGGCATCGTGCACTTCGAGTGCATCGCTCATCTGCGCCGTTATGTATTGGAGGCGGTGAAGGCCGGTGAGATGGCCGCATTGCCGCTGCTCGAGGAGATTACGCGACTCTATCGCATCGAGCGGCAGGCCGCCGATTGGGGGATGAATGCCGCTCAGCGGGGCGCCCTGCGATACGCGAAAGCAAAGCCGATTTTGAAACGACTGCAGCGCCAGTTCCGGGCTCTCGAGCGCGACACGCCACTGTTTGGCAAGCTGCGCGAGGCGGTGATCTATGCCAATCACCGTTGGCGCAATCTCGCGCGATATGCCCGCATCGAGTGCGGTCACATCCTGATTGATCAGAACTCGATCGAGCGCTGCTTCCGCCCGAGCAAAGTAGGCTTACGGAATTATTTGTTCGTTGGACACCCGGGCGCGGGTTGGCGATCGGCGGTGTTGTATAGTGTGATCGGGACCTGTCGGATCGTGGGCGTCAATCCGGAAGCCTATATCCGCTGGGTGTTGCCGAAGTTGGCGGCGGCAACCAGCAGTACCGCGTGAGGACTGCTGCCGCACGACTTTGCAGCATTGTATCCCGAGCAGATCATGAACTGCGGATCGTCACCTTCGACTTGATTGACTGTGCGATAAAGCAGTCTCGGTGAGCCATCTCGTGAAAGTGCGTGATCGCAGAGGGCTCCACTTGTTGGCGCGCGTTGAACTTGACTCGCGGCTTTAGAATGATCTCACTGATCCAACTCTGATCGTCCGACAACTTGGCCAACACTCCTTCGGCCATATCTAGATAGCTCTCCACCTCGGCTCCGTGGCTGAAGGCCACGTGAAGCCACGACAGCATGTGAGCGCTGGCTACCGTCGCTACGAAAGACTTCAGCGGATCCAACGGTGAGGAGTCCCGATAAGCTGTCGGCGCCAGCGCGTCGGTGACCCTCAAGCTGTACTTGCCGGCAAAGTGCCACACGTGCTCGCGGGAATACTTCCCCGCCGTGCTGGACCACTTCCCCCGGGTCCAATCGACAGTCACCAGGTGAATCGGCCCGTCGTCGGTCTGGGGCGTTGCCTTATCCTTCCTCATCCCCGAATACCAGACCAGTCCCCGCTGGGACGCTTTCGTCCGAGTGCAGCGCGGACTCGACGAAGTCCGGACTACCGAAAGTTTACCCATCATCACGCCACCACCCGCAGCGGAAGTGTGCACACTCGGTGCTATGGGCCTGAGCAATCTTCAGCCCCGACTACAGGTTGCCGTACGAACCATCGCACCCGTCAGCGCGGCCGAGCGGATCCGAAAAGGACCTCGACGCAACGTCGTCCCAGGTCGCGTCTCTGCTCGCAAGTCGCGTCCCTTACAAGGAGGAGCCCTCAGACGTTGGCAGCATCATTGATACATCGATGCTACTTCCGGAAACAGTGAAACGGTCGCACCATGCCTACCGATATCGACTCTAGCGAGATACTTTACTAAACCCGATCATCGGGTTCGCACTCTATCGCTCTCGGATTGCCCTCAACTGATACTCAGTTGCCACGCGATCACATAGTGAGCGGCATATGCTCATGAAACCACCCAACTAGCCGGGCGGCATAGTCGATGGCGGCAGGTAACTTGCGTACTCCGTGGCCTTCTTCCGGATAAATGACCAGCATCGACTTGACCCCATTCTGAAGGAGTGCATTGTGGAACTGCACTGCTTCCTCCGGCGGCGTGCACCGATCAAGCGCACCGCAGATGTTCAATGTCGGCGTCTTTGCCTTGTGGGCATGCATGATGGGGCTGCGCTGAAAATACTTCCCGCCCGGATTGAGGTACGTATCCGCAAGCGATAAATCCACGTAATGAGGAATATTGCCAATCAGGCGCGCAGTGACCTGGTTTGTGACTGGCGCCACAGGCACCGCGGCCGCAAAGCGTGTGTCCTGTGTAACCAACCACGACGCCATGAAGCCTCCATAGCTCACCCCAGTGACGCCTAGGCGCCTGGGATCTGCGACGCCCAGTTTGACCAGATGATCCAGCCCGGACAGATAGTCCTGCGTATCAGCTCCACCCACATCTCCTAACACCCGCCGGGCAAAGTCCTGGCCACGCCCGGAGCTGCCACGGGGGTTGGGGAACAGGACGGCATACCCTCGCTTCACGAGCATTAAAACGAACGCGCTGCGCCGGCCCAACCAGAATGGATGCCAATGCCACACCGGCCCACCATGGATATTCATGATAAGTGGATGGGGACCTTTGCCCTTCGGCAAGAGCATCCAGCCTTGGATCTCGAGCCCGTCGGGAGCCTTCCAAGTTACACGCTCGACTGACTCTATTGCTCTCGCTTGATCGGCATATCCCAAGTCAAAGGATCTGACTGACCCATATTCCCCTTGCCTGATCACGCCAATCTCCGGCGCTCGCACGAAGCTCTCAGCAACCAGCACGCAGTCGCCCGAGTCTTTGAATCCGGACACGGACGCGTAAACCCCCGCAGTTGTCATGTCCGGGCTGCTCCACACCTCTGTGAACTCGCCTGAAGTGGCATCGTAAAGACCTACCACCGTCTCAAAACCCCGGTGGCCAGCGAGCAGCAGCAGTCGATCCGAGCGCCATTCGGTGCAAGTGACGTCCACGCCCCGCGTATCCACCCTCTGGACTTCGCCTGAACTCATTTCGATCAACCGCAAGTCCCCGGCTACAAACCAGCGATCACTGCAGCTGGCTTCAACAATCGCCAAATGCCTGCCGGAGGGAGAAGCGGCCGGCCAGCCCAATTGCCTCTGATTCTGGGCCGTACAGACCGCGCGGCTCTGGCTGGTCTGAACATCAATAAGGTGTAGGCCAGCGCTGTACCAGAGCCCTTCCCCCGGACCCGGCGAAATCACTGCCGCCACGGACTCGTTGCCACACCATACTGCTTCCCAAATATTGCTCGTTGTCTGACTGGCCTGGCGGACATGATCGCTAGCAAGCTCATACACCCAGGCGCGACGCCAAAGGTAAGTTTCCTTTCCGGTTTCCACCGCCGGTAACCAAGATGGCTCCGCCCCGGTGACTCGTTTTGTAGTCACCCCACCTTGGACGCTCGCAATGTCAGCACCATGGCCCGCCACCCCAAGCAATATCCGCTTGCCGTCTGGTGACCAGTGCAGGTATTCGACCCAGCCCGCCACGGACGGTGTTGATTTAGTGGCGCCCGTGGCCAGGTCCAATAGATAGAGTTGGGAGTCACCCTTTTTACGACGGTCGGATAGAAAGGCAACATGCTGGCCGTCGGGGGAATATTTCGGCAGTCGGTCCGTATTGGGCCCAAAGGTCAATATCCGGATATCCCCTGAACTCAGATTCACCTGGCAGATTCTCGTCGGGGGAGTGCCTTCCAGTGTGTCCATCAGGGTACCGGCGAACACGGCCCGTTGGCCGTCCGGTGAGGCACAGACCTCCGCAGCATCACTGATCTGTCCTGTACCTGGCCGTCGCAGTGTGGTGTAAAGGCCCTCGGCCTCTACAAACAGCACGGTCTCACGAATGTCCGCCTGACCATACTCGTTCACGATCTTTGCTCCGCCGCACAAACGGATCCGAACTCGGAGGATTTCGCCGAGTCAGACCGGTCATAGCATTCGCAGGTTCGCATCGAGCACGCGAAGATAATTCGAGCCAAGAATCCCGCGGACTTCGTCGTCCGAATATCCTCGCCGATTCAGTTCATCCGCCACTCCAGACAGCGTCGACGGCGGTGCGAAGTCAATGTACCCGTCTGCGGGATACTGACTCCCTTCACCATAGGTCGCCGCATTTGCACGAATGTAACGCGCTAGAGATCCTGCATCCGGTACGTAGTCGAGTCCGATTCCAGCGTGCTGCGGCCCAACGAGTTGAGCCACGTATTCGATCGTGTCCGTAAGCCGCAAAGTTGTTGCCTTCCGATGCTGGGCATCCATGAATAATCCGAGACCGGTGAGACCAATTAACCCTCCTTTACTAGCGCAGGCACGAATTTGCTCATCGGTAATATTTCTATCGTGATGAGCAAATTTCTTCGGAGTCGAATGACTAAATACGGGGGGCTTGGTGGTCAACTCAAGAGCCTCAAGCGACGAGCGCTGCCCGACGTGTGACACATCAACGATCATTCCGACACGATTCATCTCAGCAATGAGATTCCGACCAAACTGACTCAGGCCCGCATTACGGGTTTCGTGGCAGCCGTCTGCCGCGAAATTACCCGCGTTGTACGCGAGCAGCATCTGCATGACACCCAGCCGCCGATACACCTCCACGAGCGCGAGATCACCGAGCAACGCGTTGCTGCCCTGAAACGCGAAACCCACGGCAAGCTTGCGCTCCGCCTTCGCTCTACGCACATCTTCAATCGTCTCCACAAGCACGAATTTTTCAGGGCTACTAAGAAAATAGCGGCGGTTCGCGCCGATTAGCTTTATGGTCTGCTCAATTGAATGCGGAAAGTCGTCAACAACTGTAAAAACAACAAGGGTGATCCCTGCCTTAACATAAACATCAACAAGCTTATCTGCGGTCACTCCTGTCTCGATGGCCGCAAACGGTGAGAACGGAGCAGTCATGTCCACAACAATGGAGTTGTTATAAATAGGGCGCTCGATGAGCGCAGATGTAGCTTCATTCAACTTGGTCTCCCAATCCGAAATACTGACGTCGAATGCGTCGGTGGTTCAGACAGACGTGCACATTGGACACATCGGAAAACCGCTCCTGCCGACATGACGATGCGCACGATAGGCGAGGATCTCCTCAGAGGGGGGGTCCACAGGTTTGGTCAAGATTGGATTGAGGGGCAGGGCCTCTCGGTCGACCACCGTGCCATCTTTGATGACCATATGGATGCTTCGATAATTCTCGGCCGACTGTAGCGGATCTTTGTCGAGAATGAGCATGTCAGCGAACTTGCCGGACTCAAGTGTGCCGAGATCCTGGTCCTTGCCATACGCTATAGCGATGTTGCGGGTTGCAGCCCGAAGCATTTCCATTGGCGCCATGCCTTTCTCCTCCATGGCTTTCAACCAGACGAAATGACCTTGGTCCAGCGCGTTTAGATTGTCCTCGCCCGGGGCCAGCCAGAATTTGTTCCACCGAGGATCCCCCGCAAGCTCAGGTCCCCCAAGGTAACCATCATTGGCCAGCAGTACCTTCGCGCCCGCTTGGAGAAGTCTCCGACAGTTAGTGTCCGACGTTGCGAAATAGGCCCGGTCAATCGCGCAATTTGCCATGAGCCAGTCGAAGCGCCGTTGCGTGAACGGAAAAACAACAGCGCCGGTCTTACGTTCGGCAATCAGTTCAAGCGTCCCTTCGGGAATCGGGAACGGACCTGTGATATTGCAGTGTTGAATGAGATCGCAGCCTGCCTCGACTGCCACCAACAAACTCTCCACTGATGTGGTATGCGCTTGAGCCGTGATTCCTGCGCGATGTGCTTCAGCGACTATCGCCCCTTGCACTCTCGGCGAGAAAACGAGTGAAGTCGTCGGATCTCCCCAGCGATGCTCATTCGACGCGTATTTGATGAAATCGATACCCTTGCCAATATAAGTACGGACCTCCCGCGCGACCTGCTCGGGCGTCATCCAGGACAAGGCGGGGCCCACGTTCTCAGCACAAAGGCCGTTGATGGCCTCCACCAGAAAGGGACTTAAGGTCTCCGGCGTTTTCGCGTCGAAGTCTCTCGAGAGCAGCCCATCAAGACCAACGATCCAGCCGGCGCAAAACACCCGGCTTCCTTGGGTTTCGCCCGAGTTGATTCTATCGCGGGCCACCATCATGGGTTGCCGTGGATCGAGGGTATCGAACACGGTAGTAAGCCCGCTCTTGAGCGCTACCTGCGCCGCCTCGATGGCGAGATCTTCCCACCGGTCCAGGTACCTCAAGAGATTTCCAACGGTGTAAATGCCCATGAGATGAACATTTGCGTTCATCAAGCCAGGAATAACATATTTGCCTCGTGCGTCGAGCACTTCGACCCCTGACGGTATGTTCAGCTCCTTCCGGCGACCGGTCGCCCTGATGCGATCTCCCTCGATCCAGATCGACTGTCCTTCGATGGGTTTGTCCGCGATGCCGTCTATGATCGTAGCACCCACAATGACTAGTGACATTCTCGCATTTCCTCTTGACGTGTACTGCCCGCCTGCCGGGGAACGGTGATCAATAACGCCGTCAAAAAAGCCAGCAGGGTCGCCGAGGCGCTGAGACAGATCGCGAGTCGGTAATTACCGAACCTGTCGTAAAGTAATCCCGTCACAATAGGCGCCGCGGCGCCGGCGATTCCCATAACCGACGATTGAACGCCGATTAAGACACCGAGACTTTGAGATCCGAATCCATCAGCGAAGATGACAGGCACAAATTGAGCGACACTATTCGCTGACGCTCCCCACAACACTACAAACGCCATAGCGCACAACACACCAAACCGCGCGTCGCCAGCACCAAGCAGTAACAGAGTGCCGAGAGCACATGCAAACAGCGCACTAGCGAGAATTGGCTTCGCACCAAGGCGCTCCGCACCGATGCCTAGGACGAACGATCCAAGCGCCGACGTTATCCAACTCGATCCAAGCACGATTCCAGCCGAGTGAGTCGAATATCCGGCCTCGATCAGCAAAGACACAAGGTGGTAATAGATCCCGATCATTCCAATGGCAAACAGGGCGCTGCTTGTGGTCGCCACCATGAACATTGGTGATAGCAGAAGCTTTCTGCCGGTCTTCGGGACCTGCACGCTTTCCGCCACCCACGTGGGCGTGTACGCAGGCCGGGGGGATCTGCCGCGTATAGTCAATAATGTCAGTGGTGCCATCATCGCAGTTATTGCAGCGATTAGTTCACTCGCGACCCGCCAGCCATAAGCCTCTATCCACCGGCCGATCAGCATCGCGAATAGCGCTGCGCCTATCGACGCGGCCGACCACACGATCCCCATGCCCAAGCTTCTCTTTGAAGACATCCAGTCCGTAACGACTATCGCACTGGGTACGTAGAACGCCGCGCAGTCCCCAATACCGACGAGCGCAAAGCCGACCAGCATTTCGTAACTCCTATGGCAATGACTAACCAACAGAAAGCCGATTGAAACCGCTACTGCGCCAAAAGCAATGATCGATCGCGCTCCAAGCCTATCGACGGCAATCCCAACGGCCGGCGATGCTAATAACAGCGCCGAGCCAAATGCGGTCGCCGCACTCGAGGTCAGGGCGCTAGGCCATGCGAACGCAGTCATCAACGGATTAATTAGGAGTCCGACAGCAACAGATCCAACGCCCCCGATTACGAAACTAGTCGTGCTCACGCTTGTTATGACAATCCATCGCGGCGGCAGAAGTTTTCGTGGCACGCGTACTCGGGCTCGGTCTACGTATCGTTTAGGGTTAACCAAGTAAGTCTGCAATTTGGGTAATCGGCACTTAAAACGTCCGGCGTATCGTCAGCGCGCTGTTCGTGGGAGCGCCAAGTTGGTTACCGTACAGCAGCGTCTGATAGTTGTTAAGTGCGTAATATCTATCAAGCACATTGCGTGCGCCCAACCGAAGGAGCCAGTTCTGTGCGGTATACAGCACCAAATCAACCAAGGAGTAACCCGGTAGCTCCTTTGTGGAGCCGTCGTATGAAGTCGGCTGAACGCTGACGTAGCGAGCACCTCCACCGAAGGATAGGCCGCGCAAGACGCCGTCGTGCAGTGTATACGTCGTATAAAGCTCAATGCCTGTCTGGGCAGGAATAGCTCGCTCCGAGGTCTCCTTCCTCTCCATGGGGGAAGAACTGGCCCGTAGACTGTCGAGCCGGCTCGCACTTGGCCCCATGCCGAGGTGTTGGAATGGATTCCCATGGTACTGTGAGCCCTTTTATATATTTCTATTCCACGGTCATGTCGTCTGAACGTGTGGCTTGGTCGAGGTCCAATCTCACTAATGGCGTGCCAGCAATACCCCAAACGGTCGTGGTGAGGGAATGCCCCTTGTCCCGGCCGAAATTGATACGTCTTTCATCTCCGTAATCCATGGGTTCCCTGCCGACTTTTAGCGCAGTGCTCCGGGGCATCTCCTTCCCGCGAACACCGTGCGTTATCGGTTCACCTGCTAATAGAGACGCTTAATTGTCACAAATACGACATCGTCTTGCGGCGAAGCAGCGAAGCATCACGAGATGCGCGTGTGATCGGAGGTCGCCGATGAGCGAGACGACACCCTGTTGGGGAGTTCGTGAGTTGGGGAGAACCTGCCAGGAGTTTGGAGGCGGAAAATGGTCAGGCACGGCAGGGAAGTATCCCCGCGAGCGCGCGGCACTTTGCCGGCAAGCTCGCCTTAAAAGTCACCGACGCGCTGGCACCGGCGCACGCCCTGATACATCTTGGCGCCATCGATCTGCACGTCGCCGCACCAACAGCTTGGGAAGGAGGGTACCGGGGCCGGCGGCCCCGGTAGGGTTTCGGATCGGGAACAGCCGTCGAGGGGCTCACGGCGGCTCGGGCCGCCGCCTCCGCTACGCTATGCGTCAATCGGGTTTTCATATATATATATCTGAATTGGTGATCGTTGATGTGTCGGCGGGCATGCAGTCGGAGCTCTTGGTAGGAGTCCTGCCTTCATACTCGATCGGCCGCGATCACCGACGAGCCAATCCTCAAAAAAGGGGTCGGCTCGTCACCCGGAGGGCTGAGAGGTTCCCGGGCGTAGCCCGGGAACCTCTCAGCCAGTCCTTCACCCGCTTATGCGTTACTCAGCACGGCGGGAAACTGCACCAGATCTATTCTCATCACCATTGACGCGCGCCACCACCCTGATTGCCGCTCAACAGATTATCCATGGGCCGTGCCCGCGCGATTACGCTAAACGCAGCCAACGGGAGGAAGCAGCGCCTGTGCCCTGCGGAGCTTCTGTCCGGTCTTCAGTTGGCCAGACTACACTGCGGCTTCACCATTGATGAGCAGAATAGATCGAGCCACTACCACGCATTCATGACTATGCTCCGTCCCAATCCCCCTGCGTCAGGCTACCTGTCGCCCAAATAGGAACGTAACCTATGGGGGTGATCAGGAGATGACGTGGGTCGATATTCACAAGACTTCAAAGATCGGGCAGTAGCGCGGTTATTACCGCCGGAGAGTGCTTCGATCACGGCTGTATCCCAGGAGCAAGGGGTATCAGTTGCAACATTGGAACGATGGCGAGCAGATGCGCTGTCCAGGCCCGCGCGAGAGCGGGCCTGGACAGCGGCGGCGCGACTGCAGGCGGTGATCACGACGGCGGCGATGGAGGAAGCCGAACGCAATGCGTGGTGCCGGGAGCAAGGGATTTTCCCCGGCGATCTGCAACAGTGGCGGGATAGCGCCACCACCGCGCTCGCACAGCCCGAAGAGTCACGCGCCAGTCCGCAGCAGACGCGCGATGACAAACGCAAGATCAAGGAACTGGAGCGGGATCTGCGACGCAAGGAGAAGGCGCTGGCGGAAGCCGCGGCGCTGTTGATATTGGCAAAAAAAGTATCGGCGATCTTCCACAAGGAGGAGGACGAATGATCTGCGTAGAGGATCGCCGAAAGATGGTGGCAGAAGTCGAAGCAGCTCACCGTGCCGGGGCGCGGCTCGCACCTGCTTGCGAGTTGATAGGCATCCGTGCACGCACGATACAACGGTGGAAGGTGGACTCGAATCTCGAGCGTGGAGACGGTCGAGCACATGCGATGCGGCCGCTGCCTGGCCACGCGCTGACGCAAGTCGAGCGTGAACAGATCCTCCGCGTGGCCAATGAGTCGCGTTTTGCGCAATTGCCACCGGCTCGGATCGTACCGATGCTGGCAGACGAAGGCACCTATATTGCCAGCGAATCCAGCTTTCATCGCGTATTGCGTGCACACGGTCAGATGCATCATCGCGGACGCGCCCGTGCGCCCCAGAAGATGCGCCCGCCCACCACGCACATTGCGACCGCTATCAACCAGGTGTGGACCTGGGATATGACTTTTCTGCCAGCTGAGGTGTTGGGCCGGTTCTTCTATCTGTATTTGGTGTTGGATCTATACAGTCGCAAGATCATCGGCTGGGAGGTGCACGAGACCGACAGTTCCGATCATGCCGTGGATCTGGTGCGCCGAACGGCGTTGGCGGAAAGAATCCATTCCCTGCCGGAAAAGCCGGTATTGCACGGAGATAATGGCGCCACTCTCAAGGCCACCACGGTTTTGGCGATGCTCACATGGCTTGGAATCCGTGCGTCCTACTCTCGTCCACGCGTCAGTGACGACAATGCCTTCATCGAGTCGCTGTTCCGCACGGTCAAGTATCGACCTGAGTTCCCGGCCAAAGGCTTTGCGACAGTCGAGCACGCACGTCAGTGGACTAGGAATTTTACGAGTTGGTATAACCACGATCATCGTCACAGCGGTATCCGTTACGTGAGTCCGGCTCAGCGCCATGCGGGACAGGATCGAGAGATCTTGGCTGCTCGCCACGAGCTCTACACGCAGATGAAAGCCGCCAACCCGCGTCGATGGTCACGCCATACCCGCAACTGGACACCGATCGCGGCCGTCACGCTGAACCCGGAGCGCGACTCAATCGTTCACGCCGCCGTACACGAGGAGAAAAAGCGCTCGGCTGCATGAAATGAAGCGACAGGTAGCTTGACGTGCACCGCGGTGTAGGCGGCGGCGCCGTTGCGACCGTGGCCGGGGACAGGTGCTTCTCTTGCCGCTGGCGACCGGGGCAGTGCTGCCAGCGCGCTCACTGTCTCCTGCCCCAACACGGTCTCCGTCT
>Ga0068858_100006709_pt1 | contig 11200 bp, 4 predicted proteins | sample KBSSwiS12_FD_66589 | JGI IMG/M metagenome (GOLD analysis project Ga0068858, IMG submission 66589) | Switchgrass rhizosphere microbial communities from Kellogg Biological Station, Michigan, USA - KBS Switchgrass S1-2 | ecosystem: Host-associated > Plants > Roots > Rhizosphere > Soil ... | reverse complement strand
CGACCCGCTCCCGTACCCGGCCGGGCGCGAGGTCCTCACCTGGGTTCGTCACCACCGCCAACCGGGCGACGAGGTGTGGTTGGTCGACGCCGCCACCCCGACGTGGCGGTACTACGACACGCGCCTCGGCATGCCCGCGCAGCGCGAGCTCGACTGGCGGCCCGGGTCGTCGTGCTCGCCCGTGCCCGCCGGGCACGTCTGGGTGGTGCACATCTACACGTTGGGCGGGCGGGCGGGAACGGCCGGCGACCGCATCCGACGCGCGCTCGACCCCGTGGCCCACCGCATCGCCGTACGCCGGTTCACCGATGCCTCCGCGACGCGCTACGACCTGGCCGCGCCGGCCGCTGTCGTCGACGGCGGACGTTGTCTCGACGCCGTGCGGCTGGCGCCGACCCGGCCTTCAGGGCTCCACCAGGGACCCCTCGGGTCGGGCCGGCTCAGCTGACGGTCGTGGACGTGTGGTCTCCCAGCGGCTGCGGCCGGTTCTCGTCCACGTCGAGGACGGTGTTGTTGTCCGTCCCGGCCTTCGCCGTGACCGTCACCTTCTGGCCCTTCACGAAGTGGTTGGCGGTCGGGTTGGTGAACGTGATCGCCACCTTCGCGCTGGCGCCGTTCGTGGGCGCGACGCACGACACGGTGTACGGCGCCGTGGTGGGGCTGATGTCGGTGCCATTGACGGTCAGCGTGTAGTCGCCGAGATCGACCGACGTGCACGTGATGAGCTCGTTGTAGGTGAGCGTGATGGTCGGGCTGCCGTCGGCGCTCGCCGAGCTCACGAACACGGGACGGTCGCCGGCTTCGATGCTGTCACCGACCGGCTGCTGGCTGCTGCTGACGTCCTTGACGGTGTCGCCGTCGCTGCCGGCCTTCGCCGTGACGGTGATGACCTTCGACGCGTCCAGCGGGGCCGAGAACGTCAACGTGACGGTGTTCGCGGTCTGGCCCGAGCACGTGGCCGACAGCGGTGAGGCGGCCGTGGTGCCCTGCGTGACCGAGTAGTCGGTCGCGCCCGGGATGTCGACGGTCGAGCACTGGATCAGCTTGTTGTACGTCAGCGTGATCGTGGTGTGGTTCGTCGAGGTGGTCGACGAGGCGAACACCGGAACCGAGCCGACCGCGACCGGCGCGGTGGCGTCGCTCTCGTCGGTGTGGTCGACCGTCGTGACCGCGTAGCAGTAGTCGAGCGCGGCCGCTGCGTTCGTGTCCGTGAACGACGTCGGGGTGATCGTGCCCGGCGAGACCATGGAGTACTGGCCGCTGGCGAAGATCGGGCAGCTGGTGGCCTGGGCGCGGTACACGCGGTAACCGGACGTCGTGGCCGACGAGCCGGCGGTGTTCGGTGCGGTCCACGAGATCGTGACGCTCGTCGGCGTGGCGTTCGAGCGGCTGGCCGTCACCGCGGTCGGCGGCTTGGGCGAGTCGTCGCTGAGCACGAACGTGCTCTGGCCGCCGGGGGCGTAGGTGCCGGCCACCTCGTCGTCGAGGGAGAGGCGGGTCTGGAACTCGGCCAGCGTGATCGGCGTCGACGGCGCGAGCTGGTAGCTGTCGCCGGCGTCGAAGCCGTAGGTGTGGCACGAGGTGCTGTTCACGACGTCGCCGCTCGGGCCCTCGGCCACGAAGTCGCAGCCGCTGAAGCTCGTCGAACCGGGCGTGTACGCCTGGACGTCGACGTTGAACGTGCTCGCCGCCGCGCTGGCCGGTGCGAACTGCGTCGAGCCGCCGGTGCCGAACGCCTCGGTCGGTGCCGCCGGGTTCGTCGTCGCGCTGTTGAGCGCGTTGTCCGTGTTGGCGTCGATGAACACCACCGGGACGACGCACACCGGCTGGGCGTTCGCGCCCGACGGACCGGTGATGGTGAACGTGATGCTGCCGTTGGTCGGCGCCGCGCCCTTGTGGAACGCGCCGTCCGTGGGCGTCGGCGTGCCGTTCACGGCGGTGATGCTCGCCGTCGAGCTTGCGTCGTCCGGTGGCCCGGCGGGCGGCGTCGCCGGTTGGCGGGTGCCGTCGGCGATGGTGTTGGTGTTGACGTTGGCGAACTGGGTGTTGCCGCTCGCCGTCGTCACGTTCGAGCACGGCTCCAGCGCGATGTCGGCGGCCGACGTGCCGAGACCGGTCGCGGTGTAGTCACGGGTGCTGCCGTTGGTTAGGGTCACGGCCGTCGAGGGGGAGACGGCGATCGTCTCGTTCACCCGGGTCGGCGCCGGCGACGTCGCGGCGGTCTGCGCCGCGTCGAGCACGCTCGAGGTGATCACGGCAGTGCCACCGAGGGCGGTGACGGTGGCGACCGTGGAGCGGTTGTTGGTGAGCCACGTCGACGTCTCGGTCGGCAGCGACGAGGTGTTGGTGAGGAGCAGCGGCGCCTTCTGCGTGCCGCCGTACGGACCGCCCGTGAGGGCGTCGGGGAAGGCGAAGGCGTTGGCCAGGAGCGCTTGGGTCAGCGGGAAGCCGAACGTGGTCTTCGCCGCATCAGCGATCTTGGTGGCCGTCTCGAAGCGGTTCTGGCCCGCGTAGCGGATGGCGGGGTTGCCGGTGGCGGCGACGAGCTTCGCCTCCACGGTCGTCGAGATGGCCGACGTGCCACCGAGCAGGATCACCTGCTTGATGCCGAGGGACGAGATGGCGGTGCTGGTGGCGGCGGGCACGTCGTCGTTCACGAGCAGGATCGGCAGCACGCCGGCGCCCGGGCCGGCCGCCGCGATGGGCCCACCGGCGAGCGCGTCGGCGAAGTCGAGGCCGGTGGCGACGAGGGCGGTCTTGATGCCGCCGACGGAGCCCACGTTGGCGGCGCCGACCTCGCCCCCAATCGCCTGCGCCGTGGCGTAGCGGTCGGTCCCGGCGAGGCGGGTGACGGTGTAGCTCTCGGCGAGGGTGTCCTCCACCGCCTGCGAGACAGCGACGGTGCCACCGAGGATGTAGACGCTCGAGACGCCGAGCGCGTCGAGCTCTTCGGCGGTGACATCCGGCAGCACATCGGCGTCCGTCAGCAGCAAGGGCGCCGACTTCAAGCCGGCGAGTGCTGCCCCGGCCAGCGCGTCCGGGTAGTTGCGCGCATTGGCGATGATCGCGACGTCGGCGCCGCTCGGGTAGGCCGCGTCGGCGACGGCCGCCGCCGTCTCGAAGCGGTCGTTGCCGGCCAATCGGCCCTGCGTGGCGTTGGTGGTGGCCTGCGCATGCGGCGCGACGACGAGCACCGCGCCCACGACCACGGCCATCAGCGCTGACGCCAGCACGCGGCGCCCACGGGAGAACAACGACAACGACACGACCCCGGACCTCCTCAGGGGCGCGGCCTCCGCGCCCGGGGGAGGACTTCGCCGCGGATCGGCGCTGTCCTGCTACGGGATGTCATGAGATGGCGAGTGGTGAGGCGGAAAAACGAACGGAGCCCCGGTCCGAAGACCGGGGCTCCGTCTCGACCTGAATCGGTCGATATCAGCTCAAGAGATCAGCTGACCGAGGTGGTACCAGCAAGGTTGCCGTTCGTAGCCAGGTCCGTGAAGGCGTTGGCCGCGAACGTGACGCTCACCGGCGTTCCGTTCGTGCCACCAGGCTGGGGGTAGGTGAACGATGCCGTTCCGAACCACATCGTCTCGGCGTTCGTGCCAGCTGCTGTAACCGGTACCGCCACACCCGTGGAGGTGTTCACGGTCGGAGCAGCAACGGCCGAGAGCGGCTCGCTGAACGTCACGGTGATGGTGACCGTCGAGGTACCAGCCGTCGTCGGGTCGAGAGCCGTGGCCGGATCCGTCAGGTCGATGATGCCTGCCGAGGAGACCGTCGCCGTGAAGAGCGAGGCGAAGGTCGCGTTGTTCGTCAGGGCGGTCGCGATGGCCGTAGCGTCCGTCGCTGCAGGCGTGGGCCCGCCGATGGTGATCTGCTTGGTCGCCGCATTCACGGACACCGCCACCGTCGGGTTCGTGCCACCGTTGACGAACGTCCAGCCGTTGCCAGCGTTGCCGAAGGCGGCGCCGGTCGACTTGGCCGTGATGGTGACATCGCCGGGGTTGCTGCTGTCGAAGAGGTCGTAGACCGCAGCCCCTGTCGGGCTGACGGACGACTTCGCCGACACAACCGTCGGCTTCGTCGTGTCAGCCACCACGATGCCCGACGTCGCGTTGTTCTTGTTGTGCGCCGCCGCGTTGTCCTGGAAGGCGTTGGCAAGAAGGTTCGCGGTCTGACCGGTCGCCGGAGCGCTCGGAGCCCACGTTCCGTGCCACACCATGTGCGCGGAGTCCACGAAAGTTAGAGGCGTAGCGGTCTTGCCGTCCGTGCTGGTCAGCGACGGCGCAACACCGGTAACGGGCTCGTCGAAGTAGACGTAGACGTCCGTCGTGTTGCTGAACGCCTTGATGGTGGCTGTCGGCTTGGTGAGGTCAGCCACGACCGTGGTGCTCGTCATCGCAACCGCTGTACCCGTGGTGGCGTCAGCGATTGGCGTGAGGGCGCCCGTCGGGTTCACCGTGAACACGTCGTTCGGCACGAGAGCAGCGCCGGTGATCGGGACGGTGGCCGTATGCGTAGCCGGGTCGTACGTCGGGACGCCGATGCGGTTACCGGCGGCGCCGTTGTTCACCGTGTAGCTCGTGGGTGCAGTGGCGTTGGCAACGGCCCCCGAGAACACGACCGTGACGGACGTTGCGCCGTCCTTGGCCGTGATCGTTGCCGTCGGGGCCGACGAGGTAGCCGCGGTCGTGGCCGCAGTCAGCGTGGCGGCGTCAACAGCAGCGGTGCCGCCCATGACGAAGAAGTTCGCGATGGTCGAGCTGTGCGCTGTGATGAACGCCGACGACTCAGCCGGGAGCGAGGCGGTGAGGATGATCGGGGCCTTGCCAATGGCGCGACCCGAGACCTCCGACGCAGCGAGCGCATCGGGGAAGTTCAGCCCCGTGGCGAGGACGACGCTGCTCGTGGCCCAACCAAAGCCGCCGTTGAGCGACGTCGCAGACTCCATGGCGCCGAGCTTCGCCGCCGTGTCGTACCGGTTCACGCCGGCCATACGGATCACCGAGATGCCCTGGGTCGTGAGCGCAGTCTCGACCGCGGTCGGGACGGCGTCAGTACCACCCATGACGATGGCCTGCTTGATGGCCAGGCTCGTCAATGCGGCCTGCGTCTGGGCCGGGATCCCCGTGTTCACCAGGAGGATCGGGAAGGTGTTGGCGTCAGCGAGCCCGCCAGCCGCCAGCGCATCCGGGAAGTTGAGCCCGGTGGCGATGATGGCGGTCTTGAGCCCGTTGAACGAGGCGACGGGAGCGATGGCATTGGCCGCCGTCGCAACCTTGGCAGCCGTGTCGTACCGGTCGGTGCCGTTGTAGTTCTCGGCGAGCGTGTAGCCGAGCGCCTTGATCTGGTCACGGACCGTCTGGCTGACAGCGGCAGTACCGCCCATGATGTGAACGGTCGCGGAGCCAGCAGCGAGGCTGTCGAGGGTGCCGAGCGCGTTCGCCGTCACCGTGGGCAAGCTGTCCTTCTGCGTGAGCAGGATCGGCGCAGCAGCAGCGCCCGAGAGGTAGGCCGAGGCCAGACCATCGGGGAAGTTCTCGCCGCTCGCGACGATGAGGTTGTTGCTCCCGTTCGGGAACTGAGCGATGGCGGCCTTGGCCGCGGTGTCGTACCGGTCAACACCGGCATACCGCGTGCTGGTCACTGTTGCGGTGGCGCTCGCGACGCCCGGGATCAGGGCTGCCGCTGTGGCGAGGCTGAGGGTTGCGGCAAGAACGCCGGCCCCCACCTTTCTCACAGCACGCCCGTAGGTGCTAGTCAATCCAACCTCCTGGGTTGCATTTTTGAGGGCGTCCCGACTGAAGCCAGCTGGACCCCCAGTCGGGATCGTTGCGATGGAACGAGGAAGTACCTCGTCCCACCAACACAAGAACGGCACCACTGCGAAAACGTGACAGTGCCGTCCACGGTCGGCACCGTACGGTCCTCCGACAACACGGGCAAGCATCTACCCCGGACAAATGGGATGAATCCGCACTCCCGGGGCCGGTCAGCCTACGAACCCGTCCGCCGTCCAGACCAGGTTGTCACCGTCAGCACCGCTGGTCCCTACGGTGAGTGTTCCGGAAAATCCGCCGCTCCCCGAACCCATCGTTGCGGTCCCAGACCAGTCGATCCGGCCACGAATGTCCCACTGTGCGCCGGCCATCTCCGCTTCCGCCGCGATCGAACCGGTCACGATGCCGATGTCGGTCGCCAGGGCAACCGTTCCGAGCACCATGTCTGGCAGCAGTGCGCCGGAAGGGTTGGTTCCACCGCGCACGAGATGGAGGGCCATGGTGACGCCTCCGACCGCGCCGGCGAGCCCCTTGATGCTGACGATGACACCACCACCGCCGGCGGAGAAGACGTAGTCAGTGGTGCCACCACCAGCGGTGCCCTGGCTGCTCGGCGGACCCGCCTCGGACCTCGGGGCGCCCATGTCGACGGGCCCCGTCATACGCAGGCGGCCCCCCGACGGCATCCTGAAGCTCGCGACGTGACCGGACAGACTCGTGCCGACGAGGTTCGCAGGCAGGACCACGCCCGCCGCAGGCCAGCAGAACGGCCGGCTGCCGGGCGCTGGGTCCGTGGCGCGCGCATACACCGATGTCGAAACCATGTCCGAGGTCAGTGGGGCGCCATCAGCGCCGACGGCGGTCAACCATCGGACGCCGGTGATCGATCCGCGGGCAAGGCACAGCTGGGTCGATCCCGGGGACGACGTCGAGAAGATCGGCCCGAGATCGAGGTCTGTCCCGAACGGGCCGCTCAAGCTGGGCGCAAGATCCGTCCTCGTGAGGGCGCCATAACGCCCCCCCGATGCCTCGGTGGCGAGCTGCACGAGGGCGGGTTGGCTCACGGACCCGGCACCGCCGAACGCAACCACGAACCCGGGTGGCTCGCAGGGTGCCGCCGAGGCGCTGTCGCACCACGACTGGCTCGAATCGAAGACGGACGCGAGGAAGTCGTCGGCTTCTGATGTCGCGCCGCTCGACGGCGGCACCGTCAACACCGGGACAGCGTCGTGGGCCGGGCGCACACCGCCCCGAGTGGTGGTGGGAGCCGATCCTTCGGCCGGGGCCAAGAGGAGGGCCGGGGCACCCGGGTCCGAAGCCGCGCCGCTCGCGGCCGCGCACCATGGCCCGGCTGCGAGCGCGTCGGGCCAGCCAGTCGTCGGCCCTGAGGCGGCGACACACACCATGCTGCCGGCGAAGTCGGCGGCGTTGCCCGTGGGCCACCAGCCACCGAAGTACTCGGCCATGGCAACCGACGTGGCGTAGCGGTCGTTGCCGTCGACCCGGCCGGCGGCGGCGCCGCCGGCGAGGGACTTGGCCTGGTCGACGGTGGTCTCGGGGATCCGCCCGGTGCCACCGAGCACGATGATGGCGCTGGGCTGGAGCGCGCTGAGAGCGTTGCTCGTGGCGGCGGGGAGGGAGCCGTCGGGCGCGGTCAGCAGGATCGGCACCTGCCAGAACGAGGTCCACCAACCGGCGGCGAGCGCGTCGGCCCCGGTGCCGCCGTCGGCGAGCACGACGGCGTGGGGTAGCAGCTCACAGGTCGTGGCGTCGGTGCGGAACTCGGCGACATCGTTGCCGTACCAGCCCATGCGCGCCGACCCGTCGGTCGTGTCGGGGTCGAGGCACCCCGTCGCCGTGGTGCCCGATCCGGTGCCGAGCGCGGCGGCGACCTGGGCGGCGGTGTCGTAGCGGTCGGCGCCCCCGACCCGGAACACCTCGTCGTAGCCAAGGCTCACCAGCTCCTGGGCCACGCCCGTGGGCACCGAGCCGGTGCCGCCGACGATGATCGCCTGCCGCGCGGTCTGGCATCCACCGTTGTTGAAGTCGACGGCCGACGACCGGGCGGTCGCCGACAGCGCGGTGGCGCCTTGGCGGGCGGACTGCGTCACCACGATCGGCGCCGACGCGGTGTCGGGACGGTCGATCGAACCGACCGGGATGAAGGTGGGATCCGAGGACGCGGCCACCGTCAGCCGTGGCTGCGACGACCTGTCCATGGGATCGGACAGCGACGACGCCGCCAGCGCGTCGGCGAAGACATCACCCGCGACGACGATGATCGATCGGGGGCAGGCGCCGACGCCCCACCACCCGCTCGCGGGGTCAGGCGTGGAGAACGGATAGCCACCGTTGCCCCGCAACCCGAGGTTGGTGGCGAGGTTCGTCTGGTAGCGATCGACGCCGGCGAAGCGGATGGAGTGTGCCGTCGTGTCGATCGTCGGCTTGAGCACCAACGTGGACGGCCACGTGGTCGGCGAGGGAACATCGGCGGTGGCGGCCGGCATGCCGCTTACGAACGCAAGGGCGACGAGCACGGCAACGGCGCAGCGCCGCAGCGTCAGCTCCCCGAGCGCAGCGAGAGGGTCAACGACGACTGCGTCGTGTCGGGATGGAACCCGACGGTGATCGAGCCGTGCGTGGCCAGATCGAAGCGGTCACCACCGGTCAACGCGTACGTGCCGTAGATGAGGTACGTCGTACCCGACGAGTCCGACGACTGCGAGGCCACCGTGCCACGGAACCGGACGACGACGTTGTCCCCGTTCAGCGCCAGCGTGAGGTTGTCGGAGGACGCGGTGCCGTCGTCGTAGACGTAGATGCGACCGGAGATCGGCCCGGTGGCCGACTGCGTCTTGGTGGTGAGCGTCAACGTGCCCGACACATCCCACTGCGGCGACTGACCCTCGGCGTCGATCGAGGTGCCGTCGATGTCGGCGTCCGCTGGAGGCGGTGCGGTCGTGGGTGTCGTCGCCGAGCTGGGCGTCGTCGTCGACGTGGTGGTCGTCGTGACGTTGGCGGTCTTCTTATCGAGACCGGCGAACGGCTTGGCCGACGACGGCGGGATCGTGGTGGTCGTGGTCACCAGGGTGGTCGTGGTCGTGGGGTCGAGCACCACTTGCGGGCCGGTGGTGGTCGATGTGGTCGACGTGGGCGCCGGCGCGGCGATGGCCGCCGGCGTCTTCGGCTTGTTCGACGACTCGTCGTGCACGGCGATGGGGGTGGCGACCGCGGCGACCGCGGCGACGGCGCCGGTGACGAGCGCCGTCTTGCCGCCGACCGAGCTCGCCATCTCGGCGAGGCGGCTCACGCTGGGCCCGGCCTGCACGACGTGGCTCGTCAGCTGGGTCGCCAGGTTGACCCCGTCGGGCGTAGGCGTCGACACGGTCGAGTCGGAGGCGACGGTTGCCCGGCGGAGACCAGGGATGACGAACGCGATCATCACGCTGACGCGGGACAGGATCTTGTGGAGGGCCTGGCGACCCCGATGCACACGGGCTCGGGCGTTCTCCTCGCTGACGCCGGTGGCTTCGGCGACCTCGCGGAAGCTGAGGCCGTCGACGTAGCGCAGCACGAGCGCCTCGCGGTAGGACTCGGGCAAATCCTTCAGGGCCTCGGACATGATCCGCACGGTCTCGTGCAGGACGGCGTCGTCGCCGGGATCGCCGGCCAGCTCCTCCGGGAGGGCGGCGACCTTCTCGACCAGGCCCTGCTGACGGCGACGGCGGTTGCCCTCGTCGTGGCAGACGTTGGTGAGGATGCGGTGCAACCATGCCTTGAGGGCGAGGTCGCCGTCGAGGTTGGGCAACGCCCGGTACGCCCGCACCAGGGTGTCCTGCACGGCGTCCTCGGCCGCCTCGTGCTGCATGAGCCGCCGCAACGCGTGGGCGTACAGCGCGTTGTACTGCGTGCGCACGATCGTGTCGAAGGCGCGCTCGTCCCCGGCCTGGTAGGCCCGGACCAGCACCTTCTCGTCGATCTCGGTGAACGCCATGCAGGAACCCAGCTAGAGGCTATTGCCGTTGTAACCGCCGGCGAGGCCGGTTCGTGACGCCCTATTCGGCGGCGTCGGCCAGTGCTTCCGCCAGCGAGGGGTGCACGAGAAGCGATTCCACGATGTCGGTGACCTTCAAACCAGCGGTGACGGCCAGCGCGATCACCGAGATGAGCTCGGCGGCGCTGCGGCCCACGATCGACCCGCCCAGCACCACGCCGGTGTTCGGGTCGGAGAGGATCTTCACGAACCCCCGGGGATCGCCCTCGATGAGCGCCTTGGGCGACGCCGAGAACGGCACCTTCGTCACCCGGATCTTGCGCCCCTCGGCGAACGCATCGGCCTCGGCCAGGCCCACGTCGGCGATCTCGGGCTCGGTGAAGATGGCGGAAGCCGCCTTGTCGTAGTCGAGGTGACGGTGATCGCGGGTGTGCAGGCCCATCACGTGCTCGGCGATCTTGCGACCCTGCATGGCGGCCACCGACGACAGCGGCAGCTTCCCCGACACGTCGCCCGCCGCGTAGATGTGGGGCACGTTCGACTGGCAGTGGTGGTTGATGACCACGTAACCGCCGTCGAGCGCCACCCCGGCGGTGTCGAAGCCGAGGTTCTCGGAGTTGGGGATCGATCCGATGGCGAGCAGCGCGTGACTGCCTTCGACGTGGCGACCGTCGTCGCACAGGACGTTGACGCCTTCGTCGGTGCGCTCGATGCCGGTGGCGCGCGCGCCCTTCAACAGCACGACGCCGCGGTCGAGGAAGTTCTCCTCGAGGGCGGCGGCCACCTCGGGGTCCTTGGCCGGCAGCACCTGCTGGCGGCTGACGATCAGCGTGACCTTGGAGCCGAACGCGGAGAACATGTGCACGAACTCCACGCCGGTGACGCCGGAGCCGACGATCACGAGGTGGTCGGGCAGCTGCTTCGGCGGATACGCCTGGCGGGTGGTGAGGATGCGGTCGCCGTCGACCTCGGCCCACTCGGGAATGCGGGGCCGGCTGCCGGTGGAGACGAGCACGGCGTCGGCCTCGAGGTGCTCGGTGCCCTCGGGTCCTTCGGCGATGACCACGTTGGGGCCGTCGAGCCGTCCCGTGCCGCGGATGAGACGCACGCTTTGGCTCTCGAGCAGGCCGACGATCGACTTGTTGAGCCGCTGCTCGATGGCGAGGTTGCGGTCGCGCAGCGCTTCGAAGTCGAGCGCCGCGTGCATCGACGCCAGGCCCATGCCCTCGGCCCGCTTGGTGAGCGACATGGCCCCGCCGGTGGCGATCATCGCCTTGGAGGGGATGCAGTCCCACAGGTGGGCGGCGCCGCCGATGATGTCGCGCTCGACGATGGTGACGTCGGCGCCCAGCCGGGCGGCATGGGTGGCCGCGGTGTGTCCCGCCGGCCCGCCACCGATGATCACGAACTTGAGCGCCACGTC
>Ga0068858_100006707_pt1 | contig 11202 bp, 6 predicted proteins | sample KBSSwiS12_FD_66589 | JGI IMG/M metagenome (GOLD analysis project Ga0068858, IMG submission 66589) | Switchgrass rhizosphere microbial communities from Kellogg Biological Station, Michigan, USA - KBS Switchgrass S1-2 | ecosystem: Host-associated > Plants > Roots > Rhizosphere > Soil ... | reverse complement strand
CAGCCGATATACTAGCGCGCTTTCCGCCAGCAACCGCGCAGATAGTGTGAATCCGATGCCAGGCCCGACTTTCCAGGACATCATCCAGACCCTGAACCGCTACTGGGCCGCGCAGGGCTGCGTGCTGCTGCAGCCGCTCGACACCGAGGTCGGTGCGGGCACGTTTCATCCAGCGACCTTCCTGCGTGCGCTCGGCCCCGAGCCCTGGGCGGCGGCCTACGTGCAGCCTTCACGCCGACCGACCGACGGCCGCTACGGCGAGAACCCGAACCGGCTGCAGCATTACTACCAGTACCAGGTCGTGATGAAGCCAAATCCGGACAACATTTTGGATTTGTATGTCGGCTCGCTCAAAGAACTCGGTGTCGATCCGCTCGTGCATGACCTGCGCTTCGTCGAGGACAACTGGGAATCGCCGACGCTCGGCGCCTGGGGCCTCGGCTGGGAAGTCTGGCTCAACGGCATGGAAGTCACCCAGTTCACCTATTTCCAGCAGGCCGGTGGCCTCGAATGCCGACCAGTGACGGGCGAGATCACCTATGGTCTCGAGCGCCTAGCGATGTACCTGCAGAACGTCGACAACGTCTATAACCTGGTCTGGACGAAGGCGCCGCACGGCGTGGTTACCTACGGCGACGTGTTCCATCAGAACGAAGTCGAGCAGAGCACGTACAACTTCACGCACGCCAACGTCGAAAAGCTGCTCGCCTGGTTCGACACCTGTGAAGCAGAAGCGAAGAAGCTCGTCGAAGTCGGTCTGCCGCTGCCGGCCTACGAGCAGGTGATGAAAGCCAGTCACACGTTCAACCTGCTCGACGCGCGACGCGCAATCAGCGTGACCGAACGTCAGCGTTACATCCTGCGCGTGCGTAACCTGGCCAAGGCGGTTGCCGAGGCGTACTACGCGCAGCGCGAGAAGCTCGGATTCCCGGGTTTGAAGAACAAGAAGGAAGCCGCCTGATGTCCATGGCGACGAAGAAATCCCTGTTGATCGAACTCGGCACCGAAGAGCTGCCGCCGAAGGCGCTCGACGAGCTGGCGAATGCGTTCGCGACCGGCGTCGCAGAAGGTCTGAAGAAGCGTGGCGTCGAAGCCGATGCTGCGAATGCGAGAACGTATTGCTCGCCTCGCCGTCTCGCCGTGCTGATTCCGGCGGTCGCCGCCGAACAGCCGCCGCAGAAATCCGAAGTGCTCGGACCGTACCTCAACATCGGGCTCGATGCGAACGGTGCACCGACGCCGGCGCTGCAAGGCTTCGCCACGAAGAACAACATCGCCGTCGAGCATTTGCAGCGCATCACCGATGCCAAGGGCGAGCGCTTTGTCGCGCGCAGTGAGAAACCAGGTCGCCCAACGGTTGAACTGATTCCGGAAGTTGTTGCCGAAGCGCTCAAGGCGCTGCCGATCCCGAAGCCGATGCGCTGGGGCGATCACGATTACACCTTCGTGCGTCCTGCGCACTGGCTCGTGATGCTCTACGGCAGCGATATCGTCGAGGGCCAAATCCTCGGCCTGAAGTCCGGGCGCCAGTCGCGTGGCCACCGCTTCCACCATCCGCAGCCGGTGCATATTGCCGATGCCGATTCCTGGCTCGACTCGCTGCGCGCCGCGAAGGTGCTGGCCGATCCGGCGGCGCGCCGCGTGCGCGTGCGCGAAGAAGTCGCGCGCGTGGCGAAAGAAACCGGCGGCGTCCCGCGCCTGTCCGACGCGCTCTGCGACGAGATCGCCAACCTCACCGAATGGCCGGTCGCGATCGCGTGCGCGTTCGAGCGCGAGTTCCTCGCCGTGCCGCAGGAAGCTCTGGTGATGACGATGGAGACGAACCAGAAATTCGTGCCGGTGTTCGATGCGGAAGGCAAATTGACCGAGCGCTTCATCGGCGTCGCCAACATCGAATCGAAGGACCCGGCCGAGATCCGCAAGGGCTACGAGCGCGTGATCCGTCCACGTTTTGCCGATGCGAAATTTTTCTGGGACGAAGACCTGAAGACACCGCTGGCCGCACAGCAGGATGCACTCAAGAACGTCACCTATCAGCAGGCGCTTGGTAGCGTGTGGGACAAGAGCGTGCGCGTCGCCGAACTGGCGCGTGTGACGGCCAATCGTCTCGGCGTCGATGCCGGCCTCGCCACGCGTGCGGCCGCGTTGTCGAAATGCGATCTGCTCACGCGCATGGTCGGTGAGTTCCCCGAACTGCAGGGCGTGATGGGTCGCTATTACGCGACTGCGAACGGCGAGAACGCCGAGGTCGCGCACGCGCTCGACGAATTCTATGCGCCGCGCTTCGCTGGCGATGCGATCGCACAGGGCAACGTCGCGCAGGTGCTCGCGGTGGCCGAACGCCTCGACACGCTCGCCGGCATTTTTGCCGTCGGCATGAAGCCCAGCGGCAACAAGGATCCATTCGCGCTGCGCCGCACCGCGCTCGGACTCGCGCGCACGCTGATCGAAGGCGATCTCGCGCTCGATCTCAAGGCGCTGCTAATAGAGGCCCTGCAACTGCTTCCCGACACGGCACTTGCTGCGGGTCTGCCGAAGGGCAAGGACGGCAAGCAGCCTGCGCTCGACGCTGGCGCGCGTCGCGATGCGCTTGCGGCCGAACTATACGAATTCGTGCTCGATCGCCTGCGCGGTTATTACGCCGATCAAGGCGTCTCGGTCGAAGCCTTCGAGGCAGTACGCGCACTTGCGTCGGCCGATCTAACCGACTTCGACCGCCGCCTGCGTGCGGTCGTCGAATTCGCCAAGCTGCCACAGGCACAGGCGCTCGCTGCGGCGAACAAACGCATCGGCAATATCCTGCGCCAGGCCGGCGGCGAACCCGGCAACAAGATCGATCCGGCGTTGCTCGACGCGGGTGCCGAGGCCGATCTGCACCGTGCGGTCGAAGCGACCGCCGTCGCGATCGCACCGCTCGCCGCGCAAGGCCGTTATGTCGAAACGCTGCAGCAACTGGCCGGTCTGCGCGAGCCGGTCGATACCTTCTTCGACGCGGTGATGGTGATGGTTGACGACGTCGCCAAGCGCGCCAATCGCTTGGCGCTGCTCAACCGCCTGCGCGGCATGTTTCTCGACGTCGCCGATATTTCGTTATTGCCCGGGGCGTGAGCTGCGGTCGCAGCCCTTGGCGTGGCCGAGTTGCATCAGCTGCATCAAGCGCGCGTTCGATTGCATTTGCTGACCTTGAGCAACGAGAGTCTTAGATTGAGCTAGATTCTGGTCTCTGAGTGGCTTGCTTTCGGCGGCTTCACGTTCCTTGATGGCATTGCGGTTCGCCTGGTCGGCCTGGGTTGCCGCCATGCACGCCGGGCCGCCGACGAAACCACAGGCGGCACCCGCGGCCTGAGTCGTGGCGTTGACGCTTGGTGCGTCGCGCGCTCGCTGCATCTGAGCCAATTGCATGAGCTGCGCGTTGGTGTCGTTGACGGCTGCGATGTTGCCGCGCATCGATGCGACGTAAGGTTGCATTTCCGTTGCAATCTGGGCGCAGCTCATGCCTTGATCGCCGGGACGTGCACCCGAGTCGTCGCGGGCGGCGGCACTCCCAGCAATCAGCAAGCAGGCCGATACGATTCCACAGGCTGCTGAAATTCTCATGGCGCTCTCCTAGTTCTTCACGCAATGCTTCTGCGTCCACAAGGTACGCAGGCGTTCTTTGCGCGCGTCGGGTTTGGCCGCTCCGGCCTGAGCGGCAACGTCGATTTGGTTCTTCATGGTGCTTTCCGCGGAGGCCTGGGCGGCAACGGCCGTTGCGTGTGTCGGATCGAGCTGTCCGACAGTCATAGCAGCGCCAAGCAATGCAGCCGTTCCCTTGGTCTGCGCTTCCATTTTGCTTCGAGTCGCATCGCGCTGTTGCTGTTCCTTTTGCACGATCGTCATGCCCTCGGCATAGATCTGATCGCAGGACAGCGCTTCGTCGCCGGGCCGCGCGGCCGGATCGTCGCCAGCCACGGCAACGGACATGCAGGCCAAGAGCATGCCGAGGCATGCAAGCTCAAATCGCAGTGCCGATTTCGTCATGTGCCGAACTCCCAGCGGCGAGCGATAAAAACGCTACGCCGCTTCCGCGGCACATGCAACGATGGTCGCGACAGCATCAAACGTGCCAGTCGCGGACGCCGCTACTTCAAGTGTGTCCAGAGATATTCGTAGCCGAGCGCCGCCATGAACGCCGCCTGCTTGTTGTCGGCCGCGGCGCCGTGGCCGCCTTCGATGTTCTCGTAGAATGACGCGCCGTCGCCGTACTCGAGCATGCGCGCGGCCATCTTGCGCGCCTGGTGCGGACCGACGCGGTCGTCGCGCGTAGAGGTGGTGAACAGCACGGGAGGATACTTTTTCCCTTTTTCCACATTTTGATACGGCGAGAAGGTCTTGATGAACGCCCAGTCCTCAGGTTTGTCGGGATCGCCGTATTCGGCCATCCACGAGGCGCCGGCGGACAGGTGCGTGTAGCGCTTCATGTCGAGCAGCGGCACCTGGCAGACGATCGCGCTCCACAGTTGCGGATAGAGCGTGAGCATGTTGCCCATGAGCAGACCGCCGTTGCTGCCGCCCATTGCACCGAGATGCGCTTGCGAGGTGATTTTTTTCGCGACCAGATCCTGAGCCACGGCGGCGAAATCCTCGTATGCGCGCAGGCGATTGGCCTTGAGCGCGGCCTGGTGCCAGCGCGGGCCGTATTCGCCACCGCCGCGGATGTTGGCGAGCGCGTAGACGCCGCCCTTGTCGAGCCATGCGCGCCCGACGCTGCCCGAGTAGCTCGGCTGCAGCGAAACTTCAAAGCCGCCGTAGCCGTAGAGCAGGGTCGGATTGCCGCCATCGAGCTTCATGTCCCTCGGCCCGATCACGAAGTAGGGTACGCGTGTGCCGTCCTTCGAGGTTGCGAAGTCCTGCTGTACCCGATACTTCGATGCATCGAAGAAGCTCGGACTGTGCTTGAGCGGCTTCGCCTCGCCCTGGCCGAGCGCGCCGTAGTACAGCGTGGTCGGTTCGAGGAAGCCCGACACGGTGAGGAAATAGCTGTCGTCGTGATCGGCATCGATGCCGCCGGCCGAGATCGTCGACAGCGCCGGCGCGCCACCGAGCGCGGTGCGCTTCCATTCCGTGCCGGGCCTCAAAGGCGGGGTCAGCACTTCGAGCTTGCTGACCACATCGTGCAAGGTGTCGAGGATCAGATGATGCCGCGTCCAAGAATGGCCAGCGAGCGAAGTCGTTTCACTGGGCGCGAACAGCACCGTGAAGTCGCGCTTGCCGGCCATGAAGTCGTCGAACTTGATCGCGATCAGCGAACCCGACGGATAGGTGTTGCCGCCGACGGTCCATGCGTTGCGCAACTGCACCGTCATCCACTCGCGATGCGTGCCGAAACTGGCCGCATCGAGCGGAATGTCGATGCGGGTCAATTTGTTGTCTTTGCCGCGCAGGAAATTTTCGCCGCTCCAGAAATCGATCGCGCGCGAAACGAAATCGCGTTCGAAACCGGGCGTGTCGTCGCGATAGGCGCTGATCGAGAGATCGTCTTCCTTGCCTTCATACACGGTCGTTGCATCGGCCAGCGGCGTGCCGCGCTTCCATTCCTTGACGATGCGTGGATAGCTCGACTTGGTCATCGAGCCGGGGCCGAAGTCGGTACCGACGTAGATGCGGTCTTTGTCGATCCAGTTCGCTTGGAGTTTGGCTTCCGGCAGCGAGAAACCGTCCTTGACGAAGGTTTTGCTCGTCAGATCGAACTCGCGCACCACGCTCGCGTCGGCACCGCCGCGCGAGAGAAAGACGAGGCAGTGACGATAGTCGGGCTTGAGGCAGTCGCTGCCGTGCCAGACCCAATTGACGCCTTCGGTTTTGCCGAGCGCGTCGACGTCGATCAGCGTCTCCCACTTCGGATGCTCCTTGCGGTATTCGGCGAACGTCGTGCGCCGCCATAGGCCGCGCGGATTCGTCTTGTCCTTCCAGAAGTTGTAGTAGTACGCGCCCATCTTCGACACGTACGGAATGCGCGCGTCCGAATCCATCACTTCGAGGATCGCGTCGCGTGTCTTGTCGAATTCCGGCGAGGAGCCGTAGGCCTTGACCGATTCCGCGTTGCGCGCCTTGACCCAGTCCAGCGCCTTCGCGCTGTCGGTTTCTTCGAGCCAGAGATAGGGGTCTTCGACGACAGCAGCGGAGGTTTTGTTCGGATTCACGGCAACAGGTTTTTGTTCGACGCGGGAGCAGGCGGCAGCCAGCATGACGCAGGCAGCGAGAGCGATCCAATAGAGTTTCATGCGCGGCTTCCTTGAGGGGAAGCGCGCAGCTTGGCCGAACACCGCATCGGCGTCCAGTCGGCGCTTGAGCGCTCGTCGCCTCAGGCAGCGGCTCTGGCCTGGTCGCGCCGGTGCAGCGTGCTTTTAAGTGCGCGCGCCATCCGCCGCACCGCTTCGCCGAGTTCGATCTCGTCGTGGAAGCCGTAGCCCAGACGCAACATGGACGCATCGCTTTGCTGGAAATCGAAGCGACGTGCGTCGGAGAAACAAATACCTTCAATTTGACCGGCGCGAATCCAGGCCGGCAGATCAATCGTCTGCTCCGCGCGCGCCCACAGCGCGAGGCCACCTTCGGGCACGCGGAAGTCGAGTGCGCTGCCGAGCTGCCGGCGCAGCGCGTCGACCAGTGCATCGCGTCGCCAGTGGTAGAGCCGACAGGCGCGGCGCAGATGGCGTTCCAGTTCGCCGTCCTCGAATAGCTCGGCGATCGCGCATTCGACCGCTGCATCGGTGCGAGGATCGCTCGCCGCACGCAGCGCCGCGATGCGCCGGAACGCGGCCATCGGCGCGGTGACGAAGGCTGTTTGCATGCCGGGGGCGAACAGATTGGCGAGCGAGCCGAGGTAGATCACGTTCGCGCGGCCGCTGCCTGCGGCGATCGGCAGCACGGGCTTGCCTTGATAGTGGAACTCGTGGTCGTAGTCGTCTTCGAAGATCACGAAGCGGTGGCGCAGCGCGAGTTCGCCGAGGCGCGCGCGGCGTTCCGGCGCCATGACGACGGCAGTCGGAAATTGATGATGCGGGGTGAGGAATACCGCGCGCAGCCGCTGCTGCGTGAGCAGATGTTCGAGCGCGTCGACATCGAGGCCGTTTTCGTCGATGCGGACCGGCAGCAGACGGGCGCCCGCCAGACGCAGCGCATTCCACGCCGGTGGGTAGCCCCAGGCTTCGACAGCGACGGCGTCGCCCGGCGCGATCAAGGCGCGCGCGGAGAGATCGATCGCCTGTTCGATGCTGTGGGTGACGAGAAGGTTGTCGGCGCTGACCGTGAGCCCGCGCGTGCGCGTGAGCATCGCCGCGAGTTGCTCGCGCAGGCACACGTGGCCGCACGGGTCGGCGTGCGTAACCAGCGCGCGACCGCGGCGATCGAGTGCACGATGAAACGCGCGGCTCAGCGCGCGCGCCGGGAACAGGCGCGCGTCGGGCATGCCGCCGGCGAGCGTCAGCATGCCGGGCGAAAGTATGCCGGTCGGGAGCGAAGACTGCATTTCCGGCGGCAAGGAGTAGGTCGGTATCGCGATGTCGATAGCGCGCGGTCGCAATGGTGTTGGCATCGCCTCGGCGACGAAGGTTCCGCCGCCATTGCGCGTGCACAACGCGCCCTCGGCGACGAGTTCGGCGTAGGCGGCGACCACGGTATTGCGGTTGACGCCGAGATGCGTGGCCAGCACGCGCGTGCCGGGCAGCGGCGCGCCGATTTTCAATCGGCCTTGACGCACGGCGTCGACGAGTGCGCCGGCGAGCTGCAGATACAGCGGCTGCGCGCGCGTGCGGTCGAGGGCGATGTCGAGGGTCCATTGGCGCATGTGATCAGGACGCAACCGGACCACCCATCGTCGCAAAACCGGCGCTTTCGACGCGATCGGCGCGCGCGGATGCTGTGACCGCGCCGACTCGCGCGCAGATCAACCAGGAGACTTCCCGTGCGACCGATTTCCTTTGCCTTTTTCGTCGCGGCCGCGACGCTCGCGCAAGCCAGCGTCGCCGCCGAAAGTTCATCGTCCCATTCGCCCGCTTATCGAGTCGCCCTGCTCGGCTCGCTCGGCGGTTCTCGCAATAGCGGCGCCAGCATCAACGACTGGGGTCTCGTTGCCGGTTATTCCAATCGCGCCGACGGCAGTCGTCATGCCAGTGTTTGGTACGGCGATCAGCCGTGGGACCTCGGCACGCTCGGCAGCGCGAGCGGCCTCAACAGCACGGTGGTCTGGCCGGTGAAGAATCATCTCGGCATCGTCTCCGGCATCTCGCTGACCGACGCGGCCGATCCGCGCAACGAAGGCTGGAGCTGCGCCGCATTCATCGCCAATCCGACCGGCCGCGTTTGCCAGGGTTTCCTCTGGGCCGGCGGCACGATGCTGCCGCTGGCTAGCCTGGGCTCGGGTGACCACAACAGTTTCGCCGCAGGCACGAACGATCTCGGCCAGACCGTCGGCTGGGCCGAGAACGACCTGCCCGATCCAAGCTGCGATCCGCAGTCGCACCAAGTGCTGCACTTCAAACCGGTCGTTTGGGTTTTCGGTGGAGCGCCGCGTGAACTGCCGCTGCTCGGCAACGATTCTGCCGGCTCGGCCACGGCGATCAACAATCGCGGCCAGGCCGTCGGCATTTCCGGCAGCTGCGATCAAGCGGTCGGGCGCTACTCTGCCGCGCATGCGGTGCTATGGGAGAACGGACATGTCACCGAACTGGTGAATCCCAACGGCGCGCCGTATTGGAACACGCCGAACATGATCAACGAGCGCGGCGACGTCGTCGGCTTTGCCGGCCTGCCGGGCGATGTCGACGGCAATCTGACCCCGCCGTTCCTGTGGACGCGCGGCGGCGGCTTCCAGATTCTGCCGATGCTCGCCGGCGATATCGGCGGCAGCGCGCAGAGCATCAACAATCGCGGTGAGATCGTCGGCTACGCGTACCCGTCAAGCTTCGTGACGCATCCGTTGTACTGGCAGCGCGGCAGCACGGCACCGGTGGACCTCAATACGCTGATCGAACCGGTCGCGGGCTACGTGCTCAGCATCGCCAACGACATCAACGATCGCGGCCAGATCACCGGCTATGCGACGGCGACCGACGGTTCAAAGAAACGCGTGGCGTTCGTGGCGACACCAACGGGACGCTGATCTTTGTCGGAGCCCGGCCAGCGGCGCGGGCGCCGTGCTCGCCATTCCTCGACCAGCGGGGAATGGCGAGCGTTTTCGCCGATGGCTCAGAGCAGCGGGATCAACAACAGCGCCACGATGTTGATGATCTTGATCAACGGATTCACTGCCGGGCCGGCTGTGTCCTTGTACGGATCGCCGACGGTGTCGCCGGTGACCGCGGCCTTGTGCGCGTCCGAACCCTTACCGCCGAAGTTGCCATCCTCGATGTACTTCTTCGCGTTGTCCCAGGCGCCGCCGCCGGTAGTCATCGAGATCGCGACGAAGAGGCCGGTGACGATCGTGCCGATCAGCACACCGCCGAGCGCCTGCGCGCCGGCGACCGAGCCGCCGAGGAACTTGAAGCCGAATACGACGAGCACCGGCACGAGCACGGGCAGCAGCGAGGGAATCATCATCTCCTTGATCGCCGCGCGCGTGAGCATGTCGACCGCGCGCGAATAATCCGGCTTGGTCGTGCCTTCCATGATGCCCTTGATCTCGCGGAACTGGCGGCGCACTTCCTCGACCACCGCGCCGGCCGAGCGGCCGACCGCTTCCATCGCCATCGAGGCGAACAGGTACGGGATCAGGCCGCCGATGAGCAGGCCGATGATGACGTAGTGGTTGGACAGATCGAACGTGATCCCGGCCAGACCCGGCTGGCCGTTGAGGTTGTGCGTGTAGTCGGCGAACAGCACGAGCGCGGCAAGACCGGCCGAGCCGATCGCGTAACCCTTGGTCACCGCCTTGGTCGTATTGCCGACCGCGTCGAGCGGATCGGTCACCGCGCGCACTTCCTTCGGCAGCTCGGCCATCTCGGCGATGCCGCCGGCGTTGTCGGTGATCGGGCCGTAGGCGTCGAGAGCGACGATCATGCCGGTCATCGACAGCATCGCCGTCGCGGCGATGGCGATGCCGTAGAGGCCGCCGAGCGAATAGGCGCCCCAGATCGACGCGCACACGGCCAGCACCGGATACGCGGTCGACTTCATCGAGATGCCGATGCCGGCGATGATGTTAGTCGCATGCCCGGTCGTCGAGGCCTGGGCGACGTGGCGCACCGGGGCGTACTCGGTCGCGGTGTAGTACTCGGTGATGACGACCATCGCTGCGGTCAGCACGAGGCCGATCAGCGCGCAGAAATAGAGGTTCAGCGCACCGACCTTGGCGCCGGCCATCAGGCTCGTCGTGATCGGATAGAACGCGATCGCGGCGAGGATCGCCGAGACGGCGACGCCCATGTAGAGCGCGTTCATGATCTTCGCGCCGGGCTTGGTCTTGACGAAGAACGTGCCGATGATCGAAGCGATGATCGACACGCCGCCGAGGACGAGCGGATAGAGCACGCCGTTGGCGCCGAGTTCGGTCGCGAGCACGCCGCCGAGCAGCATCGTTGCGACGAGCGTGACAGCGTAGGTCTCGAACAGGTCGGCCGCCATGCCGGCGCAGTCGCCGACGTTGTCGCCGACGTTGTCGGCGATCACGGCCGGGTTGCGCGGATCATCTTCGGGAATGCCGGCTTCGACCTTGCCGACCAGGTCGGCACCGACGTCGGCACCCTTGGTGAAGATGCCGCCGCCGAGGCGCGCGAAGATCGAGATCAGCGACGAGCCGAAGGCGAGACCGACCAGCGCGTGCAGCGCCTTCTCGGTCGGGAAACCGAAGTGCAGCAGCGCGAGGTAGTAACCGGCGACGCCGAGCAGGCCGAGGCCGACGACGAGCATGCCGGTGATCGCACCGCCGCGGAACGCGATGGCGAGCGCTTCGTTGAGCCCGGTGCGCGCGGCCTCGGCCGTGCGCACGTTTGCGCGCACCGACACGTTCATACCGACATAACCGGCCGCGCCAGACAGCACAGCCCCGATCAGATAACCGAGCGCGACCCAGAACCCGAGCGTGATCCACAGGATAATCAGGATCACCACGCCGACGATCGCGATCGTGCGATATTGCCGGTTCAGGTAGGCGCTGGCGCCGAGCTGGACGGCGCTCGAGATCTCCTGCATCCGCGCGTTGCCGGCGTTCGCGGCCAGGACGCT
>Ga0068858_100006706_pt1 | contig 11203 bp, 8 predicted proteins | sample KBSSwiS12_FD_66589 | JGI IMG/M metagenome (GOLD analysis project Ga0068858, IMG submission 66589) | Switchgrass rhizosphere microbial communities from Kellogg Biological Station, Michigan, USA - KBS Switchgrass S1-2 | ecosystem: Host-associated > Plants > Roots > Rhizosphere > Soil ... | reverse complement strand
GGGCCCATCCCATTATTCCTCACCTTCCCATTCCTCCCATCCACCGAATGGGAGAAATAGGAGTCATGGGAATAATAGGGCCACCACCCGCCTACGGCTTCTTCGCCAGGTCGTAGCAGACGAGGTGATCCTCATCCCGCAGGTAGAGCCGCTTGTTCGCCAGCACCGGTGCCGTCCAGCAGGGATAACGCATCTGCGGCACCTGCCAGCGGGCGAGTTCCTCGACTTTGTCCGGGCCCGGCTTGAACAATCCCAGCAGTCCCGCCTCCCCGAGCGCGATCAGCTTCCCATCCGCCAGGATCGCCGAACCACGCCCAAACACTTCCGGCGGCCGCTCGCCCTCAGGAATCCTCGAATGGCTGGCGTTCGGCCATCCTTCCTTCCGTTCCCAGGCGACCTTTCCTGAGTTCAACTCGACGCAGCGGAAAAAGGCATCGGGCTCATTGCGACCGCTAAAGGCGTAGAGGAATCCGTTGGACAGCACCGGGCGCGTCCAATGGATTTCGAGTTGCAGTCCCTTCCAGACCGGCGTCACCGCCTTGCCGCTCGGATCCACCCGCAAAACGATCGAACCCAACCGATAGTAAGCCGACGAAATGAAGACCAGGTCGTCTTGCACGACCGGCGTCATGGCATTGACCGATTGGTCCTGCTGCGCGCGGAACCAGTAGGAGAAATTGACTTTGCCCGTCTTGGGCTCGAGCGAGACCAGCCCCTGCCGCGTGCACACCAGCAGATGCCGCCGTCCATGGATGGTCGCCAGCACCGGCGAGCAGTAGCTCGCCATCATCGCGTAGGCGGGATCGTTGATGCTCCACATCACCTTCCGCTCGCCCGGCCACCCATTCATCGGCTGCCCGCTCCACGACTTCTCGCCGACGTTCTCCCACACCGTCTTGCCCGTGTTCGCATCAAATGCCACCACGCACGAATTCGGTTGCCCGCCCACTTGCACGAAGAGCAGCCCATCCTCCAGCACCGGCGTGCTGCCCACACCGAAGAACGCCTCCGGCACCGCGAAATCCGCCTGCGTCTCGCGCCGCCACACTTCCTTGCCGGTGATGAGATCGAGGCAGACGAGCACACCTTCCGCACCGAGCGTATAGCAGCGGTCGGCCGTGAGCAGCGGCGTGCAACGCGGCCCGTTGTTGTAGCCAAACGGATCGCGATAGTCGGACTTGTAAGCGTACTTCCACAGCGTCAGCCCGTTGCTCGCATTACACGCTTCCACGATCTCCTGCTGCCCCACGCGATGATGGATGACCATCATGTCCCCCCGGATCGAAGGCGCGCTGTAGCCCTTGCCCACCGCCTTTTCAAAAACCAGCGCCGGCCCCTGCGCCGGCAGCGTGTCGATCAAACCCGTCTCGACGGAAACCTGGTCGCGTGTCGGCCCCATGAACTCGGGCCAGTCGGCGGCACGGGCGGCAAGACCAAGGGCGGCGAAGAAAACGAGAGGCAGGGAGGACGACATGCGCGCAGCATGCAATGGGAAGTCGTCCACTGACAAGACGCCGCGACCAAGCTTCACTGTTGGCTGTTCCGCGCAAATGTAGAATCTTCACGCCAGCCCACGCCTCCCGAACATGATGCCTCGTCTCGTTCCCGCCCTCGTCCTTTCTCTCACGCCCTGCCTGGCCTTCGCCGCCGATGACGTCCGCGGCGACAATCCCGATGCGCAGCCGAGCACGCCTGAGGAGGAGCGCGCGATGTTCCATTTGCCCCCTGGATTTGAAATCCAGCTCGTCGCCGCCGAGCCGGAGATCCAAAAGCCGCTGAATATCACCTTTGACGGCGCCGGTCGCCTCTGGGTCACCGGCTCGGAGATGTATCCCTGGCCCGCGGGCACCGACGCCGCGGGGTTGCCCATCCCGGGCTACGAAAAGGCTTTTGCGGACATCGCCAGCGCTTTCCACGTTGGCAACCAGGCGCCGCAGCCGAGCGCCGAAGCGCACGATACCGTCCGTGTGCTTTCCGACTTCGACGATAACGGACATGCCAAAACGATTCGCGTCTTTGCCGATGGCTTGAATATCCCCAGCGGCATCCAGCCCCTGCCCCACGGCTCGCCGGCCATCGCCGCTGCGTATGGCATGCTGCCCAATTTCGATCCGAATCCCGCGATGCAGAAGCGCGCGCCGATTGGCGACCGGCACATCGGCCAGGCTCCGAAGGGAGACAGCGCCATCGTCTATTCGATCCCGAAAATCTGGCTGCTCACCGACTGGGACGGCGACGGTTTTGCCGAAAGCCGCGTGCCACTCTATGAGACCGCCGGCTACCTCGACACCCACGGCGGCATGTCCAGCTTCCTCTACTGGATCGACGGCTGGATCTACGGCACGCACGGTTTCCGCAATCACAGCGAGATTCACGATCTCAACGGGCGCGTCACCTTGCTCGAGAGCGGCAATACCTATCGTTTCCGGCCCGATGGCTCCGCCTTCGAGATTTACACCCACGGCCAGACAAACCCCTTCGGCCTCGCCGTCGATCCGCTCGGCAACTTTTATAGTGCCGACTCGCACTCCAAGCCCGTCTACCTGCTCCAGCGCGGCGGCTATTACGAAGGCATCGGCAAGCAGCACGATGGCCTTGGCTTTGCCCCGCGCATCACCGACGACGGCCACGGCTCCACCGCCATCGCCGGCATTGCCTACTATGCCGATGACAAATTTCCCGAGGAATACCGCGGCAATCTTTACAACGGCAACCCCGTCACCCGCCGCGTGAACCGCGACAAGCTGGAGTGGCACGGCTCCACGCCGCAGGCCATCCGCCAGCCGGATTTCCTCGTCAGCGACGATCCCTGGTTCCGCCCCGTGCAGGTAAAACTCGGTCCCGATGGCGCGCTCTGGATCGCCGACTTCTACAACCCGATCATCGGCCACTACGAATTTCCGCTCGGTGACCCGCGCCGCGATCACAAGCACGGGCGCATCTGGCGGATCGTCTATCGCGGGGAGAAGAAGGACACGCCGGTCGCCACTCCTGCGGACATGACCCGGCTCAGCGCCATCGAACTCGGCGACAAACTCGGCGACCCCAACCTCGAAGTCCGCAGACTGGCCGTCAACGAACTGGCCGACCGCATCGGGCCCCGGGCCCAGGTAGAAATTGCCAACCGTTTTTTGAAGACCGTTCCGCTCGCTCTCTTCTCCACGGAATCCGGACAAGTCGATCTCGATCCCAGTTCGACGTCCCGGCTCGTCGCCGCCCAGTCCGCCCTCGAACGGCTCAAGCCGGGTTTCAGCGCCGCATGGTTTCTCAATCCCCGCCTGTCACCCGCGGAAAATGCCGAAACACTCCTCCGAATGCCGGATGCTTTTGCCAGCCATTCCCTCCAGGCATTCGGCGAACTGAGCGCCACGGATGTCCCCGGGCTCACCCTCACTGAGCAACGACTGGCTCTTGGCCAAAGGGACCGCCCGGTCCTGCAGCGCAATGCGGCACGCGCCATCTCCCAGACGGTGGAAGCCTTGCGCAAGGCCTCCGACACCGAAGCAGCGGGCGCCAATTCATCGGGAACCGATCAAGCCGGCAGCCGTCGCAACGAAGCGGAACTGCGGCGGCAGGCCCTGGCGGAAATGCCCAATATCTTGAGCACTCTGCTCAATGCGCTGAATGACGCTGCGCAGGACGATACCGAACTCGTTTACTCCCTGCGCATGACCCTCCGCGATTGCCTCCTCGTGCCGGACTCCTATGCCGCCGCGGCGCGCGCCGGTGTGGAAGAGAACGCGGCCAATGCGGAGCGCGTCGCCGATGTGTCGGTGGGCGTGCCAACGCCGGAAGCCGCCGAGTTTCTCCTCGGTCACCTCCAACGGACCAAGCTCGCCGCGCCGCGCACCGGCGAATACTTGAAACATGTTGCGCTGCATTTGTCGGCGGAGAAATTCACCATGGTGTCGGAACTGGTCACGCGGCTTGGCAATGCACCGTTGGCGCAGCGCCTGGCAGCCGCCGATGGCCTGGCCCAAGCCGCGCGTCAGCGCGGCATTGCGCTCCCCGACGAGGCCACCACCTGGTCCCAGCGCGTGATGGTCGAGGCGCTCCAAAGCAGCGACGACTCCGTGCTCAAGACGGCGTTGGAAAGTGTGCGCGAAGCGAAGTTCGACGCGAAACTCGCTCCGCTCGCGCAGATCGCCGACAATGAAAAGCTGCCGGAAGCACGCCGCATTGCCGCCCTCGAGGCGCTCGCCAATCTCGACGCGGCACGTCCTATCATCGGCGTGGCGCTGGCCAGTCCCGGGAGCATGAAATTTCGCAAACGGGCTGCAGAACTGCTGGGTCAATCCAATACTTGGGAGGCCCGCGCCAATCTGGTGACGGCGCTACTCTCCGCTCCCACTGAGGTCGGTAATTTCATTGCCGCGGGATTGGCCGCGACGGATCGCGGTGCGGAAGCACTCGTCACCATCATTGAAAATGGAAAGGCCACGCCGATCTTGCTGCGAAATCCGTTGGTCGCCGCCGCCCTGGAAAAGCGCCCCCAGCCCCTGCGTGATCGCGCAGCCACCCTCACCAAGGATCTGCCACCAGAAGATGAGCGGCTCGACAAGGTCATCGCGCAGCGCGCCGACGCCTTCCAAAAGGCCAAACCAAATCCCGTGCACGGCGCGCAGATTTTCCAACTGAACTGCGCCGTGTGCCACAAGCTGCAGAATCAGGGCGCGAACGTTGGCCCGGCCCTTGACGGCGTCGGCACGCGCGGCGTTCATCGCGTGATCGAGGACATCCTTGACCCCAACCGGAACGTCGATCCGCTGTTCCGCCAGACGATCATCGAGACCACCGACCATCAGACCGTCGCCGGCTTGAATGCGCACGTCGAAGGGGAATTATTGGTCCTCACCGACGTCACGGGCAAACCAGTCAGCGTCCCACGTGCGAAGATCAAGTCGCAGACCGCGTCCAAACTGTCTTTAATGCCGCCCATATTTGAAACCGCCATCACTCCCGCCGATTTCAACGATTTGCTGGGTTTCCTGCTCAGTCCCCCTTCATCGCCTTGAGTCGACACGAGAGGCCGTGATGGACTTCGCTCTGGGCCAATGGCATGAAGGCCGCTAAGTAACCTCCATTCTCATGTGCGGCATTGCCGGCTTCATCGATCCATCTCTCTCCGCTGAAGAAGGCGCCGCCCCTCTTCAACGCATGCTCGACCTCCTCGCCCATCGCGGGCCGGACGGCGCGGGTACCCATTTGGCGCCGGGCCTCGGCCTCGGCATGCGCCGGCTCAGCATCATCGATCTCGAGGGCGGCTGGCAGCCGATCTGGAATGAGAACGAATCCATCGGCGTCGTTTTCAACGGTGAGATTTACAACTATCTCGAGCTGCGCCGGGAGTTGATTGCCGGCGGACACGAATTCCGCACCCACACGGATACCGAAGTGCTCGTCCACCTCTACGAGCAACTCGGTGATTCCATGTTCGCCAAGCTCCGCGGCATGTTCGCCTTCGCCCTCCTCGATACGAACAAGAACCGCCTGTTGATCGCCCGCGATCACTTCGGGCAAAAGCCGCTTTATTACACCACCAACGGCGAGCGCCTGGCCTTTGCCTCGGAGCTGAAAAGCCTGCTCGCCCTGCCGTGGGTGGACCGCGACCGCGATCCTGACGCGTTTCTCGACTACGTCTCCTGGCTCTCACTGCCGTCGCCGCGCACTCATTTCCGCCACATCCGGAAGTTGCCCGCAGGCTGTTTCCTGAGTGTGCCGTTGCACGGCCTTCAGTCCTTCGAGCCGCATCGTTACTGGCGCTATGAACTCGACGAGGTCCCGGACCTGACCGCGCTCGAACCCGCGGTCGAGGAACTCGACGCCTGCTTGCGCGATTCGGTCAAAGTGCACCTCCGCGCGGATGTCCCCGTCGGCGTCCTGCTCAGCAGTGGTCTCGACAGCCGGGTCGTCACAACCTACGCGCAGGAGTTGCAGGAAGGAAAGATGCAGACCTTTTCCGTCGGTTTTGGGGGTCCGGATTCCGAAGCCGCGGGCGCCGCCGCCACCGCCCGGGAAATCGGGGCGAAACACCATGGACTGGAGCTGACCTCCGATGATCTCCTGCACAACATCGAGCGGATCGCCTGGCATCTCGACGAACCGGTTGGCGATCCCGCTGCCTTCGCTGTGCTCAAGGTCTGCGAACTCGCCCGCGGCCACGTGAAAGTGCTGCTCTCCGGCGAAGGCTCGGACGAACTCTTCGCCGGCTATGACGCCCGTTACCTCGGCATCATGGCCACCTTGAAGCGGTCGGAAAAGTTGCGCCGCTTCGCGCCATTGGTGCCTGCTGCCGATCCTGCGGCCCGCCCCTCGCGCTGGCAGCGGCTGGGCATCCGCGCCCACCACACCCGCGCCAGCGAAGCGCTGACCCTGCGCATCGAAGGCCTGCCGGGCGACGTGCGCCGCCTGCATGGTCTCACCCCCGATCAATTGCGCCGCTTGCGCCAGCGGGCGGATGTCATCGCGGCCAGTGTCTACCGTCCCCAGCGGGACGTGCTCAGTGAATTGCTCGCGCTTGATCTCGACTGGCAGCTCGCGGAATCCCTCCTGCAAAAAGCCGACAAGATGAGCATGGGTGCCTCCATCGAATTGCGCACGCCCATCCTCGATGTGCGCGTCGCCGAGCTGGCTGCGCGCATGCCGTCAGCCCTCAAGCTTCCTCCCGCGGGTCCGGGCAAGATGGTGCTCCGCCACTGCCTGTCGCGCAAGCTCCACGAGCCGCTCAACCGCCCCAAGCGTGGCTTCCCCGTGCCTCTCCGTGAGTGGTTCCAGGGACCGCTGCGCGAGCCTGTCGAGGCCGCGCTATTCGCCTCCGATTCCGCCTGCCTGGCCCAACTCGACCGCACTCTGCTGCGCGCCGCCTGGGATGACTTTCAAGCGGGTACCTGGGAGGGCGCGCACACCCTTTACGCGCTGTGGATCTACGAGGTCTGGAATCGCAAATTGACGACCGCATGAAGCCGTTGGTCAGCATCGGCATCCCTTGCTTCAACAGTGCCCAGTGGCTGGCGCAGGCCATAGACAGTGCTCTTGCCCAGACTCTTACCGAGAAGGAAGTGATCGTCGTGGACGATGGCTCAAAGGACGAGTCGGTAATGATTGCCAAAACATTTGGCGACCGCATCCAGCTCATCGTCACCGAAAATCGCGGCGGCAACCACGCCCGCAATTGCGCCCTCCAGGCCGCACGCGGCGAATGGATCCAATTTCTCGACGCCGACGACTATCTCGAGCCGGACAAGATCACCCAGCAATTCGCGGAGGCCGGTGACGGCGCGGACGCCGACGTGATCTACAGCCCCACCTGGATCGAAGACCTCGGCAAAAAGACGCGTGAGCCCAGCGCCATCGACATCCAGCTCGATCTCTACTGCCAATGGCTGGCCTGGCAGATTCCACAGACCGGCGGCGCCTTGTGGCGCAAGAGCACGCTCGACTCCATCGGCGGCTGGAAAGAGGGCCAGCCCTGCTGCCAGGAACACGAACTTTACCTCCGCGCCTTGGAGGCCGGCTTGCGCTTCCGCTTCGCCCCAACGCCCCACGCGGTCTACCGCATCTGGTCCGAGCAGACGGTCTGCCGGCGCGATCCCCGGCAGGTCATCCGCATACGCACGGAATTGATGGATGCCCTGCAAGCCTGGATGAAAGCGCATAGCCTCTGGACCACCACTCATGCCCGCATCGCCGGCCAGGCATTCTTCGAGATGTCCCGCACCATTGCCCGCCAGGATCTGGCCGTGGCCGCGGCCTATTATCGGGACCGCAAGGAGCGCGGTCTTATCCATCTCGCCGGCCCGGCCGCTCCGCGGAGCTATCGGCTGGCGCACCGCCTGCTTGGGTTTACGGGCGCGGAGAAACTCGCCGCCGCCCGCCGTTAACCCAAAATGCCCGCTCCACTCACCTACAGCCTGGTCATCGCGACCTACGAAAGAGCGGAGGAACTGCGTACCACACTGGCCAGCATCGCGGCCCAGACCCGCCCGCCAGCCGCGGTCGTGGTCATCGATTCGTCGGTAGACGACAAGGCGCTTGCCGTGGTGCAGGCGGCGCCGATCCCCGTCCGCTACGAGCGTGCGAAAAAGCCCAGCGCCGCCGTGCAGCGCAACCAGGGTGCGGCCCTCGTCACCACCCCCATCGTGGCCTTCGTGGATGACGACGTTTTCGTCCCCCCGGACAGTTTCGAGAAGATCTGCGCCGCCTTCGAGGCCGACTCCGACGAGAAAATCGGCGGCATCGCCGCTCGCATCGATGGCATGCAACACCGCGTGCCCAGCGGCCTGCTGCGCTGTTATTACCGGCTCCAGCCGGCTACGCCCACCCGACCTACGGCGGCAAGCTCTTCGGCGCGGCGATCAATTGCCTGCCCACCTACACCGAGTCCACTGGCGATCTCATCCCCGCCGATTGGTTGAACTCGACCTGCGTCTTCTATCGCACGCCGCTGTATGCACGGGAAAAGTTTCCCGAGTTCGAGGGCTACAGCTTTCTCGAGGACGTCCACCTCTCCGCGCGTGTCGGCCGCACGCATCAGCTCTATTTTCATCGCACCGCCACCTTTGAGCATCGCGACGCGCCCAGCACTTTCAAGCGCAACACGCGTGAACTGGCCCGGATGCGCGTCCGCCACCAGCGTCTTGTCGCCCACGATATACTTGGCCTGCGTGAGCCAATGCTGACTTTGAAGCTGTTGCTTCATCGTCTCTTCGCCAGCGTCAGCATTCTCCGCCAGCGCGGCCCCACCTGGTCGCAGGAACTTCTCGGTACATGGACCTGACACGCATCCTCCATGGCCTGGCTTCGCGCGCACGCATCGCATTCTACCGCGCGGCGGGGATGCACATTCACGGCCACGTCTCGCTGCGCGCCATCGAGGTGCGACAGCGGCCCCAATGCGTTACGCTGGAAGACGGGGCCGCCCTGGATAGCGGCGTCGTCCTGCTGGCCACGAGCGACCGCGCCCGCATCGTTATCGGCCCGCGCACCTACATCAACCGCCACACCATGATCGATGCCGACGATCTCATCGAAATCGGCGAGCGGACGATGATCGGGCCGTTCTGCTATATCACCGACCACGATCATGCGGTTCAGGCCGGCGCCGCGCCGGCGGATGGTCCGCTCGTCACCGCGCCCACCCACCTTGGAGCGCGCTGCTGGATCGGCGCCCACGTCACCATCTTGAAAGGGGTGAGCATCGGCGATGGCACGGTCGTCGGCGCCGGCAGCGTCGTCACCAAATCACTTCCTGCCGGCGTGATCGCGGTCGGCAATCCGGCAAAAGTGCTGCGGGAGATCGCATCATGAGTCTCACCGTCGCGGTCTGCATCACGACGCACAATCGCCGCGACGAACTGGCCCGCACACTCGCCTCGCTGGCCGGCCTGAATCCCGCGCCGGATGAAATACTGGTGGCGGTGGACGGCTGCCACGATGGCACCCTGGAGTTGCTTCGCGAGAAGCATCCCCAGGTCCGCTTGCTCATTCACGAGCAGGCCCAGGGCTCCATTCCCTCCCGCAATGAACTCGCCGCCGCCTGTCATTCCGACGTCTTTCTCAGCCTCGACGATGACAGCTATCCGCTGGAAGCGGACTGCATCACCCGCCTCCGCGCCGTGTTCGAAGCGCGCCCGCGCCTCGCCGTCGCCTCCTTCCCGCAGCGCTCGGATGAATTTCCCGAATCATTGACCGCCACCGACCTCGGTCCGTCGCAGTTCGTCGGCAGCTACGCCAATTCCGGCGCGGCCATCCGACGCTCAGTTTTTGAGCGGCTCGGCGGTTATCCCGGTTTTTTTTTCCACGCTTACGAAGAGCCGGACTTCGCTTTGCGGTGTGTCGCCGCGGGCTGGCAGGTCTGGCACGACGCCTCGGTCACCATCCGCCACCATTTCACCGGTACACAGCGCAACGAGATTCGCACCCACCAGCGCCACGCCCGCAACGAGCTCTGGAGTGTGCTCCTCCGCTGCCCCGCCCCGCAGTTTCCCGGGGTCGCCCTCTTCCGCATCGTCCGGCAATTCGGTTACGCCTGGAAGCGCGGCATCGACTGGACGGTACGCGAGCCCGCCTGGTGGCTGGCCGCGCTCCGCGGTATCTCGCGCTGCTTTTCGGAACGGCAGCCGCTGCCTTGGGAAAAGTATCGCGCGTGGATGGAGCTCGTCCGCACGCCCATCGTCTCGGAAGAAGAGTGGACCGCAAAATTCGGAGCCGCGGCGCCATGAAGATTTCCATCGCCGCGACCAACCCCTGCCATCTCTATCCGATGGCGCTCGAACTCGCCCAGCGCGAGTCGCTCGGCGGTTACTATTCCGGCTATCCCGCTTGGAAACTGGGCGACGCCGGCAACCTTCCCCTCCGAACGCACAGCTTGCGCACGAACATAGTTTACGGCCTGCTCAAGTTCGTTCCCGAGCGCTGGCGCCCCGAATCAAAAACGCTCTTCCGCTGGCAGGATCACGGCTTCGACCGCTGGACCGGAGCCCACCTTGAGGGCTGCGACTTCATTCACGCCATGCCCGGCCAGTGCCTGCACACCTTTCGCGCCGCACGGCGGCTCGGCATCAAGACCGTGCTCAATCACGCCACCGGTCCGGTCCGCCAATGGGTGCGCATCATGGAACCGGAATATACCCGCATAGGCCTGCGGCTCACCGACGTGTGCCCCTACGACGAGGAATACTTCGCCCGCGAAGACGAAGAGTACGCGCTCACCGATTGGCACTGCGTCGCGTCTTCCGTGGTCCACGATCAACTCGTTTCCCTCGGCGTCGACGCGCAGCGGATCTGGCAGATTCCGTACGGCGCCGACTCACGGATCTTTCATGACGCCGACCGCACCCCGGCTAGCGCCTTCCGGATCGTCTTCGCCGGCCAGGTGGGCGTTCGCAAGGGGCTGCGCACCTTGCTCGATGCGCTGACCGTGGCCCAGCGCGCCGATTGGCAGATCGATTTTTATGGGGCCGTGCTCGGCGAAGCCCGCTACGATCTCGATCAATATCGTGGCGCCACACCCTTGAATTTCCATGGCCCAGTCTCCCAGGAAGCGCTCGCCGCCGCCTTTCGTGGCGGTTCGGTGCTGGTGCTGCCATCGCTGGAGGAAGGCTTCGGCCTCGTCGTCCCGCAGGCGCTCAATTGCGGCCTGCCCGCCATCGTCAGCGATCGCGTCGGCGGCAAAGACTTCGTCCGCCACCACGAGAATGGCTCC
>Ga0068858_100006704_pt1 | contig 11204 bp, 10 predicted proteins | sample KBSSwiS12_FD_66589 | JGI IMG/M metagenome (GOLD analysis project Ga0068858, IMG submission 66589) | Switchgrass rhizosphere microbial communities from Kellogg Biological Station, Michigan, USA - KBS Switchgrass S1-2 | ecosystem: Host-associated > Plants > Roots > Rhizosphere > Soil ... | reverse complement strand
CATTATCTGGCGTTAGGCTACTCATCTCTCTCCTAGGTAACCTAGTGGTTCACTATGAAGACGCATCAGACCGCTCTCTAGAATGAGCGGTCTGATGTCTAATTGTTGTAAAAACTACTACGTAGCTACTACGGCGGTGAGTTCCTCCTTGGCTGATATTTCGGCCTTTTCGCGTTTTTCATCGAGCTTGATTTTGAGCCACTTGGAGAGGCCCCAGGATTGCTTGATGATGCCGGTATATTCGCTAATGAGCTCGGTGCTGGCGCCGAATGGCCGAGCATCTTCGAGATATTTTTGCGTGACTTCGGCTTCGCGACGCATGGCCGATAATTCATCGAGCTTTAGCCGGTAGCTGAAAAGACGGTGGGCTGAGGTGATGTGATGGGATACGGCGGCGCTTGAGCGGCGCAAATCATTCCCAAGGCCGTAAAAATGGTCGGCTGGGAACTTCTTTACCAGTTCATAAACCTGGTCTTCCGCGGCCCGGGATGATTTGTAGATGCGTAGTTGTTCGATCGATTCTGCCATGAAACACTCCTTTATGTGATACCCAATGTTCTCCCTCGGGATGTAATATACCGAACGTAAGCCGAACAGTCAATACTCAAAAAAACCGTCCGGTAAGTGGGACGGCTGGGGTGTTAGTTTTTGATGTGACTATCTTTTGGATTTGTTTTTTGTTTCGAACCGGCTTCCTCGAGAGAGTCAATGGCGATTTGGGAGACTTGTTCGTCACTAAGGCCTCGTTTTGAATCGTCGGTAGCTTTTTCGTGGTCGTCTTGGATTTCGATGTCGCTTAGGTAATCTGTAGAGGGCAGTTCTAGAAAGAATTCGTCATAGGCGTCTAGATCGCTTTTTTTCATATCTCAAACCTCATATTTATTTAACTTTTCTCACATGTGAGTACGGTTAATATTAAGGTTAAAGATACAGTAGGACGGGCTGCTTACAAAGACGAAATGTTACAAAATCCACAACGAAATTTCGCAACTTGTTTGTAGGAAAACATGAGCTGGTTTCACTATGTCGGAACCTGATCTTGGTAGAACATAAGGCCGAGCTTAATTTGCAGGGCATCGTCGAAATGGCGAGGGTCAAGATTAATGAGTTTCTTGGTTTTGTCGAGTCGGTAAATGAGTGTGTTGCGGTGAATATGAAGTTTTTCGGCGGCGTCGGTGAGGTTGAGCCCGCAGCTGAGGAACGTTTGGACGGTTTTGAAAAGTTGGTCGTCGCGAAGCAAGGGCGATAGGATCTGGTGTGCAAGTTCGGCTTTGCGGTCCTGGCTGGTGCTGGCGAGGGTGATGAACATGCCAACTTGCTTGATGTGGTAAATGCGTCCGGTACCCCAGACTTTTGAGCCAACTTCCAAGGCTAGCTTGGCGTCCTGGTAGCTCTTGCGCAGCCCGCCAAGGTCGGGGTAGTACTGGCCTACGCCGATGGTGATGGGCTGGTCTAGAGCTTTTTCGGTGAGGACATCCAGGGCGTATTTGGCTTTTTCGTTCATTTGGCGAATGGTGTTTAGGGTGGTGAGGGCTTCGCCGGTGAGGCCTTTGAGAAGGATAAATTGGTCCTCTCCCAAGTAGGCAACGAGGTTTTCTTGCAGGTTTTTGAAGCCGTCGCGGATGTAGGTGTTGATGGTCTCGGCGGTGGCGTCGATTTGAAGCTGCTGCTCCTCGGATGACAGGTGAGCGTGCTTGGTGCGCACGGAATCCTCGAGGCCGTCGAGATGAATGAGGATTACAGCCTGGGCGACGCGAAGATTGAGCTGGAGGATGTCGGCCTGGCGGTGGATGTCGGCCGGGTCGATGTTGGGAGCCGTGAGCAGGTGCCGGACGAAGTCGGCCCGGACGCGCTCGGCCGATTGGATTTTGTCGAGCAGGAAATGCTGGTACACGATGACTTCGGCTAGGCCCTGCATGAGAGTGACGGCTTCCTGGGTGATGGGGCCGGTGTCGACGGGTAGGCCGAAGACCGCAATGGTGCGCTCGTCGTAGACAAACGGCCACCATTTGGTGGGGCGGTCGTCGAAATCGGAGGTGGTGGGCCGGCCGGTTTGAGCGGCCGATAGCGCTTCTGGTACGAAATTATGGCTTTGATTGCCGGCCAGGATTTGTCCGGAGAGGTCGGCGATGAGAAGATCGCGCCGGAGAACCTGGTTGGCCTTATCGGCAATCTGGCGGGCAAGTGCGGAATTGAGTTGCATGGCTTATGGGTGCTCCACGAAACGGCTGTAAAGAATTGCTAGTTTAATCTGGATGGCGTCGTCAAAGATGCGGGGATTGAGGCCGAGGGTTTCGGTGATGCGGTCGAGCCGGTAGACCAAGGTGTTGCGGTGAATTTTGAGCATTTCGGCGGTACGGGTGAGTGACATGTCGAAGTTGAAGAAGGCTTCGAGGGTCTGGATGATCTCGTGGTTCTCGCCTACACGGTCGAGGAGTTCGCGGGAGAAGTAGATGTTGTTTTCGTCGACGCCGGAGAGCAGTGGGGCTACGACGCCGAAGTCGTCGATGTGGTAGATGCGGTCGACGTCCCAGGTCTGGGCTCCGAGCTCAATGGCGGAGCTGGCTTCGTGGAAGCTCTGGCGCAGGCCCTCGAGGCCGGGATGGTAGTTGCCGATGCCAACGGTGGTGGGGGGCTTAAGCTCGCTTTTGAGGATGCCGTAGATAACGCTCAGCGATTTTTTGAAGCTTTCGAGGCCGGTGGCGAGGTCGGTGTCGCCGGAGCCTAGCAGGTCCTTGAGGATGCAGAAGCTGGTGCCGCCGAGATAGCTCACCACATTTTCGCGCGACGAGGTGTAGAAGGAGTTGAGGGCGCGCGTGATGCCGAATTTGTAGCGGGTGAGGCGGATTTCGCGGTCGCCGGAGGGGTCTTGGTAGCGGGCGGTGAGGCTGGGGTCGTCGATTTGGATAACGATGGCGATGCGCGGCCGGTCGAGCTCGATGTCGAAGAGGCGGGCTTCGGCGGCCAGAAGGGTCCAGTCGGGCTGAGGTTGGTTGAGGAGGTCGTAGATGAATTTGTCGAGGCGTTCGTCTTGGCGCGGGATTTGCTCGAGTACGAGCGACTGGTGCATGACGAGCTCGGCGATGGAGCGGATGAGCGGGGCGATTTCCTCGTGGTTGGGCATTTCGGCCTCGAGCACGATAAAGCCGACTACACTGCCGCTGTAGGAGAAGGGGATGGCCCACGGGAAGGAGGCGAGGTCTACGGGTTCGGGCTTGAGAGAGGGGGTCTGGGAAAGTGCGGCGCCGTCTGCATCCGTCAGGCGAAGGTCTTGATTGACCAATGCACTGACCTTAGCGCAGATTTTGTCGGCGATTTGCTGACTTAGCATGCTTCCAAACCTCTTATGTTGGTGGATCGTACAACTAGCGTAGCGCTTTGAGGCAGGACCCTGCAAGCACAAGCGGGATGTTAAATTAAACTCAAAAATTTTCTGAGTTTGAGGGAGATGAATGTAATTTTTGTTGTTCGCATTACTACGATAAGCTCCTACAAAGAGCTCATAAATGCACTATTGCCTGAACAGCACGATGCAAGGCTGGAGAGCCGGAGCACCAGGTGAAATTTTGGGTAATTTTGCTTGTGGGGTGAGAGTAGTCGATGGGTTGGCCGGAAAAATCGGTGTAGATGCCGCCGGCTGCCTCGATAATGGCTTGCTGGGCGACGTTGTCCCAGATTTTGCTGGTCTGGTTGAGGCTGGCGCCGTAGGACCCTTGGGCTACCATGACGGAGTCGAAACAGGAATTATTGGTGCGGAGATTGCGGATGCCGAGCACGATGCGGGCGAGGGTTTCGGTTTCGGCATAGGTTAGCTTCGGGTCTTCCTGGTGGCCGTCGATACCGTAGGCAACGAGGCTTGAGAGAAGCTTGGTTTCGGGGGAGACTGCGATGGGATTGCCATTGCGGGTGGCGCCATGGCCGGGTGCGCCTAGGTAGAGGTCGTCGAGGCTGGGCAGGGCGATGCCGGCGGCGACTGGTTTTCCGCCTTCGAGCAGGCCAATCATGATGCCGTAGGTGGGCACGGCGTTGGCGAAATTGCTGGTGCCGTCGATGGGGTCGATGACCCAGGTGTATTTCGAGCCTTTTTCGATGGCGCCGGCTTCTTCGTCGATGACGTTGTGTGATGGGTAGGCTTTTTGGACAGCATTTACCATTAATTTACCGATTTCGAGGTCGGTTTCGGTAAGAACTTGATTATTATCGCCGGTTTTGGTGACGTTTGTGACGCGCCCAAAGTTGTGGCGGGCGATCTCGCCGGCGGTTTCTAAGGTGTCTTTGATGAAAGGAAGAAAGGAGTTGTTTTGCATGGATCCATTGTACATGCTACGGGTGATTGTTTGTGGCTAGCACAAAGAAAACCCCCGTGACTTGTGGTCCGGGGGGCTTCTTATGGTGGGCAATACAGGACTCGAACCTGTGACCTCACGGATGTGAACCGTGCGCTCTAACCAGCTGAGCTAATTGCCCGGGTATGCGGGCGGGGACTGACCAGGAGATAATAGCTTATTTTGGCGACCGAAGGAAGCTTTGGATGCATAAAGGAGTGGCACCCCGTCCTCGCTGATCGTGAGCGAAGACGGGGGCTGGTCAGCTTGTGTCGGTTTCGGCGGCTCTAGCGGCCAGTATTCGACGCCGGAGCGCGAGGGCGGCTTCGAGCAGCTCGGCATCCGTGTGGTCTACGAGCAACTGTGCTGGCTCCCCGAGTAGGGAATACGGCGTGCCCGCGGTCAGCTCGTTGATGACGTCCTCGGGTGCTCGCAGGAGGTTTCTGACGTCTTTTTCTCGCCACGCGTCGCCCTGCATTTGCTGCGCCCAGAAATTAACGTCGCTTTGCGAGTAGCGGGCGGTTCCGCTTGGCAGTGTCCAGCGGCCAATCCATCCCTTGTGGCTCCAGTTTTGGATAGTCTTATCATCTGCGTCCAAAATTTTTGCAGCCTCGTTGGTTGGTAGCTGTTGATTGATCTTCGCGAGCATCTCCATCAATGCTTCGGGAAGGTGGTACGCGCCATCTACCTTGAGGACGCCCGTGAGCCGTCCGGAGTGGCTCCAGCCTTGAACTGTGCTTTGGCTCACTCCTATGCGCTGGGCGGCGAATGCGGTGGTTACGACTCCGAGTTTGCGGAGGGTTAGCAGTTTCTTGATGGGCCTGGGGCGAAGTACTTGGCGTAGACCCGTCAGGTCTTGGACGGTGGCTTTGCCTAGACATAGGTGCCCCTGATGATTTTTGCGACATGGGATGACGCCATCTTCGATCCATTCATACAATGTCCGCTTTTTGATGCCGATGATGGCGGCGGCTTGCTCGATGGGATAGAGATTGTCGGTGGTCATATCGCCAGTCCTTGATCGGGTCGGGATTGGAATGAGCTTGCTTCTCGTGCAGTGGCATTTTATAGCTAATGATCGTGCCAAGACAAGTGAGCGTTATGTGAGGATCGCGCAGAGAGTCTGCCGGGTGCCATCATGGTTGCCGGGGCGGGAGTTTTGCGCTATAGTTGTGCCTTGTAACGACATGGATCCTTAGCTCAGTTGGCTAGAGCGCCTCATTGACGTTGAGGAGGTCAGAGGTTCGAATCCTCTAGGATCCACCAGGAATTATTGAAAGCGGCTCCCTTGCGGGCCGTTTTTTGTTTGTCTTAGAGTCGGTTTTGCTTTGGCGGCTGGGTTTTTTTGTTTTATACTTTGGTCGCTCTTTCGTTTGATCTCCTCGAGAGGAGGAACATGTGAGTGTGCCGATGGAAAATGCGCATAATGCGCTGAGTCCGGGAGAGGCGGCTGAGATTCTTGGCACTGATACCCGGATGTTGCGGCGTTGGCATAAGCTCGGAGCTTTCCCCGGCTCCACGTTCTATCCGTCGGGTTCCCAGTATGACGTGGCCGACGTGGAGCGCGTGCTGCGGGAGCTCACTATGGTTAACGAAGGCTTTGAGCAGCTTCAGGAGGTTGCCGGCATAACATTCGAGGATCAATCGAGCTGGCTGTCGATTCGCCAAGTGGCGGGTGTGTTCGATGTGAGTCTCAGAACGGCTGCGCGGTGGCTAGAGAGCAATTTGTTGCTCTACTGCCGTGGGGTTCCGCTATGTGTGCCTAGTGAGATTCGTCGGGTTTCGAGCGCCTACTGTGATGGGCTGCTGGCTTTTGCGGAAGGGCGGGAGATCAATCCGAGTCTGCTGACCGATTATCGTGATCGTTGTGTTGAGCAGGGGGCGATTGTGTGATTGGTCGGAGGGCCTGCGGTTTGGCAGGCTCTCCGACCAAGGAGATGCTTGGACCCAAAGTGATGATCCGACTGTGCCGGTGTCTTTGCGTTATACTAGGAGCGTTCACTTTTCGGCTCTTCGTACGCGGAAGGAGTATCTTGATAACAGTACCGCAGGAGCTTAGTCTCCTCAGAATCGGAGCTTTTTCCGCTCCAACAATTTCCTTACCTGCTTTCGTGCAGCAATGCGGTAGTTCTCGGGCAACGGTAGATAAATGGTTGACGGATGGTTTGATTTTGGCCTACCGTGCGTCACCTAGTTCGAATTATCGCTTAGATCTGGACTATGTTAGCAAGCTCCGGATCCATAGCGGGCGCTGGCATACAGACCGTTATTTCCTCGAACTGTTTTGCTTGTGCTGGAATACTCGGAATGGCACCTCAGAGCAGATTCGGCTGGCCTGGTCGATTTTGGAGGATGCGATAGCTCAAGGGCGGTTAGTTGATACGGCTGCTGCTCGCGGGCAACTTGGCATCTTTACCAAGAAAGGTGTGGCTTACTGGCGCAACAGGGGATACCTGAGATATGCGATGGCCTCAAACGGTGCTTTCCCTTTGCGCGTCCGTGCGTTGTACCTGGCCTCCGATATTCGGGCGTTGGCTAATCAAGAAAGTCAGTTAACGCCTGCTGAGGTGATGGAGCGTCTGGGTGTGGGTGAGGACGCCTTAAAAACTCTCGTGCACTCGGGGCAATTGCCATGTATCCGAGTAAGGGGAGGTGCCCGACGCTTTAGGGAATCGGATGTAGTCTCGTATCTGGCCGCCCGCTTCGCTGTAAGGCGGCAGTATTCGCTTAAGCGAAATGAGGCTGCGGTCCGGTTGGGTGTACGCCCAGGAACGCTTGATTATTGGCGTAATGCCGATGTGGTGTCGGCTGGAAAATGGGGGAGAGAGTGGTGTTTTGATCCTGATGAGATTGAGACTTTGAGGCTTGAGCTCACGACCATCAACCGGGGTTTTGAGTGGCTGCAGCAGCCTCAAAGGGACTGCCGTCGCGAGGGGGTGCAATGGATGAACACGAAGCAGGTGGAATCCTGCTTGGGACTAAGTTCATCGACTGTTTCGAGCTGGATACAGCTTGGATACTTGCCGTATTACAGATCCAGCCCTAGTAAGTTCGAGACGTTGCGTGCGTGCGATATACCTGCGTCTTACATTGCTGGCTTCGTTCGCTATTTGAATGGCAGGCCAGCAAGTTTGCCGGCCGCGGAGATCTACCGGGCGATGTGCCAGGAGCAAAAACGAATTGTGTAAAAGGCGACCAGAGGGCAGTTTTGCCGCTCTCTGGTCGCGGGTTCATCCTATAGACATGGCGTTTTTTGGTGCGTGGGTTTTTTTGTTTTATACTTTGGTCGCTCTTTCGTCTGGACTCACCCTGAGAGGAAGTACATTGTGAGCGCACCGGTGGAGATTCCACATCGTATGTTGAGTCCGCAAGAGGCGGCTACGATACTCGGTACTGATGTCAATGCACTACGCCGTTGGGCTAGGCGCGGAGCTTTCCCCGGTACGGTTTATTCGTCGCGTGTTCGTCAATACGACTGGGCCGACGTGGAGCGTGTACGGGGGGAGCTCGCCTTGATCAACGAGGGGTTCGAGTGGCTTAAGAAAATCCTTCATCCAAGGTATGACGGTGACTTGAGCTGTCTTTCGACCCCCGAAGTCGCTGATCTGTTCAAGGTGGGTTATAGAACGGCTGCGCGGTGGGTGCAGGAGAATCTGTTGCCGTATTACCGTGGAGCTCCGCTGGCCGTGGTTTCCGAGAGCTGTCGAATTCCGAGGGCTTATTGTGAGGGACTGCTGGTTTTCGCGGAGGATCGGCGGATCCACTGGAACCTGGTGGTCGCTTATCGTGATCGTTGCGCTGAGCAGAAGACGATCGCATGATTGGTCGGAGGGCCCTGCAGTTTGGCGGGCCCTCCGACCACGGAGATAATTGAGATTTACTGGGTTGTTATACTCATGCTTATCTGGTGTAATGGATAGGTAAGCAGGAGTTCACCCCAAAAATGGATGGACCAAAAAACAAAAACAAATTGTTAAAGCGCGCCGAAGCCCAAAGACGACCGGTAGGCCTGGACGAAACGCAAAAACCAAGGGAGACTTTAGCCGATATGTCGGCTTTTGGGCGTCCTGAACGTCCCGAACACACATCTGAAAAAGAACATCCTCCGGGAAAGGAATGAGCCGATGAGTGCAGAAGAACTGAATTCACAGAGAGAGTCCGGTGCGGATGTTTCGGCGTCCAAGTTACCCCAATTAGATGAGGTGCAGGAGCGTAGACACGACGCTATACTTGCTCGGCCGGGAAGGGGTGGTGATAGGGCCTCCGCAGCTCGCTTGGCAGCTGCTCATGCAAGCTTGGAAGCGGCTGTTCGAAGGGCTGAGCTAGTGGCCCTCCAAGGGTCGGTGGACTCAGAGGCTACGGATGCAGACTTGCTGCATACTGGGGCAGATGCAGGGGCCGAGCAAGAAGATCCATATGGGCCGGCGGACACCAAAGACCTTGCTGCCTAGCTGATCTGGTGAGATGACGTTTAAATGTCTACAGGTAACTGTGGGCTGGTTGTATGTGTTCGGTTGCGGGGCTTAATATGGAGCATCGCCCCTGTCCTCACACGCGGGCGAAGACGGAGGCGGCTAATGAATGTAACTGCCGTCGGCGTTTTTGAGCGTCGACAGCCAGCGTCGGTAGGTGAGGGCGGTTCGGAGGAGGCCCGATGGGGCGGCGTTGATCAGCTTTTGCGCCGCTTCGCTTAGTGGCCGTCCCTTTTGGTGGGCGCAGAGCTCGTCGATGACGGCTTCGGGTGTACGTAAGATCCGCTTAACACTGTTTTTCAGGGGCTCTTGCATTTGGTTTGCCCAGAAGGTGACATCTTGTCGCGAATATCGTTTAATGCCGCCAGGGAGGGTCCAGTTGCGGATCCAGCCATTGCGTATCCAGAGTATGACCAGTCGCTCGCTTATTCGCAGTAGGGCTTGAGCCTCGCCGAAACTCAGCTCTTGGTTGATGGCTGCAAGCTCATCAACGAGGGCCTCGGGGAGGCATTGTTCATGGCCTATGTGGATGACGCCGGCCAGTAAGCCCTTGCAAGCCCACCCTCGGATCGTGGATTTATTTAATCCAATCCGATCGGCGGCGGTTCCGATTGGAACGGCCTCGAGCTTGCGAATTTCCTGTGTGGCTTCGAGGCCTTTGCCCGGATTTGTTTGGCGCAGGGCTGCGAGCTCCTGCACGGTTGCTTCATCGAGACATCGATGGTCACGCTCATTGCGGTGGCATGGGATGAGCTCGGTGCGTATCCAACGATAGACTGTGTTTGGGGTGACGCCAATTTTTTTGGCGGCCTGTGTTATGGAGTAGAGCTCGCTCGTTGGCATATAGTCGTCTCCTGTCTTGAGAGTCGAAAGGAGGATTCGTAGCGCAGTAGCATTTTACATTACTTGCATTTGCAAGTCCCATGGGCTTGGCGCCTTTGGTTGAGCGTGGTATATTCACTGTAGTTCAATAGGGTGTTTGACGTGGACCTCACCAATCCGCTAGCCCCGCTGCCAGGTGGCGTACACCGGCGAACAGAGAGCTTTGGCTAAGTCAAAGAAGTCTGGTGGAACCGCCCAATAGGGTCCAGACGCGCAAAAAGATCTGCGCGTCGTTTTGCGTTTTAAGGAGAAATGTTATGGGTAAGGAAGACAAGGATCAGCAGTTATTTGCGATGCGGCACTCGCTGGCGCACATTATGGCGACGGCTATACAGGAGCTCCATCCGAGTGCGAAGTTTGGTATTGGGCCGGTTGTAGAGAACGGATTCTATTATGACGTTGATCTGCCGGAGAAGTTAACGGTGGACGATTTAGCGAAGATAGAGAAGAAGATGGTCGAGGTCGTGAAAGCGAACTATCCGTTTGAACATTCGACTATGAAGCTTGATGAAGCCATAAAATACTTTGGTGACAAGAAGCAGACCTATAAACTTGACCTACTTTCTGATCTCAAAAAACATGGTACGACGGTGGCGAAAGAAATTGATCGGTCGCAACTCGGCGTGGATGAAGACGCAAAAGTGGATGAAGTGGGCATTTATACGGATGGGCCGTTTACGGATTTGTGCCGGGGGCCGCATGTGGAGAGCACGGGTAAGGTTGGCGCCTTTAAACTGATGCGGGTATCTGGTGCATACTGGCGCGGTAATGAAAAGAACGCTCAACTTCAGAGGATCTATGGTGTAGGATTTACAACGAAAGACGAATTGCATAAGCATTTGGAGATGCTGAAAGAGGCGGAGAAGCGTGATCATCGCAAGCTGGGCAAAGAGCTCGACTTGTTCGTATTTTCGGACCTGGTGGGGCCGGGTTTGCCGCTGTTTACACCGCGTGGCACGCTCATTCGTGAGCAATTGAACAACTATGTGCAGGAACTGCGGCAGACGATTGGCGGGGGGTATCAGCAAGTAACAGTGCCGCATATTACGAAAAAAGACTTGTATGAGAAGAGTGGGCACTGGAAGAAATTTCAGGATGAGCTGTTTAAGATCGAGACGCGTGAAGGGCACTTGTTTGCGATGAAGCCGATGACGTGTCCGCATCACACGCAGATTTTTGCATCGCAAGTGAGAAGCTACCGTGACATGCCGATTCGTTACCGCGAGACGACGATGCAATACCGTGACGAGCAGAGCGGGGAGCTCATCGGCTTGAGCCGGGTGCGGTCGATTACTCAGGATGACTCGCACGTGTTTGCGCGGCTCAACCAAGTAGAAGCGGAGATTGATAAAATTTGGGATATCATCCAGGCGTTTTATAAGACGTTTGGGATTGACCTCAAGGTGCGCTTTAGTCGGCACGATCCGGCAAATATGACTGCTTATTTGGGCGATGAAAAGAAATGGCTTCAAGCTGAGGATCAGATTCGTGCGGTGATTGAGGCTAAAGGCGTAGAGTACGCGGA
>Ga0068858_100006700_pt1 | contig 11205 bp, 9 predicted proteins | sample KBSSwiS12_FD_66589 | JGI IMG/M metagenome (GOLD analysis project Ga0068858, IMG submission 66589) | Switchgrass rhizosphere microbial communities from Kellogg Biological Station, Michigan, USA - KBS Switchgrass S1-2 | ecosystem: Host-associated > Plants > Roots > Rhizosphere > Soil ... | reverse complement strand
GGCGGTCCCGCTGACTGGCTGATCGAGACGCGGAACAGCGACGAGATCGAGCGCGCCTTGTCGATCGCGCGCGCGGCCGGCGTCGGTGTCACGATCCTCGGCGGCGGATCGAACGTCCTGGTGGCGGACTCCGGCGTGCGCGGCCTCGTGATCCGCCCGCGCGGCGGCGAGGTCCGCGCCATCGACGATGGCTGTATTCGGGCCGACGCGGCGGTCACAATCAACGGCCTCGTCCGCTGGACCATCAACCACGGGCGCGCCGGCCTTGAAGCGTGGGCCGGCACCCCGGGCACCGTCGGCGGGGCGATTTTCGGCAACGCGCATTTTGCCGGGCGGCCGATCGCCGATGTGGTCACCGGCGTGCGTCTTGTCTCGCCGGACGGCGCGCGGTCCGACGTACCGGCATCGGCGATGGCGTTCGGATACGATCGCAGTCGCCTGCAGCAGTCCGGCGAGGTGCTGCTGTCGGCCGACTTCCGGGTCTCGGCGGGCGATCCGGCCGCGCTTCGCGCGGTCGCGCGCGAGTCGCTGGCGTTTCGCAAGCGGACGCAGCCGCTCGACACGCCGAGCGCCGGCTGCGTGTTTCAGAACCCCGAGCGCGGACGCGACGCGGTGCCCGATGGTATTCCATGGTCCGCGGGTGCGCTCGTCGACCGCGCGGGGCTGAAAGGCGTCGCGGTTGGCGGCGCCCGTGTCTCGCCGACGCACGGGAACTTCATCGTGAACGAAGGAGCGGCGACGGCGGCGGACATCAAGGCGCTGATCGACCGTTGCAAGGCCGTCGTGCGCGAGCGCTTTGGCGTCAACCTGCGCGAAGAAATTGTGTACCTCGGCGCGTTCGGAAACGAACGAACGACGAACGACTAAACGACTCATGACCAACGACCACATATGTCGACATTACTGATTGAGGGCGGGCAGCGTCTGTCGGGCAGCGTCGAGGTCGAAGGCAACAAGAACGCCGCGCTGCCACTGCTCGCCGCCTGCCTGCTCACGGCCGAAGAGTGTGTGCTGACCAACGTTCCCCGGATCAGCGACGTCGAGGTGATGGCGCGGCTCATTCTCGATCTCGGCGGCGAGGTCGAGGGGATCGGCAGCACCACACTGCGCGTCCGTTGCCCCGAGATCGTCAAGGACGAACCCGATCCGGCGCTGGTCGGGCGGCTCCGCGGTTCGGTCCTGCTGCTGGGGCCGCTGCTCGCGCGGCGCGGCCGTGCGCAGCTGGCCCCTCCTGGCGGCGATTTCCCGGCGCGCCGTACCATCAACACGCACCTCGAAGCGCTCGCCTCGATGGGCGTGCGCAGGTGCGAGGGCCCCGGCCACACGCTCGAGGCGCCTGACGGCCTGAAGCCGACTTCGATCTACCTGTACGAAGCGTCGGTGACCGGCACGGAGACGGCGCTGCTCGCCGCGGCCGCCGCGAAAGGCACTAGCGAGATCCGTCACGCCGCGTGCGAGCCGCACGTCGTCGAGCTCTGCGTGTTCTTGCAGCAATTGGGCGTCGGCATCACCGGAACAGGGACGACGACGATTCGGGTCGAGGGCGGCGGCGCGCTGCACGGCGCCGAGCACAAGCTGTGGGGCGACTACATCGAAGCCGGAAGCTGGGCGGTGGTCGCGGCGGTAACCGGAGGTGAGATCAGCGTCACCGGCGCCCGCGCCGAGGACATGGAGGTGGTGGCGGCGGTCCTCGCGCGGATGAACATCGAGTGTTCCATGGTGGGGGAGCTGTTCCGCGTCGAGCAGTCGAGACCGCGCGCAACCCGCCGCATCACGACCAGCCTGTGGCCGGGTTTTCCGAGTGACCTCGTCAGCCTCGTCACCGTGCTTGCAACCCAGGCCGAAGGACAGACGCTGATCCACGACTGGCTGTACGAGCTGCGGCTCTTCGCGCTCGAGCAGTTGAGCGGGATGAGCGGCGATCTCTTCCTCTGCGATCCGCATCGGATCATCATCAGCGGTCCACGCAAGCTGCGCGGCCGGCCGCTGGACAGCCGCGACCTGCGATCAGGGATGGCATTGATTGCCGCGGCGCTGGCGGCGGACGGACAGAGCCGGCTCTCGCCGCTCGAGACGGTGGAGCGCGGCTACGGACGCCTGGTGGAGCGGCTGCAGGGTCTGGGCGCGAAGGTCGCGAAGATTTCCTAGCGCCCGCCGGGCTTTTTCACGGGCACCAGCGGATTGACGATGTCCTCCGGCTTGGGCGGCTCGGGCGGCTTTGGCGGTTCGATCGGCAGCAGCGGCAGCTCGGCGATCGGCGCGAGCGAGTCGCGTCCGACGCGGAAGGGCCGCAGGTCGGCTTCCGTCAGATCCAGCACGCGGATGATGTGCGGCGTCAGCGTCAGAATGATGTCGGTCTGCGCCGTCGATTTCGTGTTGTGCGCGAAGAGGCGGCCGACCAGCGGCAGATCGCTCAGCCCCGGTACGCCGTCGAGCGAACGGCGCTCCTCGTCTCGAATCAGCCCCGCCAGCATGTTCGTCTCGCCGTCACGAAGCGTGATGGTCGTGTTGATCTCGCGGTTGCCGAATGTCGGCAGCCCGCCGAAGCCCGTCCCGGAAATGTTGGTCACGCCGATCTTCAGGACCAGCGACACGTCGTCGTCGTGGTGCGTGCGCGGCGTGATGTCGATGTTGACGCCGATGTTCTGGTAGTTGAAGGACGTGATCGGCTGCTGCGACACGCCCCCTGTCGCGATCGGCGCGAAGGTGGTCACCGGCACCGGCACCTGTTCGCCGAAGCCGGCGTGGGCCGGCGTGCCGTCGGTCGTGCGCAGCTGCGGGTTGGCGAGCGTGCGCGTGTTGGCGTCGCTCTTGAGCAGCCGATAGTACAGGGATGGCAGACCGGAGAGCAGAATGTCGGACTGGGACAGATTGCGAAGCGCCGACAGCGAAATGCCGCTGGCCGCGCCGTTGACCGCCACGTTGCCGTTGATGCCGGTCGGCGAGGACGACGGCGAGGCGATCTGGATGCCGTATTCCGCCAGCCGGGTGCGATCGACTTCGATCAGCTCGACGTCGATGATCACTTCGGGCCGGGTCTTGTCGATCGCGGTGATGACCCGGCCGGCCGCCGCGATCCGCTCCGGCGAGTCTTTGATCGTCAGCGCGTTGAGCGCGGTGGTCGGAGAGATCCGACGCGCATCGAGCACCATACGCAGCAGGTCCATCGTCTCCTTGAGATCGGCGTTGCTCAGGTAGAACGTCTTGACGATTTCCTCCTCGTACTCGCGGCGCTTCGCGGGCGTGTCGGGGATCACGACGATCGTCTTCGGCGCGGTGACACGGAAGAAGGTCCGCGTCGCGCCCGCGACGGTGCCGAGCGCGTCGTCGAGCGAGGCGTTCCGCAGATCGACGGTGACCGGCGTGTCGCGGAATGCAGAGTCGAAAATCACGCTGATGTTGGCGAGGCGCGAGATCGCGGTGAAGACGTCGCGACTGGTCGCATCGCGGAAGGTGAGCGATGCCGGCATCTTGACTCCGGCCGGCAAATCCATGCCCGGCGGCGGCAGATCGCGCGCGCGCTCGATCAGCGTCTGCAGCTCGGTCTTGCCCTCGCGGGCGACCGCGACCTTCGCGCGCAGCTTGTTGCGCGTCGACAGCAGCTCCTGATCGAGATCGCCGTTGGCCGGGTTCAGCTCCGCCGCCACCTGGTACTCGACCAGCGCCTGATCGAACTTGCCGGTCGCCGCCAGGCGCCGGCCGCGGACGAAGTGGTCCTGTGACGCGCGCAGCTTGCTGCGCTCGAGTGCCGCGCGGGTATTGCCGTCGTCGGGGCGCAGCCGGAGCGCCTTCGCGTACTCGACGACGGCGAGGTCGTATTCCTGGCGGTGCTCGGCGTCGCTGGCGCGCCGCAGAGCGCCGGACGACGCGCAGCCCGCGCCGAGCAGACAGAGCGCGAGGCACGCGGCAATGCCGCGGCGGCGGAGCTCAGTTTCGGGATGGTGCAGTGACAACATCAACACCGCGCGGGATCTTGAACGCGAATTCCTTATCGGCCAAACCGACGTTTTCCTTCAGATTTGTGAAGAGAAAGCTCGATTTCCCACCTTGTGCGTCAACGGTCAGCAGGCCGCGAATCGCCAGGCTGTCCGGGTCGAGCACGAGGACGAGCCAATCGTAGTCCCGTTGACGTGCTTTGGGGATCAACTTCAGCGTCCGGCTGCCGGCCGGCATCCCGGGCGGTGCATCGACGAGCGATGGTGTGAAATCGCGCGTGACATTGCCTTTTCCGGCCAGGAATAACGTCGGGGTCGGGGCGTCCTCGTCGGGCGGCACGGCGGCGACGATCACCTGTTTGTCCTGCGGGATGTACGAGTACATCTTCACGCCGTCCGAGACGAACTGCTTCGGCTCAGGCGTCGAGTAATCCCAGCGCATCATGCCCGGTTTCTTGACGAGCAGGTGGCCGCGTTCGGTGATTTGCTTGCGCAACACCCCGCCCTCGTAGGTGTGCGTGAAGTCGGCGGAGAAGTCTTTGATACTGGCGTATTTCCGCTGAAGCGCCGCGGCGAGCTCGGGCGCGGTCGAGTCGGCCGCGCTGAGGGTCCGGCCTCCCGCGGCTGCGCAGACCGCGAGCGCGACGAGCGCCGCGCATCGGAGTCTGGTCATGGTTCCACCTTAGCACTAACGCGGTCCGGACCGTTTACCGCTTGTCGGTAGTGTCCGGCTTCAGCCGGACTGTCTCTTCACCGATGAGGTAGCGCGCCTGAGGCGCGTAAATGTTGGACGCATAGGCCGTGCGAATGGCTGCGCCGCGATCGTCGAATGCGACGAAGCTGACGCCGCGTTCGATGATGAGCGTGTGCTGGCGTGCGGCGACGACGTGGCCGAACCCCATGCGACGGATGGTATCCGACACCAGCCACGACTCCATGCGGACTTCGACCGGCACTCCTTCCAGGACCAGGTCGCGCCGGAATGGCCGATCGTCGGCGGCCACGAGGGCCGGCGCAAGACCCGCGATTCCGGCAACGACGGCGAAGTTGCCGGGCGGGAGCGCGGTAATCCTCCCGTTCGTGAGGTTTATCAGGACGCGAGCAAGGTCGGTGGCGTCGAGGCGCAGATCGCCAGAGGGCCGCAGGACGCACAGGACATAGCGCGTGCCTGGGGCCACACTGTCCGTAGCCTCAGTCAGGTTTGGTGCCGGCACCCGAGCGTCGCGGGCCAGCGGCAGGAGCGGACCGTAGGTGGCTTCGATAATCCTGCGCGCGCGTTCGGTCAGCGCGACCTGCCGTCCGATGGCGTGATTGTCGGCAACCAGCGCGGGCGCGTACAGCGCGACGTCCGGCAAACGGGCGTAGGCCACTTCGGGTCGCCGCACCTTCGCGAAATACGACAGGCCGTTGCCGATCTGCCAATTCAGGTCGACCAGCAGGATCGCGTGCCGATCGTCGAGTCCGGCTGTGAGCGCGTCGACGACGGTGGTGGGCCGCATGTCTCGGCTGCGATCGAGCGCGGGGAAATCGCGATACGCGCGCCCACCGGCGTACAGGGCCAGCAGCGCGGCGGCGATCGGCGCCGCCCGTGGCGCGAGCCGGCCGGCCATCACGATCGCCGGCGCCGCCAGCATCGCGAGGATCAGGTGCGACGGCAGGTAGAAAACGTGCGAGTCCCCGACGTTGTAGCTGTAGGCGAACGCAACGTTCGCGCCGAACAGCATCGCCATCAGGATCGCGCGCCGGCCGTTGACGAGGGCCAGTTGCAGCAGACCCGCGGCCGCGACGACAGGTCCGATCACGCCGAACTGCTGCCGGAGATCGAACCAGTACATCGCGAGATGATCGCGCAGCAGCGCTGCCGGAACGTTCATCACCATCGTGTCGCGCCAGTCGGACTTCGTGACATCGAACCAGAAGCGTGCCAGCGCGTCCGCGATTCCGTGCGGGGGATCCGGCAGGAGCCACAGCGTTCGCAGATTCCAGCCGTACTGCAGCGCGCCGACGGCGGCGCAGGCGGCCGCCGTCGCGATGGTGCGCCGCGTGCAGAGCGAACGCCATCCGCCGGGCGCGGACACCAGCAGGAACAGCGCGTATCCGGGCAGCAGCAGGATCATCGACAGGTGATTGCCGAATCCCAACGCGTAGACGGCGAAGAAGGCGAAGAGCCGCGCGTGCGAGGGCGCCCTGGCCCATTGCAGCAGCAGGAGCAGCGTCAGCGCGACGAGCGCGATATGGAGCGCGTAGACCTCGGCGATCACGGCCTGGCTCCAGAACGTGTACGAGACCGCGAACAGCAGCGCCGCGCTCACGGCGGCGGCCAGCGAGCCCGAGAGCTCGACGCCGACGAGGACGAGGAGGCCGCAGGCCAGCGCCGCCTCGGCGGCTGACGCCAGGTTCAGCGCGTGTGCCGGCTCCGCGCCGGTCACCTGGAGCGCCAGCGATCCGATCGCGAAGTACAGCGGGTAGCCGTCGCGCGGCGTGATCAGCGGCGATCCCACCATCGTCTGGAACGAGCCGGAGTCGCCGAAGTCGGCGCCGGGCAGGAGGGTCGCGCGATACAGCGTGAACGCCGCCAACGCGACGGCCATCGCGGCGAGCAGGTCCCGGCGGCTCATGGCGTCTGGAGATCAGCGCGACGCGCGCTTCGCGGCGATCATGGCCTGGACGTCCGCAAAGGAACGCGTGTTGAGCACGTGCCGCCGCTCGACCCAGCCCCGGCGCGCCGTGAGGATTCCGAGGTTCATCTGCCGGCCGAGCATGTCGGATCGGTGGCAGTCGCTGTCGATCGCGACAGTGGCGCCGGCGGCAACGGCGCGGCGGGCGAGCGCGCCGTCCAGATCGAGGTGCGACGGCGCGCCGTCAATCTCGAGGACCGTTCCGGTTTCGGCCGCCATGTCGAAGAGACGATCGTAGTCGAGATCGTAGCCGCTGCGCGTGGCCACGAGGCGGTTGGTCGGGTGCGTAATCAGCGTGACGAGAGGATGCTTCATCGCCGCGGCGTAACGCTCCATCAGCTGGTCGGGCGTGTGGCCGGCACGCTCGTGGAGGGACGCCAGCACGATGTCGAGCTGCTGCAGCACCTCGTCGGGAAAATCGAGCCGGCCGTCCGGCAGGATGTCGGTCTCGCACCCGTGCAGGATCACGATTTGCGGATAGCGCTCGCGCAGGCGCGCGATTTCGGCGGCCTGCTTTTTCACGCTGTCGATGGTCAGATTTCGCGAGGCGGCCGAGGTCGGCGAGTGGTCGGTGATGGCCATGTACTCGTAGCCGAGCGCGCAGCACGCCGCGACCATGGCGGCAATCGGATCGCGCCCGTCGCTCCACTCGGAGTGCATATGCAGATCGCCGCGGATGTGGTCGCGGGAGACGAGCACCGGGAGCTCGCCCCGGATCGCGCGCGTGATTTCCTCGCCGCCCTCTCTGATCTCGGGAGGAATGAGTGGCAGCCCGAGCGCCCCGTAGATGTCGCTTTCGCTCGACGCCGGCACGAGAGTGCCGTCGTTCGCCCGGAGGCCGTCGGCGTGCAGCGAGAATCCCCTGGAGGCGGCATGCGCCTGCAGCGCCTCGAAGTGCGCGCGCGACCCGGTGAGGTGAAGCAGGTCGGCGGCCGCGTTCGCCGGGTGGGGCAGCCGGACGCCGATCTGTACGTGATTGGTCGTCACATACAGCCGCCGCTCGCCGCGGTGCAGCACGTGAGACGAATCCGGCAGGCCGAGGACGGCGTCGATGGCGGCGGAGGGCTGATCGGTCGCGGCGATGAGTTCGATGTCGCCGACCATATCCTGGCCGCGGCGCAGCGATCCGACGGGAGCCACCCATGTGACGCCGGGGGCGGCACGCAGCGACGCCAGCAGCCTGACCACCAGGCCGACGGCGCGCCCAAGCGGGATCCGCGGAATCCGCGTGCGCAGGTTCGGCAACGAGTCGCCGACCGCGCTCTCCGTGGCTTCGTCGATTCCGGGAAGGATGCGCAGCTTCTGCTCGCGGACGGCGTCGACGATGTCGGCGGCGGAGGTGACGCCGAGCTCACGATGAATGGTGGCGAGCTGCTCGAGCGTCACCGCTCCAGACTCGAAGAGCCAGCGCAGGTCGGCCGGAAGATCGGCCAGCCCGGATTCCAGCAACACCCAGCCGCCGGCCTCGTAGGTCCGGCGCAGGCGCTCGAGCGTTTCGGGGTCGAGGCCGGGTGGTGGATCCTGCAAAAACAGGCCGGCATCCGGCTCGGACTCGATGTGATGGGCGCGCACGAGATCGATCGCGCGCGACCAGATCTCGGCCTCGGCGACGTTGCCGCGGATCGTCGCGAGCGAGGCGAGTTGTGCGAGCGTGTGATGGAAGGGCGACACAGATGTCGCTGGAAAATCGCCGAAAATCTGAGCGCTAACCCTTCAGGGCGCCGGGTTCTGGCGTCGCCTGCTTGGGCGCTTCCTTCGTTTCGACCGGCAGGTTGGCCGCGAGCCAGTCGGCGATGCCGCCTTTGAGAGCAACGGCCTTGTACCCCAGCCGGATCAGTTGGGCCGCCACGTCCGTGCTGGCGACCTCGTTTGGATCCGAGTCGTACACGACGATGTCGCTACCTTTGGGAAACGAGGGCGGGCTGATTCCCAGACGAACCGAGTTCGGCAGCTTGACGGTGCTGTGCTCGTACGGGTACTTGAGCCGGGCGTCGACGACAACCGGCGGCGTGCCGCCGTCGAGACGCGCTTTGAGTTCTTCTCTGGTGATGCGGGGAACCGGCACGGCTGTTATTGTGATCGCGCCGTACTGGCACTGTCAACTGGCGGCTACCTCGCCGCGGCGCGATCGAACGGGATGACACGCCCAGGCGGAGGCGCCGCCGCTCGCGTCACGACTGGCCGGCTTACCGGAGTGTGAAACTTCGCGTCCACCACCCAACCCGACGATCGCTTGCCGCAGTGCACGCAGCGAAGAAACATCGCCCCCGATTCGCAGGACATGCCGTAGTCGTGACGCCCCGAGAGATAGCAGCTGATCAGATTCCACATGGCGAAGTCCTCACGCCCGAAGTTGGTTACTGCCCTCTATCGCAAATGCAGTACCGTAATTCACCGGCTTCCCATACATCGGCACGGCGCGTCAGGAATTGAATGTTTTCTTCGATCGACGACGGTGAGTCGACCACGCGCTGTCGCTCAGCGTGTCAACGTGGAACGTCCACGTACAGTTCTGTAATGGCCGCGTGGGGATATTCCGTGCGCGATCGACTTACCGGGCCGCGGGCCTGACGACGGGAGCGACGACCCACGCGATCCCGATACTGAGCAGGTAAAGGACGATCATCGGCGCCGCGAAGATAGTCTGGTTCCAGGGATCGCCTGATGGCGTCAGCACGGCAGACAGGATGAAGATCACCAGGATCGCATACTTGATGTTGCTCCAGAGCAGGCGCGCCGAGACGAGTCCCATCCGGGCGAGAAAGAACACCGCCGTCGGCATCTGAAAGACCAGCGCCATCCCCAGCAGCATCTTCGTGTAGAGATCGAAGGCGGTCTCCACTTTCGGCATGAACTGCAGGTTGGTGTTGCTGAAGGTGCCGAAGAACTCGATCATGTACGGAAACACGATGTAGTGGCTGAACAGCCACCCCGCGACGATCCCGGTCGACGACATCACCACGAACGGAATCGCGAACTTCTTCTGGTTCGTATACAGCGCCGGCGCAATGAGTTTCCACACCTGGAACAGGATGTACGGCGAGGCGATCGTGCAGCCCGCGATCAGGGCGATGTTGATGTAGAGCGAGAAGGCTTCTCCGGGAGCCGTGTAGATCAGCCTGGCGCCTGGGGGCAGCGCCCGCCGCATCGGCGCGAAAATGAACGCCACGATGCGGTCGATCTCGGTGAACGCGATGAGGACGCCGACGGCCACCGCGAGGCAGCACCGGACGATGCGCTTGCGGAACTGCTCGAGCAGATCGAGCAGCGACAGCCCCGCCCACGGCGGACGGTAGCCGTCCCCTTCCGGGTTGTACCAATTCCCCAGCGCCGGACCCATCCCAGCGATCTTAGTCTGAAACTAACGCGCGGCCCGGATGACGGCGAATGCGCCCCGGCGCCACAGCAGTTCGACCCGAAGGCCTGCTGCGCGGAGCAGCGCGACCTCGGCGTCGAGCGGAACGTAGACGTCTTCATGCGACCACGACGCCAGCAACGCTTTCGCCTCAGCCGGAGTGTAGGCGCGGCGCAGGTGCGCGAGCCACTCGGCGAACTGGTTTCGGCGCACGTCGGCGTCGGCGGCTGGGTGGCAGTCGACGCTGACGAACAGCCCGCCGGGTCTCAGAGCCTCGCGAATGCGCCGATAGAGCGATGCCTTGGCGGGGCGCGTGCGGATGTGGTGAAGCGAAAATGACGCCACGACCGAGTCGCACGCCGGCAGCGGCGCACGGAGAAATGAGCCCGTTGTGAATGATGCGCGGCTGCCGAGCCGGCGTTGCGCCAGCGCCAGAATCGCCGGGTCCACGTCGATGCCAACCGCCCGCGCGTGCCGTGCCTTCGTCAGGCAGCGCGACGACAGGGCGCCGGTACCGATGCCGAGATCGACAAGGGTGCGAGCGGCCGGCGGAATCGCCTCGGCGCCGACGTCGAGCATCTCCTCGTAGTGCGGGATGAATGTCCGGATGCGCGAATCGTATTCCGAGAGATCGATGCCGAGATGCGACGCCACGCTCATCGGGTTAGATTACTTCAGGGCAGGTGGGGCAGGTGGGTTCCGTTGGTATCCTGAGCACTGTCGCACCGGGAGGACCGGGTACCGCGGAAAGGCCGGATCGCGCTCCGACACGGTGCACAGGACGAACGTGGATCCGCGCGACGAGGTAATGACCTCGGCGAATCGGCACGATGCGCAGAGCCCGGCCCGGTCAGGCGGCGGAGCAACCATGGACGCCGTAGCCTATCGCCGTCTGATTGAGGTGGCGGCGGGCTTCGCGTTCGTTGGGACTGATGGCGAGCGCCTCGCGAAAACGTCCGCGCCTCTCGATCGGCGGCGAGTGGCGGCTATGGATCGTCACCGCGTGCGGGTGATTGATGGAGGAAAACGAAGAAATGAGTGGTGGACCGCGCGAGGCTCGAACTCGCGACCTCTGCGTTGCGAACGCAGCGCTCTCCCAACTGAGCTAGCGGCCCGTGAAACCCCAATTCTAACACTTCCTGATAAACTCGAGCTAGATGTCCTCGATTTCTCGCATCGGCGTGCTCACCGGCGGCGGTGATGCGCCTGGTCTCAACGCGGTCATCCGCGCCGTCGT
>Ga0068858_100006699_pt1 | contig 11207 bp, 11 predicted proteins | sample KBSSwiS12_FD_66589 | JGI IMG/M metagenome (GOLD analysis project Ga0068858, IMG submission 66589) | Switchgrass rhizosphere microbial communities from Kellogg Biological Station, Michigan, USA - KBS Switchgrass S1-2 | ecosystem: Host-associated > Plants > Roots > Rhizosphere > Soil ... | reverse complement strand
TATGGTCCCGACGACGGCACGATCGCTCCGTGGGCAGTTGTCGCGTCGCTGCCGTTCGCGCCGGAAATCGTAATCCCTACGATCCGCAACATGGCCCATCTCGACCTCGGTGCGACGAAGCGCTACGGCTTCAAGCCGTCGTTCAACGAGACCTATGAAGTGCCTGATAGTACGCCCGGCTATTGGGTCACTCCCTACCATTTCGGCGTCGACCAGGGTCCAGTGATCCTCATGATCGAGAACTACCGTACCGGTCTGATTTGGAACATTATGAGCCGGTCGCCTTATATTGTGGCCGGCCTGCGCCGAGCAGGATTTTACGGAGGCTGGCTCGGCGACTCGGGAAGCGCTAAATAATGGTTTGGCAGGATCGGGAATGGATGGTCGACAACCCGGAAGCTACTCTTTTGAAAGTTCGCTTCCGGTTACGCCGTCATCCAGCCGGTAACCGGAAGAGTGATCTGCGTGGCATAAATTACTCGCATATTAGCAAATACCCCTTTGGGCCACCGAAATCTGTAGCTTGCGTCCGCGATGTCCTTGTTGAATACTGATTCGAACCACCGCGATGAACCCCTCAGGTAAACTCGGCGAAGCGCTGCAACACGGTGACTTAATTCGCACGCTACTCGATTCCGCCACACAGGGGATTCTCGCGATCAACGCGGACGGCAAACTGGTATTCGCCAATAATATGGTGGAGAAACTGTTCGGCCATAACGCGAATGACCTCATCGGTCAGCCGCTTGAATTATTGATTCCGGAGAATTCCAAACATCGTCACCTCGAACATCAGAAGGCTTTCTTTGCCAATCCGAGAAGCCGGCCCATGGGTATCGGCCTCGATCTTGAAGGCCAGCGAAAGGACGGCAGCCGATTTCCAATCGAGGTCAGTTTGAGCTATGTAGATACTTCAGAGGGAATGTTGGGCATCGCTTTCGTCAGCGACATTACCGAGCGCAAACGCGCAGAGCAAGCGTCGCAGCGAGGCGAGTTACTGAATCGCGAGTTGATCGAACATATGCGCGAAGGACTCGCCTACTGCCAGATGCTTTTCGAGAACGGTTTGGGCTCAGATTTTGTCTATGTCATGGTCAACGAAAGATTCGAGATCTTGACCGGCCTGAAGGATGTCACCGGCAAGAGAGTGACTGAAGTCATTCCTGGCATTCGCGAGCTAGATCCAGGCCTATTCGAGATCTATGCCAGGGTGTCAGAGACCGGCGTCGCCGAGAAGTTCGAGATGTTCCTCAATTCGTTGGAACAGTGGTACTCGGTCTCGGTTTACAGCCCGGAGAAAGGTTTTTTTATTGCGATATTCGACGTTATCGACGAACGTAAGCGAATGGAGGATGCCCTGCGTCAGAGTGAGGCGCGGTTGTTGCTGGCCGCCAAGAGTACTAACATGGGCACGTTTGACTTCGATCCACGCACGGGGAAATTGATCTGGTCCGACGTCTCGAAGGCTTACTTCGGCCTGCCGCCCGACGCGGAGGTCGACGATGCGACTTTCCGAAAAGGGCTTCATCCAGACGACCGGGAACGAGTGCAGCGCATGGTGGAGCAAGCTATGCGGCCGGAGAACTACGGCGAGTACGCTAGCGAATTCCGCACAATAGGGATCAGTGATGGCAAGGAACGATGGCTCTCCGCCTGTGGACGAGTTCTGTTTGACCACCAAGGTCAGCCCGAGCGTTTCGTTGGCCTCATGCTGGATATTAGCGAAAAGAAACGCCAGGAAAAACTCGCAGAGACATACCATAGGGATATCCGCGCCCTGGCGGCGAACCTTCTGACGGCCCAGGAGGACGAGCGCCGCAGAGTGTCGCGCGATTTGCACGATCAAATTTGCCAGCAACTTGGTTTCTTAGCCGGCGATATGAGGGAGCTTGTGGCCAGTCCCCTTCCAGAGGACGCACAGCGCCAACTCGAAGCGCTGCGAGCCCGCGTGGTCAAGGTGGCGGAAGAGACGCGCCATATCGCGTACCAACTCCACACAGCCATCATTGACGACTTGGGTCTAGTGGCCTCATTGCGGGACCTCTGTGAACAGTTTTCCGAGCGGAATCCATCCATTGCGCTAAAATTCACCGGCGAAGTCTTGCCGGCTGTCGTACCTCGTGAAGCATCCTCCTGCCTTTACCGCGTCACGCAAGAGGCTCTGCAGAATATAGCCAAGCATTCAGATGCCAAGCACGTCTCGGTCGCGCTTTGCTGTCAGAAGGGAAGTGTGCTTTTATCTCTCGAAGACGACGGCGTTGGTTTCGACCCTGAGGTAGTCCGAGGCGAAGGCGGGCTGGGTTTGATCAGTATGCGAGAACGCGCGCATCTGGTAAAGGGAAAGCTAGCGATCACGTCACAACCAGGTCACGGAACGCAACTTACCCTGTCTATCCCCTTGTAAGTCGGCAAGTCATGAACGCCTCGCTCATGATTGTCCGACGATCACTCAGATCGGAGTCCAGCGGTTTTTACGACACGTTTAAACGTGATCTTGACGCTCGCGCGGGCTCCGGTTCCTCCGCGCCGATCCTTAACGCTTCGTAATCTTGCGGCGGCCTAGAAGCAACAGCCTGGTGCTTCTGCACCAGAGGAAAAGCCAGGTATCCGCCGCATTACGTTGCATTTAACGTTCGGCCTTTGACACGCCCTACCCGCTGGCGGAAGGCACCCTGTGAAAGCCAGACTGCTGGGCCGGATATTTTGGGTTGACATGGGAAAAACACCTTCTTCGTTAAGGCGGTAAAGCAACCCAAATTGCCGTATCAGCTCCGTTGCCTAATACGAGGCTATGAAACGCACCCGGATATTATTGGCTGACGACCACGCGCCGGCGCTCGAAGGCATGAGCGCTGTTCTTGCACCACATTACGAGGTAGCTGGGACCGCGGCGGACGGGCGGGCTGTGGTGGAAGCGGCAGTACACTTGAAACCGGACCTGATTATCACGGACATCACGATGCCGCATTTGAGCGGTATTAACGCTGCACGCCAGATCAAGATGAGTCTGCCCGGAATTAAGCTGCTATTCCTCACGATGCATTCGAGCTCCGCGTACGTGAGCGCCGCGTTTGAAGCGGGTAGGACTGGATATGTATTGAAATCCGGCACACCCGACGAGCTTTTGGAGGCTGTCCAGAGCGTCTTGAACGGCCGCATCTATGTCAGTTCGAGTCTTTTGACAGAACACCTGGAGCAGAATCCTGCGCCCTCCGCCACTTCTCGTCTCAGCAAGGGAGCTCGAGACTCTGCAGCTGATCGCTGAGCGCCGCAGCGCCTTACTCACGAGCTCCATCGAGACTCTCCGGGACAGTTAGGGCGCGAAGTAGAGCCTCGAATATTTTAGATCCGTGGGTCGAAATCCTACGTCCTTCATTTGAAGGTGTTGAACCGTGAGCCAAGTTAGGAGAAAGTTCATGATTCGTAGGAAACCTATACTCATCCAGTTATTCGCAGTGCCACTTGTCGTGGCATTGGCGACGACGGGTTGCGCCACAAAAAAGTACGTCGCCAAAATGGTTACTCCTGTCGACCAGAAAGTCGACACGCTGGCAGCCCAAACCGATCAGAAGCTAGGAGCAACCAACGAAAAGATCGCGGCCGTAGCGAGCACCGAACAAAGAGACATCTCGCAGGTCAACGAACGCATCTCAACGAACGAGATGAAACTTGGCCTAGCGAGCACAGCTGCTCAACAGGCCCAAACCGCCGCTTCGAACGCGATGAACGAAGCCCAGGAGAACGCGCGCAGGCTCGCGGCCAATTCGCAGGCAGTTGCAGCGCTCGGCGCGAGTGTGGCTGATGCTCTCAACTATAAACTTATCGAAAAAGCCAACGTGACGTTCGCCTTTGACAAATTCTCACTCACGCCGGAAGCTAAAGCCGCGCTCGATCAGATCGCGACCAAGGTGCAGTCTATGCCGCAAGTGGTGGTGGAAGTGGTCGGATTCACGGATCAGATCGGCCCGCAAGACTACAACGTCAACCTAAGCCGAAAACGCGCGGACGCTGTCGAACGCTACCTGGTAGCGCAGAGAGTGCCGTTGCACGTGATCCACACGACCGGGCTGGGCGAAGAAGGTGCTCCTTTGGGATTGGAATCGGATATTGATTCGAATCCCAGCAAAACTGAAACCGAGCGGATGGCGCGACGCGTTCTCATCCGCATCTTCGGGGCCCCAGACGTGGTTCAGCCTAAAGTGACCGCCGGCGGCGGACAGAAGTAATCACTCCTCGAGGGTTCCTCGGGCAGCCAGCTAATCGGGGAGGTTAACAGAGGAGATCTTGCCTGCAGTGTAGCCGGCGCGAGTCTCCACGTGAAGTGGGCCCTGTTTAGGATCCTTGATGGTAAGCCGAACGCTGTGATATTGGCCATCATCGAGGCCACGGAAGCCGACCGTATATTGCTTGCGAATCTTTTCGGCGATGCTGACGCAGGCCTTGGTCACATCAGTAGACTCCTCCGGGAAGAAAGCCTCGCCACCGGTTTGCTGCGCGATTGTGGATAGCACCTGCGGATTCCGGTCGCGGTCTTCCTCGCTGAAGATTCCGATGGGATAAACGACGATCCCTGCTTTCATCGCGCCATTCAATGCCTGGCTCAAAGTCGCGCGACTTGAGTTGTCTCCGCCGTCCGTGATTGTCAGTAGGACCTTTCGGGCGTATCCAGCGGAGCGAAGCTGGGACTGTGCCGTCAACAACGCGTCGTAAAACGAAGTGGTTCCGCCGAGATCGAACGCAGAAATGGCAGATTCGATTTCGGGGATGCGGCCGGTAAACGGCGTGCCGGAGGGCAGTCCGAAGCGGGCGCGATCGTTGAAGTGCAGCACGAACATCTCGTCCTTAGGATTACTGGTGCGGGCGAAGGCCAGCGCTGCCGCGATCACTTGCTGGCGTTTGGGAGCCATGCTGGCGCTGTTGTCCACTACGATCCCGGCAGTCACCGGCGCATCCTCTCCTTGAAAAACGCTGATCGGCTGCGGGACGTTGTCCACGAACAACTGGAACGCGTCCTTGTCCAATCCGAGAACGGCACGGCCTTTGCTATCGGTAACTCTCGCGTACAGTTGGACCAAGTTTACGTCTGCACGAATGGCGAACTCCTGCTGGGCTCCGAGCGACAACGCAAGCGTCGCGGCGAGCCCACAGAACAAAGCCTGTTGAATTCTAATGTTCATCAATGTAATCTCTGCATTCCTCCGACTTCGTTGCGGCAAAACGAACATCCGAATCGAGGGTCACTCCGACGTCACCGCTCTCGTAAAGTCAGCTTGGTTTTCTGTCTAGAATAGCAGACGATGGGTACACCAGGAGTCACATAGGACACATTCTTATTGGCGCGGAGGTCAGAAGCGAATCGGATAGATTTGGTTGGATGGAGATACGGTCGAACGCGATGAAGTGATGCGAATCTTAGGCCCGGTGAGTTCAATACGTCGTTCATCCTCGAAACGGCCAAGGCCACCACCGGTGTCGGTTGAGTCACGGCGGAATCCCGAATAGCGAGGCGTCATTTGGACAAGGCCTTTGGAGCTGAGATGGGTTTAACAGGACTGTCTTGAGACTGCGCAGGCACCCCAGCCTCAGCTGACAACCAACGGAGGCGTGGCTCGACCCAATCGAGCGTTACCAGGAACATAAACGCGATCGTGAGATTAAATATCAAGTGTGCTGCGGCGACAGCAGTGCCGGCATCACCGGTCCAGTCGACTACCGCTCGTGCGAACGGCCTCAAGAATGGAAGATAGACGAGCATCCCGGCGGCATTGAACAGTACATTCGTAATCGAAGTAGCGCGGGCGATAGGGTTCATCCCGAAGCCTGCCATTAACGCCGTCGAGGTGGAGCCTACGTTCGCACCGATGACGATCGGTATTGCCGCTTGTGGGAGTAAAGTCCCTTGCTGCACCATGATAATTGCGAGTCCTGTCGTGACGCTGCTGGATTGTACTAATGCGGTGAAAACAATCCCAGCGATCACACCCATCCAAGGTGTTTCCGCTAGTGCCAGCCACTCCTGGAATGCCGGACGGTTCTGAAGGGGTTTGAGCTGTGCGGAGATTAGATCTAGGGCAAAGAAGATTAACCCAAAGTAGAATACAGCCCTACCGATCACCCTTATTCGTGAGGGCAACATTGAGACCAGTGCACCGAGCACAATGAACGCAGGTCCGATGCCCGTCAACTTGAAGGAGACCAACCAAGCGGTTGCGGTTGTTCCAACGTTGGCACCCAGGAGCACGCCAAGGCTGGCGCGAAAGGAAATCACCCCTGCGTCGACGAGAGTTACGGCAAGCGCGGTGATAGCGCTGCTAGATTGAACTATTGCCGTGGCGAAGGCTCCGACCAGAAATCCGCGCAAGCGATTCGCGGTAACCCGCCCCAGCCAAGACTTGAGAGCATCCCCACCAACGGCTTGCAACTCACTGCTAAACGCCTGAAGTCCATAGAGGAACAGAACAATCGCGGAGAGCGCAGCGGTTAGCCCTTGAAGCTGCGTCATGGATGATCTCCCTCACTTTTCTAGACTTCCTGCCGCCCTTAGCTTTCCCGCCGTGCACTCCGGCACCCTGAGGGTCACAATAAGTGATTGCGTTCACGTGTTCAAGATTCACCAAATTGAGGGACTAGGGCATGGATGCCACAACGGATCGCGTTACACACAAATTGCCCGACAATTCCATTCGCAAGCGCATCTGACCTTGATCTTACAGACTGGCTCACGTAGCAGTATTTGCCAACGTAGCGGAGCAAACGACCTACCTCTCGCCTTGGGGCATGCGAATATGAGCGGGCCGTCTAGATCTAGGGAGGAAAAAAGATAAAATCTGAACGGCGATTTTCACATCACGACCGTGACATATGCCCGGGAACCAACTCATTTGGATTAATCGGCATAGTCTGCCAAAGCGTTCAGCATCCGATAGATTTCGCAGTCCAGGATTTCGTGAAGCTTGAATTGAGTCCGTTTCTTAACCGAGCCTATCAAGAGCAGAGCGTGAACACGACCCAATGAGGAAGAACGTAAATAGCAAAGTCAGAATCCTGCTAAACAACCTAACCGAGATAGGGGCGATTACGTTCATACAGGCTGTAACAGTATTTGCAGCGACCCCAAACCACCTTCCGGTTTAGACTGCCGGTGCGAAACATCACCTTTTCCGAATCGATGGGGAGACCAGCGTCGTCAGAGCCGCGCCGATGATGTGATCGGATGGCCTTTTGACGGCGAACTTAAACGCGCTGCCACAGGAGGCAATTGTACATAAGATGGACTGGATCTCCTCACCAGAGAATTGGACGGCACTAATCACCCTAACCGTTCTCGAAGTTGTTCTTGGGATCGACAACATCGTATTCATCAGCATACTGGCCGGCAAACTGCCAGCTGGCAGCCAGGCCCGCGCGCGCACCCTTGGCCTAGCGTTCGCCATGATCACGCGGATCCTCCTGCTCCTGTCACTCACCTGGATCATGCGCCTCACAACACCGCTATTTGCAGTCTTCGCACGCGAGATTTCGGGCCGTGACATCATTCTCCTGGTCGGCGGTGTATTCCTGATCTGGAAGAGCACCCACGAGATTCACCAGCGTCTCGAAGGCGAATCCTCGGTCCAACGGACCGCCCGTGACGCCGTCACTATGAGAGGAGTACTGGTGCAGATTGCCCTCCTCGACATTGTTTTCTCGCTCGATTCGGTAATCACGGCTGTCGGAATGGCCAATCAGGTGACAATCATGATCGCAGCCATCATGCTTGCGGTAGGGTTTATGATATTCGCGGCCGGGCCCGTCAGCACGTTCGTGGATCGGCATCCGACGGTGAAGATGCTGGCTCTCAGTTTCCTCTTGCTCATCGGCGTCACCTTAATCGCAGAAGGCCTCGGTCAGCATATCTTAAAAGGGTACGTGTATTTTGCGATGGTTTTTTCCATGTTTGTGGAGTTGCTGAACCTGCGAGCTCGGAAGGGACGAGACCGCTAGAGGCTGTATACCATCATCGTGCTGACAGAACATCAACTGGCTAGTTTACGAGCAAGTGCAGTTCGAACTCAGCGGCCAGCTGAAAGTGAAGATGCAGCGGGGTGTTGGGTAGACTGCGAGCAAAGCCTGGAATGGAATCCCTGCAATGGAGTTGCTGCGGCAATTGGTAACAGCCGATCGGATGTGACGCACGCAAGAAGCTCTTTACACTCGTTGCGTTCCAGCGGCACATTAGGGCCACAAGAGCCTAATCGCTCATGAGGAAGATCAAAGGGCGCACGGCCGGCCCAGGCGCCCAGTGCCAGTAGCGTAAAAGGATCGTGTAAACCAGGAGTCCCGTTTCACCCTCACCGAACAGGAGATACCGGGCGGCCTGCGCCATGAGATCCCGCCGGGTGAGCCCGATGAAGATTGAGATCGGGTCGACGGCTTCGCTGACAAAGGCAATGGTATTGGCGATGGCAGTGGCGCCGTAGACTTCCCCGACATAGTCATTGCCTTCCCTCCGAATCGTCACCTCGACCGGCGCGGAGAACTCGCTGCGATTGTCGAGCAGGTTCACGTGGAGGAACAAGAACGGCCCTCTTACTCTGTAGTGTCGGCCGATCTCCGATCTCTTTTGACGGCGGGTTTCCGCCGCGGAGCTACTAGCCGAGGAGCTACTAATGGGCACGAGATGCACCTTCTTACCTCGCAGCTCAGGGCCGATGCGCCAGCTCCCGACGTCGGCGAAGTAGCCCTGAGGTATGCGCAGCTCCACCGAGCGCAGCGAGCGGCTTAAAGCGCTCGCCAGCATCAGAAGCAGCGTGAAGATACCGCCGATAATCAGTCCGTCCGGGCGCGCCAGGCAATTGTCAACCAGGGTGTAGGAAAACACCAGGCACAGGATGACGCCGTAAGAGGCCAGGAGAAACCGCCGCTCGCGCCAGAGCGTGAGTGTTGCCGCGAAGGCGGCGGACAGGATCAACACCAGCACACCCGTAGCATAGGCTCCACTCTGCGCCTCCACGTTCGCGCCGAAGACCCACGTGATCACGATGGAAACCGTCAATAGCATCAGCACCAGAGGGCGAGAAAGAGAGGTCCACCGAGGCGCCATGCCATAGTGGGGCAGGAAGCGGGGGATCACCTGGAGCAACCCGGCCATTGCGGACGCCCCGGCCAGGCCAAGAATCAGGATCGTCGAGATATCGTAAACAGTGCCAAAGCCTTCACCAAGGTACTTGTGTGCCAGGAAGGCGATCGCGCGTCCGCTCGCCTTCCCGCCCTCCTTGTAGTCCGCATGGCCGATGAGCAGCGTCGTCACAAAACTCGAGAGGATCAGCATGCCGCTCATGATCAGGGCTACGGTTAGCAGAAGCTTGCGGGTATTGGCTACGCGCCCGTTCGGCGCGCCGCCAGCTCGCGGGTCGTGTCCCCGGTCCCGCTCTCCTCCGTCGATTAGTGGCATGACGGAGACGCCCGTCTCGAAGCCGCTTAGGCCCAGCGCGAGCTTTGGAAACACCAGGACGGCGCCTGCGATGAGCATCGAGAAGTCACCCTTGGCGGCGAGCGTGGAGCGCCAGTCACTAAGTATTGAGAGATGGGTCGCCACTTCCCACGCGCCGCGCCCGAGGACGATCAGGTTCAACCCAAGGTACGGCAGAGCCGCGGCCGCAGCTAGGCCGATGGCCTCTCTGAAGCCCCTCAGGAAGACCCCGGCGAGTACAGTCAGGATCGAGATCGTCACCAGGATCTGGTGGTCACCAAGCACGCTGTGGAAGATTGGGTTCTCAAGCGCGTGTTTGGTCGCATCGGCCGCCGACAACGTCATTGTGATGACGAAATCGGTGGCGGCAAATCCAAGCAAGGTTAATACCAGAAGCTTACCCTTCCAACCCGTGAGCAGGTTCTCAAGCATCGCAATCGAGCCCTGCCCTGAATAACTACGCCCCGCCACGTGCGCGTAGACCGGCAGCGCACCCAGGAGCGTTACAACAACCAGGATCACGGTCGCGATCGGCGCCACCGCACCTGCGGCGAGCAACGCAATGCCAGGTTGGTAGCCGAGAGTCGAGAAGTAATCCACTCCGGTCAGCCACATCACTTTCGACCAGGGATGCGTATAGGCCGAGCGAGTGTGGTCATCAAGGGGCGCGCCTCCGGCCAGCCATTTCCCGATGGCGGACTTGTAGTCGACCGTTGGTTGGGCTAGCTGCTCGCGGAAAGGGATGCGCTTTGTGCCGGGACCAAGGATCGGTTCCCGCGGCAGTGGATCTCGCTCTTCGTGCGATTGGAGATCGTGAGACATTTTCTAGCCGATCTTAAAAGTCGGTACTTCCCCCCGCGAAGGAAAATCGCGAAGATGTTGCGGCGAAGATCGACTGGTTAGCCGGATACATCGCAAGGTCGACTGGCTCACACTATTAGGAAGACGTCGTTTGGTTCCGGATGGATCTTTTTCGGAGGACAACGATTTCAGAGGACACTAGCGCCACCAAATGCGCTACGCGAGATGCAAAGGTCACGCCGCGTCAACGAATTGTCCCTAGCCGACTGCTTGTGTTCGCGGCGGGCCTGGCAAGATACGAAGCGCAGAGCCCATGGTACGGCGTCCAATCGTTTGGCCGCGATCATGCCGTCCGAGCTCACACAAAGCCGATATGTCCCCTCGCTGATGCGCGCCAGGGCGGACCGTACTTCCGAAAGGCACAGATGTGAGAAGACTTGGTGATAGGGGCCTCTCAGGTCAGGCTCGCAATTAGATGATAATTCCAAATACGTTAGGCGCGACTAGTGCGGCGAAGCCGTCGCGCCCTGATCGGAACGTGGCACACAGCACGAGTAGGATCAACATCGCCCAAAATAGTATCGCGGTGCGAAAATTTGAATTTGGCACGAATCTCCTCCAAATAACGTCGGAAACACAACACTATCAGGGAAATGCGCCTTGGATACCTGGGTAAAGTTCCAGGTTCCATTCTCTCGTACAGGGGCCACAACATACATTCGGAGGCATTGCTCGAAGCCGCAGGGGAGAAAGAATTTGGTTTGGCACGTCGTGCAATCCTCCGAGTTTGGCCGGGGAAACGCTTCTTTCACCAATCAGGTTGCGTTCAAACTCCGCAAAATCCACGAGCATACCTAAGGCGGGATAGCCAACATCATCTTGACCGATCTAAATGGCAGCCTGGCGCCGTGCTACTCCGTTTTCCGTTCCGGTCCGAATCACGGCAGGCGGTACT
>Ga0068858_100006698_pt1 | contig 11207 bp, 11 predicted proteins | sample KBSSwiS12_FD_66589 | JGI IMG/M metagenome (GOLD analysis project Ga0068858, IMG submission 66589) | Switchgrass rhizosphere microbial communities from Kellogg Biological Station, Michigan, USA - KBS Switchgrass S1-2 | ecosystem: Host-associated > Plants > Roots > Rhizosphere > Soil ... | reverse complement strand
AGCGCTTTGCGCGGGAACTTCTCGTCTCTCATCGCCGCGTTGTAAGCGAAGACGGCGATCACCGTCGCCTGCTGCACCATATCGTCCCGCTGTACCCGATCGACCGTGTCCATCGTCGAGTGATGCGTGCGCGAGTTGTATTCGAGGCGGTCAACCATGAACTGGAACGCCGGGATGCCGGCGTTGTCGAACGAGACGTGATCGGTGGAGCCAACCGATCGAGGTCCGATCGTCGTGACGCCCAGGTCGTGGAGCGGCGTGATCCATGTTTCGAAGATGGGACGCACGGCCATGTTGCCCTGGAGCCAGATGCCGCGAATCTTTCCGCTGCCGTTGTCGGAGTTGAACACAGCAGACAGCTTCGCGTGCTCGGGCTTCAGCGCCATCGTGTCCACATCGGCGATGTGCTCGCGGACGTACGCCTTCGACCCCAGCAGGCCCTGCTCTTCGCCGCCCCAGAGCCCGATCCGGATGGTCCGGCGCGGCCTCGCACCGACGGCCTTCAGAATCCGCATCGCTTCCATCATCGCGCCGCTGCCGGTCGCGTTGTCGGTCGCTCCGGTCGCGTACGGATGCGAGTCGAAGTGCGCGCCAAGCAGGACGATCTCCGACGCGAGATCGGTGCCCGGCAGGTCCGCGATCGTGTTGAAGCCGTTCGGCGTGCTCTCGTCGTAGAACTTCGTTTCGACGTTGAGCTCGACCTTCACCGCCACGCCTTTCTCCAGCACGCGGATCATCCGGTTGTAGTGCTCGACGGCCAGCGCGATCACCGGCACACCCTTTCCCGCCTTCTCGTCGCGCGGGCCGGCACCGTTCGGGAAGAGCGTCCCGCCATCCGGATGCTGCTGCTGCCACGAGAGATCGCTGCCGCCGGCCGCCATGTCGCTGTCGCTGCCGCGATCGAACACCGCAACGACGCCTTCCTGCGCGTAGAAGTCACTGACCTTCTGACGGAACACCGCCGCTTGGCCGCCGCGGCCGCCTCCGCCACCCGCGGCTGCCGGCACCGGCGTCGTCTCGGACTCGGCGATGTCCTTGTCGGTCATCCGCAGGATGATCGGACCTTCGAGCATGCGCACGCGGCGCGCGGGCTGCGGCAGCACGATCTTGCCGGCGAGCTTTCCGCGATACCTGTTCAAGTCGTCGTCATTCGCGATCTGCACGCGAACGACGTCGGCGGTCACGGATCCCTTCGTGCCCGACGACCACTCCTGGGGGAAACCGACGATCGGTTGAATCTGCGGCTCGATCATGTGCGCCGTGATCCGCACGAGCGACCAGCCCTTGCCGAATGCCCAGCGCTCCTGGTGGGCGTTGGACAGCCCCCACTCGCGGAACTTCTTCATCGCCCACTCGCTCGCCTGCTGGATCCCCGGCGATCCGGTGAGACGCGGGCCGTAGACGTCGCTGAGCCACGACACGTGTTCCATCACCTGCGAGCGGTTCAGCCCCTCGTCCCGGATGCTGCCGAGCATCTGGTAGTCGAGTTTCTCGCTCTGCGCGACGACGATGGCCGCGGCGCTCGCGGCGATCAGGGTCGCAAGGCGTACAGCTTTCATGAAGAGCCTCCGGGTTGATGGAGGAGGTAGTTTATCCAATAATCGAGCGGTGTCCGGTCTAAACCGCGGCCGCGCGTCTGCGTTCGCGGCTGCGCTCCTGATAGCGGTGGCTCTTCCCGTGGCGACAGCGCCGGCCTCAGCCGCGCTTCCGGCGATTCTCATTTCCCGCCAGCTCGCCGAACGCGACCATCTGCGCCCGGGAGACATCGTCACCATGGCGCTGGATGCGACAGGCTCGGGCTCGAGACAGTTTCGCGTCGAAGGCACGTACGAGCCGACGCCGGATCCGGTGCGCTTCACCGCAAGACGCCTGGAAGCGCGTGTGCATCTGCCGGAGCTCGTTGCGATGACGGAAGTGAGCGGCGATTCCGCATCGGCCGACTCGCTGACGGCCATCAACGTCAAGCTGACGAACCCGTCGAACGCAGACGCGTTTTCCGCCGCCGTGGCGTCTCGCGCCCCAGGGGTGTTCGCCCGGCCGACCGCTCGTGCCAAAGACGGTTCAGACCCGTTCGCAGTGCTCGAACGGTTTCACGTCGCCGTCGCCGCGGTGACGGTGCTCGGCAGCACGGCGTTTCTGCTGGCGCTGATGGTGATGCGCGCCGAGGAACGGCGCGAGACGATCGGCATCATCCGGCTGATCGGCATCTCGGAGCGATCGATCCTGCTCGAGGTGCTGGCCGAAGGGCTGCTGATTGCCACTGCCGGGGCTGTCTTCGGCATCGTGCTGGCGGTCGCCACGCAAGGCCTCGTGAATCAGTTCTTCCAGTGGCGCTACGACACGGCGCTCGTGTTCGTGCGGGTGACGCGCGCCATCGCGCTTCAGTCGATCGCCGTATCGGTGCCGCTGGGAATCCTGGCCGGCCTCGTCGGATCCTGGACCCTTCTTCGTCGCGACGTGCTCGCGCTGCTCGGCCGATGACGGCCTGGGGACTCGCCTGGCGAACGATCGCACGAAGTCCCGCGCGATCTGTGCTCGCGGTCGCCGGCGTGACCGTGATCGGCGCCCTGCTGTTCGACATGCTGCTGTTGTCGCGGGGACTGCTCGTCTCCTTCCGCGATCTGCTCGACGCGGCCGGCTTCGACATCCGCGTCGTCGCCGCGGAGGGATCGATGGTGCACCGGCCGCCGATGGCGGGTGCGGCATCGCTGGCTGATGCGATCGCGCGGCTGCCCGGTGTCCGGCGCGCCACGCTCGTCAGCTCGGACACCGCGATTGCGATCGCGCCATCACAATCGCGTTCGGGGACTCGGGTCTCACTGCTCGGCACCAACGATGCCGCGTCCGGCAGCGTCTTGACGCTCGTCAGCGGATCACCACTGCCCTCAGCGGCTCCGCCCGGTGACGTCCCGGTCCTCGTCAGCCCGAAGCTTGCCGCGGCCCTGCAGCTTCAACCTGGTTCGGCGCTGCAGCTGCGGCTGTTCCTGCCCGGGTCGGCATCCGCGCTTCCCCTCGTCACGGCGCACGTCACCGGCATCGCGCAATTCGCCTTCGAAGCCGCCGATGAATACACGGTCGCCACCACCATGGACGGCTTTGCCGCGGCGCACGGAAAGCCGGCGGACGGCGTGGCGGAAATGGTCCTCGTCTCGACGGACTCGACGCAGCCGGGGAGCGAAGCCTCCGCCGCGGCCGCCATCGCGCGCCTTCGGCCCGACCTGCGAGTGCTGTCCAACGATCAGGTGATGGAGCAATTCAATCAGAACGCATTCAGCTACTTCCGTCAGATCTCGACGGTGCTCTCGTCGATGACGCTCGCGTTTGCGTTCCTCCTGATTGCGACGCTGCTGACCATGTCTGTGAACCAGCGGCTGGGAGAGGTCGCCGCGCTGCGCGCGCTCGGCTTTCCGCGCCGGCGCATCGCGGCGAACCTTCTGTGGGAGTCAGTGCTCCTCGTCGGAGTCGGCGGCCTGGCGGCACTCCCCGTCGGTGCGCTTCTCGCGGTGGTGCTGGATCGCATTCTCCGCGAGATGCCCGGCGTTCCAGGACGGCTGCACTTCTTCGTGTTCGAGCCAAGGGCCATCCTGCTGCACGTCGCGCTTTTGTCCGTGACGGGGATCCTGGCTGCCGTGTATCCCATCTGGCTGGCGACGCGGCTCCCGATAGCGGCGACGCTGCGGCGCGAGATTCTGTCGTGACCCGGTCGGGCGAACCCATCATCGAGGGGAGCGGGCTGACGCGATCCTTCGCTATGCCGGCGGGCGCCGTCACCGCGCTCGGCAACGTCTCGATTCGTGTCGATTCGATGGACTACGTCGCGATTACCGGACCGTCCGGCTGCGGCAAATCGACACTCCTCCACATCCTCGGTTGCGTGGATCAGCCGACGACCGGTTCTCTGGTCTTCGAGGGACGCGACGTCCTGACGCTCAGCGAATCGGAGCGGAGCCGCATCCGGCTCACGAGGATCGGCTTCGTGTTCCAGCGGTTCTTCCTGCTGCCCATGCTGACGGCCTGGGAAAACATCGAGCTCCCGCAGGCAGAAGCCGGCGCGACGAAGGCGGACAGGCACGCGCGGACGCGTGAGCTGCTCGACTACGTGGGGCTCGCGGGCAGAAGCGACCATCGACCTTCACAGCTCTCGGGCGGCGAGATGCAGCGGGTCGCCATCGCACGCGCCCTGGCGAACCGGCCGGCGTTGCTGCTGGCCGACGAGCCAACCGGCGAGCTAGACGACGATACCGGCGCGCAGATCGCGGCCTTGTTCGATCGCGTCCACGCAGACGGCACCGCGATCGTCGTCGTCACGCACAATCCTGCGGTGGCGGCGAGGGCCGGGCGTCACCTCGCGATGAAGAGTGGCCGCGTGGTGACGGCGTCGTGATTCTGCGCCTGGCCCTGCGGTCGCTGGCCACTCGACCGGTCCGCACGGCAGTCCTCGCGTGCGGCTTCGGGTTCGGCATTGCGGTGATGGCGGCACTGCTCGGCGTCGGCGACGTGATTCTCGAACAGGCGCATTCGCCAGCGCTCGACGGCGGCGGCGACGTCGTCATCACTGGACGTTTCGGCGCGCTCGAAAATGCTCGCTTCCTCATCGCGAGCGTCCTCGGCTCACCAGACATCGCCGCGCAAACCACCGGCGTGGCGCCGTGGAAGAAGACGACGCTGTACATGCTGAAGGACGGGCGTGCGACAGCCGTTGCGGTCACCGGAAGCCTTCCGGGCGCCGATCGGGCCTTGGCCAATCGCGAGATCGAGCACGCGCCGGATTGGGCCGACACGAGCGCCGATCGCGCCTGGTCGGTTCCCGACCAACTCGATGTTTTGCGGAGGATGGATCGATTCCATCCCGTGCCGGACAGACCGGAATTCGCCTCTTCCTGGGCGGAGTGGCTGTACTTCAACGGACGCAGCGCGGACGGCCGGCTGCGCTTCTACCTCACGTTCATGGTCGGCCCGGCGGCAGGAGAAGGACGACGACTGGCCGGCGTGCGTCTGCAGCTCGATCGCGACGGCCGGAGCACCAGCTACGCCGCCGGTGAGAGTGTCGACGAGGCGAAAGTGCTCGCATCCGCTCCCGACATCGACATCGCCGGTAATCGTGTGCGGCTCTCAGGCTCGCGATACACGATCGCGTTGTCGCTGCCCGGTGCGTCGGGAACGTTGACGCTCGACGCGGCGCTTGGGCAGTCGCTTCCACCGGCCACGATAACCGGCGCTCGCGGCTGGATCACGGGCTACACGGCGCCCGTGTTGTCGGGACGCGTCAACGGCACGCTGACGCTGGGAAACGACAAGGCCGTTCTCGTGGACGCCGCGGGCTATCACGATCACAACTGGGGCTTCTGGAAGGGCGTGCGATGGCAGTGGGGCCAGGTCGCCAGCGGCGATCTGTCGTTCGTGTACGGCCGGATTTTTCCGCCGCCTGACGTGGCCGATCCGGATCGCGTGCCCGGGTTTCTCGGCGTGCTGGGCGCAAAGGGAGCGCTCGGTTTCTCGACCAGCGTATCGCTCGAGGAGACCAGTGACGAACGGGGCACGCCGCAGCAGGTGACCGTTCACGCCAGCGGCAAGGCGCTCGATCTCGAGCTCGTCTTCACGATCGATCGTACGGTCCGGAGCGCGATGGCGATGACCTCCTCGCCAGGCTCGCCGATGAGTTTTCTTCAGCTCGGGGGAGAGTATCGCGTGAAGGGGAACGTCGGCGAGCGCGCGGTGGACTTCACCGCGCGCGGCGCCGCTGAAACCTTCCGATAACCACGAAACCCACGAAACAGTTTCGTGTGTTTCGTGCTTACGACAACGCCATCTTATAGAGCGCGACGAGCTTCGACCACGCCTTCTCGGCGTCCGGCTTGTTGTAGATCGGATTGTTCGCTTCCGCCGGCATGTCGGGGACGCACCAGCCATGCAGGCTCTTGTAGACCTCGATTTCGGCAGGCACGCCGGCCTTGGTGAACGCCTCCCTCAGCTTGTCCTTCGCATCTGGCTGACGCTGATCGTCGTTCGACGCGATGCCGACATAGAGGCGAGCCTTCATCTTGACCGCGAGCAGATGCGGACTGGTCGGCTGATCGGTGACGAGACCGCCGCCGTGGAACGACGCGCCGGCGCCCACGCGGTTGGAAACGGCCGCAGCGGTTTTCATGACGAGCGGACCGCCCATGCAGTAGCCCTGCGTGCCGATCTTCTTCGTGGTGTCCACCTGTTTCTGTCCGTCGAGAAACGCGATGAACGCCACTGCGTCTTTCTCCGCGTTGCCTGGCGTGTTGATGCTGCCCATCAGCGGACGCAGCTTGGCCATGTCGGCCTGGTTCTGGAAGCTGAAGCCGTTCATGTCGACGCCGGGGGCTTTCGTCATGCGGTAGTACGGATTGGGCACGAGCACCGAGTAACCCTCTCCGGCGATGCGTTTGCCGATGTCAATCATCGCGGGCCGCAGACCGAACGCGTCGGGCCAGATCAGCACGCCGGCGTGCGAGCCGGCAGTGGGATGGATGAACGCCGCGTCGCACATGCCGTCCGGCGTCTTCACCGAAACGTCGGAGACCTCGACCGGCAGGGCCGCGCCCGAAACGATGGCATCACCAGCCGCGGCCGCAAGGCCCGCGGCCAGAGACATCGCGACGAAATCCCGGCGCGACAGATCGTTCTTCTCATCAGCCATGTGTGCTCCTCATGAAATTTCAGATTTCAGACTTTAGATTTCAGATTTTCACTTCTAACTTCTAAGTTCTACCTTCTAACTTTCAAGTGCCGAGCCCTACTGTCCCTTCCAGACCGGCTTGCGCTTGGCGAGGAACGCCGTCACGCCTTCACGGAAGTCGGCGCTCGTGTAACACATCTCCACCACATCCGCATCGTCGCCCGCTGGCAGGCGGCGCTTCGCGAGGATACGCCGGATCATTTCCTTTGTCGCGCGCAGCGTCAACGGGGCGTTCGCGGCGATGGCGGCGGCAAGCTCACGCACGGTCGTCTCGATCTCCTGCGCTGGTACCAGCCGATTGACCATGCCCAGGGCGTGCGCTTCGGCGCCGCCGATGAGGCGGCCGGTGAACAGCATGTCCTTGACCGCGCCGGGACCCATGACGTCGATCAACCGGCTGTAGCTGGCGCCCGACAGGCAGTTGCCCAGCGTACGCGCGATGGGGATCCCGAACGACGCTTCCGGTGTCGCCACGCGCAAGTCGCACGTGAGCGCGATGGCGCATCCCCCGCCGGCGGCCACGCCTTCGACCTGCGCGATGGTGGGCTTCGCGACTCGCTCGAGGCGATCGAGGATCGCATCGAGCCGCTCCTCGTACTTCAGCCCATCGTCGCGATTGCTGAAGTTCTGGAACTGGGCGATGTCCGTGCCGGCGACGAATGCCTTCCCCCCGGCTCCGCGGAACACGAGCACGCGGATCGCCGGATCCCCATCGACGCGATCGCAGGCCGCGACGAGGGCTTCGTACATCTCCCAGGTCATCGCGTTGCGCGCTTCAGGCCGATTGAAGGTCAGCGTCGCGATCGGGCCGTCGGTAGCGAACTCAGTGTGAGACATAATTCATTGCTCATTTACCATTTACCCAGTCACTCAATTACGCGATTATCCAATTACCCGATTATCCAATTACCCGATTACCCAATTACCCAATTACCCAATTACCCAATTACCAGATGTCTGACTCCGCCCTCGAAGGCCTTCGCGTCCTGGACGTCACGCAGGTGATGGCCGGACCTTACTGCGCGATGATGCTCGCCGACCTCGGCGCGACGGTCATCAAGGTCGAGCCGCCGGGCGGCGATTCCACGCGGCAGATGCCCGGCGCCTCGGGCAGCGACAGCCCCAGCTTCAATGCCGTCAACCGCGGCAAGCGAAGCATCGTGCTGAACCTGAAAACAGCCGAGGCCCGCGAGGTATTCACGCGGCTCGCACAATCGTCAGACATCGTAGTCGAGAATTATCGCCCGGGCGTGATGACCTCGCTGGGTCTCGACTACCAGGCGCTGTCAGCGGCGAATCCGCGTCTGATCTACGCGTCGATCTCCGGCTACGGCCAGACGGGCCCGCAGCGCGGCAAGGGCGGATTCGATCTGATCGCGCAGGGAGTGGCCGGCATCATGTCGGTCACCGGAGAGGCCGGCGGGTCGCCCGTCAAGGCCGGCATCCCGGTCACCGATCTCGGGGCCAGCCTGTTCACGCTCATCGGCATTCTCGCCGCGCTCCAGCATCGACATCGAACAGGCGCCGGCCAGCAGGTCGACACGTCGCTAGTCGAAGCCGGCGTCGCCTTGTCGGTGTGGGAGGCCACCGAGTACTTCGCCGGCGTGGGCGTGCCGGGCGCGTTGGGCTCGGCCCACCGGATGAACGCGCCCTATCAGGCTTTTCGCTGCGAGGACGGATACATCACGATTGGCGCGGCCAACGAGCGCTTGTTTCGGAAGCTCGCTGCCGTTCTTGGCCACAGTGAATGGATCGACGACGAGTCGTTTGCGGACAACGCGCGCCGCGTCCTGAATCGACAGGCGCTTGCGGATCGAATCGAGGCCATCACCATCACGAAGCCGCGCGCGCACTGGCTGTCGCTGTTCGAGTCGAACGACATCCCCTGCGGGCCGATCAACGACTACGCGCAGGTGTTCGCGGATCCGCAGATCCTCGCGCGCGAGATGGTCGTGGAGACGGATCACCCAACGCTCGGGCACATGCGGACGCTCGGCTCGCCCATCAAGATGAGCGCGTCGCCGCCCGATGTTTCCCGCCGCGCGCCGCAGCTCGGAGAACACACGCACGAGATCCTGGCCGAGGCCGGGTTCAGCGATGCGGAGATCGCGGCGCTGCGAGCGGCAGGCGCTATTGGCTGAGGCTTTTTCAGACGTTGCCCGGCTCGATCCGATTCGATAGACTTCGTGGTCCCAATTCGGCCTGAGGAGGAACGATGAGCCCGAGGCAGATCCGGGATGAACAACCGGAGGACCAACGCATCCGGTCGCCGTGGCTGATGGCCGCGCTGACGTCATGCCATCACGTCTTCGAGCGATTGCCGGTGTGCGATCGAAACGACGCCCGCGATCTGCTCAAGGCGTTCGGGTCCGGTTTGGAGCGCCCCAACAATCAGGGTGAGTGGCTGGTCCTGCGGGGGCTCATCTTCGACGTCGCCGTGCGGTCCAGTGCAACGCTGCACGCCAAAGTGCACGTCAAGGCGTCGGAGCGCTGCAGCCTGAAGGTCGAGAGCCTCCTCGACGATTTAGCCCTGGCCCCCCTGGAAGCAACCCTGAGCCAGTTTGAATCCTGGCAGCGGGCGTTTTTCAGCGCGCTCGACATCGCGCATCCTTCGACGCTGGGATCGTCCATCGGGCTCCTGGTGCGGCAAGACTTCAAAAGCCGGTGGAATCTCACACGGTTGGCGAGGCACTTCAAAACCAGCCCGTCGACGATCCGCAAGTCGTTCAGGCGAAAGTTCGGCCGCTCGGTGCATGAGTACCAGCAGCTGGCGCGAATCGTGGCCTCGCTGGATGCGGTGCGGTCGACCAAAATCGAGCCAGTGGCCCGCGGCGTCGGCTATCACAGCACGAAGAACTTCTACAGCGCGTTTCGCCGGCTCATTGGGAGAACACCCAGAGAGTATCGACGGTTACCTGACGAAGAAGCTTCGCTACTCAAGAGTGTCGCGAGTCAGCAGCTGACGCAGGAAGCACAGAGCCGACGGCGTCGCTGACTCGTCGCGAAGATCACCCCTCCATACCAGGTGGATCGACTTCACTTGATCTCTACTCGAATCAGGTCCTATAGTTAGTGTCGATTTCTCACAGTTTGGAGGTATTCATGGCAGATTTCGACACACTTCTCGCCGGCCTGAGACGCGCCGAGCAGCAAATGGAATCCCAGTTGGGAGGTATTAGAGGCGCTATTGCGGCCCTGCAGAGCGGCGGTGTTCAGGGATTGAAGCGTGCGCGATCGACGGCAAGCGACTCCCCGGCGCCGGTTCGGAAGCGGCGGAAGATGTCGGCGAAGGCTCGCGCGGCTATTTCGGCGGCGCAGAAACTGCGCTGGGCCAGGCAGAAGGCGGGCAAGAAGTCTTAGTCGGTGTGATCAATACGGCAGGTCCCGCGGTCCGCAGCCGACATGGTCGGGGGCGGGATCTTCGTCGAATTGTACGGCCTCTATCTCCTTCACTCCCTGCAGCGCTCCCTTCATTACCCGGTGCATTCCATCCATCACCGCCCCGTTCGACGCAAGGATGATTGGAAACGACAAATCGGCTTCGTTGACTAGCCGGATGTGATCCAGCATCGCGCGCCAGGTCGGCCGCTCATCGTCTCCAAACCACTCTTCATCCAGTTCGCGAATGAGGTCGAGCGGCACGGCCTTGCGCGGCAGATCGCGCGAAGCGTCAATCAGGCGATCAACGTCCCACGCCAGGATCCCGCGATCGGACATTCGAAAGTAATACTGCTTTCGCATGACTGACTATTGTCGTCCATCGCCTGTTCGAGAGCGTTTGACATCAGTCTTACAATGTGTAAGATCACCACCGTGGCATCGCAATCATCCGTTCCAACCTTGCCTCCGAAAGAGGCGTTGATCCTCGAGCTGCTCATTGAAGACTCCGAGCTGTACGGCTTGCAGCTCGTCGCCCGATCGAAAGGAAAACTGAAGCGCGGCACGGTCTACGTCACGCTCGGCCGCATGGAGGAGAAAGGCTTCATCACGTCCCGGCTCGAGAAGCCCCCGGCCGACGAAGGCGGACTGCCCCGGCGCCTATACGAAGCCACCGCGTTCGGACGACGAGCGCTCAATGCGTACGCGCACGTGGTGCGCCACCTCGCGCCGAGGCTCGCAAGGTGAAGCGACCGGGAACTTGGCTTCGCTCGCTGGCCCGCCAGCTGTTCTCATCGTCCGCGATGGAACAGCTCATCGATCCGGCAATAGCCGATCTGCAACACGAGCACGACGAGGCGACGCGCAGCGGCCACGCATGGCGCGCACGTATCGTGCGCGTCGTGGGCTGCGCAGCAGTCTGGAAGGTCGCCGCGATCGCGGCCGTCAGGCAAGCGATCGTCGAGCGTACCGCCGACGAAGATCGCACGGCGGGCCGCGCCGTGGCCTTCTCGTTCATTGCCGTACTCGTACTGACTGCGTTCCTGTTGCTGCCGGTGCTGCAGTCGAGAGTTTTTCGACTCGCGAGTGCCGGTACTGCGTCCTGGCTCGTGCTGTATTCCGT
>Ga0068858_100006692_pt1 | contig 11213 bp, 10 predicted proteins | sample KBSSwiS12_FD_66589 | JGI IMG/M metagenome (GOLD analysis project Ga0068858, IMG submission 66589) | Switchgrass rhizosphere microbial communities from Kellogg Biological Station, Michigan, USA - KBS Switchgrass S1-2 | ecosystem: Host-associated > Plants > Roots > Rhizosphere > Soil ... | reverse complement strand
CGAGCCCGAGCTCCTCGGACGCGACCAGGCGTTGTGGCTGGATCGGATCGGCGCCGACCACGAGAACCTGCTCTCTGCCGTCGAGACGAGCGGCGGCGCGCCGGGCGACATCGAAGCCTCGCTCCGCATCGCGGGCTCGCTCTGGCGCTTCTGGCACATCCGCGGGCACCTCCGCGCGGGAGCGGCCGCGGTCCGTCGCGCGCTCTCGCACCCCGGCGCCTCGGCGCCGACACCCACGCGCGCACGCGCGCTCTACGCCGCCGGCGCTCTGGCCGTGTTCGACATGGAGGGCCAGCGCCGCGCGCGCGAGTACTTCGAGGAGGCGCTCGCCATCTTTCGCGAGGCCGGCGACGACTTCGGGGCGGCACGATGCCTCACCGGCCTCGGCGCCGTGGCGAGCGCGCGGCGCGAGTTCGCCGAAGGCGCGGCGCGACTCGAGGAGGCGCAAGCGCTCTACCGCAAGCTCGATGATCGCCGCGGGCTCGCGGTCACGCTCAACAACCTGGGCGCCGCCGCCTGGAACCAGGGCGATCTCGCGCGCGCCGGCGAGCGAATCGGCGAAGCGCTCGATCTGGCCCGCTCCGCCGGCGACCTCGGAAATGTGGCCCAGCTCGGCGTCGCTCTCTCCATGATTCGCTGCCGGTCCGGGGATGTCGCGGGCGCCGCGGGGCCGCTACGAGAAGCGCTCGCCACGCTCGGATCCCTCGGCGCGCGGCACAGCAGCGCGGCCGGGGCGCTCTTGGCCGCGGGCGAGCTCGCGATCGCCGAGGCACGCTTCGAGGATGCCGCGCGTTGGTTCGGAGCCGCGGACACGGTGCTGGATCGCCTGGGCCTCGTGTTCGATGACGCGGACGTCTGGTGGAAGCGGCGCGACGCGTCGCTCACTGCGGCGCGCGAAGCGCTAGGGGTCGCGGCCTGCGAGGCGCACGTCGAGGCAGGACGCCGCATGGAAGTCGAGGCCGCGCTCCGCGCCGCGCGCGAGGAGCTGAGGCCGGCGTAGCAGGACTGCCGCGATGCCCCCCCGGAACGAGGCGCACCCCCGCGTCGCTAGCGCCTTCTAACGCCCCACTTCCGGCGTTCGCACGTGCTCCGTGCGGATGCCCACGCCGATGACGTAGGCAAGCACGGTTCGAAGCGCTGGAACCGCGCCGAGAACGCGAACCCCGAACGGCACGTGCCCCGCGCCGTTTCGTCCCGCGAGCTGCGGCCCGATGACGATGTCCTGCATCGTTTTTTGCAAACGCTGGGTCAGGCGGGTTGGAAGAGTGCGTCTCCGCTCCACGTGCGCCAGATCGTTGATGGTGAGACGGCCCTCTCTGAGTGGCTGGGCCACCGCGTTCGCGGCCGCGACCGCGTCCTGGATCGCGAGATTGATTCCGACACCGCCGACGGGGGACATCGCGTGTGCCGCATCGCCGATGAACAGGAGTCCCGGGCGACACCATCGGTCGAGCCGGTTGATGCGCACCGTGAGCAGCTTCACCTGATCCCAGTCCGTGATTTCCAGGATGCGCTCGCGGGCAAAGGGGGCGAGCCGGACGATCGTCTCTCGGAATGCATCCAGGCCGGCGCTCCGAACCTGATCCGCCGCGCCCTTCGGAATCACGAAGCCAACCTGCCAGTGCCCCTCGCGCGGGATGAGAACGAGGATGCGACCTTGGCTGAACGTGCCCCCCATTTGCGGTCCGTCGTTCGGAAGACGGGAGAGGCGGAACCAGAACACGTCCATCGGCACCCCGATCTCCTCGACCGCAAGGCCTGCCTTCTCGGGCAACACGGATCCCCTTCCATTCGCGCCGATCACCAGGGATGCTCGAACCTCGAGGGGTCCGCCGGGACCCACGGCGCGCACGCCCACGATCGTTCCCTCTTCCTCGATGAGGTCCGTCACCTCGGTTCGCATCCGGAGCTGATACGTGGGATAGCGCTGGGATTCCGTCGCGATGAAGTTCAGAAAATCCCATTGGGCCATCAGGACGAGGAACCGGCAGTGCGTCGGAAGATTCTTGAAGCTCGCGATGGTGAATTCATCGTCGCCGAAGCGTGCCGTTAGATTGTCCACCCGGCTGTGCGGCAGCTCGAGAAGCCGATCGAGGAGGCCCAGCTCGTACATCACCTCGAGTGTGGAGGGGTGCACGGTGTCCCCCCGGAAATCGCGCAGGAAATCCGCGTGCTTCTCGAGCACCACGACCTTGACGCCCGCGCGCGCCAGGAGGAGCGCCAGCACCATTCCGGCGGGGCCACCACCGGCCACGCAGCATTCGACCGACACTCGTTCGCTCATGCTCCCCCTGCGGTCCGGGAATCCGTTCGAGCCTAGAGGAATACCACAGAGCGCGGGATCTGGAACGCTGAGAGGATGCGCGGGCGAACGCGAGCGGGTATGTTCCAGGAATGCGGCCCGACGACATCCTCGAGATGACGCAGTGGGACTACTTCTGGGTTCCCGGCGACGTACGGGTAACCGACAGACCCGAGCTCCTCTACTACAGCTGCCTCCGAGACGTACCCATGCTGAACGTCGTCACCCGGACCCGCGCGGAGTCCGAGCGCCTTCCCGCCCTGATCGAGGAGGTGTCCCGCACACATGAGAACGTCCGTTCGCGGTGGCTCGTTCGAGACCTGCCCAGCTGGGAGCCGCTCCAGAGGGCGCTGGACGCGGCGGGGTACGCGCCGAAGATCCACACCTTCGCTTCCGCGATCGACGTGAAGGAGTACGAACCCCGATCCGCCGAAGGCATCGTCGTGCGCCAGGTGCTGGACATGCAGACGCTGCGGGACAGCGTCGCCGTCATGGGGCAAGCATTCGGGGGAAGCCGCGCGATGACCGATGAGGAGCTGGCACGCGACCTGGAGAACTGCACCCAGGGAACGAGGGTGCAGCGATTCGTCGCCTACGACGAGGCAACCATGGAACCGGTCTCGTCGGGAGGGATCACGCTCTTCCCAGCCCTCCGCTTCGGGTTTCTCTGGGCTGGAGGCACCATTCCCGAAGCGAGGGGCCGTGGCGCCTACTCCGCGATTCTCAAGGCCCGGATCGATCGGGCTCGTGAGCTTGGCTTCGAGTACGTTGGCCTGTACGCCGTCACGGATACGTCCGGGCCGATCGTCTATCGGCAGGGCTTCCAGCGCTACGGCACGATGACGTACTGGGAGCGGCCGGCTCGCACGGACTGACCGCCGCTAGTGCCAGAACAAGGCGAGCAGGATCTCGAGCACGATGAGGACGATGACCGTGAGCTCTAGAAATTCGGACCGTCGGGACACAGCCTCCGCGTTCAGCATCGAGTAGGTGTCGCGAACGATGCGGACCTTGCGCTCGATTCCAGAGCGCCACGACTCCGCCCGGAAGATTTCGATCGCCGCGCCGTAGATTCGCGCGAGGAAGACGTCATCGGTGACCTTCAGCGAATTCTCGGCACGCTCGACCGCCTCGGTCGCATCTGCCACGCGCGTTTGGATCGCCGCGAGAAGGCGGGTGAACCGGCCGCCACGGAGCGACGGGCGCCGGCGGGCCGCCTCGATCTCGTCATAGATCCGCGGCAGCTCGGCGTCCAGGAGTGAGTCGTAGAAGCGAAGCTCGAGCAGCTGCGCATTCGCGAATTCGAGGACGTACTGGACGTCGGTGTCCTCGCGGACCGACTCCACGATGAGGGCCGCGGACCAGGTCACGACCGCGAGGTCATCCTCGAAGTACGAGAAACGGTGCGACAGGATCTCCGCGCGCGCCTGAGACGAGAGCGGCCGGCCCTCCCCCACGAGAAGCCGCGCGATGTCGCTCTCCGGGAGGGAATCCGGACGGACCGGCCGCCCCGAGGCGGAGTCCTCGATGCGATCGATCCGATACACGATGTACTCCTCGCTGATTCGCGAAAGGTCGGGGCGGACGATCGCTGGTCCCAGACGCTCGAGGAGACGATCGCGACAGCCCTCGAACAAACCCCACGCTCCGCAGGACCCCACGGCGATGCCGAGATCGACGAACTCATCCCAGGACGCGGCGCGCATGTCGACGCGCCCACGGAGCGAGACCACTCCGAAGTCGAAGATGCGGGCGGACATCAGGACGCGTTCCGTCCGGCGACCCACGGTGGCTTCTTCGTTCCAGAGATTGACGGTGATGGGAGGGTTCGGAATCTGGATGGCCTGCGCTTCGCCGCGCACCGGACGGCTGCGATCGGGTGCCGTCGAGCTCAGGAGCTCGTAGGCTTGATCGAGCCTGATCTCGTATCCGACGTCGAAAAGCCGGTAGAGGATGGCTTCGCCGGCGACGCGGGCATTCGGCCGGGGGGCGGCGGTCTGGGTCAACGGAGCGGCGGAGGCCACACTCCGATGGTACGCCTTGCCACGGTCCGACCGCGTTACTTCGGACGCGGCTCCAGGCTGCGCCCCCAGCGCTCGATGGCCTGCGCCACTTCGCCGAACGAGCGCCCGGCCTCCGTCAGCTCGTAGCTGACGCGGACGGGCGGCCCCGGTTCGACCCGCCGGAGCACGAGCCCTTTGGCCTCCAGCTCCTTGAGCCGGGCGGATAGAACCTTGTCCGCGGGTCCCCGAGCCAGATCCCGTAGCTCCGTGAATCGATAGGGACCTCCCTGGAGCGAGTTCAAGATCAACGCGCTCCAGGGCTTACTGAGCACCTCGATGGCCCGCTGGAAGGCCTGGCACTGCGAGTCGACCGTTTTCATGGCGTCAGTTTAGATGCATCCGCTTTCCTTGGTAAAGCTACTTTCTTGAATCCCTCCGTGTCGTTCGCTATCCAAAGGAAAGCAGCAGGCAGCCAGAAAGTCGTCGGACCGCCGGCCCTCGGGGCCTTCGGCCCAGGAACCAAGGAGGGCACACCATGGATACCGGTCTTCTGATCCTGCGTCTCGCCGTGGGCCTCACGCTCGTGGGACACGGCACTCAAAAGCTGTTCGGTTGGTTTGGCGGTTACGGCCTTCAGGGCACGGGTGGATTCCTCGAGCAGCTCGGATTCCGGCCCGGCGCGCGCGCCGCGCTGATGGCGGGCCTCACCGAAGCGGGCGGCGGCGCGCTGCTGGCGCTGGGCCTGTTCACGCCACTGGCGGCGACGCTGTTGATCGCGGTCATGCTGGTCGCCATTGTGACCGTTCACCTGTCGAAGGGCTTCTTCGTGTCCAACGGCGGGTATGAGTACCCGCTGATCCTCGCCATCGCGGCACTCACCTTCGCGATCACGGGCCCGGGTCAGATCTCATTGGATGCGCTCCTGGGTACGGAGCGCGCCGGACTAGCCTGGGGAATCGCGGCCGCTGCTCTTGGAACTCTCGGCGCCGGCGCACAGCTTCTCAGCCGGCGCACCACCCAAGCAGCGCCCGCCTCGCACGCGGCGTAACTACATCGCAACCCTCCGGGCCTCGCGATTCGGTCGCGAGGCCCGCTTGCTTCTGGTGGGAATTTCCCCTTGTTGCCCCCTTCCGGAGAGGATCACCATGAATCGCGCCTCATGGTCTCGGAGGCGGTGCAGGCATCGATCGGGGAGGTTCCAATGGCAGAAGGAGCAGGCGGTATCAAGAACGTCGTTCTGGTTCACGGCGGCTTCGTCGACGGCTCGGGCTGGGAAGGCGTCTACAAGCTACTGAAAAGGGACGGTTTCAACGTCTCCGTCGTACAAAACCCGACGATCACGCTCGCGGACGATGTCTCGGTGACCCGGCGCGCCCTTGCAGCGATGAACGGTCCGTCGATCCTCGTTGGCCATTCATATGGGGGCGTCGTCATCACCGAGGCGGGCAACGATTCGAACGTCGCCGGACTCGTGTACATCGCGGCGTTCGCTCCTGACAAGGGCGAGTCGGTCTCCTCGCTCATCGCGAATCCCCCACCGGGCGCGCCAGTTCCCCCGATCCTCCCACCGAAGGACGGTTATCTCTTCCTGGATCGAGACCAATTCCATGCGTCCTTCGCAGCTGATGTCGCGGACGACACTGCAGCGTTCATGGCCGACGCGCAGGTGCCCTGGGGCGTCGAGGCTCTGGGCGGAACCATCACCCAGCCCGCGTGGCGGGCGAAGCAGAGCTGGTACCTCGTCGCGACCGAGGACAGGATGATTCCGCCCGACGCACAGCGCGGCATGTCGAAGCGCGCGGGTGCGACCGTCGTCGAGGTCAAAGGCAGTCACTCGGTGTACGTCTCGCAGCCGAAGGCGGTGGCGGACCTGATTGTCCAGGCGGCGAGGAGCGTGGCCCTCGCGGCGAGATAAGAGCTCCGGCGGCAACACCTATTCCACGCAAAATCGAAGCCCCCTCCCCGAGATCTTCGGAGAGGGGGCGTTCTTTGCGGGTCGAATGCAGACGCGGCGATCTCAGCCCTCCCAAACGTCCCCTTCAGGTGCTCCCCTCCCCAGCTTGTCCGGAAGCCTCTCCCCCTTTGGGATGAACGCGAGCGACACCGAGTTGATGCAATAGCGACGGCCCGTCGGCGGTGGTCCGTCCGGAAACACATGCCCTTGATGTGCGCCGCAACGAGCGCAAACGATCTCGGTTCGCACCATTCCGTAACCAACGTCTCGACGTTCACGCAGATACCCTTCGGCAAACGGTGCGGTGAAACTCGGCCAGCCCGTGCCGCTTTCGAACTTGGAGCCGGCCCGGAAGAGGGGCAGGCCGCACAGGCGGCACGTATAGACCCCCGCCCGCTTCTCGGTGAGGAAAACGCCGCAAAACGGCGCTTCCGTTCCGTGCTCGAGAAGGACGCGTCGCTCGTCTTGGTTTAGCCCGGCCTCGAGAGTCTGCAGCTGCTCTTGGGTGGGAGGACTCAGATTGAATGGGGTGGTCGTGACGTCACTCATGATCGGTCTCCTTGCATCCGTTTACGCCCCTCGCTCCCGAAGGGCGCGATGCACCAAAGCCACCGCGATCGATCCCTCACCGACCGCCGAAGCGACCCGTTTCAGATTGCCACTCCGCACGTCTCCAACAGCGAAGACCCCGGGCAGCGTGGTTTCGAGGAGATGAGGAGGGCGCCCGAGCGGCCATCGGGCCGCCATCAGGTCCTCGCGAGAGAGGTCTCCCCCTGTTCTGACAAACCCCTTTTCGTCGAGCGCAAGGCACCCTTCCAGCCACTTCGTATTGGGAACCGCACCGGCCATGACGAACAGATGCCGTATCGGACTCTTCGTGGTCTCACCGGAATCCGCGTGCTGCCACGTGATGCTTTCCAGGTGGTTGGCTCCCTCCACGGCGACAACTTGGGTCCGGGTGCGGAGATGGATCCTTTGGTGATGCTCGATGCGGTCGATGAGGTACCGCGACATCGTGTCACTGAGCCCGCTGGAGCGAACGAGCATGTGGACCTGCCGCGCTTCGTTGGCTAGAAATATGGCCGCCTGCCCCGCAGAGTTGCCACCGCCCACGATGACCACTTCTTCTCCGGCACAGAGTCTCTGCTCCATCTTGGTGGCGCTGTGGTAGATGCCCGAGCCTTCGAACCGCTCGATGCCGGGAACCGAGAGCGTTCGGTATTCGGCTCCGGACGCGATGATGAGCGCCCGCGTCTCGATCCTTTCTCCGTGATCCACTTCCAGCACGTACGGCCTTCGCGCGCAATCCAGCCGCGTCGCACGCCGAGCCACCATCAGCTTGGCTTCGAATTTCTGCGCCTGCTCATAGGCGGCGCGGGCCAGGTCGCGTCCCGAGATGCCGAGCGGGAAACCCAGATAGTTCTCGATTCTGGAGCTAGATCCGGCTTGACCGCCAGGGGCCGTGGTCTCCAGCACGAGGACGTCGAGCCCCTCTGAAGCCGCGTACACCGCGGCGCCCAAACCGGCCGGCCCCGCGCCAACGATGACGAGGTCACGAGGTTTCGTCACATCGATCGCTGCGTTGAATCCCAGACAATCGGCGATCTCGTCGTTGGACGGATTGCGAAGGATGATCGTGCCACGGCAGATCAGGACAGGAACGTCCGCGAGCGCGATGTGGAACTGCTGGAGCAGTCCCTCGACGTCCGGCTCGCGATCGAGATCGACCTCCGCGAAGGGATAATCGTTTCGAATCAGGAAGTCACGGATACGAAGCGTCCCGGCGCAGTGATCCGAGCCCACGAGGACCACGTCGCCAAGGCCGAGGTTGATGAGCTCCGCGCGGCGAAGCACGAACGCGCGCATGAACACGTCGCCCAGATCCGCGTCGTTACGCACCAGCGTCAGGAGGCGCTCGCGCGGAATCAGCACCACGCGGGCGGGCGTTCTCGCGACAATGCGAACGACCGCGGGCCGGCCGGCCAAGGTGCTCACCTCGCCGGTGAACTGCCCGGCCTCCAGCACGCGGACCACCGTGGATTTCCGGTCCAGGATTTGGAGGATCTCGAGCTCGCCGTCCAGGAGCACGAAGATTCCCGGCGGACTCTGACCGGGCTCGAGCAGCACATCCCCCGCTCCGTGGCTACGCACCGAAAGGCCGGACGTTGCGCGCTCGAGCTGCGCCTCGCTCAGAACGGGAAAGCTCTCCGGCGATCCGAGGATTTGCGTATCCGATGCGTCGACTCTCGATGCCATCATCCTACCTTTCCAAGGGGCTACGTCGAGATCCGCGTCTGCCTTATCGTACCATCCATAGATTCTGGGATGCCTGCCAGGGTTCGTTACCTGAGGTCGAAATGGATGTTCGGCGCGCGCGCTCCCTCTTGCAGGGAGCGATTTCCGAAACGACCGGGAACTGGGCGGATCTGGGGTGCGGGGAAGGAACGTTCACTCTCGCACTGGCAGAGCTGCTCGGCCCGGCGGGGCGCATCTATGCGGTGGACCGGGATACTCAGGTTTTGTCCAAGCTCGGACGACGCGCTTCGGGACACACCAACGTGATACCGGTCCTCGCCGATTTCAGCCAGACGCCCGACCCACCGGACCTCGACGGCCCGCTCGCTGGGCTTCTCTTCGCGAACTCCCTTCACTTCACGGCTCATCCCGAGCGAATCCTGCAAGCTTGGATGCACAAGCTGTGCGCAGGCGGTCAGGTGATCATCGTGGAGTACGACCGCCGGGCGGCCAACCCCTGGGTGCCTTACCCGATCGCTCCGGCACGCCTCGAGACAGTAGCCGCGGAGGCGGGACTGACACAGCCAAGAGTCACGGCGCGGGAACCGTCGACATTCAGCGGAGACCTCTATGTCGCCGCGATGACGCGGCCGCACTAGCCGGGTTCGGTCTGTCTTCCGATCCATAGCCACGTACAGGCGGCTGCGCACAAGGCAAGGACCGCCGACGCTCGAGCGACGGCCCGGAACCCCGCGACGAACGCCCAGTGGATGGCCGACCGAATGGCCGCCGACTGGTCCGCGGGAATTCCAGACGGCGGCTCGGCCGACGCCAACCGGGTCCGCTCAGCGAGCACCTGCCGATGGATGCCGGCTTCCAGAGAGAGTGCGCCGACCCCTTGTTCCAGCTTGGTGCCAAAGACATGGGCGAGCAGGATCCCAAGGAGTGCGATCGAGAGAAGTCCCGCCGCGCGCGAGACCGCGTTGTTCACACCGGACGCGATGCCGGCGCTCTCCTTTCCGACAGCGTTCATGACCGCGGTCGTGAGCGGCGCGATGCACCCTGCCATGCCCAATCCGAGCACCACGATTCCCGGGAAGAAGGTCGTCCAGTACCCGCCGCCGACCCCCGGGAGGCCCAGCAGGAAAAATCCAGCGGCGGCCACGACGGTCCCGACCAGGAGCGGCCGTCGCGCCCCGAATCGCTCCACCAACCCTCCCGACCAGCGCGAAAGGAGGAAGAGGATCGCGATGAATGGAAGGAGCGCGGCGCCGGCCTGAAGCGGCGAGTAGCCCTGCACCTGGATCAGGTTCAAGGGCAGGAAGAGGAAGACGCAGGCCAGAGCGCCGTACAGAAAGAGCGTGAGAGCGTTCGCACCTGTGAAATCGGAGGACCGGAACAACGAGAGCGGAAGCATCGGACTGCTGGCCCGCGCTTCCCAGAGAACGAATCCCACGAGCCCGACACAGCCAAGAGCGAGCGACGCGATGATCGCGGGGCTCCCCCACCCTTGCCCCGACGATTCGATGAGGCCGTAGACCAGACCTCCCAAACCCACGGTCACGAGCGTGGCGCCGATGAGATCGAGGCGCTTCAGGGCCGGATTCCGGCTCTCGGGGACGTTCTTCAGCAAGACCAGAACGATCGCGGCCAGCGGGACGTTGATGAAGAACGCCCATCGCCAGGAGTGATCGACGAGCCAGCCACCGAGCAGGGGACCAATGGCTGCGGTGATTCCGCTGAAGCCGGACCACATGCCGATCGCTCGTCCGCGTTCCTCCGGTCCAAAGGACGCCGAGATGAGTGCGAGCGCACCGGGGACGAGAAGCGCGCCGCCGATTCCCTGCACGGCGCGCCCCGCAATGAGCCACGAGATGGACGGCGCCAATCCGCAAGCGATCGAGGCGACTGTGAAGATGGAGATTCCCCAGGCGTAGACACGCCGCCGCCCGAACCGGTCGCCCATCGACCCGCCTACGAGGAGAAGGGCCGCCAGGAGAAGCGCATAGGCTTCCACCACCCACTGCACCTCGGAGCCGGTCGCGGAGAATTCGCGCGCCATGGCCGGGAGCGCGACGGAGACCACGGTCCCGTCGATGAAGGCGAGGCTCGAGCCGATGATGGTCACGGCGAGCACCCATGGGCCGGCGCCCTGGGCCGACGCATAGGCGCCAGGCCCGCACTCGATGACTGCTCCGTCACATGGAAGTCGAACGGCATGGGACATGGCTAGGCCTCGCGGTCTGCCCCCATCTTGACGCATCGATTGCGCGTGGGTCGACAGGGAGTATTCTCGCACCATGCCACACGCCTTCGAAGTCGCGCCCACCGGGCGCGCCAAGTGCCGGGCTTGCGGCGCAACGATCGCGAAGGGCGAGCTACGCTTCGGCGAGCGCTCGCCCAATCCCTACGGCGAGGGTGAGATGACGCAGTGGTTCCACCCCACATGCGCGGCGTTCAAGCGAGCCGAGCCCTTGCTCGAGGCGTTGCCGGAGGCTCCGGAGCACCTGGGGGACAAGGCGGGCCTGGAAACCAGGGCACGCGCCACCTTGGAGCACCGGCGCTTGGAGCGAGTCAACGGCGCCGAGCGCTCACCGACCGCACAAGCCAAGTGCCGGCATTGCCGCGAGCGCATCGAGCGCGGGGCCTGGCGGATTCGCCTCACGCTCTACGAATCCGGTCGCTTCTCGCCCGGTGGATTCGTGCACCTGACGTGCTA
>Ga0068858_100006687_pt1 | contig 11217 bp, 10 predicted proteins | sample KBSSwiS12_FD_66589 | JGI IMG/M metagenome (GOLD analysis project Ga0068858, IMG submission 66589) | Switchgrass rhizosphere microbial communities from Kellogg Biological Station, Michigan, USA - KBS Switchgrass S1-2 | ecosystem: Host-associated > Plants > Roots > Rhizosphere > Soil ... | reverse complement strand
TCGGTCATGATTTGAACGAACACATTCCAGCGCGGGAAATTGGCCGCCGCGATAGCGTTGAACAGATCGCGCTGCGCATGATCGGGATCCGTTCCTGCCAGCCGCGCGGCCTCTTCAGGCAGCAGGTTGCGAATTCCCTGCTGGGTTTTCAGGTGCCATTTGCACCACACGCGCTGGCCCGCGGAGTTGATCATGCTGTAGGTGTGGCTGCCGAAACCGTCCATATGCCGGTACCCATCCGGCGTACCGCGATCCGAGAACAGCATGGTGACCTGGTGAAGGGACTCGGGATTGAGACTCCAGAAGTCCCACATCATCGCGGGCGACTTCATGTTGTCCTGCGGGCTGCGCTTTTGCGTGTGCACGAAGTCCGGGAACTTGATTGGGTCGCGGATGAAGAACATCGGAGTGTTGTTGCCAACGAGATCCCAGTTGCCTTCCTCGGTGTAGAACTTGATCGCGAAGCCGCGCGGATCACGCTCGGTATCGGCCGAGCCCTTCTCGCCGCCTACAGTGGAGAAGCGCACGAATACTTCGGTCGTCTTCCCGACCTTTGCCAGCAGCCGCGCCTTTGTGAATTTCGAGAGATCGTGCGTTACGGTGAACGTGCCATAGGCACCGGAACCCTTTGCATGTACGACGCGCTCAGGGATGCGTTCGCGGTTGAAGTGCTGCAGCTTCTCGATCAGGTGAACGTCCTGGAGCAGTGCCGGCCCGCGACGACCAGCAGTCAGCGTGTTCTGGTTGTCGGCGACGGGGATGCCCGAGGCGGTGGTGAGTGTGGGGTTCGTCATCGCGTGTCCCTGTAGTGCCTAGTGATTAGGTGTGCGCAGTCTGGGGTGAGGCGGGGCAGTGATCCAATCGATTGATTCTGGGGTTTCGATAGATGGCGCAAATCGAGGCTGATGTCGTTGCCTTGGGGGCGTCGCCTGGAGTCATTGCCTGGATTTGCCTCAATTGCCGCACTTTGCTGCCACGTCGGTGTAGTACGGTCGGCGCCGGGTTTGGGTTAACGGACGCAGGAGTGGTATGAATTTACGTATGAGTCGCCGTGGGATTTTGGTGGGTGCGGCTGCACTGGCTTGTGGGCGTGGGGCGGTTACGGCGGATGCCGCCAGTGCTGGGGCCGCCGGTACCGGGGTTAGGAACGGCGCAGATCGGATCGCCTCGCTCGAGAAGCGCGAGGGTGGGCGCTTGGGCGTATTTGCCCTCGACACCGCGACCGGCCGACACCTGGAGCATCGTGGCGGCGAGCGATTCCCGATGTGCAGTACTTTCAAGTTCCTGGCCGCGGGCGCGATTCTGCAGCGCGTCGATCGGGGCGCAGACCATCTCGACCGGCAGATCGAATATGGCGAGGCCGATCTGTTGGAATATGCACCGGTGAGCAAAGAACACGTGAAGGAGGGCAGAATGGTGCTCGCGGATGTCTGCTCCGCCGCCGTTGAGTGGAGTGACAACACCGCAGCCAATCTCCTGCTGCAGATTCTGGGCGGGCCACAGGGTCTGACGGCCTTCATCAGAACACTGGGCGACAATGTCACACGTCTCGATTCCACCGAGCCTTCGCTGAATGTTGTTGCTCCCGGCGACGTGCATAACACGAGCACCCCGGCTGCGATGGTTTGCCTATTGAGTACGGTGCTCTTCGGTCAGGTTCTTTCGCCTGAGTCCCGGTCGCAGCTCGAGCAATGGATGCTCGACGCGAAAGTGGGCGGGAAGCGGCTGCCCGCCGGCCTGCCGCCGGGTTGGCGGATCGCCCATAAGACGGGCACCTGGTCGAATCAGACGAACGACGTCGGTGTCGTATGGGCCCCCAATCGAGCGCCAATCGTCGTTGCTACGTTTTACACACGTGGTGACACGCTGCAGGAACAGCGTGAGGGCGTGCTGCGGGATGTAGGACGTATCGTTACCTCGGGGTCTTGAGACGTAGTTGGCCACGGTGCGACGCCTCTATCTCGAGGCGTCGCCGAGCCTGTTTTTAGCGAGAAAAATAGTCATTTAGGTACTATTCAGTCTGGCGTATATAGTCCACACTGCTGCCTTGTCCTTGGGTGTTTCGAGTTGTATTCGAAGCGAGGTCATGGTGGAACATGAATTCTTTGGCAGTGGTGGATCCGGAGCCCTTGAACTCCGTCCAGTGGCGGCAGGTTTTTGATATGGACGAGCAGATTCAGGTGCAGCTCGCGCGGTTGGAGTCAGATGTTCAGCACACCAACAGGGAAGTTGCCGACATCAAGGTGGACTTGCGTCGCACCAACGACAAGCTCGATGCGACGAATCAGCGCCTGGACGTGTTGCGCGATAAGGTCGACCAGGGATTCCGCGACGTCAACACCCGCATCGATGGGGTGCAGGAGAAGCTAACCGAAAAGATTGACGGCGTGCGCGTAGATCTCACCGGGAAGATCGAGGGCGTGCGCGTAGATCTCACACAGAAGATCGACGGTGTGCGTGAGGATCTCACACAGAAGATCGACGGTGTGCGTGAGGATCTCACGAAGAAGATCGACGGTGTGCGTGAGGATCTCACGAAGAAGATCGACGGTGTGCATGAGGATCTCACGAAGAAGATCGACGGTGTGCATGAGGATCTCACGAAGAAGATCGACGGTGTGCATGACGATCTCACGCAAAAGAACGACAGTTTGCGTGGAAGTCTCGATGGCTTGCGACAGGACATCGCCTCAGCCAAAGTCTGGGCGATGGGGCTGTACTTCGCCCTGGCCGCCAGCCTGTTATTCGTAATGGCGAAGGGCTTCCACTGGCTCTAACGAGCCATGCTGCGACGATTCCGCGCGCTCACGGCCAAATCGACTTCAAAGTCGCAACCGACTCGGGCGAAAGCGACAGGGGTGGCAGGCTGAGCGTGCCCGCCCGTAATTTGTCCTGCCCTGCGCGATCGCCCATTTCCTTGTACATAGTCTGCGCCATGAGCTGTGAGTTATGTTCGTTGTGGCCGAGCGCGTGGACGATCTCGTGACCGGCGATGACCTGCAGGATTCCCGGCCCGGCGCTCCGCAGTCCTGACGGTGTATTGATTTTGACGCTGGCGGGCAATCTGACTTCGGCGCGCAGCATACCGCCCGTTGAGTTGAACTCGGAAGTCGTTCGCCCGTGCACCGCACTGCCCTGGATGCTGGGGTCGGTCCTCACCGAGATGATGGGATTCGCCGCGCCATTGGTTTCCAGGACGACATTGATGTGCCTGGAGTGGAATAGGGAGTTGAGTTGTGTCACGGCCTGGCGGCAGGCAGCCGCCCAATCCGCCGTAAGGCCGCCAATCTTCACGCTCACGCGCGCCATCGTTTTCCTCGTAATCTCCGTGTTGGTTGCATCCGCAACATTGCGGGCGTTGCGAAGGCCTTCGGTGTTTAATGTAGCGCGATTGCGCCAGGCGAGTAACAGGTGGCCGGGCCGGGCGCCCAATCTATTGTTCCCGAAAATGTCACGGTCGGCGCCGCGCGGCGCATGCCGTACCGGGAATGGTCATCTCGCCCCTCTGCTGGCACAATGCGGCCCAAATTCAAGAACCGGGGGGTTCCGTGGAAGCAACACTCACTGACGGACGTGTCGTCCGCTCCGACGCCCGGCGCTTTCATCTGTGGATGGCGGCCGTATTCGCCCTCATCGCGTTTGGCGGCTTTACGCCGACCTATTGGGCAAAATTGGCCGGGGGTACATTCCACGCGCCGCCGATAGTGCATGTGCACGGCTTCCTGCTCTTTTCCTGGACGCTTTTCTACCTGGTCCAGACGGCATGGATTGCATCCGGGCGGACATCCACTCATAGGGCATGGGGCCTTGCAGGCATCTCACTGTTCAGTGTCCTGCTCTGCGCCATCATCGCAACCCGCATTACGATGCTGCGGTTGGAAGATGCCCGCGGATTCGGGGAGGCAAGCCTGCGCTTTTCAGCCGTGGTGTTTGTTGCCTTGCCTGTCATGATCGGCCTGTTCGCCACGGCCATTGCCAATGTGCGCAAGCCCGAAGTACACAAACGGCTGATGCTCGTTCTCATGGCGAGCATGATGACTCCTGCCATCGCTCGGCTTTTCCTGACTTACCTGGCACCCGCGGGCGCCGCGGACGGCCCGCCGCCGGCATTCGTGTCCATTCCGCCGGGAATCGTCGCCACTTTGCTGATCGTTGTGGCCATCGTGTATGACTGGCGGACGCGGGGCCGACCGCACAAGGCCTATGTCTACGGCGGCTTGATCGTCCTGGCTGAACTTTTCCTCGCGGTTGCCGTTGCAGGTACTCAGACCTGGGTGAACATCGCCAGGTCGCTCGAGCACATCGCCGGCTGAGTAAGGAGTCACATGGGCTCGAGCTTCGCTCGAGACATGGGCCATCGTTCGCATGGGCCGCGGTTGTCATACATGGCCATCCTGGCGGCTATCCCAATGCCGGACCTTGATCCCAAGCAAGCCTGGCGCGTTGCGCTGTAGCTATTTGTACGCGCGCTGCCGGCTGTATGGGCGGCCTCGGCTGGCGGCCGGCGATACAGTTGACTACAAACAGCTACAGATGCGGATAGCGGGCCACTGCCCGTTTTGAGACTATCGAGCGCTCGCGTAATGCCATGGCGACCCTACGGAGAGACGATTCTTGGGCTGGAGAGGAATCGGTCATATCGCGGCGCTTCTCACTCTCCTCTTCGGGGCGGGCGTGGCGTTTGCCGAAGACGACTGTGCGGCTCCATCCGAGGAGTGTGTCGCCGTGGGCCGCTGGAACCTGAGTGTGGCCGTGGGCGCCGGCGTCCGGACCAATCCCGTCATTCACGGCCAGGATATCCCGCTGGTGGTCGTGCCCCAGTTCAGCTACTACGGCAAGCGATTCTTCATCGACAATCTGGATCCGGGGGTAACGCTTTTTGAAGGCGAGACGAACACCCTCAGCCTCATAGCGAGCCCGGGCTACGACCGGGTCTTCTTTTACCGCAGCGACCTGCAGAATTTCTTTCTCGGCAATTTCACGCCTGCCGGGGGGGCGACGCAATCCACCTATGCCGCCAGTCCGCAGCAGGAGCGGCGGGAAATACCCGCGCGCCCCCGCAGGATCACCTACCTGGCCGGGCCCGAGTGGACCTTCAAATATGCGGGCGTCACGGGCCAACTCGATTACCTGCACGAAATCACGGGCCGCAATCATGGCGATGAGCTGCGCGCGGCCCTCGGGATTCCCCTGGGCCAGATGGGTGGCTCCTGGAGCGCGAATGTGGGAGTTACCTGGAAGAGCGCGGCTATCGTCAATTACTATTATGGGGGCCCGGATTTCTACCAGGCGGGCTGGGCTTTGAATCCATTCGCAAAAATTGGGTATTCCCGGCCCTTGAGCCGCAAATGGAAGCTCGAGGCGTTCGTGCATTGCGAGCACCTGGGCAATGGCATCGCGGACAGTCCGATCGTTCGCAATCACTACGTGACCTCAGCATTCGTTGGTGCTACTTACGTGATCCACAGATAAGGCTTCGTCGATCATGCGTCACGGAGGGGGCAATCACTTTGATTAGGATCCGACGGACCGGACGATGCGCGGCGCGTTTGATTGCGCTTCTGGGCCTGTGGATGGCTCCTTCTGCTTATTCGGCACTGGACCCTCCTCTGGAGGGCAATATCAAGCTGCAGATCAGTCCACGCATTTGCACCCTGACTGGCAAGGACACGCAATGCGAAACACCTGTGCACGCTCAGTGGCGATCCTCCCGCGAGGAGTCTTTGTGCCTGGTGATTGTGGCGCGCCCCGACGTGAAGCACTGCTGGGAGCATTACGCGGAAGGCGTTTACACGATTCAACTGACATTCGCCGAGGATCTGACATTTCAGCTGCGCGACGTGTCGCTCGAGCACGTGCTGGCTTCCGAGGTGTTGCGTGTCATCCGCGAGGCCATCCGCTATCGCCACAAGCGCCGCCAGCCATGGAACATCTTTGATTAGTCATTCCGAGCCGGCCTGGCACATGAATACGGTTCCCGTACATTCGGTTTTATTGGTGGAGGACGACCTTCGCCTGGCGGATCTGGTAAGCCGCTACCTGGAGACGCAGGGATTTCGGATGAGCATCGTCAGCCGTGGCGATGAAGTCGTAGAGTTCGTGCAGCGCGACAATCCTGACCTCGTCATCCTGGATCTCGGCCTGCCCGGGGAGGATGGCTTCACTATCTGCAGACGCTTGCGTCCCGCATACACAAATCCGATTCTGATACTGACCGCGCGCGACAACGATATCGATCACGTGTTAGGTCTGGAGCTGGGTGCGGACGACTATGTCATCAAGCCCGTGGAGCCCAGAGTGCTCCTCGCGAGAATTGGCGCACTTCTCAGGCGCAGCAAGCCTCCAGTACCAACCTCCGGCAAGACGTTGGCGTTCGGGCGTCTGCACATCAACGTAGTGTCCCGGGCGGTCAAATGGGATGGCAAGCCCATAACATTGTCGCGAAATGAATTCGACCTGCTGGTGCACCTGGCCGGTCATGCCGGCGAGATTCAGTCGCGCGAGATGCTCTTCAAAAGCCTCTACAACCGCGACTACGACGGCCTCGACCGGATGTTGGATATCCGTATCTCGCGCCTGCGGAAAAAGCTCGGCGACGATGCCGAGAACCCGGAGCGCATCAAAACCATCTGGGGGCAGGGGTATCTGTTCGTGCCGGATGCGTGGTGAGCTATGGCACGCCATTTCCTCGGTCTGTATCTGCTCATAGCCGTAACGTTGGCTGTCGTCAGTTGGGGGCAGGACAGGCTGTTGCAAGCTTATAGCGGCCCGGACGTGACCGATGAGAAGTCCAAAGCCGCGGTCGTTGCGGTGCTTGCCGATCGCCTGCGGGAAGCGCCGGCGGAGAGTTGGAAATCCCGGGTCGCGGGAATTGCTGCGCGCACCGGCATCGATATGGAGCTGTTCGCGTCCGGGGAAATCGCCGGGCCCGGCACGTTGCAGCGACTGAGCCGCGGTGAGGATGCCTACATGCGCACCTCAACGGGTGATTCCTGGGTGTTGAAGCGCATCGATAAGGATCACGTGCTGGCGCTCAAAACCCCGGAACCCGCCGGTCAGCGAGGCCCCCTCGAGTGGGGGCTCACGTTAGTGTTCTATGCCGTGATCGCCCTCGTGCTGATGTTCTGGATCTGGCCGCTGACACGCGACCTGCGGGCGCTCGAAAGGGCCGCGGCGCAATATGGAAACCGGAACTGGCGCTTCACCGCCGAGATCAAGCCGCACTCGCAGATCTATAGGCTGGCGGACACGTTCCGCAAAATGGCCACGCGCATCGACGGGTTGATCGCCTCCCACAAGGACATGTCGAATGCCGTCTCCCATGAGATCAAAACGCCCCTGTCCCGTATGCAATTCGAGATTGAGCTCGCCCAGCAGGCGGTCAGCATGGCCGAGGTCAAAGCCTCGCTGGCAAACATCAAGTCTGATATCGACGCAATCAATGGTCTGGTAAAGGCGACCCTGGGGTACGCGATCCTGGAGCGTGCGGACCTCGCGCTCAATCTGGCGGAACACAACTTCACCAGCCTGATTCCGGCAATCGTCGAATCCGTAAAACACGACGTGCGCCCCGGTATTGCGATTGCAGCGCAGGTAAGCGGCACCGCCGACCATGTCGTCTGCGACGTGCACCTGTTCGAGACCGTGCTGAAGAATCTGCTGTACAACGCCAGCCGGTATGCCGTGAGTCGGGTCAACGTGACCTTTACCTCGCGGGAGGGTTTGAATGAGCTGCTGGTGGAGGATGACGGCCCGGGTATTCCGGAACAGGAGCGCGGCCGCGTATTCCAGTCATTCGTGCAGTTGGATCCCGCGGCCGGCAAGAAAGTGGGTTATGGCCTCGGATTGGCTATCGTCAAGCGCGCGATCGAATGGCACGGGGGGCAGGTAGAGATCGCGGATTCGGCGCTCGGCGGAGCGCTCGTGCGCGCGAGCTGGCCGGAGGCGCCTGCCGATACTCGCTGAATGAGATAATTGAAGCTTGATGTTTTCGCCAGCCTCAGCATGATGCGTACCGGTGGTGTTACCTGGAAGATATTGTGCGCTCGATTGTGATTTCCCTGCTGCTGGGATTGTTCGCAGCCCGCATTGCAAGCGGCGGCGAGCTGCCAAGTCTGGCAATGGATGCCCGGTCGATCCTGGGCGCTGATCAGGGCGTGTACGTTGAGGCCGCGGACGGCAAAGTGCTCCTGGCCCAGGCCGCTGCGCGGCCCGTACACCCCGCGTCCGTTTCAAAGGTTCCCACTACGCTGGCGCTGCTGCGCAAGTTGGGTCCCGAGTATCGATTCGTGACGACGTTCGCAACAAACGGCCAGGTCGTTGACGGCGCGTTGTTGGGCGATCTGTTGGTCGAGGGGGGTGGCGATCCCTCGCTGGTGGATGAGGATGCCCTGTTGGTCGCTGACCACTTGCTCGACTTGGGCATCAGGCGCGTGGTCGGCGACTTGCGATTGCGCGGAACGTTAACATTCGATTGGCAGAGCGACGAGGACGGTGGTCGCTTGCGGCGCGCGCTGGCCGGCTCGATATCGCCTGGAGCCCTTGCAACGGTGCGCGCGTGGGAGCTCGGCAATCCGGGTGGCTCGGTCCCCAGCCCTGGAGCGCTGCAACCACAGGGGATCCGCTTCGACCCGACTCCAGCCGGTGACAGCACGGCGGCTGATGGCAACAAGGCACCCGATGCCGGCAAGGCGGGCGATGCCGGCAAGGCCGGTGATGCCGGCAAGGCGGCCGGTCCCAGCAAGGCAACCAGCGCCAGCGCCGCGGGCAAGGAGCGGCCGTTGGTCATCCATCGCTCGCAGCCGCTCCTGGCGCTGGCCAAGTCCCTTAACGATTATTCCAACAACATCTTCAAACCGTTGGCGGATGAGGCAGGCGGCGCAGGGTCCGTAGAGAGTCTCGCGCGAAGCGTTGTGCCGCAGGCGATGCGGAGCGAAATCACCCTTGGTGATGGGGCGGGCACAGATCCACGCAATCGCCTGAGTCCACGTGTGGCGGTGAATCTGCTGCGGGTTCTGGACAAGGAGCTGCATGCTACCGGGCACGCTTTGTACGATATTCTGCCAGTCGCCGGAATAGACGACGGCACATTGCGGCACCGATTGGATGGGCCGGATGAAGTTGGCCGCGTCGTAGGCAAGACCGGCACGTTTGGCGACTATGGGGCCAGTGCGCTGGTCGGGGCAATTTCAACCGGCGACCAGGGCACCGTCTACTTCGCAATCCTCAATCACGGTGTTCCTGTGCCCGAGGCGCGGCGCAGGCAGGACCGGTTCGTGCGATCGCTGCTGGCACATCTGCAGAGTGTCCCCTGGAACTATCAGCGCGATGCGCGCCCGGCCATAGCCCGTGCCGAGGTGTTGAAAGCGCCCTGAAAGAGCGCGCCAATTCGTTTATTCTGTTGCGCCTCTGTCCTGCGCTTCTTTCCAAAGGAATTGACATGCAGTTGCGCCCTCTCGTGTGGTCGATGGCATTGAGCCTGTTGATAGCGGTCCTTGCACCCCCGGCGGTGGGGGCGAAGGACAAGGAGCAGGCACCGGCGGCGAAGGAAGAAGGCAAGGGGGCTGCGAAAGATGAGCAGCATCCGGCGCAGGACGAGGATTTGAAACTGCCGCCATTTCCGGCGGACAAGACGGTCCGTGAGAGCATCCAGCTGGGTGGCCGCACTCTGAACTACAACGCTACTGTGGGCTCTCTGCCGGTGCTCGACGAGAAGGGCAAGACAGTGGCGGACGTGATGTTCATCGCGTACACCGTTCCGGGTGCGGGACGACCCGTCACGTTCGCATTGAACGGCGGCCCCGGCGCGTCGTCCGTTTACCTCAATCTAGGGGCGATAGGCCCGAAGCGGGTGCAGTTCGGTGCCGAGGGCGATAGTCCGTCGGACCCTGCGACCGCCAAGGACAACCCGGGCACTTGGCTGGACTTCACGGACGTCGTCTTCATCGATCCGGTGGGAACCGGGTTCAGCCGCTCACGGGTCAAGGACGACGAAGCCAAGAAGCGCTTCTACAACACCAAGGCGGACATCGAATATCTGTCGCGCGTCATATTCGACTGGCTCAATAAGAACGAGCGCCTGGCCTCGCGCAAGTACCTGGTCGGTGAGAGTTACGGCGGCTTCCGCGGCCCACGCATCACTTACTACCTGCAAACACGGCTCGGCGTCGCGATGAATGGGGTCGTGCTCGTTTCTCCGTATCTCGATCCAGGCGCCAACAATGACCACGAGTTGTCCCCACTGCCATGGATGCTCACGTTGCCGACCATCGTAGCCGCGAACCTGGAGCGCCAGGGCAAGCTGACAGATGCGAAGATGGGCGAGGTCATCGACTATACGCGGACGGAATATGTCGCGGACCTTCTGAAAGGTCATTCCGACCCGCAGGCGCTCGAGCGTATCGTCAAGCGTGTGACGGAACTCTCCGGGCTGGATCCGACCTTCGTCCGGCGTTCCGGGGGACGGCTGGAGACACAGGCCTACCTGCGCGAAGTATTCCGCTCCGAAGGCAAGTTGGGGAGCCGCTACGATTCCAATGTCACGAGTTGGGATCCGTTCCCCTTCTCACCCACGCAAATCAACAATGATCCGATTCTCGACAGTATCATTGCGCCCACTACGACCGCTATCGTCGACTTCATCACGCGCACCGCAGGCTGGAAGTACATTGGGCGTTACAACGCACTCAGCTACGAAGTCAACTCCGCGTGGAATGATGGCGACGAAAAAGGAAAGGGTGAGGACGGTGACGGTGTTCAGCGCGGCTCCGTGAAGGAGTTGCGTGAATCCGTGGCGGTGGACCCGAAGCTGAATGTCCTCATCGTGCACGGCTGGGGCGACCTGTCATGCCCATTCATGGCATCCGTCCTGATCGCCGACCAGATGCCTGTCATGGGTAACCAGAGTCGCGTGCGGGTCAAGGAGTACGCCGGCGGCCACATGTTTTACAGCCGCAGCGCGAGCCAACTCGCGCTGCGCGCGGATGCGATGAAGATGTATGCCGAGCATTAGGCAACGGTGTCATTTGGAGCACTCCATAGCCGATCTGGCCCGTGCCGGCGAACTGAGTCATTGTCCAATTCCAAAGCTGGCGCTACTATTCCGGTCACACGGAAAGTGCACGTCCCGATGCGAATCACTCGGGCGGGTGTAGTTCAATGGTAGAACTGCAGCTTCCCAAGCTGCTAACGTGGGTTCGATTCCCATCACCCGCTCCA
>Ga0068858_100006685_pt1 | contig 11219 bp, 8 predicted proteins | sample KBSSwiS12_FD_66589 | JGI IMG/M metagenome (GOLD analysis project Ga0068858, IMG submission 66589) | Switchgrass rhizosphere microbial communities from Kellogg Biological Station, Michigan, USA - KBS Switchgrass S1-2 | ecosystem: Host-associated > Plants > Roots > Rhizosphere > Soil ... | reverse complement strand
TTACATCTGCGGCGAGGAAACCGGTCTGATCGAGTCGCTCGAGGGCAAGCGTCCCTATCCGCGTATCAAGCCGCCCTACTTTCCTGCCGTGCTCGGTCTCTACATGAGCCCCACCATCGTCAACAATGTGGAAACCCTTTGCAATGTGAAGCACATCGTCGCCATGGGTGGCGCGGAATACGCGAAGATCGGCAAGCCCAACAACACCGGCACGCGCCTTCTCTGCGTCAGCGGTGATGTTGTGAAACCCGGCTACTACGAATTTGAAGTCGGTGCGCTCACCATGGGTCAGTTGATTTACGAAGTCTGCGGCGGCATCAAAGGCGGACGCAAACTCAAGGCCATCATTCCCGGCGGTTCCTCGGCCAAGGTCCTCAAGGCAGGCGAGCGCTACAAGATGAAGTCAAAGAAACCCGATGGTACGATGGAGGAAAAGGAAATCGGTCTGGATGACATCCCTCTCGATTTCGATTCGCTCGCCGCCGCCGGTTCGATGGCAGGCAGCGGCGGCATCATCGTCATGGACGAGACGCGCGACATGGTTGAGTGCCTGGCCAACATCGCCACGTTCTACGCGCACGAATCGTGCGGGCAATGTACTCCGTGCCGCGAGGGCTCGCTCTGGATGAAAAAGATCACCAGCCGCCTCGCCAATGGAAAGGGCCACCCGGACGATGTCGGCCTGCTCAAGAACGTCGCGGATAACATCGCGGGCAAAACGATCTGCGCCTTTGGCGAAGCCTGTGCGTGGCCGGTGCAAAGCTTTGTCACCAAGTTCAAGGACGAATTCGAGAGCCATGCCATGCCGGGTGGAACCAATGGGAAAACAACTTCCCTCAAGAAACTTGAACCGGTCTAAAATTTCAGCCAGAGCCTTGCCCTGCACCAACTTCCCGCTAACCTGATGTCTGTAAGTCCAAACCAAAACAAAAGTCAGATCAAACCTATGAAGTCATACTCGAAGCTCTTCGTACTCGCTTGTACAGTGCTGGTATCGGTTGCGTTCCTGTCCGCGTGTGCGGACAAAACTCCTCCGCCCCCACCACCAGCTCCGGAAGTCGTTAAGCCGAATTCCTAAGCTAAGCAAAACCTTTGCGTCGGGTCTTCCAAGGCCCGGCGCAACGGAGTCTTTTTCCAGTTGGTCAGAAGTTAAACCTGCCTCTTCGCTCCTGTGAAAAATCCGTTCAATCACGACAGTACACCGGCCAATGCCCCCCTGCTCAATGTGCAGGTTGATGGTGTTTGGATGCAGTTTCCCAAAGGCCTTAATGCGGTCGAAGTCGCCCGTCGCGCCCAGAAGTTCATCCCGCATTATTGCTACCATCCCAAGCTCTCGATTTCCGGCAATTGCCGCATGTGTTTGATTGAGATGGGTTCCCCCAAGCTCGATGCCGACCGCAAGCCCATCATGGGCGCCGACGGCAAGCCCGAGATTTCCTGGATGCCCAAGCCACAGATTGGCTGCGCTGCGTTGATCGGGGAAGGCATGGGCATCCGCACCACCTCGCCCCTGATCGAGGAATGCCGCAAAGGCGTGATGGAATTTCTCCTCATCAACCACCCGCTCGACTGCCCCATCTGCGACCAGGCTGGCGAGTGCAAGCTGCAGGAGTACTCGGTCCAGTACGGCAATGATCACAGCCGTTTCACCGACGACAAGGTTAAGAAACCGAAGCGCGTCGACATCGGCGAGCGCATCGTCCTCGACGACGAACGCTGTATCATGTGCTCGCGCTGCATTCGTTTTTCCAAGGAGATGGTCCACGACGACGTGCTGGGCTTCATCGATCGCGGCAGCCACACCACGCTGGCGGTTCATCCGGGCAAGCGTTTCGACAACAATTACTCTCTCAACACGGTCGATATCTGTCCCGTCGGCGCACTCACGAGCAAGGATTTCCGTTTCCAGATGCGTGTCTGGTTCCTCAAGGAAACCAAGAGCATCTGTACGGGTTGCGCGACCGGCTGCAATACGATCATCGGCAGCCGCGAACAACTCGTTTATCGCCAGACGCCGCGCGAAAACGAGGAGGTCAATTCCCAGTGGATGTGCGACCAGGGCCGGCTCGGGTTCCATTATATTCACGCTCCCGAACGCCTGACTGAACCGATGGCGAAAATCGGACAAGGCAAGCTTGCGACTCCTTGGAGCGAACTCATTCCCAGCCTCGCCACCAAGCTGCGCGGCTTGAAGCCGGAGCAGATCGCCATCATCGCCTCGGGTCGTCTGACCAATGAGGAAGCCTTTTTGCTCAGCGAGATTCGCAAGACTCTCGGTGGCAGTGATGTTCTTTGCGACATCGTCCCGCGCATCAGCGAAGCCGATGGCATTCTTCGCAGCGCCGATCTCAATCCCAACACGCGCGGGGTCGAGCTCTTTGGCCTCTCGCAGGACGGCAAGGCGCTGGAACAAATCCGAAAGGGTGTTGATGCGGGACGCATCGAAGCGCTTCTCGTTTTCCACGAAAGCCTCACGGCCCAGGCGGGTTGGCCCGTCTCCAGCCTCCAGAACGTGAAGCTCCTCGCCGTGCAGTCTCTGCTACAAAACGTAACGACGGAGTTAGCCGATTATGTATTGCCCGGAGCCAGCTTCGCCGAAAAACGCGGTTCGATGATCAACGTCAATGGCCGTCTCCAACGCCTGAATAAGGCGATCTCGGTTCCCGGCAACGCCATGGACGACTTGCAGATTCTGCTCCAGCTCAAGGCTGCCCTCGGCGGCGGCAACGGCCTTTACACCATTGAGGAAGTCTTCAAGGCCATGGTCGAGGCGACGCCCGCGTTCGCCGGACTTAGCCTGAGCAAGATCGGCGATCTGGGCGTTCAGATGAAATCGTCCACACCCGCTCGAAGTGTCCAGCCGATTCCTCAAGCCGCCAGTTAAACTTATTTACGCATGACCTCTCTCTGCCTTTTCGCTGACATGCCTGCCACGATGCCCGACTGGGTGCCCGGCGCTTTCACAAGCGTCGTGAAAATCTTCATCGTCGTGAATGTCATCCTGGGGCTCGTTTCGTATACGGTTATGGCGGAGCGACGCATCAGTGCAGCCATTCAGGATCGCATCGGCCCCAACCGCGTCGGTATCCCGCTCGGTGGCGTCAGCATCTTCGGCCTTTTCACAGTACCCAAATGGACCTGGTGGGGCTTGGGCCAGCCGCTGCCCGATGCACTGAAATTCATGCTCAAGGAGGAGTTCACGCCGGGGCACGTTAACAAGGCCTTCTTCTGGCTGGCACCGGCCATGGCCATGGTGCCTGCGTTGCTGACCATTTGCGTCATTCCTTTTGCGAGCACGCATCCGGTAACGCTTCCCTGGGGCTACGTCATGCAATCGCCCGGCGTCATCGCCGATGTCGGCATCGGCGTGTTGCTGGTCTTCGCGATTTCCTCGCTCAGCGTCTATGGCATCGTGCTGGCCGGCTGGGCCTCCAACTCGAAGTACCCGTTTCTGGGCGGCATTCGTTCCAGCGCGCAAATGATTTCCTATGAAGTCTCCATGGGCCTCTCGGTCATCCCCGTGTTTCTCGTCATGGGTGATCTGCACCTTTCCGAAGTGGTCAATTATCAGGCCGAGAACGGCTGGACGATTCTTCCCTTTTTCGCGCCACATTGGCCGTGGCACGTCTGGAAAAGCTATGTCCTCTGGATTCCGATGCTTGTCTCGTTTTTGGTTTTCCTCGTCTCCGCCTTCGCCGAGACCAACCGCCTTCCCTTCGACTTGCCCGAAAGCGAAACCGAACTCGTCGGCGGTTATCACACCGAGTACTCCGCGATGAAGTTCGCCCTCTTCTTCCTCGGCGAATACGCGGCCATGATCGTCGCTTCGTGTCTTATGGTCACCCTCTTCTTTGGCGGCTGGGTATTTCCTTTTTCGCCCGACTGGTACATGAATTTGCAAAGCAGCGCATGGAGTCTCCTCATTTATCCTGCTGTCTTCCTTTTCAAAATGGCCCTCTTCATCGTCCTCTTCATCTGGGTTCGCTGGACGCTGCCCCGTTTCCGCTACGATCAACTCATGGGCCTCGGTTGGAAATGCATCCTGCCAATCTCGCTCGCCAACATCCTCCTCACCGGAATTCTGTTGGCGATAGTTGACTAGCTCTACACCGAATAAGTCGGCTTCGCGAAATCCCCGGCGCGAAGCTTGGCGGAACTCACGTCCTTCCGGCGGAAGCGCAGGAAGAATCCCCAAGTCGCCCCGTCCTTCAAGTCCATGCCGACCCGCACATCGTGCGCGCCTCGCTTGAGTTCAATGATCTTGCTCGCCTTGTCCGGAACGCACGGATTGACGCCCTTCATGTCCGTAAAAAACGATTTCCCGTCGATCCACAAACGGATCGGACCGTCGTAGCCGATGAGGACTTGCAGCTTCATCGGCTCATCCAAATTCAGCGTGGCCTGGAAATAGGCATGACCGGTCGACTTGCCTTGAAGCTGCCATGCCGGGCGCTCACAGATAAAGCCGTCCAGATTCGCGGCGAATCCATGTTCACCGTACGTTTTCACCTGCGGATGCAGAAGCTCAAGCTCGGGACAGGACACCTTGTCCAACGGCTTGTTCACGACAACGACTTCACTGACTCTCCATTTCGTCACGTACGGTAAAAATCCGGCGGCCTGGTCTCCCTCGATTTCGCTCGGCCCGAAAACGGGTAATGGAAAGCCCCTGCCATCTGTAATATTGCAGTGAGGAACATACCCATGCCCATAGCTAAGACGGGAACCCTTCGGCAGAACCGCCTGCGCGTTAAGCTGCACGCGATTTCCGAGCACTGTCATCTTGTAAAAGGAGGGCGTGGCCGATCCATCCGGATTGATCAAAACAAATCCATCCGGCTCTCCGGTCGATTTTAGCTCTCCTACAACATCATCATAGATCACCTCCACGCCCGGGCTCATGTCCCTGGCCGATGGACTGCGATACAAAATCTGGCGCAATTGCGGCGGACGTTTTTCCTTTTTGTTGCCGCAGACCAGCCGATCGGCCGCACGCGCCATGCGATCACCCAGCGCAATAAATCCTTTCGCGCCGACATGAATGAAATCGTCCATGGCCAAATCAATCGCAGGCACGGTCTCCAGATATTTGATTTTTTGCGGGAGAAGACGCTGCTGTTCCTGAATGTTATTCCATAAGGGATAATCGGGCCCCACGTTGAAGAAACGCGCCAACTGCACGATGATCCACGGCAACCTCGGTTGACCCAGGTCAGCGCGGGTTTCCTCCACCAGCTTCTTCATCCGCTCCGTATAGAGCGGAGCCGCGGTTGGGTTCGCATCGCTCTCACCCTGGTACCACAACACGCCCGCAACAGGCTGCCCCGTCGCCCGCACCGATTCTACCATGGAGGCATAGAGCGATTCTCCTCCGAGATTTTTCCGCCCGGGACTCCATTGCTCCATGCTGGTCCCACCGTGTGCCGTGCAAATCAATCCCTGGGGAACTTTCGAGCGCTTTAGCATCTCGCGCCCGAAAAAGATTCCGACGCCGGTTCCCTTCAATTCCTTGCGTCTCATTTTTTCGGCGTCCTCGCGTGAACATTGCGTACCGCCGTGATGACAGACGTCAGGCGACTCCGGAAGAATGTGCAAAGGATCGGTTCCCAGTCGCCATTCGCGCCGCATGGAAAATGCGCGGATCAAAGAGTGAGGCTCCGCGGCTCCCGACATATTCCCCACGCCCTGCATGTTGCTCTGGCCCGCGAGAACCCAGACATCACCGACATAAAATGACGGAATCTCCAGCCGCTTCTTTCCAATCTCCAGCAACAAACGATAAGGGCCGCCCGCAGGAATTCCTTTGAGCACCGCGCTGAATTTGCCGTCAGAAGCTTTTCCGACGACTTGCTTTTTCCAGCCTTTCATTGGCCGATTCGAAAACGAAATTGTTGCCACGACCGGGCCACTCTCCACGCACGTCCCTTCAATTTTTGTCGTTGCTCCGCGTGAACCGATACGTTGTAAAACCTGCCCATTGCTCAAGCCCGATGTGATTTTCATACTCAATGCTGGTCTGTTGTTTTTTTGGTTATTTCCTCCGGCGCAATCACCACGCAAAACTCTCCGCGCGGTTGATGCGCTTGAAAATGGGCCAGGAGCTCCGCAGGCGTCCCGCGCTTATATTCTTCAAATTTCTTCGTCAGTTCGCGCGCAATGCAGAATCGAACGTTCGGTGTCTCGGCCACGGCATCCTCCAACAACCGGACGACGCGATAAGGCGATTCAAAATAAATACTCGTACATTCCCGCGCTGCGGCTGCCAGCAACTCTTTGCGACGCTGGCCACCCTTGACCGGAAGAAACCCGCCAAAATAAAAAGGCACCATTGGAAAACCTGATCCCGCCAGGGCCAGCAAGGGAGCCGAGGGGCCCGGCACGATTTCGATGGGAACGCCCGCAGCCACCGCCGCCCGGATCAAACGTTCGCCGGGATCGCTCACCCCCGGCATACCGGCATCCGAAACCAGCGCGATCGATTGTCCCAAGGTAAATTTCTCCAGAAATTCCGCAGTCCGCTTCGCTTCGCTGAACTGGTGATAACTCACCATCGGCTTCCGGATTTCGAATCGCGTCAACAAGTGCCCTGTATGGCGGGTGTCCTCGGCGGCGATGAGATCGACCTCCCTCAAAACCCGAATCGCCCTTGGAGGCATGTCCTCGAGATTCCCAATTGGGGTCGCCACAACATAAAGTTTTCCGGACATGGATTAACTTTTATGTGACAAGTTGCCTCCTGCGGCAAGGCTCCTGCTTGGATTTGCACTAATAAATTGCAAAACATATGTTCAAGAAATACACTTCCGATTCATTGGGGTAATCAAAAATTGCGCTTAAATTCTTTAATCATTATAGCCCTGATACTTACGACTTTCCGAGTAGAGGCTCAGCTTAGTTTCACTTTTACGGAAACTGTTCAGGGAGGAACCATCACCGGTGAAATCGATGGGCTGACGCTTAACGCCACCTCAACGCCAACCGCGATCTACATTTTCAGCCAACCCGCTGGCTATCCAGTGGGTCCCACGAATCTTCTGGCTGCCGGAAGCGGTTACACGTTTTTCGGGACGGACAATAATTTTACGGTCAATGCCGCAGGCCAACTTACGGGAGCAGATGTTGGAATTTATAAAGCCGTCACCGGCGGTTACCAGGGTTATGCGTTTAATTTGAATCAACCTGGCCTCGGTATTTCGAATGCCAATGGGATCATTGAGACAGATACCGGCGGCGCCATCATCAAGAGTAATACCAATACCCTCGGTTTCTCCGGAATTACTTACACCCCGGTCCCGGAACCCCGCGAAAGTATGGCTCTTTTACTTCTGGCAGGAGTAGGGCTTCTGGTCGCCAGAAAACTTCATGCCCGCTATTGGGGACAGTCCTGGCGGGCCCAGTGACTTACCTCGGAGAATTACTCGACCAATCCCCTAACCCGAGTATAATACAATAATGCTGCCCGATTTACGCAGGGACACGGTTAAGCTGGGAAATCTCCTTAGCATTGCCGAACAGATTCAAGCCTTTGGTCTCGGACGAAAAACGGGGGAAATTTACATTACCAACGTTGCGCCCCCGGCCCGGATTAATCTGGTCGAAGGCGAAATTGTGGATGCGCAATTTGGCCTGCGCTCAGGCCTCGATGCGGCGGTCGCGTTGATCAACCTGACCGATCCACAAACTGAATTCATCGTCGGTGAAAAAGCCCAGCGCCGCACGATTGAAATCCCTTATATGCAGGTTCTCTGCGAAGCGGCCCGCATCCGGGATGAAACCCCGAACGATCCCAATAATCGCCCCACGGAACCGATTCGCCTCGCGCCAACCAATCCCTATCTGCGGATTACGCTGGGAACTGAAATCAAAACTTTTCCGATTCGTCCCGGTCTCGCTTATTTGGGACGCTCCACGGTGAATGATATTGTCGTCAACGACGCCACGATCTCCCAGCGCCACGCCAGCATCGAGTATTCCCGGAGCGGTGTTTTTCTCAAGGATCTCGGTTCGACCAACGGCACCTATGTCGCAGGGCAACCGATCAAGGAACGCTGGCTCGGCGTTCAGGACAGCCTCCAGTTTGGCGGTGTTCACTGCCTGTTCATCGGTGGCTTGAAGAAATCGTCCTGATCGACTTTTTCTTCCACCAAGGACTGCTTGGGTTCTTGCCCTGAATGGTCTATCTTGCTCCGTCAATTAACCTTCTCCTGCCTTGGACACTCCTCACAAAAAAGAAAATAAGCGGCCTTTTGATCAGTTGAGAAAGACTGCCTCCCGGATGAATTTTCTGCGCCCGCGACCGGGAGCAAATCCCTTGATCCTTGCGGGTTCTCCCAAGGAAGGTCGTCGCGTCCTGATTCTTTCCGCGAGCGCGGGAACCGGACATGTCCGTGCCGCAGAGGCACTGGAAAAAGTCTTTCGCGAACATCCAGGCGTCGGCGAGGTACGCAATATCGACGCGCTCCGCTTCACCAACCAGCTTTTCCGCGACTTCTATTCGAAGCTCTACATCACGCTCGTGCAGAAAGCACCCACGGTTCTCGGCATCGTTTACAACAGCACGGACGAACCGTGGAAAACCGACCGCATGCGGCTCATGCTGGATCGTCTCAACACGCGTCCACTTGAGCGATTCATCGCCAAGTTCAAACCTGACATCACGGTCTGCACCCACTTTCTTCCTTCGGAAATCATCTCGTACCTCATCAGCAAGGGGAAGCTGAACGCCAAGCTTTCCATCGTGGTCACGGACATGGACGTGCATGCGATGTGGTTGTGCCGTACCTTCGACCGCTATTTTGTCGCGCTCGAGGAAAGCAAGGTTCACCTCGAGGTTCTGGGACTTCCTGGCAATCACATCACGGTCAGTGGAATTCCGATCGATCCCGCGTTCGCGAAAAAGGAAGACCGTGTTGCCCTGCGCATCGAAGCCGGATTCGACAACGAACGCCCGCTCTTTCTCATTTCTGGGGGAGCGCTGGGGGTCAGCCCCGCGGCAGGCGTACTTGATGCCTTCGCCCGACTGCGTCACCCCGCGCAGGCCATCGTCATCTGCGGAAAAAATGAGGAGATGAAAACCAGCATGGAAAAGCAGGCACGCACCATCGAGGCGGCGAAGCCAGGACTCACTTTCAAGATTATCGGCTACACCAACGAAATGCATAAATGGATGCAGATGTCCGACTTGTTTATCGGCAAACCTGGCGGCCTCACCACGGCGGAATCGCTCGCTTGTGGCCTGCCCATGATCATCGTCGCACCGATTCCGGGGCAGGAAGACCGCAATAGCGATCACCTGCTTGAAAAAGGAATTGCCCTCAAGTGCAATGAATTCACCACGCTTGCTTATAAGATCGACGGACTCCTCGATCATCCGGAACAGCTCGAAGCCATGAAGCAAAAGGCCATCTACTACGGTCGTCCCAATGCCGCGGAAACCATCGTCGACGCCCTTCTCAACCACCCGGCACATGATGCCGCCCAGATCACACCGAAACCCGCGTAGTTTTGTTAATGGCTCTTTAAGCGGCAGCTTCAGGTGCCTTGATCTTCGATCGCCGTAAAGGCATCCCCGCCACGGGCGATTGAAGCATAAAGATCTTGGACTGATTTTCATCCGTAATTGCCGCGGCAAATACGGTGCGATGGTCCGGACCGCCGAATGCAATCGAGGTCACGTGACGGGCCGGAAAAGAGACCTGCCCGCGCAGACGGCGATTCTCACCGATTTTCAAAATGACCCCGGCATCCCGCCGCGCCGACCATAACGTTCCTTCCGCATCAAGCGCCAAACCGGCGGGCGTTCCCTCATCCGGCATGCATTCATGAAAAACCTGGCGACTGCTCAAGGAGCCCCGCCCCGCATCATAGCGGCACCGCCAGATCGTCTTCGTCGTGCCGCACGACCAATAGAGCGCGTCGCCCTTGGCATTCCATCCCATCCCGTTGGACTGCCCCGTACCGCCCAAAACTTTGGCAAGCGTACCCGAGCTCTCCAGCCGGTAAATTCCCGCGCCGTTGGGACGCCCGTCACGCACCGTGCCAACCAGTACACGCCCCCGGTCATCGGCGATGGCCTCGTTGAAACGATCTCCATCCACCCGGACATTTTCAATCAGCGTCGTGACCTGCGCATGACTTTCGAAATCAAACGAGACGATGTCCTTTTCACGAAAGAGCAACCAGCTGTGATCCTCCTGGGGCAGGAATGCCCCGACCGGAACACCCTCATAAACAGCGCTATGAATTCGTGTCTTAAAATTCAGGCGGTAAAGACGTCCTCCCTGTACATCGGTCCACCAGAGCGATTCGTCCCGGTCATCCCACCATAAATTTTGGGCAACTTTACCGGCATCCTCCACCAGCACCTCAGGCGCGGCAGGAGGTTGAATGACCTGTTCAACTGTGGAAACCGATTCGTCACTCATAACAACCTTGCGATAACCTCAGCCTAGTCTTCACCTCCTACTTGTCGAGTCATGCTAAATTAAATAGCTGTCATGCGGTTGAATCCAAAATCGTTTTGAAGATTAAAAGTCGGAGTAGCGCAGCCATCTGACAGGTTATATGCTTGGATGCACTCCCTCCCTTTCATATGAAATCTCCCAAAAACATCCTCGTCACCGGGGCCAACAAAGGTATCGGTCTTGAAATCTGTCGTCAGCTGGCTCGACTTGGCCATCACGTCATTCTCAGTGCCCGGTCGGAGGAAAAGGGCAGGAAAGCCGTCGCTGCGCTCGCCAAAGAAAACCTGAACGTGGAATTCCTGCTCCTCGACACTTCGAGCGAAACGAGCATTCAATCAGCCGCGAGTGAACTAACCAAACGACTCAAAGCCCTGCACGTGCTGATCAACAACGCCGCGATTCTGCCTACGTGGGCTGGCAGCATCCTCGATGCAACCGCAGACGAGTTCCGCGACACTTTCACGACTAATGTCTTGGGGCCAATTTTGCTTACACAAGCGCTGCTGCCCTTGCTGGAAGCCGGCAAACCCGCTCGCGTCATCAATGTCAGCAGCCAACTGGGTTCCGTCCAAAACATGACCGATGGCTGGGCCGGATATGGAGTTTCGAAGGCTGCCCTCAATGCCGCCACCCGTAAATTCGCCGAGGCCCTGAAACCGCGAGGTATTAGCGTCAATGCCGCTTCGCCCGGCTGGGTCCGCACCGAAATGGGCGGCGAAAGCGCCCCCCTCACTGTCGAGCAAGGCGGAAAGAACA
>Ga0068858_100006683_pt1 | contig 11220 bp, 9 predicted proteins | sample KBSSwiS12_FD_66589 | JGI IMG/M metagenome (GOLD analysis project Ga0068858, IMG submission 66589) | Switchgrass rhizosphere microbial communities from Kellogg Biological Station, Michigan, USA - KBS Switchgrass S1-2 | ecosystem: Host-associated > Plants > Roots > Rhizosphere > Soil ... | reverse complement strand
GGCGCATGATGGTGAGTGGAAAGATCAATCTGCCAGAGGGTGCGACCTACACCGAGGAAATGAACCTCTTCATCTCCACGCAACGCGAACTCATGCAGGACGAAGCGGTGCGCCAGCGTGCCGAGGCCCTGGTACGCAGCACTCATCCGGAGCTGGCTGCCACGCCGGTCGATCTCATGGTCGCGCCCCTGCCACAGACCTCCATTTTCATTCTCTCGGCGACGGGGACGGAACCGCTCTATCCGCAGAAATTTCTCGATGCCATCATGCACGAGTATATTGCCACCCGCCGGGACATGCGCACGCAAAAGAGCGAGGACGCGGAGAGCTCCATCGAGGATGAAATCGCCCGGGTGCAGGCCGATGTGCGCAAGGAGGAGGAGAGGCTCATTGCCTTTCAGCGCGACAACAACGTGGGCTTTCTCGAACAGGGCGGCAACAGCGCGGGCGCCTATCTGGCCAAGCTCAACACCCAGCTCGCCGAATTGAAAAATGAGGCGCAGCTGCTCGACTTGTTTCAAGTGGACCAGAAGATCGCGCGCGATGAAAATCAGCGCGGGCGTAGCCAGGACAGCGGCAAGGATGCCGCCGGCGGTGACCCACGGTCTGCCAATCGCGCCGACCTGGAATACACCCGGGCCCGGCAGCAGATCGAAGTTTTGCGCACCGAGCGCGCGGAGTACGCCAAGGACCTGCGCCCCAAGCATCCCATCATCGTCGACCTCGACCGGCAGATTACCCAGCAGCAACAGCTCATCGACGCCTTTCGCAAGCAGAGCACCGAAGACCTGGAGCGGCGGCGGGAGAGCACGCGGCTCGAGATCCAGAACCTGGAGAAGACCATCCAGCAGTGGGAGACCAAGGCCCTCGACTTGAGCGGGCGCCTCGCAGAATACAGTACCATTCAGGCCAGTCTCTCCCGCAAACGTTCGCAGCTCGAGTCGCTCAGCCGCTCGAAGGGCAACGTCGAGATCAACCGCAATGTCGACCAGGAAGTCGTCTCGATCCGCCAGCATGCCACCCCGGCACAACCGCAGAAACCGGGTGTCGCCCGCACCGTGGGCACCGCCGTCGCGCTGGGACTGCTCATCGGCTTGTTGTGCCTCGTTCTGATCGATCAACTCGACGACCGCGTCGCCTCCTACACCGAGTTTCAGTCCCATTTTCGCGAGCGCGTGTTCGCGCAGATACCACACAGCCCGGCGGATGAGACAGGCGCGCCGGCCATTCTCATGCCCGAGGATGAGCGTCACGCCTTTGCCGAGGCTTTCCGCTCGCTCCGTTCGTCGATCGTTTTCCTGCCTGTGGACGGGCCGCGGCCCAAGGTGATCCTTGTCACCAGCGCCGTGCCCAACGAAGGCAAGAGCACGGTGGCCACGAATTTCGCCATTACCCTCGCACTCGCCGGTTCGCGGGTCTTGCTGGTCGATGGCGACTTGCGCCGCGGTGAATTGCATCGGTCGTTTGGCCTGTCCAATGAGTCTGGCCTCGGTGATGTGCTCGACGGTCGCGTGGAGTTGGACGAAGCGATTCAGTTGACCCTCGTCCCCGGCCTCTCGCTGCTCTCCCGCGGACGTGGTGTCCCCAATCCCGGTGAGCTGTATCTCGGCAAGAGCGCCGACGAATTCCTCAAGACCGTGCACGCTGGATTCGACTACACCATCCTCGACAGCTCGCCCGTGATGGCCGCCGACGATACCACCAGCCTGGCACCCAAGGCCGACGCCGCGGTCTTCGTCTTCCGCTTTACCTCCTCGAGCACGCGGGCCAGCCGAAAGGCCCTGGAGCTCCTGCGCGAACGGCAGACCAATATCATCGGCATCGTTTGCAACGACGTCTCGGAGGCCATGCAGGAGTACTACTACTACCGCTATCCGGACTACTACGCTTCCGCCGCCAAGCGCGACGACGCCAACGTCTAGCATGCCCCGCCGTATTGCTTTCATCACTGGCATCACCGGTCAGGATGGTTCGTATCTCGCGGAGTTGCTTCTCGAGAAGGACTACGAAGTGCATGGCATGGTTCGCCGCACTGCCCTCGAGGCGCCCGAGCAGCGGCTCAGCCGGATCCGGCATCTGCTTGACTCCATCGAGCTGCATCCTGCTTCGCTCGACAGCTTCGCGAGCCTGTTCAAGATCGTGAACAGGATTCGCCCTGCGGAGTGTTACCACCTCGCGGCCTCCAGCTTCGTCAGCTATTCGTTCGAGGAGGAATTCGAGACGTTGCACGCCAATATTGGCAGCGCGCATTATTTGCTCTCGGCCATCCACGACTGCGCGCCGGCGTGCCGGGTTTATTTTGCGGGAACGAGCGAGATGTTTGGCGCCGCTCGCGAAACGCCGCAGCACGAAAGTACCGCCTTCGTCCCGCGCAGCATCTACGGCATTTCCAAGGTCGCAGGCTTCGATCTCGTGCGCAATTACCGCGCGCGCTACGGCCTCCACGCCAGCAGCGGGATCCTCTACAATCATGAGAGCCCGCGCCGCTCCCCGGAGTTTGTGACGCAAAAGATCGTCACTGGTGCGGCGCGTATCCGGGCCGGGCTGGCCACCGAGTTGCGACTGGGAAATCTCGACGCGCGCCGCGATTGGGGTCATGCCGCCGATTATGTTCGCGCCATGTGGCTCATGCTCCAGCAGGAGAAGCCGGGCGATTTTGTCATCGCCACCGGCGTCACGCACTCCGTGCGGGAATTCTGCCAGCGGGCCCTGGCCCGCGCCGGCCTCGATGGATCGGCCTATGTGGTTTCCGATGATCGCTTCTTCCGCGAAAGCGAGGAGCTGGAACTGCGCGGCGACGCCTCGCGGGCCCGGGACATTTTGGGATGGTCGCCGGCCTACGATTTCGAGGCGCTGGTGGATGAAATGACCGACGCGGCGCTGGCCCGGGTAGGGAGAACCGTCGCATCATGAGCACTCCGACCGTTCATTCAGTGACTCAGCCTGCGCTGACGGGCGATTTGCCGCTGCCCGAGGTGAGTGCACCGATCGTGCGCATCCGCCCGCCGCGCACCTGGGAGGCGCTCGATTTGTCCGGCTTGTGGCGCTTCCGCGACCTGCTCCTGGCACTGGCCGTGCGGGATATCAAGCTACGCTACCGCCAGACGTTGCTCGGGATCCTTTGGGTTGTTTTACAGCCTTTGCTCGGCGCGGGTATCTTCGCCTTCGTCTTTGGGCGCGTCGCGCGGCTCGACTCCGGCGGTGAGCCTTATGTGCTGTTTGCTTATGCTGGCCTGCTGGCGTGGAATCTCTTCAGCGGCGTCGTGCTCAAGGCTTCCGGTTCGCTGGTGGCCAATGCCCCGTTGGTCGCCAAGGTCTTCTTTCCCCGGCTGCTCCTGCCGTTCTCCGGGGTTGTCTCCACCCTGCTCGATTTCGTCATCGCGCTCGCTGTCGGCGGTATCCTGCTCGTGGTCTGCGGCCATGCGCCCGGCGTTTCGGTGCTCCTGGCGCCCTTCTGGCTGGTCCTGCTCCTGCTGCTGGCCACCGGCGTGGGTTTGATCTGCGGGGCGCTGGCGGTGGCTTATCGTGACGTCATTCACATCCTGCCCGTGACGCTGCAGTTCCTCCTCTATGGCAGCCCGGTTGGATACACCATCGCCGTCATTCCGCCCGGTCTGCCGCGTTTGCTCTATAAGTTGAATCCGCTCGCGCCACTCATCGAGGGCTTCCGTGGTGCTTTGTTGGGCCATGGTGAGGTTGGGATTCGTTCCGCCATCTACGCCTGCGTGGTGGCGGTCGCCGTTTTCGTGGCCGGGCTTTTCTTTTTCCGCCGCATGGAGCGGCAATTTGCCGATGTCATCTGACCTCGTCATCTCCGCGCGCCATGTCGGCAAGACCTTCCGCATGGCTTCCGCGCAGCACCGCCCCACCACATTGGCCGAGCTGGTTTCTCAAACGTTGCGCCAGCCTTTCGCCCGCCGCCAGCGCGAGACGGAATTCGATGCGCTCGACGATGTTTCTTTCGAAGTGCACCGCGGCGAGGTGCTCGGCATCATCGGCCGCAACGGTGCGGGAAAATCCACGCTCTTGAAAATCCTCTCGCAGATCACTCCGCCGACTCGCGGTGAAATCGATCTGCACGGTCGCGTGGGTTCGCTTCTCGAGGTCGGCACCGGTTTTCACCCCGAGTTGTCCGGCCGGGAAAATATCTATCTCAACGGCGCGATCCTTGGCATGAGCAGGCGCGAGATCGATCGTGAGTTCGACAACATCGTGGCCTTCGCCGAGACCGAGCGGTTTCTTGATCTGCCGGTGAAGCGCTATTCCAGTGGCATGTACGTGCGGCTGGCCTTCGCCGTCGCCGCGCATCTGCGACCCGATATTCTCATCGTGGACGAAGTCCTGGCGGTCGGTGACCTCGCCTTTCAACGCAAGTGCCTCGGCAAGATGGACGAGGTCGCGCACCGCAGCGGCGCCACGGTGCTCTTCGTCAGCCACCAGATGACCGCGGTGCGCAGCCTCTGCAGCCGTGCCTTGCTCATCGAGTGCGGGCGGGTGATCAAGGATGGCGCGGTTGATGGCGTGCTGGCCCGTTATCTCGCGCTCAATAGCGCCGCGCAGCCGGCGACGACCGCTCTGCCGGAGCCCGTGGAACAAGCGCCCGCCCGCGCCATCGCCGTGCACATTTCTGGAATCGATGGCCAGGCGCGCACGACCTTTCAGCTCGGCGAACCCTGGCGTGCGCGCGTCGAGTTCGAATTGCATCGCCCGCTGCCGCATGTCATCGCCGGCTTTGGCTTGCAGGGTCTCGACGGTTCGCCGCTCGTCACCTGGTGGAGCGCGCCGCGCGATCTGCCACCCGGGCGGTATGCCGCGGATTTCGAGTGCGATGTGCCACTGGCCGCGGCTGAGGTGACCTTTGCCGTGGGTCTCACCAGCGACGAGAAATCGATCTACTATACCGAGGGCGTCGGTGCCCTGAGCATTAGCGAGATTGGCCCCGGCCCCCAGCCGCATCGGGCCAGTGGTTGCGGCGTCCTGTTCACCACCGAACGCCCGGAAATCAAGGCGGCATGAGCGTCCCCGCGCCGCGCCGGCTTCCGGAACTCGAGGGACTGCGCGGGCTGCTCAGTTGGTGGGTGGTCGTTTGCCACGCTCTGCAGCAGGCCGGCTACACTGAAGCCGGCCTCGGTCGTGGATTCCGTGTTCTCATCCACGGCGATTACGCGGTGGATGTCTTCATCCTCCTCAGCGGATTCGTCATTCACAAGCTCTGGCACGATGCCCGTGAACCGTATCCGATTTTCATCACCCGCCGTTTCTTGCGGCTCTGGCCGGCTTATGCCGCTTGCCTTCTCGGTTCACTGGCCGTGCGCCCGTGCATCGCGATGATACTCGCCCATTCGCCGTTGGGCGATCCGGCGGCGGGGGCGGAGCATCTCGCCGCCCTGCGGCAGAACTGGCAGTACGAGGAGGATCATTTTTCGGCTCATTTGCTCGCGCACGTGCCGATGCTGCAGAGCGCCATCCCCGAGACGATCCTGCCGCGCTCGTCCGTTGCTCTTCTCGGCCCCGCCTGGAGCATCTCGCTCGAGTGGCAATTTTACCTCGTGGCCCCGTTGCTCTTTCTTTTTCTCGAAAAAGGCCGCGGTCCCGCATGGCTGATCTTCGGCGGCCTTGCCGGCGCCGGCTGGTTGTTGCGCTTTAGCCCGCCTCTCAGTGTGTGGTTTCCGATGGAGGCCTTCCTTCCGCAAAAGCTCCTGCTGTTTGGAGTCGGAATCGCTTCCCATGAGATCTGGCGCGCGGTGCATGGCTCCGGGGGACAAATTGCCCCCGCGCTGCTCGGCCTCGCCGCCTTGGTGCTCTTCATCACGCTCTCGATTCCGTTCGCGCTGTGGCTCGCCGCCCTCGCCGCCGCATTCGCCTCAAGCGGCTGGCTCAAATCGTTGCTGAACGCGACTCCGTTTCAGGTGCTTGGCCGTGTTTCCTATAGCACCTACCTGGGTCACATGCTGGTCTTCTGGGGCCTGCAGCCCCTCATTTTTCGCGCGCTGCCGGCCGTTACGAGTCCTCAAATGTTGATCGCGCTTTTGGTCATTGGTGCCCCGCTGGTCTTGATTTTCTCCCTCGCGGTGCATCGCTGGGTGGAAACTCCGGCGATCCAGTTCGGGCGTCGCCTTTCTTACCGGTGATGCGGATCTTCTACGCTGCTGACTCGAGTCCCAATCCCGATTTCGCTTCCCAGCTTTGGCGGGCGAATCTGCATGATTCCCTCGTGTCGCTTGGGCACGAGGTCATCGAGTTCCAATATGACCTCAGCTCCACATTCCGGCATCTGGATCCCGGACGCCCGGGATCTGCCGCCTTCATCGCCGAAAATCGCCCCCGCCTCGGGGAGGCCCTGCTGAATCAGCTTCGCACCGCGCACGCCGAAAAGCCGGTGAAGATATTTTTTAGCTATTTCTATGACGCCTGCGTCGAGCCGACGGTGATCGACGCGATTTGCGCGCTGGGGATTGTCACGGTGAATTGGTTCTGCAATGCCAGCTATCAGTTGCATCTCGTGAGCCAGATCGCGCCGCATTACGACTGGTGCCTCGTTCCAGAGCGCTTTCGGCTTGATGACTATCGCGCGCTCGGCGCCCGGCCGATCTACTGCCAGGAAGCGGCGAACCCTCGTATCTACCAGCCTTCCGAGGTGCCATTGGAATTCGACGTTACCTTCGCCGGCCAGTGCTATGCGGACCGCCCGGACGTCGTGCTTTGGCTGCGCGAAGAGGAGATCGATGTGCGCGTTTGGGGTGCACGGTGGGAATACCACGTGGCGCCGCCGGCGCGGAATCCCTTGCGGCGCTGGCTGGAAAAGCCGCGTGGCCTTCCTGCCCAGGTGGTTGGTGGCGTGCTCGACGACCGGTCGCTGGTCGAACTCTACAGCCGCACGCGCATCAATCTGGGATTCGCGGCCGTGGGGGAGAACCCGGCCGGGTCGCGCCTGACGCAAGTGCGCCTGCGCGATTTCGAGGTACCCATGAGCGGCGGCTTCTACCTGGCCGAGCATAGCGACGAACTCGCGGACTTTTTCACTCCGGGCGTGGAGATCGAAACGTGGCGCACCCGGGAGGAACTGCGCGAAAAATGCCGATTCTATCTTGCGCATGATGATGCCCGTCGGGCGGTGGCCGCCGCAGGCCGGGCTCGTGCACTTCGTGAGCACACCTGGGAACATCGCTTCACAGCAGCGTTTCGTGCTATGGGCCTCGTATGAGCACGCCGCTCATTTCCGTCGTCATGCCGGTGCACAATGCAGCGCCCTTCGTGGGTGAGGCGATTCGCAGCGTGCTTGCGCAAACGGTGAGTGATTTCGAATTCATCCTCGTGGACGACGCATCGAGCGATGATTCGCCGAGGATCATCGCGGAATTTCACGATTCGCGCCTGCTCTGCCGGCGCAGTGAAGTTCCGCTCAATGCCGCCGGAGCCCGCAACCTCGCGCTTGGCGACGCCAGGGGAGAATTCTTGGCCTTCCTCGATGCGGATGATCTCGCCCGGCCGGACCGTTTTGAAATTCAACTGAAGGCTTTGCGTTCGCAGCCCGAAACCGTCGCCGTCGGCTCTCTTGTCGAATCCATCGATGAGGGCGGCCATGTTTGCGGACGCGGGTTCGTCAAGGAACTGCCGCCCGAGGAGATCGCACCGATGCTTCTCTTTGAGAACTGTCTCGCTCTCTCGAGCGTCATGGCGCGACGGGCTGCCCTGCCACCCTTTCGGCCCGAGTTCGCGCCCGCGGAAGATTACGATGTCTGGGCCCGGCTCGCCGCGGGATCGAATCTGTCCATCATTCCTCTCCCACTCACCAGCTATCGGACACACGCCGCCGGGGTGAGCGCGCGCGAACCCGAACGCATGCGCACCGCGGTCGCTGCGATCCAGGCCGCGCAGCTTGCCCGCCTCGCTGTAGAGCCGTCGCCGATTTACGCGCAAATTGCCGCGTGGCCTCTCCATCCCACCATGGATCAACTGGTCGCTGCGGAACGATGGCTGTGCCACTTGGGCGAAGCCAACGACCGGGCGGCCATTTATCCGTCCGCCGTTTTTCAGCGTGTTCTGGCCAAACGATGGTTCAGCATCTGCCTGGATTGCTGGCCGCTCGGCTGGCCTGTCTGGCATGTCTTTTATCGCTCCCGGTTGGCTGCACCCACGGCACTCAAATCATTCCAGCTTTTCCGCCGTCTTGGTCCACGCATTTTCCGCCGATGAAGGTGCTGTATGTGAACAATCAGGTCCGCTTGGGCGGTGCGGAAGCGGTCGTGCAGCAATTGCGCCGTGGATTTTCTGGATCCTACCTCGCGGTCGCCGATGGGAAGACCTTTCCACCCGAGGTTCAGCCGCTCTATCCGCGATGGCTCGCCCGGCTGCACCACTCGCGATTGCACGGCCTCGTCGAGAGACTGGCCCCGCGGGCGCGCTGGACCGATCGCGCCTTCCGTCGCCTCGCCGACGCACCTTGCGATCTCATCCACCTGCACAATTTTCATGGCCGCTATGCGACCATCGAATCGCTGGCCTGTGTCGCCCGTTGCAAGCCTCTCGTCTGGACCTTCCACGCCCTATGGGGCGTCACCGGCGGATGCGATCACCCACGGGATTGCCGCCGCTATCTCGATGCCTGTGGTGATTGTCCGCAACTCGGTCGATGGCCCCTTTCCATGCACGACGACACCGCGGCGAACCTCGCGGCCAAGCTCGCTCACCTGGCGCCGTTGCCGCTGCACGTTGTCGCGCCCTCCCGATGGCTGGCGGGAATTGTTCAGACCAGTCCCGTTGGTCGGAACTGGCAGGTCCATCATATCCCCAACGCGGCCGATGCGGGATTCACCGCCCTGCTTGAAAGGACGCCGCGTCCGGATCGGGAAACGCCCGTAATCTTGATCGTGAACCGGAATTTCCGTGATGAGCAAAAGGGTTTCCCTATCGTCCAATCGGCCCTCGCCCTCGCCGTCCCGACACTGCCGGGGCCGCGCCCGCGTCTCATTCTGGTTGGCGAGAATTCGGATTGGGCAAGTCTGAGTCTCGTGGGATGGCCATGCGAATCCCACGGCTATGTCTCCGACAGCGCGACACTCGCCCGACTGCACCGCGAGGCCGATATTTTCCTCTTCGCTTCGCCCGCGGAGAATTTTCCGTGCGTGGTCCTCGAGGCGATGGCTGCGGGCAGTTGCGTCGTAGCCACCCCCACGGGAGGAGTCGTCGAGCAGATCGAACATGGCGTCTCCGGTATCCTCTCTGCCGAGATCGCCGGCCCCGCCTTGGGTGCGGCGCTATTGCGTGCCCTCGCCGATGCCGCTCTGCGCCAAAAAATCGGGGACGCTGCCCGTGCCCGGGCCGCCCATGATTTCAATGAAGCGCTTTTCCTGGAGCGTCATCGTTGTCTTTACTCGGAGATTCTCGATACCTGGCGGCCGCGGTCATGAAATTCTCCATTGTCATCCCTGCCCATCAAGCCGCCGCTACCCTGTCGGCGGTGATCTCCGCGTGGCGTGCGGCCGAGCCGGCTCCAGAATCAATCCTGGTGATCGACGATGGCTCCACGGACGGCTCCGCCGACGTCGCTGAGCGCGCCGGCGCGAAAGTCATACCACTCTCGCGAAACAGCGGTCGCGGCTCAGCCCGCGCTCGAGGATGTCAGGAAACGAGCGCGCCGTTTGTCCTCATGTGCGACGCGGCCCTGGTCCCGGCGGACGATTTTATCGCGGGCGTCGCACCATGGTTTGCGGAACCGAAAGTAGCTGCCGTCTTTGCTCATGTTACGCAACGACCTCCCCGCACTTTCGTCGACCGCTGGCGCGGGCGTCATCTTTTCAAGGACGAACCTCCGGTGCTCAACCGCCGGGCGCTTCTTGCGACGGGCCTGTGCGCGCTGCGTCGCGAAGCGGTTGAACAAGTCGGTGGCTTCGATCCCGCGCTGCGCTCGGGCGAAGACGCCGACCTCGGCCGGCGCCTCCTGGCCGGTGGCTGGGATGTCGTTGCCGATCCCGCATTGCGCGCCATAAGCCTCGGCAGCGAATCGGCACACGCGCTTCTTGCGCGGTATGCCCGGTGGAATTCTCCGCAGGGGTTGGAGGGCCGAACCTGGCTGCGCCAATGCGCCTACGCCCTCAAGGTGATGGTCCTCCAGGATCTGCGGGCCGGCGATCCGCTGGCGGCCATGCTCAGCGTCGCCGCACCCTTCTATCAACTGCGCCGCCGATGAGAATCAGCGTCGTCATTCCCACCTGTCATCGTCCGGATCTGCTGGCCCGCTGTTTGCGGGGCCTGGTCACGAATGAAGCAGAGATCATCGTCGGCGATGATAGTCGCGATGATGCCACGCGCGATTTCGTCAGTCGTGAATTTCCCCAGGTGCACTGGGTTCCCGGTCCGCATCGCGGCCCAGCGGCCAATCGTAATTCTGGAGCGCGTGCCGCGACTGGCGATTGGCTGGCCTTTGTCGACGACGACTGTGAACCGCAACCCAACTGGCTCGCTGCGCTGGTGCAAGCGGGCGGCGACGCGGATGTCGTCGAAGGCCGCGTCGTGGCCCCAGGAGCCACCGATTCCCCTTTCGAGGAACACGTCGAAAATCTGCACGGTGATCTGCTCTGGAGCTGCAATCTCGCCGTACGCCGCGACGTTTTCGAGCGCCTCGGCGGCTTCGATGAGGATTTTCTTGAGGCCGGCGGCGAAGACATGGAGTTCGCGTGGCGGGTGGCCCGCGCCGGGCTGCGGGTCCGGTTTGCGCCGGACGCGCTTGTGCATCATCCGCCGCGTCGCATCGATTGGAGCGGCCTGTGGCGGCGCACCTGGATGATTCGCTGGATGAGTCTCTTTCGCCTCAAGACCGGGCAGGCGCGCTCACTTCCGGCGGCGTTGGTTGACGAAATCAAACTGTTGTTGCGGCAGACCGCTCAACTTGTCACCCGCCGCGATCTGCCATGGCCGCGCCGCCGCTGTTTTGCCGCCTGGTGGCGATGGCTCACCTTCCCGCTCGTCCTGCCGTACATTCTTTATTGGGACTGGCGGTTTGGCCGAGAGTGCCCCGGACCAGTCCGCCGCGATGGAACCCCCTGACCACTATTGCCAGCTTTCTCCCTTCGTTGCGGCCTTTCGTCAGGGCACCCCGGCACTGCTCTACCATCGACTCGGGCGCGGTCCGCTCTTCACGAAACGCCGTGGGCTCACGCTGCCCACGCGCGTCTTTGCCCGCCAGCTTGCCGAGTTGCAGGCCGCTGGTTTCCGCTCCGC
>Ga0068858_100006682_pt1 | contig 11220 bp, 10 predicted proteins | sample KBSSwiS12_FD_66589 | JGI IMG/M metagenome (GOLD analysis project Ga0068858, IMG submission 66589) | Switchgrass rhizosphere microbial communities from Kellogg Biological Station, Michigan, USA - KBS Switchgrass S1-2 | ecosystem: Host-associated > Plants > Roots > Rhizosphere > Soil ... | reverse complement strand
CGAGCGCGCCGAAACGTTCTGCGAATCGGGCAGCGAGGCCATGTAAGCGTGCAGCACGGTGGAGCGATGGCTGTACAGCACGCCCTTGGGGTTGCCCGTCGTGCCCGAGGTATAGCACAGCCCGGCGGCGGCGTATTCGTCAATGTCGGGCCACACGTAGCGGCCGTCCTCGGGGGCGACAATGTCCTCGTAGCACAGCAGCTTCTCCACCTTGAGCGACGGCATGTGGGCGCGGTCGGTCATCGCCACCCAGCCCTTGACGCCCTTGCAATGCGGCGCCAGACCCTCGATCAGCGGCGCGAAGGTGAGGTCGAAGAACACGTACTGGTCTTCGGCGTGGTTGACGATGTAGGTGATCTGCTCGGGGAACAGGCGTGGATTGACCGTGTGGATCACCGCGCCCATGCCGGAGACGGCGTAGTAGATCTCCATGTGGCGGTAGCCGTTCCAGGCCAGGGTGCCGATGCGGTCGCCCTGCTTCACGCCCAGGCGGCCCAGCGCCTGGGCCAGCTTGCGCGAACGCAGTTCGCAATCCGCGTAGGTGTAGCGGTGGATGCCGCCCTCCACTGTGCGCGAGACGATTTCGGTGTCGCCATGGGCGCGCGCCGCATGGCGAATGAGGGTCGAGATCAGCAGCGGCTGATCCATCATGCTTCCGCGCAACATAGGCCTCCTCCATGCTGTTATCGGTATGCCGGCATTATGGCTCTTTCCCGTGGGAAAAGTGGCCCCGGGGCGCTGAACCGGCCGCGGCCGCCTGCCCCGACCCCGGCATCGGGCGACTACTTTAAACTGCGGCGGTCCGGCGCGTGGCCCGGATTCGCGGAGCCTGCTCTGGAATTGTTTCTCACCTCCCTCCTGAACGGCCTGTCCTACGGCCTGCTGCTGTTCATGCTCACGGCCGGCCTGACGCTGGTGTTTTCGCTCATGGGCGTGCTCAATTTCGCCCACGCCAGCCTGTACATGCTGGGCGCGTACTACGCCTACCAGCTCTCGGCCTGGCTGGGCTTCTGGCCGGCGCTGCTGGCGGCCCCCCTTGCGGTGGGCCTCACCGGCGCCCTGGTCGAGCGCTGGGTGCTGCGGCGCGTGCACGCCCGCGGGCAGGTGGCCGAGCTCATCGCGACCTTCGGCGTGGCCTGGCTGATAGGGGAAGGGGTGCACCTGGTGTGGGGCCGCTCGGCGCTCGACTTCCGCCTGCCGCCCGCGCTCGACGGCACGGCGTTCACCCTGGCCGGCGTCCCGCTGTCGGCCGGGCGCAGCTTCATCATGGGGGTGGCGCTGGCCATGCTGGGCGCGCTGTGGCTGGTCATGGCGCGCACCCGGCTCGGCCTGCTGGTGCGCGCCGCGCTCGACGCGCCGCGCACGCTCGCGGGGCTGGGCCACGACGTACAGAAGCTGCACGCCGGCGTGTTCGCCGCGGGCGCGGCGCTGGCCGGCCTGGCCGGCGCCGTCGGCGGCGCGGCGCTGCTCACCGAGCCCGGCATGGCCGAGACCGTGGGCTCCATCATTTTTGTCATCGTGGTGGTGGGCGGGCTGGGCTCCCTGCTCGGCGCGTTCGCGGCATCGCTGTTCATCGGCCTGGTGCAGACCTTCGCCGTGGCGGTGGACGTCCCGCTCGGGCAAGCTCTGGCCGGCGCGGGCATGGCGCTTCCCGCCGGCGCGCTGGCCGAACAGTTCGGCCGCATCACCCTGGCGCAGGCCGCGCCGGCCCTGCCCTACCTGCTCATGCTGCTGGTGCTGCTGGCGCGGCCGCGCGGGCTCATGGGCAGCCGCGCGGATTGAGGGTCATGGTGCGCGCGCGAACCCTTCCCCTGCTCGGGGTCGCCCTGGCACTGGCCGCGCTGCCGCTGGCCTTGCCGCAGGGCTACGCCCTCACCCTGGCCACGCGCACCGCCGTGCTGGTGGTGTTCGTGCTGTCCTATCACCTGCTGTACGGCCGCACCGGGCTGCTGTCCTTCGGCCACGCGCTGTATTTCGGCGCCGGGGCCTTTTGCGCAGCGCACGCGCTGAATGCCTGGGGCGAGCGCTTGCCGGTGACGCTGCTGCCGCTGGTCGGCGGCGCGGGGGGCGCACTGGTCGCGGCTCTGCCCGGCTGGGTCAACGCGCGGCGCGGTGGCCTGGCCTTCGCCATGATTTCGCTGGGGCTGGCCGAACTGGCGCTGGCGGCGGCGCCCATGCTGCCCGCGCTGTTCGGCGGCGAAGCCGGCATTGCCACCAACCGCGTCACGGGAAACGGCGTCGCGGGCATCGACTATGCCTCGGGCGAAGAGGTGTACGAACTGGTGCTGGCCTGGACCCTGGTGAGCGCCGGCGCCATGGCCGTGCTTGCGCGCACGCCGCTGGGTTGCCTGGCGCTGGCGGTGCGCGACAACGCCGAACGCGCGTCCTTTCTGGGCGCCGATCCGCGCGCGGTGCGCTGGCGCATGCTCATCCTGGCCGGCTTTTTCGCCGGCGTGGCCGGCGCACTGAGCACCATCCAGTACGAAGTGGCCACGGCGGAAACCCTGGGGCGCATGCAATCGGCCGCACCGCTGGTGGCCACGGTGATCGGCGGGGCGCAGTCGTTCGGCGGGGCGATTGCGGGCGCGGTGATCTACGAACTGGCGGCGGGGGGGCTGTCCAGCCTGACGCCGGCATGGCCCTTTTACCTGGGCTGCATGTTCGTGCTGGTCATTTTATTCGCACCCCACGGCCTTGCCGGCCTGTGGAAGAAGGGGCCACGCACCCTGCCGGGCAACGCCGCGCTCCTGGCAGGCGTGTTGATCGCGGTGGGTGGCCTGGTGGTGGTGGTGGAACTGGCCTATCTGCGTTCTGGCGGCGCTCAGAGCAGCACCATTGCCGCGTGGCTGGGACTGACGGGCCGCGAGCATTCCATGATCGCCTGGAGCCTGGGATTGCTGACGCTGGCAGGCGGCATTGCGTTATGCCGTCTGGCGAGCGCACTAGGCCGTGCGGCGTTCATGCTCGCCCCGGAGTCGACGTGAGCGCCCTGTCGTTTCGCGGTGTGCGCAAGCGCTTTGGCGCGCTGGAGGTGTTGCGCGGGCTCGATCTCGATATCGCGGCGGGTGAGCGGCACGCCTTGATCGGGCCCAACGGAGCGGGTAAAACGACATTGTTCGATATTGCTACGGGACGCATTTCCACGTCATCGGGTGAAGTAGCCTTGAATGGCCGGCGACTCGATGGCCTTGCGCCGTACCAACGCGCACGGCTTGGTATGGCGCGCAGTTTCCAGATCACCAGCCTGTTCCGTGACCTCAGCGTGTTCGAAAACCTACGCTGTGCAGTGACGGCTGCGCGCGGGGAACGCTACCGGCTCTGGATAGGTTCAGCTGCATCGCAGACGACGCATGAGCGCGCAGACGAGGTGCTGCACCTGATCGGTCTCGAGGCCCGGCGCTCCGCGCCGGTAGGGACACTTGGCTACGCTGAGCAGCGCGCGCTGGAATTGGGCGTCACCATTGCCGGCGGCGCGAGCGTATTGTTGCTGGACGAACCCACGGCCGGCATGAGCCGGCCCGAGGCGCGCGCCGCGGTGGAACTCATCCGCCGCGTGTCCGAAGGCCGCAGCCTGCTCATCATCGAGCACGACATGGATGTGGTGTTCGGGCTGGCCGACCGGGTCAGCGTGCTGGCGGGCGGAGAGCTCATTGCCAGCGGCGCGCCGGAAGCCATCCGCGCCGACGCGGCGGTGCGCGCCGCCTACCTGGGCACGGTGGTGGGACAATAGCTGAACGGCTCAAAACAGGACGGAGAACATGCCCACTACCCACACCACGCGCGACGGCGACATTGCCGTCATCACCCTGGACCACCCACCGGTGAACGGCCTGGCGTTGCCGCTGCGTACCAGCCTGCTCGCAGCCGTGCAGCAGGCCGACAAGGACGCCTCCATCAAGGCCATCGTGCTCACCGGCAACGCCAAGGTGTTTTGCGCCGGAGCCGACATCAGCGAATTCGGCCTGCCGGCTGGAGTGGCGTTTCCGCTGGTGCGCCACCTGGCCGAGGCTTTCGACGAGGTGAAGAAGCCCATGGTGGCCGCCATCGGCGGCCTGGCGCTGGGCGGCGGGCTGGAGCTGGCCCTGGCCTGCCACTACCGCGTGGCTTCGCCGCGCGCCAGACTGGGCATGCCGGAGGTGACCCTGGGCCTGGTGGCGAGCGGCGGCGGCACGCAGCGCCTGCCGCGCGCCATTGCCGTGGATGAGGCGGCGCGCATGATCACCAGCGGCGACCCCATCGACAGCGAACGTGGCCTGAAACTGGGGCTGATCGACGAAATCGCTTCCGGCGACGTGCTGGCGGGCGCCATCGCCTACGCGCGGCGCCTGGTGGCGGCCGGCAAGGGCATACGCCGGCTGCGCGACGTCACGCCCAAGCTGGACAACGCCGCGGTTTTCTTCGCCGCCGAGCGCGCGCGCCTGGCCAAGTCGGCGCGCGGCAATCCCGCCGTGCTGCGCGCGCTGGATTGCGTGGAAGCCACGCTCACGCTGCCCTTCGACCAGGGCCGGGTGCTGGCCGAGCAGGCCCGCGACGAGCTGCTCGACGGCGTGCCGGCGCGCGCGCTGCGCCACGCCTTTTTCGCCGAGCGCGAGGCGCAGAAAATCCCCGATGTGCCCGACAGCACACCAAAACGTCCCATCAACCGCGCCGCCGTCATCGGCGCCGGCACCATGGGTGGCGGCATCGCCATGAGTTTCGTCAATGCCGGCATCCCGGTGACGCTGATCGAGATGAAGCATGAGGCGCTGGACCGCGGCCTCGCCACCATCAAAAAGAATTACGCTGCCACGGTGTCCAAGGGCCGTCTGGCGCAGGCCGACATGGATGCGCGCATGGCGCTGATCACGCCGGCGCTGGAACTGGCCGCGGTGCGCGACGCCGACATCGTGGTGGAGGCGGTGTTCGAGCGCATGGACGTGAAGCAGGAGGTGTTCCGCAAGCTGGATGGCGTGGCGCGGCCCGGCGCCATTCTCGCCAGCAACACCTCCACCCTGGACGTGGACCGCATCGCCGCCGTCACCGCGCGTCCCGCCGACGTGATCGGCACGCACTTCTTCTCGCCCGCCAACGTCATGCGCCTGCTGGAAGTGGTGCGCGGCGCCAAGACCGCCAAGGACGTGCTGGCCAGCACCATGGCGCTGGCTCGCCGCATCGGCAAGGTGGCCGTGGTGTCGGGCGTGTGCGACGGCTTCATCGGCAACCGCATGCTGGGCGCCTACCTGCAGCAGGCCAATTTCCTGCTGGACGAGGGCGCCACGCCGGAAAAAATCGACGGCGCGCTGACGCGCTGGGGCCTCGCCATGGGCCCCTTCACCATGGGCGACATGGCGGGTGGGGACATCGGGTGGGAGACACGCAAGCGGCGCCGCGCCGAGGATCCCAACTTCGCCTTCTCGCGCATTCCGGACCTGGTGTATGAGAAGGGCCGTTACGGCCTGAAGACCGGCAAAGGTTGGTACCGTTACGAGCAAGGCAGCCGCACGCCCCTGCCCGATCCCGAGATCGCGGCATTGATCGAGGGCTACCGCAACTCGCTCGGCCTGCCCAAGCGCGACATCGCTGACGAGGAAATCGTCGAGCGCTGCCTGTTCGCGCTGGCCAACGAGGCCGCGCGCATCCTGGAGGAAGGCATTGCGCTGCGCGCCTCGGACGTGGACGCGGTGTACCTCACCGGCTACGGCTTCCCGCGCTACCGCGGCGGCCCGCTGTTCCACGCCGACGTGGTGGGCCTCTCCAAGGTGCTGGCAGCCATCGAACGGTTTTCAAAGGGCTACCTGGGCCAGGTGTGGACACCGGCTCCGCTGTTGGCAAAGTTGGTCAAGGAAGGCAAGACGTTCGCGGATTTTGACAAAAGCGCGCGATAAACGGCGCCAGCAGCGCTGAGTCGCATTTCACCGAGCGCGGCGCCACCAGCCTGGCGCGCTCCGCTATCACTGGGTTAGTCGACCACGTAGCAATCCAGCAGCACGCTGTCGCCCACCCTCATACTGGAGCCCACACAGACGGCGTTGTTCAGCCAGGCGCAACGCTCGTCGCCGGTCTCGAAGCGCGGCGTGGTGCGGAAGTAGTAGGCGCTGGAGTCCACAGCCTCGCCGGCCGCCACGCGCGCCAGGATTTCCGGCGGGCCGTGGCGGACGCCGGCCTCACGCACCGTGATCAGCGCGCCGTCCAGGGTGCGAATCACGTAGCGCGCCTCCAGCAACACCGAGCCGTCCTCCCGCACGGTCTGCCAGTCGGAGCCGCCGGGCAGCACCTCGCCGCGCAGCCGTCCGCCCGAGACTGTTCCCCCCGCGATACCCACCAGTTTTCTCCGTCCCAGGGGGCCCTGGCCCAGGTCGAGCGGGGGCGCCAGGCGCAGGGCAATGCGCGCCAGCAAATTGAGTTCCGGCATGGCGGGGGAATGGGGCATGCGCGCAGTATAAGGGACGTTGTCCAGCACGCCGGGCGGCGGACCAAGCCTATACTGGAGACTCGAACAAGGGGTCTCCCATGCCTGTCGCCAAACTCGATCCGGCGCGCCGCGCGCGCCTCGCCGCCGAACTACCGGGTTGGTCGGATGTATCCGGCCGCGATGCCATCCAAAAGAAGTTTTCGTTCGCCGATTTCAACGCCGCGTTCGGCTTCATGAGCCGGGTGGCATTGCAGGCCGAGAAAATGGACCATCACCCGGAATGGTTCAACGTTTACAACAAGGTGGGCATTACTTTATCCACCCATGACGCCGGGGGGGTGTCGGAGAGGGACGTAAAGCTTGCAACGTTCATCGACACCTTGAGCAAATAGGAGCGCCGCGGTGGATCGCATCGAGGGATTGGGCACCATTGCCGCACTATGGCGCTACCCCGTCAAATCCATGCGCGGCGAGTTGTGCCGATCCCTGAAGATCGATGCCCGCGGCGTGGAGGGAGATCGCGGCTACGCCCTCCGCTTCACGGATGGCAAATTGGCCAGCGGCAAGAATACTCGCCGTTACCGCATGCTCGACGGCTTGCTGGATTGCGCCGCGACCTATGACGGTGACGTTCCGGTCATCCGCTTTGCGGGACAGGAAATGCGCGCCGACGACGCGGCGATCCATGCCGCCCTTTCCCGGTGCCTCGCGCAGCCGGTTTCCCTGGTGCGGGAGGACGCGGTCTCCCATCTGGATGCCGGCCCCGTGCATCTGGTAACCACCGCGGCGCTGGACCGGCTAAGGGAAGCGCTACCGGCGGCAATCATCGATGAACGCCGGTTCCGGCCGAACCTGTTGATCGAGGTGCCCTCTCCGGATCCGGTGGGCGAAGGTTGTACGGGCAAAATCCTGGCCATCGGTCCCGAGGTCAGGCTGCGCATCACCAATGCCACCGAGCGCTGCCGCATGGTGACGATGGCGCAGGAAGGCCTGCCCGACGACGTCCGGATATTGAGGTATCTGGCGCAGGAAGCCGACGCGTGCTTCGGCTTCTACGCCGAAGTCACGCGCCCGGGAACGATCACTCAAGGGGACGCCGTGCATCCCCTGTAGCCTTGTCAGGCGGCTGCCTTGATGAAGCGCTGCAGGTGATAGTCGGTATCGCCCAGGTTGAAGTCGATCAGGGTCAACCGCTTTGCATAGTGGGCTGCGGGCAATTCGTTGGTTACGCCCATGCCGCCGTGCATCTGGATGGCCAACTGTGCCACCACGCGCCCGCACTTGCCGATGTAAGCCTTGGCAGCCGACACCGCATGTGTCCGCTCCTTGGCGTCTGCTGAATCTGCTTTCATGCAGGCCAGGTACGCCATCGACTTGCACTGTTCCGCGTGGATGAACATGTCGGCCGCCCGGTGCTGCATGACCTGAAAACGCCCGATCGGCTGGCCGAACTGCTGGCGGTTCTTGATGTATTCCAGGGTGAGGGCGTTGAGGGTCTGCATCACCCCCACGGCCTCGGCGCACAGGGCCGCGATGCCGCGGTCGGCGGCGGCTTCGATGACCGGCAGGGCCTTGCCTTCTTCGCCCACCAGGGCGTCGGCGTTGACGCGCACGTCCTTCAGCACCAGGTCGGCGGCGCGCATGCCGTCGCCGGTGCGGTAGTCGGTGACCTTGAGGCCGGGCGCGCCGCGCTCGACCAGGAACAGGCTGATGCCGTCGCTGTCGTTGGCGCCGCCCGAAGTGCGCGCCGACACGATGATGCGGTCGGCCTGCGCGCCGTGCAGCACCACTGCTTTGCGGCCGTTCAGCACGTAATCATTGCCGTCTTTCTTGGCGGTGGTCTTGACGCGGAACAGGTCGAAGCGCCCGCCGGGCTCACCGAAGGCCGTGGAGGCGATGAGCTTGCCTTCGGCGATGGCCGGCAGCAGGGCCTGCTTCTGCGCCGCCGAGCCGGCCTGGTTGATGAGGCCGCCCGCCATCACTACTGTCGGGAAATACGGCTCGACCATGAGGCCGTTGCCGATGGCCGTCATGGCCACAATGGTCTCGGCAGCGCCGCCGCCCATGCCGCCGTTGTCCTCGCTGAAGGGCAGGCCGAGCAGACCCATGTCGGCGAACTGCTTCCAGACTTCCGGGCTGTAGCCGTCGGGCAGCGCGCGGTAGGCCTTGCGATTTTCAAAGGTGTAGTCGCGCTGAACGAATTTCTCCAGCGATTCGCGCAGCAGTTTTTGCTCTTCGTTGAAGCTGAAATTCATGATCGTTATCCTGGTCGAAGGCCGGTTATAGTCCGAGCACCATTTGCGCAATGATGTTGCGCTGGACTTCGTTGGAGCCGCCGTAAATGGAGGCCTTGCGCCACTGGAAGTAACGCGCCGCCAGCGGCGCCGCGTATTTCGGGCCCACGCCCTTGGAGGCCTTGGACAGTTCCAGCGCGTCGGGCTGGAAGGGCACGGCATACGGGCCCACCGCTTCCATCATCAGCTCGGTGAGGGACTGCTGCACCTCGGTTCCCTTGACCTTGAGGATGGAAGCCTCGGGGCCGGGGGCCTTTTCGCGCTCGGACAGCACGCGCATCACGGTCATTTCCAGCGCCAGCAGCTCGATCTCGAGCTGGGCCAGGCGCGCGGCGAACAGCGGATCCTGCGCCAGCGGCTTGCCGTTGCGCTTTTCCTTGGCGGCGATTTCCTTGAGCAGGCTGAGCTCGCGCTTGCACGCGCCCACGCCGGCGATGTTGGTGCGCTCGAAGCCGAGCAGGTACTTGGCGTAGGTCCAGCCCTTGCCTTCTTCGCCCACCAGGTTCTTGAGCGGCACGCGCACGTTGTCGAGGAACACCTCGTTCACCTCATGCTCCTCGTCAAGCAGGATGAGCGGACGCACCGTGACGCCGGGCGAATGCATGTCGATGAGCAGGAAGGAAATGCCTTCCTGCTTGCGCGCGCCGGTGCTGGTGCGCACCAGGCAGAACATCATGTCGGCGTGCTGGGCCAGCGTGGTCCAGATCTTCTGGCCGTTCACCACGTACTCGTCGCCCTGGCGCTCGCAGCGGGTCTTGAGCGAGGCGAGGTCGGAGCCGGCGCCGGGCTCGGAATAGCCCTGGCACCACCAGTCCTTGTTCTCGCGGATGCGGGTGAGGTAGTGCTCCTTCTGCCACGGGCTGCCGAAGGCCATGAGCACGGGCGCGACCATGCTGAGCCCGAAGGGAATAAGCCGCGGCGCGCCCGCGCCGGCGGTCTCCTCGTCGAAGATATGGATCTGCACCGGGTTCCAGCCCAGGCCGCCGAACTCCTTGGGCCAGTGCCCGGCGAGCCAGCCTTTTTTCGCCAGGATGTCCTGCCAGCGCATGTAGTCCTTCTTGTGCAGGCGGCGGTGATCGAGGCCCTTCTGGGCAATATCCTTGGGGAGATTCTCGGTGACGAATGCGCGGACTTCTTCACGGAACGCGTGTTCTTCCGCGGTGTAATCGATATCCATGGAACTCCTTTGAGCTCTTCTAACCAATGACTGGGGTCATTCCGCAGAGTCTTCGCCGCGCAGAGCCTTAAAAGACCATTTTATTCGGGCGGAGGTTTGCCCCCTTCTCCCCCGACAAGACAACGGGGATGAGAGTGGCGTTGTTCTGCTTCGCCAATTTGGCAGGTGCGCATTTTAGCCGTTTCGGCTTTCTGCTGCCATGCACTGCTAAGATGGCCCATTCTCGTTTCGCACAGTGAAATCGCGCTTATGAAAGCGGTTGTCAGCATCGGCCCTGGCTTGCCGGATACCCTCGTCATCCAGGATCTCCCCTCTCCTCAGCCCGGGCCGGATGAAATCGTCATCTCAGTCAAGGCAGCCGCGGTCAATTTCCCTGATTACCTGATGATCCAGGGCAGGCACCAGACCCGGCCGGACTGGCCCTTTACTCCAGGCTGGGAAGTGGCAGGCATCGTAAAGTCCGTCGGAGCGAACGTGACGGATATCAAGCCCGGCGATCATGGGGTGGCGATGGTCAAGTGGGGTGGGTATGCCGAGGAGGCGCTGGCGCCGGCCGAGCGCTTCTGGCCCATTCCGCGCCAAATGGATTTCGTTTCGGCGGCGGCGTTTCCGCTCGCGTACGGCACCAGCTATCACGCGCTCAAGGACCGCGCGCACCTCCAACCCGGCGAGACGCTGCTGGTGCTGGGCGCGGCGGGCGGTGTGGGCATTGCCGCCGTGCAGTTCGGCAAGCTCATGGGGGCGCGCGTCATTGCCTGCGCTTCGTCGCGCGAAAAACTCGCCACCTGCAAAGCGCACGGCGCCGACGAGCTGGTGAACTACGCCGAGGAGGACTTGCGCGAAGCGCTGAAATGGGCGACCAATGGCCGCGGCGTGGACGTGGTGCTCGACCCGGTGGGCGGGCAATACGCCGAGCCGGCGGTGCGCTCCATGGCCTGGAACGGGCGCTACCTCATCGTCGGCTTCACCGGCGGCGCCATTCCGCGCATCCCCCTCAACCTGCCGCTGCTCAAGGGCTGCTCGCTGGTCGGGGTAGCCTGGCACACCTTCTCGGTGCGGGACCGCGACGGCGGCCGCGAGGACTTTCGCGAAATGGCCGAGTGGATCGCATCGGGGCGCCTGAAGCCGCTGGTGAGCGCGGTGTATCCGTTGGAGCAGGCCTCGAAGGCGCTGGACGAAGTGATGAGCCGGCGGGTGCAGGGCAAGATCATCCTCACGCCCTGAACGCCCCGCCCGCAGTTACCTGGGCTTGTTACCTGGGCTTGTTACCTGGGCTTTGATTCAGCCTTCTTGCAGCCCGAATAAAGCGCCGTGCCGCCCTCTTCCAGCGACACGTCCCCATCCTTGACTGCCAACGT
>Ga0068858_100006681_pt1 | contig 11221 bp, 11 predicted proteins | sample KBSSwiS12_FD_66589 | JGI IMG/M metagenome (GOLD analysis project Ga0068858, IMG submission 66589) | Switchgrass rhizosphere microbial communities from Kellogg Biological Station, Michigan, USA - KBS Switchgrass S1-2 | ecosystem: Host-associated > Plants > Roots > Rhizosphere > Soil ... | reverse complement strand
ACGTCATCCCCGGCAACGACGACTCGTCGAAGGCGGTCGCCCTCTACGCGAAGGCGGTCGCCGACGCCGTGCTCGAAGGCAAGGCGAACGCCGCCAACGAGGTGACGCAGGCGGCCGCACAGGGCGACGAGTTCGTCGAAGTCGACGAAGCGGCGGTCTGAGCCCGGCCTTCGCCCGCCGCCAGGCGGGCGCGCCCAGGGGCTGCATCCAGCCCCTTTTTCACGAACCGTACGAACCCGGCGCGCCCGCTCGCGGCGCTCCCGGACGAAGGAGCAGGACGATGGCGGCAATCACCGCAAGCATGGTCGCGGCGCTGCGCGCGAAGACCGACGCGCCGATGATGGAGTGCAAGAAGGCGCTCAGCGAAGCCGACGGCGACATGGACCGCGCCGAGGAGTTGCTGCGCGTCAAGCTCGGCAGCAAGGCCGGCAAGGCGGCGTCGCGGATCGCCGCCGAGGGCGTCGTCGCGGCGTCGGTCGCCGGAACGACCGGCGCGCTCGTCGAGATCAACTGCGAGACCGACTTCGTCTCCAAGAACGAGGCGTTCCTCGCCTTCGCGCGCTCGCTCGCGACACTGGTCGCCAACGAGAGCCCGGCCGACGTGCAGGCGCTCAGCCGCCTGCCGCTCAGCCTCGAGAGCTTCGGTCCGACCGTCGAGGACGTCCGCACCGGCCTGATCGGCAAGATCGGCGAGAACATGACGATCCGCCGCTTCCAGCGCTATTCCGGCGGCGGCCCGCTCGCCAGCTATCTGCACGGCACGCGGATCGGCGTGCTCGTGCAGTACGAAGGCGACGAGACGGCGGCGCGCGACGTCGCGATGCACGTCGCGGCGATGAAGCCGGTCGCGCTCTCCGCTGCCGATGTGCCGCCCGCGCTCGTCGACAAGGAGCGCTCGATCGCGTCGCAAAAGGCCGCCGAGGACGCCGAGAAGGCGAAGGCCGAGGGCAGGCCGGCGCAGTCGCCCGAGATCGTCGCCAAGCGCGTCGAGGGGTCGGTCGCGAAGTACCTGAAGGAAGTCAGCCTGCACAACCAGGCGTTCGTCAAGAACGACAAGCAGACGGTCGAGCAGATGCTGAAGGAGAAGGGCACGCGCATCCACGCCTTCACGCTCTACGTCGTCGGCGAGGGCATCGAGAAGAAGAGCGGCGACTTCGCTGCGGAAGTCGCGGCGCAGGTCGCGGCGGCCAAGGGCGCCTGAATCGATGGCGCCGCCACGCTCCCGCCGGTCGTTGCCCGCCGAGGCGGCGCGGCCGGGCATCGGGCGACCCGGCGCCCGGCCGTCGGCAAGGTGGCGCGGCTAGACTTCAGCCCGGCCTGAGATTCAGCACCTGGAGCCCTCCCGCATGGCCGCGTACAAGCGAATCCTGCTCAAGCTTTCCGGCGAAGCGTTGATGGGAGACGACGCGTACGGCATCAACCGGGCGACGATCGTGCGCATCGTGCGCGAGGTGCAGGAGGTGACGCGGCTCGGCTGCGAGGTCGCCGTCGTGATCGGCGGCGGCAACATCTTCCGCGGCGTCGCCGGCGGCTCGGTCGGCATGGACCGCGCCACCGCCGACTACATGGGCATGCTCGCGACGGTGATGAACGCCCTCGCGCTCGCCGACACGATGCGCCAGGAAGGGCTCGTGGCGCGGGTGATGTCCGCGATCGCCATCGAGCAGGTCGTCGAGCCGTACGTGCGCCCGAAGGCGCTGCAGTACCTCGAGGAAGGCAAGGTCGTCGTCTTCGCCGCCGGCACCGGCAACCCGTTCTTCACGACCGACACCGCCGCGGCGCTGCGCGGCGCCGAGATCGGCGCCGAGGTCGTTCTGAAGGCGACCAAGGTCGACGGCGTCTACACCGCCGACCCCAACAAGGACCGCGCCGCGACGCGCTACGCGCGGATCAGCTTCGACGAGGCGATCGTGAAGAACCTGCAGGTGCTCGACGCGACGGCGTTCGCGCTCTGCCGCGACCAGCGCCTGCCGATCCGCGTCTTCAGCATCTTCAAGCCGGGCGCGCTCAAGCGCGTCGTGCAGGGTGAGGACGAGGGCACGCTCGTCCACGTGTAGGGAGCTTCCCATGACGATCGCAGACATCAAGAAGACGGCCGAGCAGAAGATGGCGCGGTCGATCGAGTCGTTCAAGAACGACCTCCAGAAGATCCGCACCGGCCGTGCGCACACGGGGCTGCTCGACCAGGTGCACGTCGAGTACTACGGCTCGCACGTGCCGATCAGCCAGGTCGCCAACGTCACGCTGCTCGACGCGCGCACGATCAGCGTCCAGCCGTGGGAGAAGGGCATGGGCGCGAAGATCGAGAAGGCGATCCGCGAGTCGGACCTCGGCCTCAACCCGTCGTCGCAGGGCGACCTGCTGCGCGTGCCGATGCCGCCGCTGTCCGAAGAACGTCGCCGCGATCTGACGAAGGTCGTCCGCCATGCCGCCGAGGAAGCGAAGATCGCGGTGCGCAACCTCCGCCGCGACGCCAACGAGCACGCCAAGAAGCTGATGAAGGACAAGGAGATCACCGAGGACGAAGAGCGTCGCTCGCTCGACGAGCTGCAGAAGCTCACCGATCGCACCGTCGCCGAGATCGACCGCCTCACCTCGGCGAAGGAAGCCGAGATCATGGCCGTCTGATGGGTCAGCGACCGCCGCCGGCGCCGGCCGTGCCGCGCCACGTCGCCATCGTCATGGACGGCAACGGCCGCTGGGCCAAGAAGCGGCACATGCCGCGCTTCTTCGGCCACAAGCAGGGCGTCGACGCGCTCGTTCGAACGGTGCACGCGTGCGCGGAGCGCGGCATCGAGTACCTGACCGTGTTCGCGTTCTCGTCGGAGAACTGGAAGCGGCCGAGCGAGGAGGTGTCGGGGCTGATGGGGCTCGTCCTCGTCGCCGTCTCCAAGTACCTGGCCAAGCTCTCCGCCGACGGCGTGCGCGTGCGCATCGTCGGCGACCGTGCGCAGGTGTCCGACAAGCTTCGCCAGGCGTGGCAGCACGCCGAGGACAGCACTCGCCACAACACGAAGATCCAGCTCTCGGTCGCGTTCAACTACGGCGGTCGCTGGGACATCGTGCAGGCGTGCCGGCAGGCGATCGCTGCCGGGCTCGATCCGGCGACGCTCGACGAGGCGACGCTGAACCGCTTCATGGCCCTCAGCTACGCGCCCGACCCCGACCTCTTCATCCGCACCGGCGGCGAGATCCGCATCAGCAACTTCCTGCTCTGGCAGGTCGCGTACTCCGAGCTCGTCTTCACCGAGTGCCTCTGGCCCGAGTTCGGCACCGAGGAGCTCGACTCGGCGCTCGCGCAGTACGCGCGCCGCGAGCGTCGTTTCGGCGCCGTGCCCGACGTCGCCGAGCTGGTCGCGAGCGGCGAGTAGGGCGCGCGATGCTCAGGCAGCGGATCGTGACGGCGTTCGTGCTGCTGGCCGTCCTCCTGCCGGCGCTGATCGTCCATGCCGTGTGGCCGTTCGCGCTGCTGACGATGATCGCGATCGCGCTCGCCGGCTGGGAGTGGTCGCGCCTCAACGGCGCCGGCTCGCTCGCCGTCGCGCTCGGCGTGCTGCTCGGCCTCGCCTGCGCGCTCGCGTTCTACGCCGGCTGGACGACGACCGCGCCTCGTCTCGCGTGGTGGGTCGCGCTGGCGACGTGGGTGCTCGGCGGCGCCTGGGTGCTGCGCAGCGGCGTCGCCGGCTGGCCGCGCGTCCCGCGCGCGCTGCGCTGGGCGATCGGCCTCGTCGCGCTCTGGACCGCCTGGCTCGCGCTCGCCAACGCCAAGGCGATCGGCCTCAACTTCATCCTCTCGGCGTTCGTTCTCGTCTGGGTCGCCGACGTGTTCGCGTATTTCGGCGGTCGCGCCTTCGGCAAGCGCAAGCTCGCGCCGGCGATCAGCCCGAACAAGAGCTGGGAGGGCGTCTGGAGCGGCATGGCCGGCGCGCTCGTCGTCGCCTGCGCGTGGCTCGCGATCGACGCCGCCGCCAAGTTCGGCGACGAGAGCTTCTACACGATCCTCGCCAGGCGCTTCGGCTACGTCGGCCTCGTCCTCGTCGTCGTCTTCCTCGTCGCGATGAGCGTCGTCGGCGACCTCTGCGAATCGCTCGTCAAGCGCAGCGCCGGAGCGAAGGACAGCAGCGCGCTGCTGCCCGGGCATGGCGGCATCCTCGACCGCGTCGACGGCCTGCTGCCGGTCTTCCCGATCGCGCTCGCGCTGGTGATGCTGTGAACGCAGCGAACGGACTCGGCGGCCAGCGACGGCGCGTCTGCGTGCTCGGCGCGACCGGCTCGGTCGGCGCCGGGACGCTCGACGTCATCGCCGCGCATCCGGATCGCTTCGAGGTCTTCGCCCTGACCGCGAACCGCCGCCTTGACGAGCTGTTCGCGCACTGCGTGCGGTTCCGGCCGCGCTACGCGGCGGTCGCGGCCGCGACGGAGGCGCGCTCGCTCGCCGAGCGACTGAAGCAGGCCGGCGTCGCCACCGAGGTGACGAGCGGCGCCGGCGCGCTGTGCGAGCTTGCGGCGCATCCCGAGGCCGACACCGTGATGGCGGCGATCGTCGGCGCCGCCGGGCTGGCGCCTTGCCTCGCCGCCGCCGCTGCCGGCAAGCGCCTGCTGCTCGCCAACAAGGAAGCGCTCGTCGTCGGCGGCGCGCTCTTCATGCGCACGGTCGAGCGCGGCGGCGCGACGCTGCTGCCGATCGACAGCGAGCACTCGGCAATCTACCAGTGCCTGCCCGAGGATCGCGCAAGCTGGCACGCGCGGGTCGCGAAGATCGTTCTCACCGCGTCCGGCGGACCGTTCCGCGGCCGCGACCCGGCATCGCTCGCCGACGTCACGCCCGACCAGGCGTGCGCGCACCCGAACTGGGTCATGGGCCGCAAGATCTCGGTCGACTCGGCGACGATGATGAACAAGGCGCTCGAGGTGATCGAGGCGCACTTCCTGTTCGACCTCGCGCCCGAGCAGATCGAGGTCGTCATCCACCCGCAGAGCATCATCCACTCGATGGTCGTCTGCCGCGACCAGTCGGTGCTCGCGCAGCTCGGCACGCCCGACATGCGCGTGCCGATCGCGTACGGCCTCGCCTGGCCGGAGCGGATCGCCTCCGGGGCCGACGCGATCGACTGGCGGACGCTCGCTGCGCTCACGTTCGAGCCCGCCGACGTTCGGCTCTATCCGGGGCTGGCGCTCGCCTGGGAGGCGCTCGCGGCGCCCGCGGGCGCGACTGCGGTGCTCAACGCCGCCAACGAGGAAGCGGTCGCGGCGTTCCTCGCCGGAACCATTCGCTTCGACCGGATTCACACGGTCAACTGCCGCACCGTCGAGGCGCTCGTGCCGACGCCCGGCGCGGCCGACTCGCTCGAGGCACTGCTCGCGCTCGACCAGGAGGCGCGCCGTCGCGCCGCCGAATTCGTGAAAGGCCTCGCCAGATGACGCCCGTCCAGCCGATCGCGCCAAGCGCGCTGCGCAGCTCGCCGTCGGGTCGCCGCTGATGGTCACGATCCTGGCGTTCATCCTGACGCTCGGCGTCCTCATCGTCGTCCACGAGTGGGGCCACTACCGCGTCGCGGTCGCCTGCGGCGTGCGCGTGCTGCGCTTCTCGATCGGCTTCGGCCGCGTTCTCTGGCGGCGCCAGCCGCGACCCGACGGCACCGAGTTCGTCGTCTGCGCGCTGCCGTTCGGCGGCTACGTGCGCATGCTCGACGAGCGCGAAGGCGACGTGCGACCGAGCGAGCGCGACCGCGCGTTCAACCGCAAGCCCCTCTGGCAGCGCGCCGCGATCGTCGCCGCCGGGCCGGCGGCGAACCTGGTGCTCGCGATCGTGCTTTACGCGGCGGCGAACTGGATCGGTGTCGACGAGCCGAAGGCGCTGCTCGGGCCGCCGGCGGCGGGCAGCGTCGCCGAGCGCGCCGGCATGCACGCCGGCGACTGGGTGCGCGCATGGTCGCAGGAAAACGACGAGTGGCACGACGTCCGCTCGCTCACCGACCTGCGCTGGCAGGTCACGCAGGCGCTGCTGCGCGGCGAGGACATCGACCTGCTCGTCAGCGCGCGCGACGGCCGCGGCCAGCGACGCGTGCACCTGGCGCTGGCGGCGCTCGGCGCCGCCGACGTCGACGCGAAGACGATGCACAAGATCGGCCTCGGCGCGCCGTGGAGCGAGCCGGTGCTCGGCGAGGTCAAGGCCGGCGGTGCCGGCGCCGCGGCGGGCCTGAAGCCGGGCGATCGCATCCTCAGCATCGACGACGTCGCGATCGACGACGCGAGCCAGGCGCGCGACCTCATCCTCGCCAGCGGCAAGACCGGCACCGCGCAGCCGATGCACTGGAAGATCGAGCGCGCCGGCGCACGCATCGAGCTCGTCGTGAAGCCCGCGGTCATCGTCGCCGACGGCAAGCGCGTCGGCCGTCTCGAGATCTTTCCGGGGCAGGCGCCGGAGATCGTGGAGGTCCGCTACGGCCCGATCGAGGGCCTGACGAGCGCGGCGACGCAGACCTGGCAGATGTCGGTGCTGACGGTCAAGATGCTCGGCAAGATGATCGTCGGCCAGGCGTCGCTTAAGAACCTGAGCGGTCCGGTGACGATCGCCGACTACGCCGGCCAGTCGGTGCGCCTCGGCCTGGCGACCTACCTCGGCTTTCTCGCCGTCGTCAGCGTCAGCCTCGGCGTCCTCAACCTGCTGCCGCTGCCCGTCCTCGATGGCGGGCACCTCATGTATTATCTTTTCGAGGCCGTGACGGGACGTCAGGTCTCCGACCTGTGGCTCGACAGGCTGCAGCGCGGCGGGGTTGCCATCATGCTCATGATGATGTCCCTGGCGCTCTACAACGACATGGCCCGCCTGCTGGGTCTGCAATGACCGACGGCATGCTCATCGACGTTCCCAGCGCTCGCCCGAACCGTCCCTTCCGTCCGCGTTCCCGCCGTCTTTCTCCGCTGTCGGTCGCCGTCGCCCTCGTGCTGCACGCGGGTGCCGCGCTCGCGATCGAGCCGTTCGTCCTCAAGGACATCCGCGTCGAGGGCCTGCAGCGATCCGACGCGGGAACGGTGTTCGCCGCGCTGCCGTTCAGGATCGGCGACACCTACACCGACGAGAAGGGCGCCGCCGCGCTGCGCGCGCTGTTCGCGACCGGCCTGTTCAAGGACGTCCGCATCGACATCGACAACGGCGTCGCCGTCGTCATCGTCGAGGAACGGCCGGTTATCGCCAACATCGACTTCGTCGGCCTGCACGAGTTCGAGAAGGACTCGCTCGTCAAGTCGCTGAAGGACTTCGGCATCGGCGAGGGGCTGCCGTTCGACCGCGCGCTCGCCGACCGCGCCGAGCAGGAGCTCAAGCGCCAGTACCTGACCAAGAGCCTGTACGGCGCCGAGGTGGTGACGACGGTGACGCCGCAGGAGCGCAACCGCGTCAACGTCACCTTCACGGTCACCGAGGGCGCGCCGGCGAAGATCCGCGAGATCCGCATCGTCGGCAACAAGGCGTTCTCGGAGCGGACGCTGAAGGGCCTGTTCGAGCTCAACGACGGCGGCTGGCTGAACTTCTACCTGAAGGGCGACCGCTATTCGCGTGCCAAGCTCAACGCCGACCTCGAGACGCTGCGGGCGTACTACCAGAACCGCGGCTATCTCGAGATGGACGTCGAGTCGACGCAGGTGGCGATCTCTCCCGACAAGCAGGAGATCGCGATCACGATCAACATCCGGGAAGGCCAGCCGTACACCGTCACCGGCGTCAAGCTCGAAGGCGACTACCTCGGCAAGGAGGACGACTTCCGCACCCTGGTGACGATCCGTCCCGGCGACCCCTACCGCGCCTCGGCGGTCGCGGAGACGACGCGCGGGTTCGTCGACCGCTTCGGCACGTTCGGCTACGCCTTCGCCAAGGTCGACGCGCGCCCCGAGATCGACCGCCTCAACGGTCGCGTCGTCGTTACCCTCGTCGCCGAGCCGCAGCGGCGCGTCTACGTGCGGCGCGTCAACATCGCAGGCAACACGCGCACGCGCGACGAGGTGATCCGGCGCGAGTTCCGCCAGTTCGAGTCGTCGTGGTACGACGGCCGCAAGATCAAGCTCTCGCGCGACCGCGTCGACCGGCTCGGCTACTTCAGCGAGGTCAACGTCGACACGACCGAGGTCCCGGGCTCGGCCGACCAGGTCGACATGACGGTGACGATCAAGGAGAAGCCGACCGGCAACCTCTCGCTCGGCGCCGGCTTCTCGTCGGCCGACAAGCTGTCGCTGACCGCGTCGATCAAGCAGGAGAACATCTTCGGCACGGGCAACTACCTCGGCGTCGAGGTCAATACGAGCAAGTACAACCGCACTCTCGTCCTGAGCACGGTCGACCCGTACTTCACGATCGACGGCATCTCGCGCGCGTTCGACGTCTACTACCGGACGAGCCGCCCGATCAACAGCCAGGGCGAGGAGTACAAGCTGGTGACGCCTGGCATCGCGCTGCGCTTCGGCGTGCCGTTCAGCGAGTACGACACGGTGTTCTTCGGGATCGGCGCCGAGCGCACCGAGATCAAGGGCGCACAGGCGCTGCCGAACAGCTACTTCCTCTACCGCGAGGCGTTCGGAGAGACGAGCAGCTCGGTGCCGCTGACGATCGGCTGGGCGCGCGACAACCGCGACAGCGCGCTGGTGCCGACGGCGGGTCGCTACATGCGCGTCAACCTCGACTACGCGCCGCTCGGCGACGCCAAGTACCTGCGCGCCAACCTGCAGGGCCAGCAGTACATCTCGTTCACGCGCTCGCTCTCGTACGGCGTCAACGCCGAGATCGGCTACGGCAAGGGGCTCGGCGGCCGGCCGTATCCGATCTTCAAGAACTTCTACGGCGGCGGCCTCGGCACCGTGCGCGGCTTCGACCAGGGCTCGCTCGGTCCGGTCGACGTCACCGGCGCGTTCATCGGCGGCAACCGGCGCTTCAACCTGAACAACGAGCTCTACCTGCCGGTGCCAGGCGCCAATGCCGACCGGACGCTGCGCATCTTCGTCTATCTCGACGCCGGCAACGTCTGGGGCGAGAACGAGAGCGTGACGTTCGACAGCCTGCGCGCGTCGGCGGGTCTCGGCGTCAGCTGGGTCTCGCCGGTCGGTCCGCTGAAGCTCAGCTACGGCGCGCCGATCAAGAAGAAGCCGGAAGATAGAATCCAGAAGCTTCAGTTTCAGATCGGGACTGCCTTCTGATGAACAGCCACATCCTGAGATCGCTCGTCGCCGCGACGCTCGTCGCCGGCGCGACGGCGGCAGCTTCGGCGCAGGAGCTGAAGATCGGCTACGTCAACAGCGATCGGGTGCTGCGCGACGCGCTGCCGGCGAAGGCTGCGCAGGCCAAGCTCGAGGCCGAGTTCTCGAAGCGCGAGAAGGATCTCAACGACCTCGCGAACCGCCTGAAGGCGGCGAGCGATCGTCTCGACAAGGACGCGCCGACGCTCGCCGAGGCGGAGCGCACGCGCCGCCAGCGCGAGCTGGTCGACCAGGACCGCGAGCTGCAACGCCGGCGGCGCGAGTTCCAGGAAGACCTCAGCCAGCGCAAGAACGAGGAGCTGGCGACGGTCGTCGAGCGCACCAACCGCGTCATCAAGCAGATCTTCGAGACCGAGAAGTACGACCTCATCCTGCAGGAGGCGGTCTTCTGGAGCCCGAAGGTCGACATCACCGACAAGGTGATCAAGGCGCTCAACGCCCAGAGCGGCGGCAAGTAAGGCGCCAACGGTGAGCGAAGTCCGGCTTCGCGACATCATCGAGCGGCTCGGCGGCGAACTGATCGGCGATCCCGAGACGCCGATCGACGCCATCGATCCGCTCGAGTCGGCCGGCGCGTCGTCGATCTCGTTCCTCGCCAATCCGCTCTACGCCAAGCAGCTCGCCGCGACCGCCGCTGCGTGCGTCATCGTCGCGCCGGCGTTTCGCGACGCGGCGACGGCGCGCGGCGCGGCGATCGTCACCGCCGATCCGTATCTGTACTTCGCGCGGCTGACGCAATGGTGGGCCGAGAGATCGCGCCCGCACGAACGGCGCGGCATCGACGCGCGCGCCGCGGTCGACCCGCAAGCGCGTCTCGGCGTCGACGTCGCGATCGGCCCGTTCGCAGTCGTCGCGGCCGGCGTCGAGATCGGCGACGGCGCGACGATCGGCGCGCACACCGTCGTCGAGTCCGGCTGCCGCGTCGGCGCCGGCACGCGGATCGGCGCGCGCGTCGCGGTCGTCGCCGGCACCCGCATCGGCGCGCGCTGCATCGTGCATCCGGGTGCCGTGCTCGGCGCCGACGGCTTCGGCTTCGCCTCCGACCGCGGCCGCTGGGAGAAGATCGAGCAGCTCGGCCGTGTCGTGGTCGGCGACGACGTCGAGATCGGCGCCAACACGTGCATCGACCGCGGCGCGCTCGGCGACACCGTGATCGCCGACGGCGTCAAGATCGACAATCTGGTGATGATCGGCCACAACGTCAGGATCGGCGAGCACACCGCGATCGCCGGCTGCGTCGGCATCGCCGGCAGCGCGACGATCGGAGCGCACTGCATGCTCGGCGGCGGCTCGGGCGTGAACGGCCACGTCACGATCACCGACCACGTCGTCATCGGCGGCGCGACGCAGGTCTCGCGCTCGATCGCCAAGCCCGGGTTCTACAGCGGCTCGTTCCCGTTCGATGACAATGCGTCCTGGGAGAAGAACGCAGCGACGCTGCGCAACCTCCACGCCTTGCGCGAGCGGGTGCGTGCGCTCGAGAAGAAGTCGGCCTGACGATGGACATCCACGAGATCCTCAAGCGCCTGCCGCACCGCTACCCGATCCTGATGGTCGACCGGGTGCTCGAGCTCGAGAAGGGAAAGCGCATCCGCGCGCTCAAGAACGTCACGATCAACGAGCCGTACTTCGTCGGCCACTTCCCGCACCGGCCGGTGATGCCCGGCGTGATGATGCTCGAGGCGCTCGCGCAGGCGGCGGCGCTGCTCGCCTACGACGCCGCCGACGCCAAGCCCGACGACAAGTCGGTCTACTACTTCGCCGGCATCGACGCGGCGCGCTTCAAGCGACCGGTCGAGCCGGGCGACCAGGTGATCCTCGACGTCACGCTCGAGCGCATGAAGGCCGGCATCTTCAAGTTCCAGGCGCGCGCGAGCGTCGCCGGCGAGCTCGCCGTCGAGGCCCACCTGATGTGCGCGGTGCGCGCGGTAGGCTAGCGCCGGCGCATGGCGAAGGTCCATCCGACGGCGATCGT
>Ga0068858_100006677_pt1 | contig 11223 bp, 16 predicted proteins | sample KBSSwiS12_FD_66589 | JGI IMG/M metagenome (GOLD analysis project Ga0068858, IMG submission 66589) | Switchgrass rhizosphere microbial communities from Kellogg Biological Station, Michigan, USA - KBS Switchgrass S1-2 | ecosystem: Host-associated > Plants > Roots > Rhizosphere > Soil ... | reverse complement strand
GCTGGACGCCAACTGCCCGACGGCATGCGCGGCGGCGGCTCCGCAAAGGAGCCTACGGGCTTGCGCGAAACGCCCTCCGCGGAAGGCGCCGCGAGCGCTTTCAACCGTCGAAGCGGATACGGCCCAGGCGATTACGCGAACGGTGGCAGTGAATTCACCCGCGGCTACAGCGGCATAGGGGAGCGCGGTTCGTACGGGAACTCGAGCAGCCGCGGTTTCACCGGTGAGGTCCAAAGCTATCGTGATGGAAAACGCGCGGGTGTCGCAGGCTACGGCTACGGCGATTATGGCGGCGGAGCCGTCGCGGGTTACCGCAATGGAAACAATGGCGCAGGCATCGCCGGCGTTACCGATGGGGATGGCAGCGGTGCAGTCGTCGCCGGTTACAAGGATGGCCGTAACGCCGGCGGCGCCGTGCTCTACAGGGATCCCAATGGCAACACCCACGTAGCGACTGCGGGGGCCTCCGCTGGCGGCAATCGCTACGGTCGCTACTCCGGCAGCGGCGGCGAGACCTACTCCGGCTATTATTACGCCCGCTATTACGATCGCTCCAACAACTACTATTATTACTACGGCTCAGGCCAGCGCCGCTGCCGTGCATCGGCAGTCGTCGCGGGTGCGCTGAGCGGCGCGGCCGCCGGCGCAGTCCCAGATAGGGCAACCGCCACGAGCACAACGACCATCAGCCAGACGATCAGAAGCAGCTCGGCAGGTACGACGACAACCACAACGACTAGCAACAAGGCCGACGGCAGCGCCAACGGCGCCGTTGCCGGTGCGGTCGGAGCCGCCGTGGGCGAAGCGGTGGCCGACGGCTGCTGACCCCGGCCGCCGCGATGGCGCTAACGCGAAAGGAGATGATAGAATGGCGATGGATCCGGCAACCATTTCGGCGATCTCAGCGCTGGCCGGCTCGTTCATCGGTGCCCTGGCTTCGGTGACCACGAGCTGGTTCACGCATCATTCGCAGAGCCGGTCCGAACGCTTCAAGCAGGAAGCAGCACGGCGCGAGCAGCTCTTCGGCGCGTTCGTCGACCAGGCCTCGCAGGCCTACGCCGATGGCGTTGTCCAGCATGGTCTCGACAACCCTGCGCGGCTCGTCCCGCTTTACTCGACGATCAACAAGCTTCGACTTTTCGCCACGGAAGACACCGTTGCATCGGCGGAATCCGTCCTTGAGAAGATCGTCAGAACCTACGAAGCTCCGGAGACAGCATCTACGGTGCACGATGGGGGCATCGCCGCCCACGACATCTTGCGCGGCTTCGCGCACTCGTGCCGCGCGGAGCTGCGCGAATTGCGCTGACTGAGGATCGCATCCCCATTTCTGACTGAATTGACTCGTCGCACTGCCTTTCTCGCGGTCGGCGCCTTGCAGCCGCTCTCTCCGCAACCGCCTTCGCCCACGGCGGCGCTTCGCCTGCCAACGCAGGTGAGTCCCGTAGGCACTCGCCTACGTGGATGAACGTCCGCTTCGAGATCGTTGTCGCCTGGTTCCAAAGCACTCTCCAGCCTCCGGACGACTACCGATAGTCCCAAAGATTTGAACCGTTACCGCTGGATGTTCACGCAAGAGTCCGAGGAATGGGCATGCGAATCATCATTGCACTTGCCGCGGTCTTGCAAGCCGCCGCGCCGTCCGCGCCCGTCGTATCGTTCGACCCCGCTGCCGACTTCCACCAATTCCGCTCGTACAATTGGGTCTTTGTTTCCACGCCAAGCGGCATGGATCAGAACCTTTACCGGCAAATTCGGCACGCCGTTGACGAGTCACTCGGCGCGCACGGCTTCGTGCAATCCAAACATGGCGATTTTGCAGTCGCGTTTACCCTTGGCCCCCGTGAGAACGTTCACCCTTCCGACTTTGGTCATTACGCTCCCTATTACAGCGGAGAGGAGGCGGCGGCGCACAAGAACTGGGTCAACCAAGAACTCGCAGACCTCAGCACTCACGAACACACGCTCGCGATCGATATCTACGATAGCTACGCCAAGCATTCGGTGTGGCACGGCGTGGCGCCTCAGCCGATAGAACCGGGCACCCGGACTGCCGTCATCGAGCATGAGGTCAACGACGTGGTTAGCCTGTTTCCGCCAAAAAATGTCTGCGCGAAGGATCCTAACGGCGGACCCGCATGCGCGCACTGATTGGGCCGACTTCGCGGTAAGTTAAGATGTCCGCTTTCCATCTGAAGTGGGCATTAGCCATCGCGGGATCTTCCCAGTGGCGATTGCTTCTCGTGAAGGGGACAACAGGTCGATCTGGGGACGCGGACTTGCGCCCCGCTGATGACTGTCAGTGATGAAGCAATTTTGTCTTACGCTGATTGCCTTGATCACCGGGGTGCTGATTCCCGGAACGGCGCTCGGTGATATTGCGATTGATCCGCTGCGCTTTTTCGTTGGCGCGACCGAAAGTGTCGGCACCCTTAAAGTTGTAATGCGCAAGGCCGTAGCCACCCATACTATCGGACAGGGTGAAATCACGGCCGATGGGTCGCTCACTCTTGTGCAGCGTGTTGAGGGAGAAGGGCGCCAGCAGCACATTCGGCGCTGGCTGATCCGTCCTGTGGCTCCGGGGCATTTTGCCGGGACAATGTCAGACGCGGTTGGACCAGTCACAATCGACCAGGTCGGTGATCGATACCGTTTCCGTTTTAAAATGAAGGACAGTATCTCAGTTGAGGAGTGGCTTACTCCGCTTCCCGGCGGCAAGTCCGCAACCAGTAGCATGACGGCGCGAAAGTTCGGCTTTGCTGTCGCCAGCTCCCAAGGAACGATACGTAAGATCTCCTGACTGCCAGCACGTCGAGCCTAAATGAGCTGACATGGAATGTCCGCTTCCACCCATTGCGGACAAGCGTCCCGCCTCGTTACTGGCATGTTTCAGCGACAGAGAGGGTGAAGGCAATGAGCTTTGGTGTGTGGGAAGCGTCAGTCCCGGTGTTCGTGAACTCACTCACGAACATGCGCAATTGGCTCGACAAGGCCGCTCAGGAGAAAAGCGAGTCAATGCTGATGGAAGCGCGCCTTGCGCCGGATATGAGGCCGTTCCCAGCCCAGTACCAGATGGCATCTGACTCGGCGAAGAACGCGCTTGCAAGGCTCACTGGCACCGAAGCCCCGTCCATGCCCGACACGGAAAAAAGCTTCGCCGAGCTTAAGGGCAGGTGCGATCGAACAATCGACTATCTCAACGGCTTCAGCGCGCAGGACCTCGCAGGAAGCGAGGATCGGGAGGTCGTGATCACCTTCCCGAACGGCATGGGTTATCGCTTTGCTGGCGGTCGCTACCTGACCGACTTTGCGTTGCCGAATTTCTTCTTCCACGCGACGACAGCCTACGCGATCCTTCGCAATGCGGGCGTGTCACTCGGCAAGCCGGACTTCCTGCAACATCTCGGTCCGCCTAGCGCAGGCTAGCGCGGAACGGTTGTCGTGCGAGGTAATTGATGAGGGAATTGTGGGCAGATCTGCTCTATTACTCCTCCTAAGTATGGCAGCGTCCGTCTCCGCCACCTTCGAGTTCGTCCGAAGGTCGGGAATGGGTCGAAAGCAGACCTGAGCCGCTAATAATCGTAGCTGCAGACCCCAACGGCTGAAGGAATAGAAACCACAGGCGGCTTGCCCCGCTCACGGCAGCTTGGGCGGAAACCAGACATTCCGATTACGTCCGATTGTCGGCAATTGCCGGGGCGCTATTCTTGCCAGTATCGACGCTTCCCAACCACCCAAGGCCGATCGCCACAAACAGCAACAGAGCCACAAGGAACGCTACACCAATCAGCAAACAGCCGAAGCGGTTGCGTCTGCCCTGGTCCGGGAACAACTGCACGTCCACTCCAACCCATTAGTGGGAACCTGCCTTGGGAGTCGTCCCGCTATGATGGCACCGGGAGAATCCCTCATCCGCGACAGGATCAATCCGATCCTTTTCCCGAATGGGGCTGCTCGTCTCAGACGGCAGCAAGGCATTCGGCAGCTGAAGCCCGTATGTCGGCAGTGGGCGGAAAGCGGACCTGGTGAAGGGCTTCGGCTAGGCGTTTAGGTCCCCACCGGCTCGCTCGATCATTGAATTGAGTCGCACGAGTTGGCGCTCGTAATGAGAGACTTCCCTGGGATTCTCACGAGCCTCCGCCTCGGCGATGGAGTCAAGGCAATCGTGCTTTATCCGATAGAGATTACGCAGGAACTCATTTTCGGAAATCGCTTGGCCCATGACGTGCCCTCCAAAGGCAGCTGGCTAGTCAAATGTCGGATTGGTTTCCCGCGCTCCAATCGGGATAGTCCCTAATTGTCGCCAAATGACTAGTAATCGTCGCAAAATGTGAAATGTGACCGATTGTCCGCAATGGGTCGAAAGCTGGCGTTACCGGCTTGCGGCTAGCCAACCCTATTTCCGAAGTCTCTGGCTGTTCGGAGGATGGAAGGATCGACCCCGAATCGCGGCGCGTTTGCCAAGACGTCATATTCGTCCGCCAACCCGTTCAGGAATCGTTTCTTTGCAAGGTCCAGCGTCATGTCGGCCTGTAGCCGACACGCGCCCGCCCATTCATGATATCCCCAGGCCCCCATGACGGGAGGTTATGCAGGTTAGAGGCTCCTTGCCTATTCAACGTTCGTTAGGTTGGGCACGAAGGCTAGGCCGCATCGCGACGCTGACGTTTAGAGCACCGCGTCGCGCCAAATGAAAATGCTGTCACCGATTATGAAATAATCTTTGGGGCTTCGAGGCATCAGGAGTGCAAGGATGGGGTGTCGTGTGGCCGCTCCAATCAACCCGCTCTGATTGGACTTCGATGACCCGTCTACATTTCGTCCGGAGCCGGCTGTTGACGGCTCCAAGCGGTCAGACTGCCGTCCTGTACACCGCTATGGCCGTCGTCGCTCCCACGCTCATTCGGGCCTTGTTCGACCGCTTTGTGTCCGGTACGACGTTCGTCGCTTATTATCCCTTCGTCCTCGTGTCCGCGATGTTCCTCGGATGGCGCTGCGCGGTCATTGTCACATTGGCATCGGCGGCCGTCGCGAATTTCCTGTTCATGGAGCCAAGATACACCTTCTTTCACGGTGCGCATGATACGACCGGCGCAGCGTTGTTCGTCTTTTCCTCCTTGCTGATCATTGCGCTGGCGGAAACTCTGAGACGCGCTGTCGCCGAAGGCGAAGCCAGCCGGAAGCATGAGGCCCATCTCAATCGTGAGTTGCAGCACCGGGTGAAGAATACGCTCGCGGTGATTCAAGGCCTTGCGACGCAGACGTTTCGCGACCCATCCTCCGAACCGGACCTGCGTAAGTTTCAGAGCCGTCTCCGCGCACTTGCCAGTGCCCACGACATCCTCATCACCGGCGAGTGGGCGACATGCAGCCTTCCGGAGCTTGCCGCTAAGGCACTGGAACCGTTCAATCGTGACGGTAATATCAATCTATACGGTCCGCCCTGCACGCTGCCCGAGGAAAGTTGCGTGCCATTCGTGCTTGCCTTGCACGAACTGGCCACGAACGCCGTGAAATATGGCGCTCTCTCAACGCCAGCAGGGAGTGTCGAGGTCGTCTGGAACTTATCATCTGAGCCCTCATCAAAACGGCAGGATCTTGTACTTGAATGGGCCGAAGGTGGGGGTCCGTCGGTTGAGGCGCCGACCCGGCGGGGCTTGGGCTCCAAACTGCTACGCCCCCAGCCGGGTATCAAGGACGTACAACTGACCTTTCCTGTGCGCGGCGTGAGCTGCCGCTTTCACGTAACCGGCGCGAAAGCTCTTCCCGCGGGTGAACCGACCCCGAGTGCGCCCGCGACGCTCTACTCGACTGCAGCCCCAATCCGCGTCTGATTGGATGTGGGCGGAGCATAGCCTCGTCAGCCCATTGTGCACTGCAACATAATTCCTATTTATGGCTTCCTGGGCTGACCAAGGCCTGACGGGAGATGCACGGATGCGCGGCCTTCACGACACCATCAGCCGCCTTGGCGCTCTTCGTCAGCGTCCATTCGGCCTCGCTGAACACAGTGACAGCCGGCTCGTGCCCCTCGAGCAGTTTGGCTCCAATCCCGGTCGTCTTAATGCCTGGCGCTATGCGCCCGAAGGCCTTCTCAAGGGCGCGCCCCTGGTGGTCGTCCTTCACGGCTGCACGCAGAACGCGCGCGGATACGACCATGGGTCGGGCTGGTCCGCCGCCGCCGACGAGCACGGCTTCGCGGTCCTGTTTCCGGAGCAGCAGCATGCCAACAATGCGAATCTCTGCTTCAACTGGTTCCAACCGCAGGATGCCCGCAGAGGAGGCGGCGAGGCGCTCTCGATCCGCCAAATGGTGACTGCGATGCAGGTCCGTCACGGCACTGATCCGGCGCGAGTTTTCGTCACCGGCCTCTCGGCCGGCGGAGCCATGTCGGCCGTGATGCTCGCGACTTACCCCGACGTGTTCGCCGGCGGGGCGGTTATCGCGGGCTTACCGTTTGGCACCGCTCATACGGTCCCCGAGGCTTTCGACCGGATGCGTGGCCACGGTGTCATGTCGGGCGAAGCGCTCGCTGCCCTGGTAAAGGCCGCGTCACCGCACAGCGGCCCGTGGCCGACCCTGTCGGTATGGCACGGAACCGGCGACATGACCGTCGACAGAAGCAACGCCACAGCGCTCGTCGATCAGTGGAGCGCACTTCATGGCGTGGCTGATGCAAAGCCTGACATCGATCGCGTCGCGGGTTATCCGCACCGCGTGTGGCGTGATTCCAATGGGCGCCGAGTGATCGAGGAATATGTGATAACGGGCGCCGGCCACGGGACGCCGCTCAACACGCTTGGTGCTAACCAGGGGGAGACCGCGGGTCCCTATATGCTTGAAGCCGGCATTTCCTCGACGCAGCATAGTCTGTGCTTCTGGGGCATCGCCGCAGTCGGGCCGAAGGCGGGGCTTGGGACGACGGACAAGCCCGCACGGGACGAGCCGAAAGTCAAAGAGACTGCACATGCGCCCGCGCGCCGACACGCTCGACGGCGCTTGCCGGCGCACGCCGGCATTCAAGAAACGATCGAGGACGCTCTCAAGGCTGCTGGTTTGCTACGACGATAGACATCACGGGCTCCGACCGTCCGCGATCGGTGGAAAGCGCCATTCAAGTTAGGCGATTTGGTGGCGGCGTGATATCAGTGGAGCATCGGGCGACGTCTTACCTGTGAGCATCCGCCCGCCTGAGAGACAGACCCGCGCTCCCGCTTGCCACTAAGGAGCATGGCTTGGATCTCGATCAAACTCCCAAACCACCTAGTATGTATGGAGAGAACGCTCAAAGCCTGCGTGAGCAGGCCGCCGCCTGCCGCCGACTCGCCGCCTCCGCCAAGACCCGCACCGGCACGACGTCGCTATTCGCACTTGCGGACCATTTCGACGATCAGGCGCGCAAGTTGGATCCATTGAGCCAGCGGCTATGAGCCGCGTCATTAATCTGGCGCTCGATGAAGGCGTGGTGGTGATCCGCTGTCATTCGGAAAGCATCGGTATCTCGGCAATTGAGACCCTCCCGGACGGTGGCGTGCGCCTGGTGTGTATGAGCAGCCATGGCGCAGCGATCATCCGCCGCAAGCTCAAACGTTACGTTCTGGAAGAAGGTGTGAAGCGCGAGCGCCTCCGCCCAGTGACTGGCACCTGGTGAGACTGAAATTTCGGGCCTAGGTCTCGTTGGCGACGAGCCGTGCATTCAATTGCGCAAGTCGGCAATGCAAAAACGTCCTCTTTCGGTAGCGCTCTTCAACATAGCTGGACGCAGCAGGACACGAGGCTCATGGCGGGCATCATGGATCGGTACAAACTGGCGCTTTTGTTGCTCACCATCGCCTTCGTGCCTCTGTTCTACGTTAGCGTCTGGATGGGTCTGGCCGCACTCATCTGCGCTTATGCGCTCGCCGCTAGGCTCGCGAACAAGGACTTCGACCGCCAATCGCAGAAGCGTATCAAGTCCGCACAGGATCGACCAAAGCGCTGAGCTTCCGCTTTGATTGGAAAGCACAGACCAAGACAGATCAGGAGCGTCGATCGATTATCACGAGACCTTCGGCGGTGCTGACCTTGCACGGGCGGCCTTGGCACGTTGACCTTCGTCGAGTCTGATTTGTTCGATCTCGTGCTCGGCACGGTTCTCGAGTCCGATCAAATCATCCCTGGCCTTGCTGGTGGCTTTGATCAGTTCGTCGATCTTGGCCTGGAGCGCCGCCCCATCACGGTTCTGCGTCGCTTGCAGAATAGGCAGCAGGAGCAAAGTCACAATGCTGATCGAAATGTTGGCGCCCGAGATGAAAAGCTCGTCGCCCGACATATAAGCTGCGATCCCTGCGGCTGCCAAAAACACGCAGATGATGAGCATTTGGGGACGGCCCGCGAACCGAGCGCAGCCAGACGTAAGTCGATCGAAGAGCTCGCGCACGGCTAGCCTCGCTTTCGGGGATGGATCGAGACCTTGGGCGCGGTATGCGACACGGCCATCGGCAATCGGTGAGTGGGAAGTTGGCTAATTCGTCACGCAAGGAGCCAGCTGACAGAGCTCAGTGGACGAACTGTCTCTTGAGCTCCGCCTTGATCGATGCACCTCCAAGATGCGCGTCGACGTTTGAATATCCTTCTTGGCGTAGCGCCTTGCGGATTTCTTCGATTGTGGTTGATCGTCGCGCCAGCTGAAAGGCGCGCTCGATGATGTCAGGCGTTGGCATTTGGGATCCTCGGAATATTTCGCTCCCGTCATGAACGGCTGACTGCCGACTACGTTCCCTTGGAGCCGACTGCTTGCGCGGACCAGCAATCAGTATCCGCCGGGGGCGCAAAAAACCCGCGCCAACAGAACAACGGCGCGGGCTTTTCGTACGCGTACGGGAGGTGGCGGCAGACCGAAGCCTGCCCTTTGCCAGGCCTCGTCTACATCGCGGCGGTGCGCGCCCGGCTCGAATTGTGGCCGCCGTTGCGCAGCAGGATTTCCTGCGCGGTTTCGACGGGAACGGTGGATTCGCCCGCGTCGACTGACAGGAAGATGCCGCCATCCTTGATACGGCCTTCATAGTAGGTCGCATCCTCTTCGCTGACGCCATGGTTGGTGAGCATGCCCGTAAGGCCGCCCGCCACTGCCCCGGCACCCGCGCCGATCGCGGCCGCGCCGGGGATCGCGCCCGAGGCAATCGCGCCCGCCGCGGCGAGGGGGCCAACGCCCGGGATAGCCAGGGCGGCGACGCCGAGCAGGCCGCCGACGACCGCGCCGCCAATCGCTCCCTTCACGGTGCCACTGGCGTCCAATCCCACTTCGCCATCAGCATCCTCCATGTTGTCCTGCTCGCCGTGGCTGCCGACGATGGAAATGCATTTCTGGTCGATCCCCGCCGAGCGAAGCTCGATCATTGCGCGCTTAGCTTCTTCGCTGCTGTCGAACACGGCCGATGCGATACGCTCGCTCATAAATTCTCCTTTGGGGAATGCGGGACCAGGAACGGCCCGCTTGATGGACTGAGCGTTTGAAAGTGCGCCGTGTTCCTCCGACTGGCGCTAATCTTTGCAAACCGCCCACAAGCAGTCGCCGCTGCCGCTTGGGTCCAAGTCTTTGTTTTCTCGGAGAAGCGGGAACTGTGTCGTCGGCTGGACGGTTAGAGCGGCGGGTTATCAGCCCAAACCCGAGAGGTTGGTGACTGCGTTGCGGTTCGGCGCCTCGGGCGCGCCGGACAGCTTTTCTTTCTGGACACGCACACCTTATCCGGTCACGGACTATCAACTGACAGTTCTGGCACCTAATAGATTGCACTCGTGCGGTTTTCCACTCGGTGAGCCTCCGCCTGGCGTAAGAGCGCCGAGCTCCAGCTTCCTTGAGTAACAGGAGCTAAGTCGTGGACCAGCATTCACCTCAATCCGCACGGCAAGGGTCGAGCGCGCCAGTGCGCGATTACCGGCGAGGCCTCGAATATAATGGCGGACAGAAGCAATGGCAGAAGCTCTGGCACTACAGTGACAAGTGCGAAAAATATCCCACCCAGGCCTTCATCGTCCGAAAGGACCGGCCCTCGGATGACGAGCTTTGCAGTCGATGCGAACGCGCGTTTTCCGGCTAGCTCGGTCCGTTACGTACAGCGACCAATCGACTAGATATCCGCCCTGGCCGGGTGGCTGAAGCGCGCCAGCGCCGCGACGAGCCGACAGCCCGACCAAAAACACCCGCAATTCCCCTGATGGGTGCCCGACGCCGAAAGGGGCACCTTCCCTGATGGGGGTTTGGGGAGTCGAAATGCCCAAGAGGAGCGGCTACGCGATCGCCCTCGGTCTGCACCCGGAGCCTTGTCCGGCAACCAAGGCGAAGCCGGATCGTCTCGACCGCCCGCTACTGACTCGCAACGCCGCTGACGGATTCTACTTCCAGCTCGAAACGTTTCTCGACAATTGGCGGCGCCAAGGCATTTCGGAGGATGTCGTGCGAGCCGCCCTTGAACGCGCATCGCGCACGTCCCTGGCGATGGAGAATGTCGGCAAGTGGCTCAAGGATCCCTGAAATGAAAAACGTGTGGCGCCCCAAGGTTGCCAGGCAGCTGCCGGCGACGGTGATCGCGGGGTTGGCGAAGGTGGGAAGCCCACCGCTGCGCGTTGTGGCACCAGAAACGCCTGGTTCCAGTTATGCGCCGCCCCAGAGCGATTGCGGAACGAAAATCTTTCCATCGGCGTAGATCTGCTCCGCGAGGGGATCGTCGGCGAGGCCAAATGGGCCGTCGAGATCGACGACGTCGCAGAGCTGCGCGAGGACGAAGCCCGGCGCCATTGCGAGGGTCGATCCGCCCATGTTGCCCACCATGACCTGTCGCCCAAGAAGTCTTGCAGTGCGCGCCATCTTAAGCGCTTCTGTGAGGCCTCCGCATTTGTCGAGCTTGATGTTGATCACGTCAAAATAGTGCGCTCGGGCCTGGAGCTCCGCGAGATCGAGAATGCTTTCGTCGGCAGCGACCGGAATCCCGGGCCTCCAGCCTGCGAGGTCCGCCTCCTGCCCGCGCTTTACCGGCTGCTCGATGAGCGACACCGAATAATCTCGAGCGGCCTTTGCGAGCGAGTCGAGGTCGGCGGCCTCGAATCCCTGGTTGGCGTCGACGCCGATCCAGGCATCGGGTCGCGCCAGCCGGACGACCTTGATCCTCTCGCAGTCAGAGTCGACATTTCCATCGAGCTTCAGCTTGATCGCCTTGGCGAGAGCCAGGCGATGCACCTTGTCCG
>Ga0068858_100006676_pt1 | contig 11224 bp, 7 predicted proteins | sample KBSSwiS12_FD_66589 | JGI IMG/M metagenome (GOLD analysis project Ga0068858, IMG submission 66589) | Switchgrass rhizosphere microbial communities from Kellogg Biological Station, Michigan, USA - KBS Switchgrass S1-2 | ecosystem: Host-associated > Plants > Roots > Rhizosphere > Soil ... | reverse complement strand
CCTCCTTGGAAACGGGTCTCCCTGCGAGCCACCAGGTGATGAAACCCGCCACGGCGAGGCAGAGCGCCAGGAGGGTCGATTTCATCGAGATGCTGAAGGCGGCACCGAGCAGGAATGCCGCGCCAAAAGTGCGCCCGGGAGACACCTTGCCGCTGAGCGCCACGACCAGCGCCGCCAGCCAGACGGTGGTCCACATCACGTCGGTGCGAAACTCGCCCATGCGATAAAAGAACGCGGGCAGTAGAGCCGCGAGCAGTGCTGCGAACCAGCCCGTGCGCCGGTCATAGAGCAGTACTCCGAGCCGGTAAACGCACCAGACCGCGATGGCAAACAGCGGGATCATCGCCCGCCGCATAAGCACGACAATGTCCGGCCGCTCGCCGAGCCAGTAAAATAGTGGCGCGTTGAGGATTTGGAAGAGCGGCGTGTGATTGTCGAAAATGTCGCGGTACTGGAGGAGGCCGACCGTCCAGGCCCACACCACATGGAGGTGTTGTGGCTCGTCGGAGTTCCAGCGATGGCTGGTGATCGAGAACCACCGCAGCACCGCGAGCACGGCCAGTGTCACGATGATGACCGCGATTTCTGCGCGGGACAGTCTGGCCGACCGGGTGGCGGGCACGCTCTCGGGCAACTGCGGGTTATCGGCGCCAGAAATGGAATCAGGTGGGCGGGAAAGGCTGGACATGAGTCGGAAAACGAATGGGGCGCGCCAGCCCGGAAGAGCGGTGGACGACCGCACGTGCTTGCGCAAGGGGGGGCAATTCTTGCCATTCACCCCGGCAGGTCGAGCGGCATTTCACACCCCTCTGATAATTTCCGTGCAACCGCACCGGGAGCGCAGGGTTGAACAACGTAAATCCACGGCACCGTGAAACCTTATAAGATTTCTTCCATTTTGGTATTGCTGGCCGCAGCCGCTTCGGCCGTGGCCGCACTCGACGACGGCAGGAAGGCCGAGTTGCCCGCGCCGGGTCAGGCGATCCCCCAGGACCAGCTCGATTTCTTTGAAAAGAAGATCCGCCCGGTGCTCACCGACAAGTGCTACAAGTGCCACTCGGAAAAGGCGGAGAAGCTCAAGGGCGGGCTGCTGCTCGATACCCGCGAGGGGATCCGGCGCGGTGGCGACACCGGCCCGGCGGTGGTGCCCGGCAACCTTAAGGACAGCCTGCTGATCGAAGCGATCCACTATGGCAGCAAGGACACGGCCATGCCGCCGCAGAAGGCCGGTGGAAAGTTGTCCGACGAGATCATCAAGGACTTTGAGAAATGGGTGCAAATGGGCGCCCCGGACCCGCGCGAGGGTGGCACCGTGGCGGCGGTCGCCAGCAAGAAGTACGACACCGAGAAAGCGAAGGATTGGTGGGCCTTCCATGCGCCGAAGAAGACTGCCGTGCCTGCCGTGCAGGACGCCGCCTGGGCGAGGACGGACATCGATCGTTTCCTGCTGGCTGGTCTCGAGGCGAAGGGCATCAAGCCCGTGGCCGACGCCGACAAGCTCACGCTGATCCGCCGGGTTTACTTCGATCTCGTCGGCGTGCCACCGAGCCTCGATGAAATCACCGCCTTTGTGCAGGACAAGTCGCCCAATGCCTTCGCTACCGTGGTGGACCGGCTGCTGAATGCGCCGCAGTTCGGCGAGCGCTGGGGCCGGCACTGGCTGGACGTGGCGCGCTACGCGGAGTCGAGCGGCAAGGAGGCAAATTTTGCCTACCCACACGCCTGGCGCTATCGCGACTACGTGGTGGCGGCGTTCAATGCCGACAAGCCGTACGACCAATTTCTGCGCGAGCAGATTGCCGGGGATCTGTTGCCGGCGAAGAACGAACGGGAACGGGCTGAGCATGAAGTGGCCACCGGCTACCTGGCGCTCGGCGCCAAGTCGCAAAATGAAATGAACCCGCGGCAATTCGCGCTCGACGTCGCCGATGAGCAGATCGACGCCCTCTCGCAAGGTGTGCTTGGCATGACCATCGCCTGTGCGCGCTGCCACGATCACAAGTTCGACCCAATCCCGCAGCGCGAATACTACGCGATGGCCGGCATTTTCCTGAGCACCGACACCCGCTATGGCACAGCCAGTGGCCAGCAAAACCGGCACGCCACGCCACTCATCGAGCTGCCGGCCAGTTCGGGCCTTCCCACCATCCCGAAGACGATGCCGCCGCAGGAGCGGGCCCAGAAGGAGAAGCAACTTGCTGACTTGCAGAAGGAGCGCGACGAAATGGTTTCCGAGCGCATGGCGATGCGGCGCGAGGGCAAGGCGGACAATGGGGATGCGCGCAAGGGGATCCGGCTTTTGATTTTGCTCACCCAGACCGGCGCTCTCGAGGCGGACTTGAATTCCTTCGATGCCTCGGGGCGTCCAAAGATCCTGGCCATGGGGGCGAAGGATCGTCCCGCGATTTCTTCGGCCAGCAGCGGCTTCGGCCGGTTTGGAGGAGGGATCGGCGGCGGAAAATTTTACGGGAATATCACCGCCTTCCCGACCATCACCGACAGCCCGCTCTATACACGGGGTGATGTGGACAAGCCCGGCGATAAAGTGCCGCGTGGCTTCATCAGCGTCCTCAGCACGGGCGACGCGCCGGCTATTCAGAATGGCACCAGCGGCCGCCGGGAACTGGCGGAATGGATCACCTCGGCGAACAACCCGCTGACCTCGCGCGTCATGGTGAACCGCATGTGGCACTGGCTGTTTGGGAAAGGCATCGTCGAGAGCACGGACAATTTCGGCACGACCGGCCATCTGCCAAGCAACCAGACGCTGCTCGACAACCTCGCCATCGATTTCCGTGACAAAGGCTACTCGGTGAAAAAAATGATCCGCGAAATCGTCCTCAGCCACGCCTACCAGCTGAGTTCGACTTATAACGAAAAGGACTTCGCCGGCGACCCGGAAAACACGCTGCTGTGGCGAATGAGCAAGCGCCGCCTCGACGCGGAATGCATCCGCGATGCGATGCTCTCGGTGAGCGGCGATTTGCAATACACCGCGCCAATCGGCGACGCGATTGCCATGGCGGGCGATGCGATGATCAATGGTCCGCGTGGCCGCGGCATGAACGAGGCGCAGATCAATTCCGATATCCCGGTGCGTTCCATCTACCTGCCGGACGCCCGCGATGCCGTGCCGGAATCGCTCGCGCTCTTCGATTTCGCCGAGAACTCGCTCGTCACCGGCGAGCGCGAGACAACCAATGTGCCTTCGCAGGCGCTCTTCATGTTGAACAGTGGTTTCGTCGCGAAGCGTGCGGAACGGCTCGGTGAACGCGTCCTAGCGGGCTATCCCGCCGGCCCGAATGGCGGGGTCGGCGCGAACCTGCAGGAGCGCATCACGTACGCCTACTGGCTCGTCTTCTCGCGCCCGCCGGACGCCATCGAGCGCACGGCGGCGGCCAATTTCTTCACCCGTTTCCCCGCGAACTGGAGCAAAGGGCAGGATGGTACGGCCGGGGTGCGCGATGCCACCGCCGCCAAGGCAGCGTGGACCAGCTTCTGCCGGGCGCTCTTTGCCAGCGCGGAATTCCGTTACCTGAATTGATCGATGCCATGAACTTCTCCGACCACTCCTGCAACCAGATCACGCCGCTCTTTACCCGGCGCGACATCCTGCGGAATTTCTCGTGCGGCTTTGGCTGGCTGGCTTTCGCCGGCCTGGCGAACCAGGCCTCGGCCACCACGGCCGCCGGGGGCGCCCTGGACAATCCGCTCGCGCCGAAGAAGCCGCACTTCCCCGCCCGGGCCAAGCGCGTGATTTTTCTGACGATGCGCGGCGGCCCCTCCCACGTGGACACCTTCGATTACAAGCCGCAGCTGGCTGCCGATACCGGCAAGCCGGGCAAACGCCCGGGCACGCAGCTTCTCGGCTCGAAATGGAAATTCACGCAGAATGGTCGCAGCGGATTGTGGGTTTCCGAGGCGTTTCCGAATGTCGCCAAGCATGCCGATGAGCTGTGCCTGGTGCGGAGCATGCAGACCGACCTGCCGAGCCATCCGCAGGCGTTCCTCAAGATGCACACCGGGAGCTTCCAGTTCGTGCGTCCGTCGCTCGGCGCCTGGACGCTTTACGGCCTCGGCACGGAAAACCAGAACCTCCCCGGCTTCATTTCGCTCACGCCGCCGAGTGCTTTCGGCGGCGCGCAAAACTATGGCAGTGCGTTTCTGCCCGCGATTTACCAGGCGCAGCGCATCGGCCAGGAGGCGCGTCCGATCGCCAGCGCGCAGGTGAACAATCTCGAGACCTCGCTGAGCACGCAGGCGCAGCGCAATGAACTGCAACTCGTGCAATCGCTGAACCAGGAGAAGCTGGCGCGCGATCAAGTCAACCCCGAGGTCGAAGGCGTGATCCAATCCTATGAGCTCGCATTCAAGATGCAGAGCCAGATGCCGCAGGTGATGGACATCTCGAAGGAATCGCCGACGACGCAAAAGCTCTACGGCATCGGCGATCCGGCGACGGACGACTTTGGCCGCAAATGCCTGCTTGCCCGGCGCTGCGTCGAGGCCGGTGTGCGGTTTGTGGAGATCACCCACGGCAACTGGGACCAGCACTTCAATCTGACCAACGCGCTCGCGGCGAATGCGAAGTCCGTGGACGCGCCGATCGCCGGCCTGCTCACCGATCTGCGCCTGCGTGGACTGCTCAAGGACACGCTTGTCGTGTGGGCTGGTGAATTTGGCCGCACGCCGCACGCCCAAGGGGGCGATGGCCGCGACCACAATAACAAGGCCTTCACCATCTGGATGGCCGGTGGTGGGGTGAAGGGCGGCCTGAGCTACGGCCAGACCGACGAATACGGCTACGAGGCCGTGGAGAATAAGGTCCAGATCAACGATCTCCATGCCACGCTCCTCGCCTTCCTCGGTCTCGACCATGAGAAGCTGACCTTTAACTACGCCGGCCGCGACTTCCGCCTGACGAATGTGGGCGGGAGCGTGGTGAAAGAGATCATGGCCTGAGGCAGCGATTCAGCGCCGGAGGCGTAGTATAAAATCTGTCATCCTTAGCGGAGTGTAACGAAGTCGAAGGACCCCGTCGCCTTACGAACGATGATCGCTGGTAGAGCGACGGGGTCCTTCGGCTTCGCTCAGGATGACAGGTTGGGGAAGCTCCGCCCACCCATCCTCATCGCCGCTCAGGGCAGCGGTTTGACGAAGATGTTCTTGAAGTGGACTTCGCTGCCGGGATCGTGGCCTTGCAGGGCGAAAGTGCCGTGGTCGATTTTGCGGCCGGCGTGGTTGGGCTTGGGCTGGTAGCCATCCGGTTCGGTGTAATCGACGATCACGCGGTCGTTCACCTTGGTGATCACGTGCTTGCCTTCGACCTTGATGTAGAGCGTGAACCACTCGTCGTCCGCAACGGGAGCGGCAAAGTTGTCGAGCACGTCGTAGAGACCGGCGGTGCGCTTGGGATCTTTATGCGAGTTATTGACCTGCACTTCGAAGCCTTTGTCCGGCCAGCCGGTCTCCTGCCACGCAGTGTGGAAATAAAAGCCGGAATTGGCGCCCTTGCGCGTCATCACGTCGGCCTTCACTTCGAAGTTCTTGAAGTCGTGACCGTTCACGTCGCCGACGTAGAAAAGATGCGAGCGCTTTCCGTAAACGATGATGTCACCATTCTGTACGGAGAAGGTGCCGGGCTCGTCGCTGGCCTTCCAGCCGTCGAGCGATTTGCCGTCGAATAGCGAAATCCAGCCCTCACCCGGAGAAGGGGCGGCCGCGGGAGCGGGATCGGCAGCGAAGGCGGGAAAAGTGAAAGCGGCGAGAGCTGCACACAGGAGGAACTTTTTCATGGAGCGCCGACGCTAAAGCGGGGCCATGGGCGCTGCAATGACGAATGACCAGGGACGACTTACGGAATTGCGGAACCCGCTATTTCGACTCCGGCGCATCCATCAGCGCGAGGATGTGCTGCTTCTTCGCCTGGTAGTCGAGCGCGTGAAAAAGGCGGATTTCATCGACCCGGCGCGCACCGTTCAAGGCGTCGAGAAAGAGCGTGTATTGCTCGGCCAGCTCGGTGGTTTCGAGGTAACGGCCGCGCAGGTTGGCATCGGCATAGGCATGGGGCGTATGGCGCGAGAAAAGATGGAAGCGCAACCAGCGCCGGTCGGCGCGCGAGACCTTCTGAGTCTTGCGGAAGAAGGCGACGAAGAGCAGGAGCACGAGGTAGGTGTCGACCTGCGCCTGGAGCTCGAGATTGCGCGCAAAGTCCTCGGTGGTGATTTCGCGCACGCCGCGCTGGAACTGGATCGCCGCGTGCAGGGCGTGGTTGATCTCTTCCACGAAGGCGATGAGGCAGCGAATGTTTTCATCGGTTACGCCCTTGCGCGGGTCGTGCTTTTCGAGCTGCTCGATGAGCCAGCGCGAATAGTAGATGCCGATGTGGAGCCGGTCGTGCGACTTGCGCAGGAAGGTGCGGGCCAGCTCGCTGAGTTCACGGGCCGAGGCGCCGGCGGCGCGGCTGAGCTGGCCGCAACGCGATCGATCGATGAGGCAATCCTCGAGGTTGATCCCAACCTGGACGTAGGTGCGTTCGAAGAGTCTCTGGATTTCGCTAAAGAGCGTGGCATTCATGAGAGCAACGGGCAGGTGGCGTTATCGAGGTGAATAAGGGAATCGGAGAGGTGGTTCAGGGCGAGCCGGACGTCGCGGAAGCCATCGGCCAGCTTCTCGAAGACCTCGCTCAGCGCGCAACTGCGGGCCACCTGGTGGCCGGCGGCCGCCCGGTAGCTGCTGCGTCCCAGATCCTCGTAGTAGCTCACATCGGGCGCGCCGCGCTGCGAGCGGTGCTGCACGGTCTCGTGAAAGATGCCGGTGATGAACAGGGAGTAGTTGCCGACGTGCGCGCGGATGAGAAAACTCTGCGCCGGCGTGGCGGTGCGCAGGGCGATGAGCATGTCGGAGACGTATTGGATGGGGCTCGTATGGCCGTCGGCCGGAGACCGCATCCGCGCCGTTTGGGAAAATGCCTCGAGCAGCGAGGCGAGGTAATCGCTCACGTTCCGATCGCCCAGGCCTGTATCTTTCAAGACATGCCTGAGCAAAATGTAGAAGTAGAGCTGTGGAGAAATGGTCAGCGGCGCGCCGTCCGCGAGGAGGGATTCGAGGAGCCGCGGGCTGTCCAGGACCGCGTCCCGGGCTTCGCCATCGGTGAGGAGATCCACCAGATTTACAGAGTCCCGCTCGGACCTGGAGAGAGTGCGGACGACGAAATCAAAATCCGCCGCCGTGAAACGTTCCCGACAATTGGCTTTTATCATCGGAGCTATGATATGAGCACTGGCTGTGCCATACGCGTTTGGACGTGGGTAAATGATGCGTAATTCAATCAATTATTCGAGTACAAAGGGTGGCCCGCGCTTGTCAGCGCCGTAGGTCCCGGGCCATTTTGCCGTCATGCGCCGCGTGCTGCTCACTCTCTTTGCGCTTTTCCTGGCCGTGGCGCTGGGCGGCCTCTGGTATGCCTCCAAGCGCGGCTTCACCAGCAAGTGGCGCCGCTACGTGAGCGATGAATTTCACAAGCGCGGTGTGGAGGTGACGCTTCGGCGCCTCACCCTGGACCCGATGCGCGGGCTCGTGGCCAAGGAGGTGCACGTGTTCGATGCCAGCGACAAGCGGCGCACGCTGGCGGTGATCGACGAGATGGTGCTGCAGATCAACTACGCCAACCTCATCCGCGGCAAGACGTTCATCGACGCGCTCGACTTGCACGATGCGAATCTCTCGCTGCCTTTGGATCCAAAAAAGCCCCGCGGCCAGAAGATCGAGATCGCGCGATTGAATGGCCGGCTGTTCCTCCCCCCGCAGCAAATCTATCTCGCCTACGCCGACGCCCAGGTTTTTGGGCTGCATGTGAGCGCCTCCGGGCGGTTGATTCATCCGCAGGCGTTCCAGCTTTCGGCGGCTTCGCGCAATACACTGACGCCGGAATTGCTGGCCCGGATCCTCGAGGAGATTAATGCGATCAAGTTTGAGGACGGCCCACCGGAGGTGAGTCTCACCTTCAGCGGCGACCTCGCCCAACCCGACCAGGTTTTCGTGGACCTGGCGTTGTGGGCGGAGCGGGTTCGCCGCCATAAATACCTGCTCAAGAATCTCTATATCGGCGCCAGTTGGCGGGGCGGCATTCTCGACCTGAAGCAGCTCGTGGCGACCGACGCCGCGGGCGAGTTGCGGCTCACCGGTTTGTGGGAGCGCGAATCGCAGCGGGCGCAACTCCAGCTTCGCTCGGGCATCGATGCCGCGGGGCTGGCGCGGGCGTGCCTCGATTTTCCGTGGCTGGACGATTTCGTTTTCTACGCACCGCCGGCGATCGATCTGCGTCTCGACATGATGCTCGGGGACAAGCCGGAATTTCTTGTGTCGGCACAGGTCACGGCGAAGAAGTTCGCCTACCGGTCGGTGGTCTTCGAGCATGGGGAGACGGGGTTCTCCTGGGATGGCGTGCGCTGGAGCCTGCGCGACGCGCGGTTGGCGCGGGCCAACGGCGAGGAAGTGACCGGCGACGCCTTGCAAGTCGCCGGCGATTTCCGGGCGCGGCTGGATAGCACCATGAACCCGAAAGTGTTCCGGCCTTTGCTCTCCGACAAGCAGGCCGAGACCTTGCGCCAGTTTGAGTTTTCCCACGCGCCGCACATCACGGCGGAAGCGCACGGTCCTTCGTTGGCTTTTGAGGTCTTGCGCCTGGATGGAGGGATTTCGCTCGGATCGGCGAAGTTTCGGGGCGTGCCCGCGGAAAGCGCCGAGGCCACGTGGCACTATGCGGACCAGGCGCTTTCCGTGGCGCCCTTCCACCTGAAACGCAACGAAGGCGAAGGCTCGGGTAATTTGTATTTCGATTTCCGCCGCGACGAAATCCGGTTCGACAAGGTGCGCGCGCGGGTGAATCCGCCGGAGGTGGCCATGTGGATCGATCCCAATTGGGTGAGTGACATGCTGCCTTATCATTTCGTGCGGCAGCCGCCCGATCTGCTCGTCGATGGGGTGGTGGACACGAAGGATGGCAAGAGCACACGGCTCGCCATCCAGGTCGATGCGGCGACGGGCATGGATTACACGTTCTTGAAAAAGACCCTCACTTTTCCGCGGCTCAGTGGAAAACTGCTCTTCACGAACGACCGGTTAATAATCTCGGATGTGTCGGCCGCGCTTTTCGGAGGCACCTTGTCCGGAACCGCGGACCTCTCGCTCAATCGCGCGCGGCCCGGCTACAGCGCCAGTGTAGTGCTGGGGAATGTCGATTTCACCAGTCTCACAAAGCAGTATTTCGACTACGATAATTCGCAAGGACGCTTAAACGGCCGCTACGACTTTACCGCCAGCGGCGGCGACGCTCGCAGCATGGACGGCCGCGGCGAACTAACGGTGACCGAAGGCAATGTCTTCGCCATTCCATTTCTTGGACCGCTCTCGGGCATCCTCGATGGCCTCGTGCCGGGCCTCGGCAAGGATGTGGCGCATCAGGCTGGCGCCCACTTCACCGTCGCCAACGGCGCCATCGCGACCGATGACCTCGCTGTCCAGGGCAAGGGCTTCAGCATGCTCGGCAATGGCCGGCTTTACTTCCTCGACGACAAGATGGACTTCGACATGCGGATCAACGCTCAGGGTCTTTCAGGCGTGCTCCTCTTTCCAGTGAGCAAGCTCTTCCAGTACACCGCCGACCAGAAGCTCTCCCAGCCGCAATGGCGGCTGAAGATCATCCCGCGGTTTTAATTCAGCGGCTCGATCGTCAGTGCGCCGGTCGTCATCGTCCACGCGTCCCCGGCTTTCATCCGCTTGAGTTCGTGGCCGGCGCCCCAGGAATCGGTGAAGAGGATTTCGTCCTTCGTCGTGTTGTAGCCGATGATGAGGCGCATGTGGCCTCCGGCATTTTGGGGAATGCCCGGCTCAGGCACCTTGCCGAGCATCACTGTCCAGAGGAGAGGGATGCCTGCGTCGACGTGTCTCTGCACCTTGCTCTGGAACTGGTGGAGCTTGGCCTTGTTCTTGGTGCGCACTTCGCGGAGCACGTCGGTGTCCATGTCGCGATACATGGCGCCTACGTCGATCATTCGCCCCTGGTCAGGAAGCGGCGGCTTGTGGTCTTTCTGGGCGGTGCGGTTGTATTCGGCAATGAGCGCGAGGATTTCGGTGATGTCGAACTTCTCGACTTCCTGCACATGGATCTTCAGTCGCCCGCTGAGTTTCTTGAGCGCGTCGAGCATCGCATTGGTGCTCGTGCCGCCGGCGGTCGAGGTATTGGCCACCTGGGCCAGTTCATTTTCGTCCACCTTGTCACCATAGTAGCGCATCACACGCTCCGTCGCGGCGACCACGCAATAACCTTTCTCGCCCTGGTCGACCATCGGCACATCCGCCAGCCACACATCGCCGGAAGTGGCGTCCCGCTTCACGTGGGTGAGGCCGGAAAATTTGGCCCGTTGCAAATTGGTCGCCGAGGCCAGCAGGCTCAGCTTTTGTTCCGGTGCCGCGACCTCGAGGCGAACGAATTCTGCACGAAAGGGAATGTTGCGCGTCACCAGCGCCTTTGTCTTGCTGTACTCGAGGAGATAGCGTCCTTCCGGGGCGGCCCAGATCAGGCCTTCGGCGTGGACCGCATTGGTCGGGTCCTTTCCGCGCAGCGTGAATTTGGTCTTGGTTGCCGCGCTGATCGCGTCCGCCGCGCTGCGCACCAGGCCGTCGAACTGCTGCTCGGTCCAGTCGCCCACATCGCCTCGCGCATAGAGCACCACCGTCACCGAGCCGAGTTTCTCTCCATCAAAATGCGCCACGCTTTCAATCACGGGCAGCCCAAAGGCAGTCAAGGTACCCTCCTTTGCACCCGAGGCGCCATTGCTCGTGTTCGAGCCCCGGCGCGGCGCAACTCGGGCGGAGTCCATCGCATTGGATGTCCATTCGTAGCCCAGCTTCTGCGCCACCTTCATGAAGTCCCCCTGTTTGGTCGCCCACAAGTTGGGCGTGGCAAAAAGCGACTCGAGCGGGTCGGCCAACGCCGATGCGGTCAGCGCGCAGGCGGCGATGGCGGCGAGGAGCAAACGATTCATGGGGGGAGCTGGGGCTGTTGCTGGGTCAGACAATGGAACGCACCCAGCCCCCAAATCAACTCCCGACAATCGATCGGCACGATCTTGCGCTTCGGAAACGCCTTCTGCAGGACGGCCACCGCCCATTTGTCATAGGCGTCGGCAAAGGCCGGCAGGAGCACGACCTTGTTTCCGAC
>Ga0068858_100006674_pt1 | contig 11225 bp, 7 predicted proteins | sample KBSSwiS12_FD_66589 | JGI IMG/M metagenome (GOLD analysis project Ga0068858, IMG submission 66589) | Switchgrass rhizosphere microbial communities from Kellogg Biological Station, Michigan, USA - KBS Switchgrass S1-2 | ecosystem: Host-associated > Plants > Roots > Rhizosphere > Soil ... | reverse complement strand
TCGCCTCGTCACTCTCGGACGTCTCGACGGCGATGGACCTCGGCAAGCAGAACGAGAAGTGGCTGAAAGAGCTCGACGCGCTCGAGAAGTGCGCCGCCAGCCCCACCAACCAGGTGGCCAAGAGCGATCCCAACTACTCGAGCAAGACCGTCGAGATGGTCCGACGGGCGCGCAGCGAGTTGAAAGAGGTGAACTCCGTCCGGTTCCTGAACATCATGACGGAGAAGTTCGCCGACATCACGCCGGTCACCGCCGTCCTGGCGGTCGGGCTGAAAGACGGCTTCGTGTGGAGCGAGCAGACGCTCGGCGACTACAGCGAGAACACCATCATGCACGAGGCGCGCAAGGGCGTGGTCGAGTGCGGCCCGCCTGCCGACGCGAGCGGCAATCTGAAATACGAAGCGGAGTGCACGAGCGGGAACGAGCACACGGTCACGAAGCTGGTTGGCAGCGTCACGTGGGTGTGGCAGGCGGGCATCAGGTACCTGCCGATGGGCGACTACACGTATTCGTCCACCCGCACAATCGGGGGGAAATGCACGGAAACGAGCTCCGCGGCCGGCAGTCTGGCCGGCAGCGGCTATCTCTTCGTCTTCGACGGCGCGGCGCAGAAGGAACGGGGCTACGGATACGAGGCCGTGCTCAATCAGATACACGCGAGAGTGACGACGCAGAGCGGCTGCCGCCCCGGCTTCACGCTTCCAGTCGACATCGATTGGCTGCCGATGATGCGCGGGTTTCCCGGGACGGGCGGCCAGATGTCGGGTGTTGCGCAAGGCAACGGCTGTCTCGCGGGCCAGCCGGCGAAGCTGACCTGGGATTTCAACCTTCCGCCGAAGAAATAGGGCCTTCCGCCCGTTCCAGGGCCGAACTACGAAAACTGTCGTATTGACATCTACGACGATGTTCGTAGATACTGCGGCGCATGGCGGATCGCAAGAAGCCGACTGAAGCCGAACTGGGGATCCTGCGCGTGTTGTGGACGCGCGGACCCAGTACCGTGCGTGAAGTGGCCGAGCACATGGGGCGCGAAGGCGCCTACACCACCGTACTCAAGCTGCTCCAGATCATGACCGACAAGGGGCTCGTCGTTCGTGACGAGCGCGCGCGCACGCACGTCTACGAGGCCGCGTTCTCCGAAGCGCACACGCAAAAGCAGCTCGTCACCGATCTGCTGGACCGCGTCTTCGACGGATCGGCCGCCAAGCTGGTTCTCCAGGCGCTCTCGGCGGGCAAGGCCACGCCCGGCGAGCTCGCCGAAATCCGGAAGCTGCTCGACAAGCATCGCGGGGGACGCAAATGATCGCTGCCATTACCGTCGCCGGCTGGACGATCGTGCACTTTGCCTGGCAGGGCACCCTGGTGGGATTGGCCGCCGCGGTGGCGCTGCGGCTGTTGCGTGATGCGGCGCCGCAGGCGCGCTACGTCGTCGGCTGCCTCGCGCTCGCCGCGATGTTCGTGCTGCCGGGAGCCACCGCATGGCGGCTGCTCCCGGGTGCCGACGATGCACCCGCGTCCGTCACGGAAGTGCGGCGCCAGCTGTTCTACCGCATCGTGCCTGGTCCCGAGGCGGCCCACGATCGCACGATCATCGGCATTCGACGGCACGCGTCGGCGCCGGCGCCGATCCCGGCGATCGCCGGTACCGGCACGAACGCCTCGATGGCACCGCTCCTGCTGCCGATCCTCGTCACGTGCTGGTTCACGGGCGTCTGCGCGCTGCTCGCCCGACTGGCCGGCGGATGGTGGCGCGTGCATCGGATGGTACGGGCGGCGCGCGCGCTCCCCGTGTCGAGGTGGTCCGCGGTGAGCCAGCGCCTTGCGGGGCAGCTGGGGCTGCGCCGCATCGTGAAAGTGGTAGACGCGACCTTCGTGGACAGCCCGGTCGTGGTGGGCTGGTTGCAGCCGGTGATCCTGCTGCCCGTGGCCGCGCTCGCCGGGCTCACGCCCGAGCAGGTGCGTGCGATCCTCGCCCACGAGCTCGCGCACGTGCGGCGGCACGACGCGGCCGTCAACTTCGCGCAGACGGTTGCCGAAACGCTTCTCTTCTATCACCCGGCCGTGTGGTGGCTCTCGTCGCGCATCCGCACCGAGCGGGAACACTGTTGCGACGACGTCGCGCTGTCGGTGTCGGGCGACGCCTACGCGTACGCGTCGGCCCTCGCCGAGCTCGAGAGCTGGCGTGCCGGCCAGCCCACGCTGGCGCTGGCGGCCACCGGCGGACCGCTGCTGCGCCGTGTGGCGCGAGTGCTCGCGCCGCCAACCTCGCGCTCGCCGCGAGGAGGCGTGGTTCTGACGATGGCGCTGGCGCTCGTGCTCGTCGTCGGCGCCGGAGCGGCGCAATTCCTCGTCGCGCTCCAGCCGCCGGCCGACGCGCCGCGCGAGGCGGCACCAGTGTGGCGCATGGTGTTCGACCATCCCTCGGGGCAGATGGCGATTCGTGGATTCACGGCACGCGATCTCGTGCGCTACGCCTATCAGCTGCCCGCGTCGCGCGTCGTCGGCGGCCCCGCCTGGCTCGAGACGGAGTCGTTCGATCTGGTGACGACGCTCGATCACGTCCCCGCGGCGGACGAAACGCCGGACATCGTGCGGCGACTGCTCGAGGATCGCTTCGCGCTCCGCATCCACGAGTCCGCCATCGACGTGCCCGCGCTGGCGCTGGAGCTCGCACGGCCGGACGGCTCGCTCGGCCCGAACCTCCAGCCTGCCACTGGTGAGTGTTTCGATCAGAAGGAATGGGTGGCGGCCGGGGCGCCGAACCGCGGACCGCTGCCGCAGGGGCAGCGCACGGTGTTTTGCGGCGACTGGGACAGTGGCGTCGCCTCTGATCGGGTGCTGGGCGTGACGATGGACGACGTCGCCGCGCGCCTGGGTCACGCGATGACGCCGGCGAGGCGGATCGATGTCATCAATCGCACCGGGCTCGACGGGCCGTTCGACGTGTCTCTCGACTATTTCAAACCCGCGGCGCTGGCGATGACGGTGAAACCATCGCTCCGCACCACGCTTCGTCTGGCCGGATTCCTGTCGCTCGACGACGCGCTGGAATCGCAGCTCGGCCTGAAGCTGGTTCCGACCACGACGCAGGTGCCCGCGATTTCCATCGACGAGATCCAGCGTCCGCTGCCCGGGTCTGCGGGGTTCTAAGCCCCAACCATTTCACCGCCGCCGGTGTCTAATGCTCGGAACCGGCGGCGCAGTGAACCTTCGTCCAAAACGTCCGTAACCTTAAGAGGTTCGTATGAGAAGGTTTGTTCTGGCCGTAGCCCTGTGTGGTCTATTCGCCGGTGTCGCCTTTGGTCCCACGCTGCGTGCGCAGGCACCTGCCCCAGCACCGAACCCGCTGCCCTCGTTCGAAGTGGCAGCCGTCAAACCGAACAAATCAGGCAGCGGTTTGATCCGCTTCGGTGTGCAGCCCGGCGGACGCTTTACCGCCGAGAACGTGCCGTTGCGTCAGCTGCTGGTGTTTGCCTTCTCGATACAGCCCTATCAGTTGGAAGGCGTGCCGGGTTGGGGCGGCACGGACCGCTTCGACATCACGGCAAAGGCGGAAGGCGATCCGCCTCCCGCCCAGCCCGGGCAGCCGGGCCCGTTCACGTTCATGATGCGGTCGCTCCTGAAGGAGCGATTCGGCCTCGAGTATCACGTCGAAACCCGCGAGGCCCCCGTCTACAACCTGGTGCTGGCGCGTCCGGACGGCAAGCTCGGTCCGAAGCTCGAGAAGTCCAGCACCGATTGCCAGGCGCTGTTCGCGGCTCGCCGCGGCGGTGGGCCAGGCGGTCCCGCTCCCGGCGGCGCGCCTGGTGGTCCTGGTAGACCAGGAGGAGCGCCGGGCGCCGGACCGGGCGGGCCCGGGCGCGGTGGCCCGCCCTCATTCGACGACTTCTCTCAGAAGCTTCCGTGCGGCTTCCGGATCATCCCGGGCAACATCTCCGGCGGGTCGCTGCCGCTCGCGCAGCTCGTGCAGTTCCTTTCGCAGAACCTCGGTCGCACGGTGATCGACAAGACCGGGCTCGACGGGCTCTACGACTACAACGTCACCTACACGCCGGACCAGCTTCCCCCGGCCGCTGGGCCGCCCGGCGGGCTCCCGCCCGGCGCGCCGCCGCTGCCGCCGATCGATCCCAACGGTCCGTCGCTCACGACAGCGTTGCAGGAACAGCTCGGATTGAAGCTCGATGGCGCGCGCGGCCCGGTCACCGTGTTCGTGATCGACAAGGTGTCGCAGCCGACGACGGATTGAAAGGATGAAGCATCGCATGCGTGTGTTGTGCGCGATTGCCGTCGGAGCCTGGCTGCTGGCCGCGGCTCCAGCGCGGGCCGCGGAACTGGTCGGCCAGGTCACCTTCAACGGTCAGCCGGTTCCCGGTGCCACGGTCACGGCCACGCGCCCGGCAGAGGGGCAGGGCGGCGCGGTAGGCACCGGCGATGCCGTCAAGAAGGTCGCGGCGTCCGATGTGCAGGGCGTGTATCGGTTCCCCGATCTCGCCGAGGGCACCTGGGCCATCACGGTGCAGATGTTCGGCTTCACGCCGGTCACGCGCGAGATCAAGATCCCGCCGGACGCCCCGCCTCCTCCGGTGGAACTGGCGCTGCTGCCGCTGGCCGAGATCACGCGCGGCCTGGCGACGCAGGCGGCCGAGCCGCCCGGCGCGGCGCCGGGCGCGCCCGCACAGCGCGGCGCCACCTCGCCTGGCAGCAACGGTTCGAACACGCCGGCGGCGGCCGCCGGACGTGGCGGTGGTCCCGGGCCGCGCGGCGGCTTCCAGCGCGCCGCGGCGAATCCCAATGCCGCCACGGCGAATCCAAATGCCAACACCGCGACTCCGGCGGCGGCCAGTGCGTTCACAAACGACAGCGCGGACAGCAATGCCGCGGCGGATGGGCTCCTGATCAACGGCAGCGTCAACAACGGCGCCGCCTCGCCGTTTGCCCAGGCGCGCGCGTTTGGCAACAACCGGCCCGGCGGGCGTGGTCTCTACAACGGTGGCATCGGCCTGCTCACGAGAAACTCGGCGCTCGATTCGCGCCCCTTCTCGTTCAACGGCCAGCCCTCGGTCAAGCCGGACTACAACGACCTGCACGTCGTCGCCAACTTCGGCGGACCGATCCGCATTCCGAAACTGATGCGCCGCGGTCCCAACTTTTTCGGCAACTTCCAGCACACCCAGAACCACGACGCCACGACGCAGTCGGCGTTGATGCCGACGGCGCTCGAGCGCGCCGGCGACTTCTCGCAGTCGGTGAACGCCTTCGGCCAGCCGGTGCGGCCGATCGATCCGACGACCGGCCAGCCGTTTGCCGGCAACGCCATCCCCGCCGATCGCATCAGCCCGCAAGCGGCGGCGCTGCTTGGCTACTACCCGCAGCCGAACTCCACGGGGAGCGGCTACAACTTCCAGACGCCCATCGTGGTGACGACGAAATCGGATACGGGCGCCACGCGTCTGCAGCATCAGCTCCGCGGCGGGCGTGAGCAGTTCCAGGGGGTGCTCTCGTACAACCGCACCACCGTGGAGGCGGCGAATCTCTTCTCGTTCGTCGACACCACGCAGGCGACGACCCTGAACCTCGACATCAACCACTCGCACCGCTTGAACCAGTTCATGTTCCTGCGCTCGCGGTACACCTTCAACCGCAGTACGAACGACGTGACGCCCTGGTTTTCCAACGTCACCAACGTCGCGGCGCTGGCCGGCATCGCCGGCGGCGATCAGAGCCCGGTGAACTGGGGGCCGCCGTCGCTCTCGTTCACGAGCATCGCCGGCCTGAGCAGCGCGCAGTACGCCGCCAACACCAACCTCGCCAACGGCGGCGGTTCGGAGATCTTCTGGTTCCGCGGCCGCCACAGCCTGACGATGGGCGGCAACGTGCGGCGCCAGCAGTACGACATCCTCAGCCAGCAGAACCCGCGCGGCAGCTTCGGGTTCACCGGCGGGGCCACGGGGTCTGATCTCGCCGACTTCATGCTCGGTCTGCCGCAGACGAGCTCCATCGCACGCGGCAACGCCGACAAGGCGTTCCGCGAGAACGTGCTCGAGGCCTACGTCAACGACGACTACCGCGTGTCGCCCGTGCTGACGCTCAACCTCGGCGTGCGCTGGGAATACGAGTCGCCGATCACCGAGATGCAGGGGCGTCTGGTGAATCTCAGCCTCGCGTCCGGGTTCACGAGCAGCACGCCGGTGGTGGCGGACGACGGCCTGCTGAAGCCCGATCGCGCGGGAATCGAGCCGCGCGTCAGCATGGCGTGGCGCCCCATCCCGGGCTCGTCGCTGGTGGTGCGTGCCAGCTACGGGATGTACCGCAACCAGTCGGTGTACCAGTCGATCGCCACGCTGCTCTCGCAGCAGCCGCCGCTGTCCACCACCGCCACCGCGCAGACCTCCGCGGCGCTGCCGCTCACGCTCGCCACCGGGCTGCTGCGGCTGTCGTCGAATCCGTTCAACACCTTCGCGGTGGATCCGGAGTTCCGCGTCGGCACGGCGCACAACTATCAGGCGTCGCTGCAGCGAGACCTGCCGTCGTCGCTCACGGTCATCGCGACGTATCTCGGCTCGCATGGCACGCATCTGATGCAGGAGTCGCTGCCGAACACCTATCCCGTCGGCGGCGTCAACCCGTGCGCGTCGTGCCCGTCGGGCTTCATCTACCTGACGTCGAACGGCACGTCGATGCGGAACTCCGCGCAGCTGCAGTTGCGCCGCCGGCTGCGGAACGGGTTCACGGCGTCCGGCCAGTACACGCTGGCCAAAGCGACCGACAACGCCACCGCGTTCAACGGCGCCAGCCTTGCGGGCTTTTCCGTGGCTCAGAACTGGCTCGACCTCGACGCCGAGCGCGGACCCTCGAGCTTCGATCAGCGCCACCAGTTCACGGCACAGGCGCAGTACACGACCGGTGCGGGCATCACCGGCGGCACCCTCGTGGACGGCCTGAAGGGGCGTTTGCTGAAGGACTGGACCTTCGTGGGGCAGTTCACGGTGGGAAGCGGGCTGCCGGTGACGCCGCTCTATCTGGTGGCCGTGCCCGGCACCGGCTACATCGGCAGCGTTCGCGCGCGGCTGACCGGCACCAGCACCGACGCGCCCGAGGGCTACTATCTGAACCCGGCCGCGTACGGGGCGCCGTTGGCGGGGCAGTGGGGCGACGCCGGCCGCAATTCCGCCCGCGGCCCGAGCCAGTTTCTGCTCAACGCCGCCATCGGCCGCACGTTCCGCTGGGGTGAACGGTTCAACATCGATTGGCGCATCGACGCCAACAACGTGCTCAACCGTCTGGTGTATACGAGTGTGAATGCGATCGTCGGCAGCCCGCAGTTCGGGCTGCCGAGCGCCATCAATCAGCCGCGCACGATTCAAAGCAGCCTGAGGGTCCGGTTCTGATGAAGCGCCTGCCTCGTTCCGTCGTTGCCGCCGCCCTGGCCGCCAGCCTGGGCGTCATCACGAGCGCTCAACAGCAGCAGCCGGCGGGCCCGCCGCCGGATCAGCCGATCTTCCGCTCGAGCACCCGCCTGATCGTCACCACCGTTTCGGTGAAGGACAAGGACGGGAAGCCGATCGAAGGGCTGACGGCCCAGGACTTCGTCGTTACCGAGGACGGCGCGCCTCAGGACATCGCGTTCGTGGAGTTCCAGCGCCTCGCCACCGAAGCGGCACCCGCGCTGCAGGCGAACGCGGCAGCCGGCGCGCCCGCGCCCGCCACGCCGGCGCAGCCCGAGGTGGCCGCGGTGACGCAGGCGGTGTTCACCCCGCCGGCCGCAGGAGACACAAAGTACCGCGACAAGCGTCTGCTGATCATCTATTTCGATCTCTCGGCGATGCAGATTGCCGATCAGCTCCGCGCCTACCAGGCGGCCATCAAGTACGTCACCTCGCAGATGACGACATCGGATCTGATGGCGGTGATGACCTACGAGGGGGGCGCCGTCCGCATCAAGCAGGACTTCACGGCCGATCGCGCCGTCGTGCGCAACGTCATCGACGTGCTGATGTACGGCGAGGACAAAGATGGCGACGGCGTGCGAGACGAGCCCGATCAGTCGTCGGCGTTCGGGCAGGGCGACGCGGAGTTCAACATCTTCAACACCGATCGACAGCTGGCGGCGCTGCAGACCGCGGTGACCATGCTGCGGCCGTTCCCCGAGCAGAAGGCGCTGGTCTACTTCGGCAGCGGTCTGCGGCTGAACGGCAACGACAACACCGCGCAGCTGCGCGCCACCACCAACGCCGCGGTGCGCGCCAACGTCACGATCAACCCGGTCGACGCCCGTGGCCTGGTGGCGCTCTCGCCGTTTGGCGACGCCACCCAGCGGTCGCCCGGCGGGCAGGCGATGTTCACCGGCCAGCTCGCGATGCAGACCATGAACGGCTTCCAGCGCTCGCAGGACACGCTGTTCGCGCTCGCCAAGGACACCGGCGGTACGGCGACGTTCGACAACAACGACCTGTCGGCTGGCATCGTGCAGGCCGCCCAGGCCATGAACAGCTACTACATCATCGGCTTCTACAGCACGCACCCCTCCAACGACGGCAAGTTCCGCCGCGTCAAGGTGGCGCTGAGTAACGGCAAGGAAGGGGAGCTGGCCTACCGGCAGGGGTACTACGCGGACAAGGAGTGGGCGAAGCAGAACGGCGTCGAGCGTGAACGGCAGCTCGAAGAAGCCTTGATGCTCGACAACCCGGTCACCGACATCACGATTGCGATGGAGCTGAACTTCTTCCAGCTCAATCGCGCCGAATACTACGTGCCGGTGCACGTGAAGATCCCGGGCAGTGAGCTGGCGCTGGCGCGGCGGCGCGGCGCCCAGCGGACGCTCCTCGACTTCATCGGCGAGGTGAAGGACAACTACGGCATCACCATCCAGAACGTCCGCGACAAGCTCGATATCCCGATCTCCGACAAGACGGCCACGGAGCTGACGTCGCGGCCGGTGCAGTACGAAACCGGCTTCACGCTGCTGCCAGGGCAATACGTGATCAAGTTCTTGGCGCGGGACGCCGAGGCCGGGCGTCTGGGCACGTACCAGACCTCCTTCACGATCCCGAACCTCAATCGCGAAGAGGTGCGGCTGCCCATCAGCTCCGTGGTGCTGAGCAGCCAGCGGGTGCCGTTCGGCGAAGAGCTCCACACGGTGAAGAACTCGCTCAGCACGCAGGCGCAGGCGGCCAACCCGCTGGTGTTCCAGGGCGAGAAGCTGGTGCCGAGCGTGACGCGGGTCTTCAGCACCACCAAGGACCTGTACGTGCTGCTCCAGGCCTACGAGCGCGGCGCCACCGAAACGCAGCCGCTCGTAGCCTTCGTCACCTTCTACAAGGGCGAGGCGAAGGCGTTCGAGACCCAGCCCATTCAGGTGACCGAGGGGCTCGACGCGCGCTCGAAGGCGGTGCCCTTGCGCTTCAGCATTCCGCTCCAGGGAATTGCCCCGGGGCGCTACGACTGCCAGGTCACCGTGCTCGAGCCGGGGGGCAAGAAGGCCGCTTTCTGGCGCGCGCCGGTCGTACTGATTCCGTGAGCCTCGTCTGACAGAATTCTTAACGAGCTGTCAGTAGACATTGGTCCCGCTCAGGCAGTAGGATCGCCGACGCCTTGACCGGGTCGGCGAGCCAGTCTTCACTCCGTTCCACACGCGTTTCCTTCGCCGCTCGCCCGAAGGGCGAGCAACCACACACTGCCCGGCCCCGGGACTGAACCTATGGATACGACTCATCTTCATCTGCTGCTGAACCACGTCCCGACAATCGGTTTCGTGGTGGCGCTCGGCTTCTACATCGTCTCGTTCATCGGGAAGAGCGATCACCTGAAGCAGGCCAGCCTCGTGCTCATGGTCGGCATCGCGTTCCTGACGATCCCGACCTACGTGACCGGCAACGCGGCGTGGAATCACATCCAGAACATGGACGAGATGCACCAGACGGCCGCCGAAACGCACGAAGGCGCCGCCTTCCTGGCCATGGTGGCGATTCAGATCACGGGCGCGCTGGCGTTCCTGGGGCTCTGGTCGCTGCGGCGCACGGGCGAGCTCTCGAGCGCGGCGACGGCGGTGATCTTCATCTTTGCCGTCGTCTCGTTCGTCCTCGTGGCGGGCGCGGCGAATCTGGGCGGCGAGATCCGGCACACCGAGATACGCGGGGAAACCGAAACCGTCACCGCGATCGGGCCGCTGGCGCGCATCGTGGGCAACTACGTGCGCGACACGCCGTGGACATGGGTGACCGCCGAGACGCTGCACTTCGTCGGCCTGACGCTGCTGCTCGGCGTCCTGGCGCTCGTGAATCTGCGGCTGCTCGGCTTCATGCCGAATCTGCCGTCGAGCGTCATCATGCGCCTGCTGCCGTGGGGCATGTTCGGCTACGCCATGAACGCGATGACCGGGATGCTCTTCTTCGCGGCGGCGCCGCAGCAGTACTACGACAACCCGGCGTTCTTCTGGAAGCTGGTGTTCCTGTGCCTGGGCGGGGCCAACATCGTCTACTTCACATTCGACACCGGCTGGAAGGTAGAGACCGGGCGCGCGGCGCCGAACCTCTCCAAGGTCCTGGCGGTGTCGGCGCTCTTTCTCTGGGTGGGCGTCATGTACTGGGGCAGCATGCTGCCGTTCATCGGCAACGCTTTCTAAGGGGCGAGGGCAAGGATGTCGTTGGCCGCTACTGTCGTATCAATCGTGCTGGGCGTCACGCTCGTGGCCGTGCTGCTTGGGTATCTGGTGCACCGGAACGCCGATCGTCACGATTCCAAGGGGGTCCGCTGATGATGGCGTTCTTCGGGTGGTTGGAGACGCTGTCTTTCAGCCAGTGGGTCCGCGAGTCCGGGTCGCTGTGGGCGTTCCCGATGTTCCTCTTCTCCCACACGCTCGGCATGGCGATGGTGGCGGGCGGTGCCACGCTCATCAGCATGGCGCTGCTGGGGGTCTGGCCGAAATCGCCGATCAAGCCGATGGAGAAGTTCTACCCGGTGATGTGGCTGGGCTTTTACGTCAACCTGTTCACCGGCGTGTCGCTCTTCTGCGCCGACGCCACGACCCGCGCCGTCAATCTCGATTTCTGGGTGAAGCTGGTGTTCGTGGCTGTCGGCGTGTGGGCGATGGCGCGGATGCGCAAGGTCGTGTTCGCCGATCCGATGCTCGACAAGGGGCCTGTCTCCTCGCAGGCGAAGATGCTGGCCTGGGTGTCGATCATCAGCTGGTTCGGCGCCATCTGCGCCGGCCGCCTGATCGCCTACGT
>Ga0068858_100006665_pt1 | contig 11234 bp, 16 predicted proteins | sample KBSSwiS12_FD_66589 | JGI IMG/M metagenome (GOLD analysis project Ga0068858, IMG submission 66589) | Switchgrass rhizosphere microbial communities from Kellogg Biological Station, Michigan, USA - KBS Switchgrass S1-2 | ecosystem: Host-associated > Plants > Roots > Rhizosphere > Soil ... | reverse complement strand
CTTCCACGCCGCCCTGCGTATAGCCAAGGTCGACGCCATTGAACATGACGCTGCAAACGCCCATCTTGACGTTGCGGGTATCGGACATGAGAAGCGCTCCTGGTGAGGAAAGAGTAAATCAGTGCTGACTGATCTTACACGATTTGGGGCTATTTTTCAAGCCTAAAGGCACCCTACCCCAGATCGACGTAGCAGGCATCCATGTTGACCAGAAGCTCGGTCATGTTCCCCGGGGTCGGGGCGAAGGCAATGGGCTCGTGGCGCGGCCGGATGTAGTTCACGTGAAGATCGGTCAGTGCATCGCTGTTCGACACCGTCAGAGTCGCCACTGCGGCATCCATCAGGATCTTGGCGGCCTGCATAGTGCGCGCCCGGGTGATCAGCATGAAGCTCGTCTTGCGGTACCGCGGAAGCTCGTGGTCGATCGCGGTGCCCGAAAAGGGCTGGCGCAGCAGGATCCCTGCCTCGTCCAGTGCCGGCATCGCGTTGATGAAGATGTCCTGACCCTGTGTTCCGACGCTCTGGGCCTGGAGGTAGCTAGCGATGGATTCAAGACGCACGGTAGATCCTTTTCACCGCAAAAACAGCACTTTGCAGCACGCGCTTTTTCAGGGCGTCCACGGCCCGCTCAATGAACTTGCCCCCGACGATGCCGCGGCCGGCATCCTTGGCCGTCGACTTGGGCCCCAGGTGGTAGAACCCCGACCCATAGGGGGCAAGGCCTTCATGCTGCATCAGCCCGTATTCGGCAACCTGCGTGCCATGCTCATCAACGGCATTCAGATCGATACCCACGGCGACAGCCTTGTCGCCCTTCGAATGACTCTCGACAATGGCTGCCTCGAGGTCTCCGTGGTCCACCGGTGCCATTTCCCGGGCGAGGTCGCGCATCTCCTTGGCGCCCTTCACCAGCTCGTTGTAGGCCGCATCCGTCGCGTCCCTACCCACGGCTTCGAGGTTCGCGACAATGGGGTCCATCGTGATCTTTAGGCCCATAGATCGCAGTCCACTTCGATGTGGTCAACCTGGCCGTCCAGCCCGACCCGGCGGTGAACCTTGGTCACCAGGAGCGTTTGGCCCTGAATCTCGATCTTGGAGTCGATGCCCACCGCGGAATTCTTGGTGAGCAGGATCTTGGCGATGTTCTCGAACTCGTCGGCATGGCCCCGGGTGGCGGTCGAATCTGCCCGGACGCTGGAATGCACCGATTCGTCGATCAGCTTGACGATGGCGCAGGATTCGCGCCGGCGCAGTCCGAAGGTGTTCTGACCGTACACGTCGGTCCCGGCCACGGGCGTCAGGTAGCAGGTGAAGTTCGACCGGAACATGGGCTATTCCTTGCTCACGTAGGCATCGCTGTTGGGGTGCCACAGCTCCCGAATGTCGGGATAGGCCGGCAGATCGGGCGTCGCCCCGGTGATCGAAAACTGCAGCCCGTGGTTGGGATGCTCGGGATTCGGGTAGCGCACGACCGCGGTGTCCACACCGGCCTGTGCCAGCGCGTAGACCGAGGTTTCGGCCCGGGTGCTCACCAGGAACGACCGGGCGGAGGTCTTGACGTACAGGGCGCTCGGCCACTTGCGGCCGGCACTGTCGGTCTGAAACATCTTGAAGTCGGTGTCCATGCCCATGCGGGCCGTCACCACGGCGCCGGTATACGAGGCACCGCGTACGGACATTGCCTGGTCAGCCTGGTGGGCGAAGTCGCGCATGCTGCGGGTGACCACCATTGCATCGGCACTCGCTGCACGGGCGACCTGCTGCATGAACTCGATCCGGGCTTGCTCGATGCCCTTCGTCACGGTCTTGCGGTTAGGCACGCTCAGATCAGGGTTGAAGCTCTGGATGGCTTCGTTGACCAGGCCCTCGGCTGCCAGGCTCACGGTCGAGCCGATGGTGGTGAGGATCTGAACCTGGGCATCCTGCAGCGTGGCGCCGAGTCGGGCCCGGGCACCGGGGGACGTGGGCGCGGGCTCCTCGAGCACGTGCATGAGGCACCCGACCATCTGCATCTGGAATGCCTCATAGCAGCGCTCGATCATGAGCGCGGTCTCGGTGATGGTGTGCCGCATTACGCCCGACCGATGGAAATGGTGTCGTCGACGTACATGGCAATCGCCCGCATGGCCTTCTCGCTGATAGGCTTACGGCCGGGCTTGCCGTTGCGGAACATGGTGGTGACCTCGCCCACCTTCTCCATCACAATCCCCTGTTCGCGACGTTTCTGGACAGGATCACCATCCAGCAGGAAATCTGCCTCGAGTACCTGCGCCCGGTTAAGCGCAGTCTTGAAGTCAGCATCCAGGTCGGCGAACTCGGCGGGGGTAAGCAGGAACAGGTAGAGCACGTCGATGCCCATCGTGATGCCCTGCCCGATTTCGTACTCGATGCGGTTCTGGTAGTTGGCCCAAATGCGCCGGAAACTCAGGCCGGCGATGTTGTTGCGTGCCTGCACCAGCGCGGAGATCTTGTCGTCACGGCTGGCCGCCGGCCACGCAATGAGCCCCGGGATGGTGGCAGCGGTCAGTTCGGCCTTCCCGAGCGTCTGGAAGGACTCGGAGGGGATGGCAAGTCCGTTCAGGATCTCGACCATGTACGAATCGGTCTGCACCACCTGGCCGCCTGGAAGCGTCAGGGTCAGCTCAATTTCGCGCAGCGCCCGGGAAACACCGGTCGCGAGCGTGTTGTCGGCCGGAGAAACCTCGATCACCGCGGTTCCGTCCCCGCTGCTAAAGCCCGGGACCGGCGTGGCCGCCACCAGTTCGTTGCCGCTCTCGTCGAGCAGCCGGTAGCTCGCCGCGGTGGGGCTGATGGGCGTGCCATCATTGTTCACCAGCGTAATCGTGCGGGTAACGGTCTGCGCGGCGAGGAACTTGTCCATCTCTGCCCTTACAGGTTCGGCTCAGTGTTGGTAGGCGCCGGCCCGACAGCGACGGGCAGCGGGATGTACTTGGTGCCGGTCTCCTGGGCCTGCTTCTGCAGGATCAGCTCGATCAGTGTGTTGATGGAGGTAGACCGCACGCCCATCGGGTTCGAAATCTCGCGAATCCCGTTGATGCCGCGCTTCAGGGCGATCTCCTCGAGACCTTCCCGGGTCAGGAGCTCGCGCTCGGGCTTGGGGGTGGCAACTTCCTGGGCGGCCGCGGTGCGTTCGGGCACGACCTCGGCAGAGTCATCCCGGCTGTCGATCAGGTGTTGCGAGGACGACGGGTTGAAGCCCGTTTCGGCATCCTCGCAAGTGACGATGTTGGCGACCTGCGCGGCCTGGCGGTCGGCCAGCTCCTCGGACAGACCCTCGACGAATTGACCGCCGCACAGGGCGCCGGTGTAGTTTTCCCAACCCGGCTGGGTCAGACGAATGCGCTTCATTCAGTTTCTCCAAATAAAAGGGGCTGACCCTTTCGAGCCAGCCCCTATTATAAGTCAGTTCTGACTTATCGCAAGGCCTTAGATGTTGGTTACACCTTTCAGACGGCCCAGCGACTTCGAGCTCTTGAGGGCGGAGCCGCAGTACCACTTCACGCGGATGCGGTCGGCGTCCTTGTTCTGCACAGTGCCCACATCTTCGACCCGCAGGCCGGCCGAGGCGCCGCCATACAGGGCGTGCATGCCGTCCAGCTCATTCAGGCGCGCAGCGTACACCGAGCAGGTGTTGTTGTTCGAGCCTTGGGTCTCGTTGTTGGCGAGGTAGTCGTTGCGGAGGATGGGCACCCCGTTGTGGCCGAGCACGGGCTGGCCGAAGTTGGGGATTTCCACCATGGCGGGCTGGATGCCGCCGGTTGCGTACAGCAGCGCGCGGTAGGCGCGGATCGTGCCCGGACGCATCACCAGGCAGTCGGCGCCCAGGATCACGGAGTCCAGCAGCTCGTCCAGCATGGACAGGGTCAGGGCGGCACCGTTGGCACCGGCACTGAGAGTCATCGGGCCGGAAACCAGCACGGGCAGACCGTCGAACACCTTGGAGTTCGCGCCGCTGTCGCCGGTGGCGACGGTCTGCTTGAACTTGCGGGCCACACCCTTCGCCTTCAGAGCGATCTGGGTGGCGCGCTGGTCGTTCGTGTCGGAAGTGGTTTCCTGCAGGAACTTGTCCACGTCCACGTCGCCGGCCAGGATGCGCAGCTTGGCGGTGACTTCGGTGAAGGTCGAGGCCTCCTCGTTCACCGCGTCATTGGGGTCGAGGAAGTCCGCGCCCGCCAGAGTGCTCTCGCGGTCGTAGACATAAGCCTTGCCATTGACGCCGACAAACGGCAGCATGGCAAACAGCTCATCCTTCTCGATGATTTCTTCGATGACGCCGGCAACGAGCTGGTTGTTGCTCAGTTTCTCGGCTTCCGTGCGGAGCAGAGGCATGGCAGATCCTTTTGAAAGAGTGAAAACCGAAAAACGTAAAAATCAGTCAGGGCTGACTATACTACAAAGGCGAGGCTTTTGCAAGGCTCGCCTTTGGTCTGTCAGGGTTGACTGATCTACTGCTTCGCCTTGGCCGCCGCGGCGTCTTTCAGGCCCGCCGCGATCTTCTCGCGGGAGGTCATCGTGCCGGCGCCCGGGCCATTGCCACCGGCGCCACGCGCACCGGCCGCGCCTGCACCGGAACCCGAGCCCGCGCCTTGCTTCAGCTTCGACTTCAGCACGGTTTCCTTGTCGGGGTCGGTGTCGACGATCTTCTTGATGGCATCTTCGAACCCCAGCGGCTCGCCCTTGCCGTCGACCAGCATGCTGCGGCCCTTGGTGCCGGCCGGCTTGTCGAAAGCCACGACCTTGCCCTCGCTGAACTCGAAATGGCTGCCGTAGATGGTCCGAACCTTGGAAGGCGTCAGGGCCAGCTCGTCGGCAATGTAGCGGGAGTTGCCGAAGGCACCGCCCACCGTGAGGTCGGCGATCTGCTGGTTCAACGTGCCGACCTGGGTGTTCAGCTCGTTGATCTTGGTGTCCTTGCCCTGCAGTTCGGTGGCATGCGCCTCGTTCATCTGCTTCTTCAGCGCGTCCCACTCACCCTTGGCCTCGAGCGCCAGGGTCTCGGCGTCCTTCTTCTCCTTCACCAGCTTCTTGATTTCGGCCGGATCCAGACCTTCGAAGTCCTTCAGCTTGGCCGCGGCCTCGGAGGCTGCCTTGACGGCGGCCGCGTGCGCTTCCTTCTTCTGCATGACCTCTTTCAGCAGGTCTGCCTTCTCCTTGGCAAGCGCTTCCTTCTCCTTGATCAGCTCGTCTTTCGAGAGCTTGTCCAGGCGCTCTTGCTCGGCCTTGGCCGCGGCTTCGCTCTCGGCCTTCTCGCGGGCAGCTTTCGCTTCGGGAGTTTCACCACCGCCCCCACCGCCACCGCCATCCCCGCCCTTGTTTTCATCCCAATAGCCGCGGGCGATCAACATCTTCCGTACGTTCATGATTTACTACCTTTCTGGCCTGTCTCTCGGCCGTGGTTGCTCTCGGCGCACAGTCTCTCGGCGCCTGTGGTACTGCTAAACTGATTTGCCGTCAGACTTCCCCTTGTCCTTCTTCGCCGCCGCGCTGTTGATGAGCTTTGGGCCACTTGCGCCCGGCGCCGCCACTTCCAGCTTCGGCGGCCAGCTCTTGAGATCGGCTTCGATTGCAGTCTTGAGGTCGTCCTTCATCTGGGGGAACAGCTTCTCGGACAGAGCCCGCATTTGCTCGCGGCGCACTGCATCGGGGGCTTCCACCAGGGCGAGGCGTGTGGCAATCTCGAATTCGTCGTACAGACCGCGCACGTCGAAGTTTTCGGGATACTCGACCAATTCCTCGCCGGCGTCGTCGAGCTTCTGAATCTCTGCCTCGTCACCGTTGTAGAGCGCGACGAAGTAGCACAGACGCTTTTCCACCTGTTCGAGCGCATTGGCCTTGGCAGCGAGCAGCGCATTTACGCGCTCGAAGTCGTAGGCCTTGGCGACACCGGAGCTGTTGTCGATGCCGACCGCGTTGTCCTGCTTGGTGCGCTCGCCGGCCAGGCCGACAGAGTGGTAAATCTCGTTGATGATCTTGTTGATGACGGAGAGGATCAGCTCGGCCTGCTTCACGTCCGGGCTGATGTATTCGGGCTTGCCGGCGCCCTCCCCGTTGTAGAGGAAAATCCGCTTGGTACCCATTTCGACGAGCTTTTTGTACTCGTCGGTGCCAGGCTCAAGTGCCTGGTTGGGCATGATCAACTGGCTGAAGGTCTGGTCCTGAATGATGGCGTCGATGTTCGACAGGTAGTTCGCCACCGCCCGGTCAAGGTAGGCCACGTCGGCGACCATCGAGGTCGCTGTCCACTTGTCGTCGGAATGAATGTTGTCGGCCGGAAACACCGGCACTTCCCCGAGGTCGTGGATCACTTCCTCGCCCGGGACGACATAGGGCTTGTTCCCGTGCATTTCGACCGTGAAAACCTGGGAGGTCGTGCGGGTCCAAAGCCGGTAGCGCTCGATCGGTGCGCCACTCGATTCGAAGGGGTTCACGTCGTCCCGGTCGCATTCGTAGATCAGGCACCAGTTCAGCTTGCCCTGGCCGTCATAGCTCATGTCCAGCATGTACTGCGGCGGGACGATGTAAGCGTAGGTCTGGGCGCCGGCCTCGTTGGCCTCGGCCACGGTGCGGGCACCGAAGGTGTTGGTCGAGTCGACCACGATCCAGGGGCGGCCAAAGACCGAGGCCCGGTTCGACACCAGCTTCATGAATTCGGAGATGCACAGGCCGCTCAGGGTGGCCTTCTTCCAGAATTTCTTGACCGAATCGGGGGCGCGGTTCTCGTCCCGGTCGGCATCCATCTTGAACAGGTACTTGTTGACCAGGTCCACAACCTCGCGGGTGTGGTTGAAGCGGTAGGCGCGCTCGATGCGCTTCTTGTATTCGCGCTGGCCTTCCTTGATGTACTGGAAGATGTTGCTCGGGAACCAGTCCCGGCCGCCGTCATACGTAGACTCGAGGAAGTCCCAATGCGCCCGCAGCGCGGCATACATCGGGTGCCGGCGGGCGACGAACTTCTGGAGCCTTTGCTGATCGGCGGCGACGGATGCCATCGTTAGACCCGGTCAGGCCAGAAGGCAGCAATGTTGTTCGGGTTCAGAACAAGGTAGTTTTCGGCTTCTTCGCGAGACTGGTAGAACGGGACCGAAGTGCGGCTGTACGATGTACCGCAGTCGGGAAACACAGTCAGGTTCACGCAAGATGGCGACCAAGCACGATTGATGACGGCAGGGTGCTCGTCGATGCCATTGCTGACCAAGCTCTTGCCTTTCACTACTGCCATGCGACAGATGCTCGGATTCATGAAAACTCCAGGTTGAGCGATAGATGATAAGTCAACGCTGACGGACCTGTCAATGCTTATATGGACAGGCCGGCGATCTTCACCGGGCGGTGCGGGAACTGGAACTCGATGCAGTAGCCGGCGGCGTCGGTCATGTGCTCGACGCTCGGCTTCTTGTCGATTTCCCGACTCCCTTCCTTATAGAGCGTCTGCTCGAGGCTCTCGATGGTCTTTTTTGCCTTGCTGGTCACGCGCAGCCGGGTCTTGCCGTCCGCAGTCATGAGCATGCGGTTCATGGCATTCACCCGGTCGGCGATCGGCGGGTGCTTCTTGCGATAGCGGATCCGCTTGAAATTGCGCTCGCGGAAGATGTCCAGGTCGGACTCGCCCCGGGCGTGCTGGCGGTAGGCGCCGGCCGGGTCGGGGAAAATCACGACCTGATTCTGCTGCTTGAAGTAGCGCCGCTCGATTTCGTTGACGGTCTCTGTGGTGTTGGAGCCATCCAGGCTGATTTCGTCCACCACCAGCACGTCCCCGTTTTCCTGCGGCTGCATGATGCAGGAGCTCATGGGGTCGATGTTGAAGTCCTGCCCGATCCAGATCGGCAGCGCGGGGTTGAAGGCAAACTCGCCCACGTGGACCTTGCGGTCGAACGGGTAGTAGACGCGGCCGCTCATGCTTTCGAAAGAGGCCTCAAACTCCTGGCGGAAGCTCTTTTCGTCCATGTCGGCCCGGGCTGCCTCGATTTCCTCGGGCGGGATGAAGGGCGACGTGATCGTGGGGAACTGCCAGGATGCCCACGGGTTGTTGTGGATCCTGCCCTTCTTGTCCGTGATCAACTCGCCCCGCTGCCCGAACGTGTACAGGTCGTACAGAAAGTTGTAGCTCTTGGGCGTGCCGATGAACATCACGTGGCCGCCCGTGCTTGCCAGGGTCGGGCGCAGCACCAGGTACCAGGCATCCGGGTTAATGTCCTGAACCTCGTCCATGACCAGGAAGTGAATCCCCACGCCGCGCAAGCTGTCGGGGTTGTCGGCACCCTTCAGCTCGATCCGGGTGCCGTTGACCAGGGTGATCGTCATCGTGGTCTGGTTGATGCCATTGGGCGCGATCCAGCGTCGCGGGATGGACATCAGCAGCTCCGGCCACATGATCTGCTTCGCCATACGGTAGGATGGCGCCACGTACCAGATCAGGCGGTTCGCGCCGCGGGCGTAGGTGATGATCGAGACCTTGGCGAGCTGGGTCTTCCCCCAGCGCCGACCTGCCACCACCACGCGGAAGCGCTTTCGGGTAAGAAAGACCTCCATCTGCTTGGGGTGAAGCCAGAGGCGGTAACCCCCGTCGAACAGGGAATTGGGGCTATACGTTGCCATCCGGCTGCTCACCTTCGATTACCACGCTGGCATCATCGTCAGCGGTCGGGTCGGGCAGCACCGGCACGTCGGCGCCGGGCAGCAGCAGGTCATCTTCGGCCGCTTCGCGCTCCTCTTTCATGCGCTCCACATCCTCGGCAGTCATAACCTGCACCACCAGCTCAGGCGGCGCCTTGCCGTCGTCGGAGTCCGGCCGCTCGATGTCCAGGGCCTTGTGAATGCCGTCCTGGGCCAAGCGCAGAGTCTTGGCCGCCACGTTCAGGGTTTTCAGGTCGCCATTGATTTCGACGAGGGTCCGGCCGGTTTTCACGTGATCTGCCAGCGTGCGCAGCGTCAACTTGCCGATGAACTCGAACCCCTTGCGGTAGTCCTCGCGGTTGCGGTGGATGTTCTTGGCACGTTCCAGGGGGTCACCGATCACGGCAGTCGCGGTGGCGGTGGCGGCAGCTTTTGTTGCCGCGGCGACCTTGGCCGGGTCGCGTACCGTGCTGATGCCGAGCTTCTTCAGCTTGCGCAGCAGGGTCTTGCGGTGAACACCCAGACCCGCGGCCGCCTGGTCGACGGTCTGCGTGCCGGACTGAATCATCTCGCCGGCGGAAGCTGCCTCCACATCCGAGAGGGCTCCGCGGCGGCCCTTGACTGTTACCGCGGTCACTTTCCACACCCCGGGAAAAATGGGCGGGCCTTTCGGCCCGCCGGGAGGAGAACACCAAAACGCAGCATACAGAAAATTCCTTATTAAGTCAATACTTACTGACTCTTATACCGGGTCAAACCCTCATTCCGGAGGGTTTTCTGTCAGTGGATTGCAAGACTTGGCACTAAAAGTGGTCTCCCTTTAAATATACCTCTTTTAAATACTATATATAAGTCAATACTTACTACATAACTAAGGGAAATTAAACTTGGTGCCAAGTCCGAGTTTAATTGTCCAAGTCCTCCAGCAACTCGTCCAACCCCGGATCGGAGACCATCGCCGGCTCAGGCTTCTTGAACACCGTCTGGCCGGACTCGGTCAGCGTGAAGGTCACCCGGGAGCGGCCGCGGCGTTGCACGCGATCCGATTTGGTTATCAGGCCTCGGCGGATCAGGGCCCGGACCGAGAACTGCATCGACTGCTTGGAGGTCTTGTAGGGCACCAGGGCGATGAGTTCGTCCATGTCCACGGGCAGGAACTCACCCTTCTCGTCCATCCCATCTCCGGTCGCGATGACTTGGAGTATCTGGAGTTGCTTGGTGGTGAACACCCGGGAATCGCGTGTCGGATCCATCTAGGCCTCCCAATGCTTCAGGATGTCGATGCCCTTCAGACCCGTGCAGCACTCGGTGCTATAGGTCGTGCAGGAGGCACGGGCGAAGGCATGCACGACGGTCCAGTAGACCAGGCGCCGCGGCAGATGCCGGGCGAGCCAATGTGTGAGGGTATCTTTCATAGGAGATCCAAACGAAGTGGTGAATCGACGGGTTGGTTTTCGAAGGCCAGAAGCGGGATGCGGTCGGGGAGCTTGCGGGGCACCCAATCCTCGACGTTGCCGCGGCGCACAAGCTCGCCATCGGGGTTGGCCCAGATCGCGTATACCGTGGCGCCAAAGACGAGCTGCTGGGTCTGCTTGAGCAGGTAGCCGAGCTCCATGCGTTCGACCCGGGCGGTGCCATTCAAGCGGTTGTCGCCAGACTTCTCCATCGAGCTGTGGCGGTAGTAGAACTCCCGCAGCGCCTTCAGGGTCGCCTCACGCAGCCACTCGGGCATGCCCTCGATCTCGGCCTTGATGGCGACATAGTCGTAGGCGGGGGACTGAAACCACTTGTTGAAGAAGGCAACCCCGGCCTCGAACGCGCCGGCCGACTTGGGCTTGATGAAGCGCATGCCTGCCTTCAGGGAGAATGGGTTGTAGCGGCTCATCGACGAGCGGCTTTCCACGTACCGGAAGCCCATCATCCGGTAGCCCAGGTTCTTAAAGCGGTAGGCAATGCCTGCGCCGCGGTACATTGTGTCGATGACCGTGCGGCTTGAGAGGATCAGGTTCTTGTTCAGCCACATCATGCGTTGAACATTGATGAGCTTCGAATCCTTCCCGCCGGCGTTGGGTCGCAAGTGCTGAAAGAGCTGGTTGCGGCCTGAATCCAGGGGCTTTGGGACGGTGAACACCATCACCCCTATAGTCTGACCACGCTCAGTGCCATCGTTCAATGCGCAGCGCATATAGCGCGGCCCGATGCCCAGGTTGGAGCTCTTGTAGTGGAGCTCATGCAGCATCTTCCAGTCCTCGAGGCTGCCCCGCTCCACGAAAATGTCGTTCAGCAGGGAAAGCTGCCCAGGTGGCTCGTCGTTTCTCCACAGGAAGTAGTCGTCAAGCTGGTCAGGCATAGGAAGTACCAGGCGGGTCATCGTCGTCATCGTCATCGGGCAGCACCATCCAGATGAACACCAGGAGCGTCAGGAACAGCCCGAACCCCTGGCCGCTCACATGGCCTCCAGGAGCTTGTCGCGTGCCTCATCGGGCGTCAGGCCCTCGGTGGCCCGCTGGGTCTCGATGCGCAGCTTCTCGCGGTAGCGCTTCTCCACGTAGACGCTCGGGTAAAGGTCGGCCTGCAGGTCGGTGTGGGTGGTCGCCACA
>Ga0068858_100006664_pt1 | contig 11236 bp, 10 predicted proteins | sample KBSSwiS12_FD_66589 | JGI IMG/M metagenome (GOLD analysis project Ga0068858, IMG submission 66589) | Switchgrass rhizosphere microbial communities from Kellogg Biological Station, Michigan, USA - KBS Switchgrass S1-2 | ecosystem: Host-associated > Plants > Roots > Rhizosphere > Soil ... | reverse complement strand
AGCGACCGCTTCCGGGTGACCGCGTGGGACGCGCTGGCGGCGCGGGAATTCGATCCGACGGCACGAGACCGGGTGTGGGCGACGGCCGAACGCTCGGGCAGCCGGATGGTCGCGATGGAAGCACGCGCGCGGCGGGCGGAACTGGCGCTGGCATCGGCCGGCACTGAGGACGCCGCGGTGCATGGGTGACACAGGGTGACACCGTGTCACCCTGTTTTTCAGGGGGTTATTCTCGCGAAATCAGCGCCTTGATCGAGTTAGTGCATGGGTGACACTTTCACGGCCGATTGTCTGTTTCGCATGCCAACGAGCGTGGCGATGCAGCGCCCGCCGCGCGGATGATGACAGGGTGCGGGCGTGTAGGAAAATGGTTTGGGCAATGCCCGAACGCGTTGGGGGCTAGGCGACGTTCTCGGGCAGGGGGCGGGCTGTTTGTGCGGCGCGCAGCGCGGCGAAGCCTCCGACCAGCAGCAGGACAGAGAGCGTCAACAGTGCCGGCCGTAGCGATTCTTCGCCCCACGTCGGCGCGAAGTAGGTGCTGAGGATTCCGGCGGCGGTGCCGCCAACTCCGGTTCCAGCCAATCCGATCAACATGTTGATGGTCGCCTGGGTGATGGCGCGCATCGGTTCCTTCACCTGGGCGAATGACAATACGATGATCGGACCCAGATGGAGCGTCATCAGGAATTTCACGACGACAAAACACGCCAGTGCCACATATGCACTGTCCACGAGTGCGAAGCCGACTGCGAAGGGGAATGCGAGAAACAGGCCACCTGCCGCAAGCCAGCCGTTGAAGCGGGGATCGCGCGCGCCGTAGCGATCGGCGAGCCAGCCGGCGAGCAGATTGCCGATGACCAGACCGAGCAACATGGCTCCTCCGAGCCAGAACCCGACTTCTGCCGTGCCCATCCCGTGCACGCGCCGCAAGAACGAAGGCCCCCACAGGATCAGCGCGAATCCCACCACCGGGACGGTCGACAGCACCAGGGCGACCCAGCGCAGCGAGGGGTTGCCGGCCAATGTGTGCAGCACTTCCCTAACCGGAATCTGATCGGCAGCGCCGCGTGTGACGACAACGCCCCTGGCGCGGCGCGGCTCAAGCGTGACGAGCCATACCGCTACGCCGAGCGCAATTCCCGGCATGCCCACGAGAAGGAACACCTCGCGCCAGCCGTACCACTGCGACAGCCAGCCGCCGAGGGCGAGGCCGCCGGAGATACCGACCGCGCTTGCCGCGAGCATGGTCGAGATGACGATTCCGCGCCGGTGAGGCGGAAAGATCTGGACCAGCAGCGCATTGGATGCCGGGCCGGCTCCCGCCTCGCCCGCGGCAAGCCCGACGCGCGCCAGCATCATCGTCCAGAAGCTGTGCGCCATTCCGCAGGCCGCCGTGGCGGCGCTCCATACGATCACGCTCAGGGAGATGACCAGTCGCCGGTCGCCGTGATCGGCGTAGCGGGCAATCGGAAACGCGGCGACAGTGTAGAAGAGAGCGAAGCTGAGGCCGGTCAGCAAGCCCAGTTGCCCGTCGTTCAGGCCCAGCTCCGCCTTGATGTCGTCCTGGAACAAGGTGAAGATCTGGCGGTCGACATAAGAGAGTGCCGCCACCAGCATCAAGAGGAAGAAGGTTGCGTAGTGGCGCCAGCCGAGCTGCTCGGGGGCTTTCGGCGGGTAGGCGGCCAACGGCAGGGCCGGGGCGCCCAATTCAACGCCCGCGGCATCCTGGGGGCCGGTCGAAGTGCCTTGCATGACTTTTCCTCGCCTTGCTCGAGATGCTTGCCGTCCCCGTTGTAGCTGACGCTACTCTGGTCAGCCTGATCAGAGCAAACGGTTTGTAATCTGCGCTTTGCTCCACACGTTTGCCAAGCCTCGACGCAGTGATCCGCCACCCCGTGCTGAGTGGCTTACCCGGTCACACCCGGGACAGCGGCAACCCGCGGGGCGGGGGCGCTTCGCCAGACATGCAGGGACGCGGTGCTGTGGCGCTGCACCGCCGGAATTGATCAATCAAACTTGGGAGGCCGTTTCTCGGCAAAGGCACGAAAGCCTTCCAGCCTCGCCGGTTCGGCGGCGATACGGGCGTGCCGTTCGCCTTCGATCGCGATGAAGGCACCAAGCCCAAGCGTTTCCGCCGCGAGCAGGTTTTGCTTGGCCGCCCTGAGCGCCGGGCCATAGTGGCGGGTCAGCACTTCGGCTGCGGCAATGGTCTCGGCGTGGAGCCGATCGTTGGGGAACAGCCGCGTCACGAGGCCCATGCGATGAGCGGCCGCGGCGTCGAACTTGCCGGGAAAGAGCAGCAGTTCCCGTGTCCATGCCGGACCGACGACTTGCGCAAGCGACCAGGTGAGCCCCATTTCGCCGGGTACCCCGACATTGAGGAACGCGGTGTTGAATACCGCCCGTTCGGACGCGAAGCGGAAATCGCAAGCGCACGCCCAGGCAAGGCCGGGCCCCGCACAGCCGCCGTCGATCGCCGCAATCGTGATCTGCGGCAGTTCGTGGAGCACGCGCCCGGTATCATAGAAGCTGGCCAGCTCGTCAAAACCCGGCACCTTGCGGTCTTCGCCGCCGTTGACGTCGGCCCCGACGCAGAAATCATTGCCCTCGCCGCGCACGACAAGCACCCGGGCGTCGGACGCACCGACCTCGGCCAGAAGATCGCGGAATCCGCTCAACAGCGGAAATGACAAGGCATTCCGGCGTTCCGGGCGGTTGAAGCGGATCGTCGCGATGGGGCCTTCCCGCGTCAGGACGACGTGAGGCTGCGTGTCTGAATCCATGGTCTCTCCGTCCCTGCGCACCGGCACCGGCGCGCGTCTTCCAGTTTTCTTGCCTGCTGGGCGGTTGTGCCATGCAGTCTATTGCACGTCCATTGACCTCGGTTCTACCCGATGCAGCCCGGCCGGCGCCAAGTGGCGCATTGGCGGACGCCTGGGACCGGCCCTCCGGGCCACCGCGAGCGCACGCTAGAACGCGGCTCCCGCCAGCGCGTCGATGGCTGCTTGCAGGATCACCGCGGCGGCCGCTGAATCGATGCGTTCGGCGCGCTTGGCGCGGCTCATGTCCTGGGCGATGAGATCGCGTTCGGCGCCGGCGGTGGACCAGCGTTCGTCCCACAGCAGCACGGGCAGGCCGAGCACGGCGAGGTTGCGGGCATAGGCGCGGCTCGACTGGCTGCGCGGACCTTCGCTGCCGTCCATGTTGAGCGGCAGCCCGATGACGATGCCCTTGACCGACCGCTCGGCGATGAGTTCGCCCAGCAGCGCCTTGTCGGCGCCGAACTTGCCGCGCTTCAGGGTCTTGGCCGGGGTGGCGAAGCGCCAGCCGGCGTCGGCGAAGGCGGTGCCGATGGTCTGCGTGCCGAGGTCGAGGCCGATCAGCGCGCCGCCTTGCGCCAGCGCTGAGCGGAAGTCGGCCGCGCTGGTGGTGACGAGGGCGGGGGCAGGGGCGGGATCGGTCATGGCGCGGGTTTCCATGCGGCGACGCGGGCGGCGACATCGGCCCGGAGGTTGGCCCAGAACAGCAGGATGTCGTAGACGTGGTAGTTGTTGCCGGGGAGCACGTATTCGCCCATTTCGGGCGGGGTGCCGATGCGCAGGAAGCCATCGGGCGCGCAGCGCGCGGGCACCGCGGCGGGGACGAGCTTGCCGCCGCTCAACGCCGCATCCGGAACCAGCGTGCCGCGGTTGGCACTGGCCGACGCCGAACCGCCGATGCCGCCGGTGAGCGGGTTCGAGCAGAGGAACGCGGTGCCGCCCGGGAGGCGGCCGTCGAGCGCGGCGAAGCGGCCGTAGGCGGCGAGGGTCAGCTTGGGATCGGCGGGATCGGCATAGGACAGCCAACTCATCACGCAGCCGGGCTGGCCCGGGGCGGTGCAGGCGGGCAAGCCCATCGCCGGGAGATCGTGCGCGAGCGAAACCGGCCAGCCGATCACGTAGGCGGCGGCGACGCGGCGGGCGAGGGGCGTGGCGGCGATCTCGTCGCGCAGGAGGCGCTTGAGATGGAGCGCGCCCTGGCTGTGGCCGACGAGGACGATCGGCCGATCGGCCGGGATGCCGGCGAGGAACTGGTGGAAGGCCGCGCGCACGTCGGCATAGGCGAGATCGAGCGCGCGGGTGCGCTCGGGCCGGTCGGCGAGGAAGGCGCCGAAGGTGGCCTGGCGGTATTTCGGGGCCCAGAGCTGGTCGGAGGCGTTGAACGCGCTGGCCATGCCGCGGACCAGCAGCCGGGCGAGGCGATCGGCTTCGGGATCGCCCGCCGGGGCGTTCCAGTGGCCGGGCGAGAGGTAGCTGGTGGGGTGAATGAAGAATACCGCAGCGGCGAGGGGGGCGGGATCGCGCGGGGCGCCGGTGGGCCGGAAGTGGGCCGGGTCGTCGGCCAAGCCAGGGCGCGAATACCACAGCGCCGGATCGGCATAGGCGTTGGCGGCGAGCGGCGGCGGCGTCTCGAACCCGGCGCGCGGGACCAGCGCCAGGCGCATGAGGTCGGGCCCGTAGAACGTCAGCGCGATCCGGCCGGCGAAGACCAGCACGACAAGAATCGCGATGGCATAAAGGAACTTGCGCGCCAAGGTTCAGCCGACCTCGGCTTCCGCCTGCAGCTCGGTGGCGATGCGGGCGATGCGATCGGACCGGCGCTCGAGCCAGATCTTGATCATGGCGACCAGCGGGTCGGCCAGCGCGAGGCCGAGGATACCGAACAGCGCCCCCATGACGAGCTGCGCGCCGAGCACCAGCGCGGGGGCGAGGTCAACCGTCTTCTTGGCGACCATCGGGACGATGACGTTGCCGTCGATCGTCTGGACGACGACATAGACGGCGATGCAGTAGAGCCCCATGTTGGTCCCGCCCGAGAAGCCGACCAGCACCATGATCGCTCCGGAGATCGGCGCGCCGATATTGGGGAGGAAGGCGAGCAGGCCGGTGAGCAGGCCGAGCAGGCCCGACATCGGCACGCCGTAGACCATCAGCAGCAGCCAGGTGCCGACGCCTTCGACGCTCATCCCGATCAGCCGGCCGAACATCAGCATGCGCAGCGACCGGCCCATGAGGTGCGCGGTGCCGTGGAAATGGTCGCGCGTTTCCATCGGCAGCATCCACGCGACGCCGCGCTGATAGAGCCGCGGTTCGACCGCGAGATAGATGCCGAGGACGAGGACAAGGAACAGCGTGGTCGCCCCCCCGAGGATGCCGCCCATGATCCGGGTGACGTGGCCGACCCCGCCGACCGCCTGCTGGATGAAGCCGCCGACATCGGCATTGCCGAAGGTGATGTGATGGGTGCCGAGCCAGGCGAGGAGGCGCGCGGTCTGGGTTTCGACAGTGGCCGGGAGCTGGGCGGCCTGGGCAGTGAGCTGGCTGCCGGCGAAGATCACGGTCCAGATGAGGAAGGCGGCGGCCGAGAGCAGGACGATCAGCACCCGCCAGCCGCGGCCGATTGGCAGGACCCGGCCGAGCAGGCGCGCGCCGCCGTCGATCATCGCCGCGAACACGAGGCCGGCGAAGATCACCAGCAGCGGCTGGGCCATGAATATGACCCCGACGACCAGCGTGGCCATGCCGATCCAGATCGCCGCGCGGCGCGCCTCGGCGCGCACGTCGTCGGAAGCAAAGTCGGTCGGCCCGGCACGCCGCACGCCGGGCGCGCCGGCCTGGGTGGGGGTGGTGCCGGCGGGGGCGGCCGCCTGGTCGATCTCGCCGGTCATTCGCGCTCCTGTCTCGGGTTGATGAGCCGACGGGGGCGGCTCAATGCTTGCCGCCGACCACCGGCGGGCGCAGGCTGGTCCACGCGCGGCTCTTGCGCAAGGCGCCCCACCAGGTGAGCGGGTTGAGCCGCTCGCTGCCGTTGAGCGAGAAGGTGATGAACTCGGCGCGGCCACCGATGTCGGACAGCGGGACCGGACCGCCGAGACCGTTTTCCCAGATCGGCGCGCGGCTGTCGGCCGAATGGTCGCGGTTGTCGCCCATCAGGAAGACGTGGCCGGGGGGCACGGTGATCTCGCGGAAGTGATCGAGGGTCTGATCGACATGGTCGATGATCTGGTAGGTCGCGCCGTTGGGCAGGATCTCGCGGTAGGTCGGCAGCTCGTAGACCTCGCTGCCGTCCGGCAGGCGCACGCGATATTGCGTGAAGGCCTCGTAGCAGGGCTCGGGACCGTAGCCGTTCTGGCAGGTGAGCAGGTCGTCGGAGGGAATGCGGACCGGCGGCTCGACCGTCTGCGGCACGGGCTTGCCGTTGAGCACGATCTGACCGTTGACCACGGCGATCCGGTCACCCGGCAGGCCGACCACGCGCTTGATCAGGTCGTCCGTCCGGTTGGGCGGCACGACGATGACGATGTCGCCGTATTCGGGCGTGCGGCCGAGCAGGCGCCAGGTCGAGCGCGGCAGCACGTGGAACGAGGCGGAAGACCAGTTCCAGCCGTAGGGCCACTTCGACACCACCAGCCGGTCGCCCACCAGCAGGTTGGGCATCATCGAGATCGACGGGATATAGAACGGCTTGGCGACGAACGAGTGGAACGCCAGCACCGCCAGCAGCATCAGCGCCAGGCCGCGGAGCTCGGCGAGCCAGTCGATCCCGTGCTTGCGGGCGGGGGTTTCGTCGGTGGTGGTCACGCGGGTTCTGCTCATGCTGGAAGCGGGCGGGCCTCGATCACCACGAAGGCCTGGGCCCAGGGGTGATCGTCGGTGAGGGTGAGGTGGACGAACGCCTCGTGGCCATCCGGCGTCAACGCGGCGAGGCGCGCGGCGGCGCCGCCGGTGAGGGCGAGGGTGGGAGCGCCGGTGCGCAGGTTGACCACGCCGATGTCCTTCATGAACACGCCGGCCTTGAAGCCGGTGCCGACGGCCTTGGAAAAGGCCTCCTTGGCAGCGAAGCGCTTGGCCAGCGTGCCCGCCTTGGTGAACGGGCGGCGATTGGCCTTGGCCCGCTCGAGCTCGGTGAAGACGCGGTTCTCGAACCGTTCGCCGAAGCGGCTGAGCGAGTTCTGGATGCGCTCGATGTTGCAGAGGTCGGAGCCGATGGCGATGATCACTGCTCGGGACCTCCGCGTTTTTGCGCAGTGTCAGCCGACGGCCCGCAGGGCAGTTCATCCTGAGCGGCCGGGCCGACGGCCAGCCGATGGGTCGTCTGCCAACTCCTCATTTGTGCCTTCGGCAAGGACGGTGAGGATCCAGGGGAGGAAGTCACCGCGCGGCGTCCATCAGTTCGCGCATGTGGCGCACGGCGGGTTCGAGGCCGGTAAAGATCGCCTCGCCGATCAGGTAGTGGCCGATGTTGAGCTCTGCCAGCTGCGGGATGGCGGCGATGGCCTGGACGTTGTCGTAGGTGAGGCCGTGGCCGGCGTGGGGCTCGATGCCGTTGCGCGCGGCGAGGGCGGCCATGTCGGCGATGCGCTTGAGTTCGACCGCGCGGGCTTCGCCTTCGGCATGGGCATATTCGCCGGTATGGAGTTCGACCACCGGCGCGCCGAGCTTCATCGCGGCCTCGATCTGGCGCGGCTCGGGGGCGATGAACAGGCTGACGCGGATGCCCGCGTCCGCCAGGCGCGCGACGATGGGGGCGAGGCGATTGTGATGGCCGGCGGCATCGAGCCCGCCCTCGGTGGTGCGCTCCTCACGGCGCTCGGGGACAATGCAGGCGGCATGCGGTTTGTGCCGCAGCGCAATCTCGAGCATCTCGTCGGTCGCCGCCATCTCGAGGTTGAGGGGGAGGCTGGTGGCCGCCTGGATGCGGGCGAGGTCATCGTCGCGAATGTGGCGGCGATCTTCGCGCAGGTGCGCGGTGATCCCGTCGCCGCCGCAGCGGGCGACGAGCTCGGCCGCGCGCACAGGATCAGGATGGTCGCCCCCACGCGCATTGCGCACGGTCGCCACGTGGTCGATGTTGACGCCCAACCGGAGGCGAGGGGGGATCATCGCGGTGCCGCCGTCAGGCCGCGCGGCTGCCGGGCTTGATCGCCGGGGTCGCGGCGAGCGCCTCGGGCAGCTCGTCGGGCGCGTAAGTCGGGAAATTGAGCGCGATCAACGCGGTGAACGGCACGCCGAGATCAACCGTGCCGCCCGACCGGTCAACCAGGGCGGCGGCGGCGACGACTTCCGCGCCGGCTTCCTCGATCGCCTTGATCGCCTCGCGGCTGGAGAGGCCGGTCGTCACCACGTCTTCCACCATCAGCACCTTGTCCCCGGGTTCGAGGGCAAAGCCACGGCGCAGCTCAAAGGTTCCGGTAGGGCGTTCGACGAACATCGCATCGACCCCGAGCGCGCGGCCCATTTCGTGGCCGACGATGACCCCGCCCATCGCCGGGGAGACCACCTTGGTGATCTGGCGGCGCACGTCGCGGGGCAGCGCGGCGGCGAGCGCCACGGCCAGCCGGCCGGCCCGCTCCGGGTTCATCAGTACGCGCGCGCACTGGAGGTAATGGGCGCTGTGCCGACCCGAGGAGAGCAGGAAATGGCCTTCGAGCAAGGCCTTGCTGGCGCGGAACTCGGCCAGGACCTCATCTTCCTGCATGGACGGAAATCTCCTCTGACTATCTAACAAGGGGTTGCCGGGCGCCGCATTGCGACGTGTCAAAAAAACCCCCTAGAGGCGCTTGAGGTGGCCCGCAAGCGCGCGTATAGCCCCGGCCAAATCAGGACTCCGGGGGGATGAAGGGGGCCTGTTCGTCAGGGACTTCTCGCCCGGAAATGGAAAGCGAAAGCGCACAACAGATGAAGATCGGGGACTTTGCCCGCCGCGCGGGCTCGGCCGTTGCGGCCATCGGACTGGCAGTCGCGGCGCTGCCGCAGGCCGCTCTCGCCAAGGCCGCGGAGGCCGCTGCCACCGCTACTGCGCCCGCCGGCTCCTATGTGCCGATGAAGCCGGTGCCCGGGATCGGCCAGCCGGTCGATGGCGCGATCGGCTTCCAGCAGCAGTTTTCGCCCAACGGCCATTATGCGCTGTGGATGCACGACGCGATCCTGATGCCGGTGATCACGATCATCACCCTGTTCGTGCTGCTCCTGCTCATCATCGTGGCCGCGCGCTTCAACAAGCGCGCCAACCCGGTCGCCTCGCGTACCAGCCACAACACCCTCATCGAAGTGGTGTGGACGCTGGTTCCGGTCTTGATCCTGGTCGGCATCGCCATCCCGTCGATCAGCCTGCTGGCCAAGCAGTACAAGCCGGCGCCGGAAAACGCGCTGACCGTCAAGGCCACCGGCAACCAGTGGTTCTGGACCTACTCCTATCCCGACAACGGCGGCCTCGAGGTAATCTCGAACATGCTGCCCGACGACGAGGCCGTAAAGCGGGGCGAGCCTGCCAAGCTCGGCGTGGACAACCGCCTGGTGCTCCCCGTCGGCGAGCCGATCCGTCTGCAGACCACCGGCGCCGACGTGATTCACTCGTTCGCGGTGCCCTCGCTATGGTTCAAGCTCGACGCGGTCCCGGGCCGGGTGAACGAGAAGGTGCTCACGATCGAGAAGCCGGGCGTCTACTACGGCCAGTGCTCGGAACTGTGCGGCGCCCGCCACGGCTACATGCCGATCGCGGTCGAGGCGCTCCCGCGTGACAAGTTCAACGCGTGGGTCCTCTCGCAGGGCGGCACGATCGACCACCAGCCCAAGCCGGCTGCCGCTGCGGCCCCCGCTGCCGCTGCCGCCCCGGCGGGCGCCACCGCTCCCGTCGCGGCCAACGCGACCGAGGCTGCGTCCGGCGCCGCTGCAACCGAATCTGCGGCTCCGGCCGCCTGATCTCGCCCAGAAACGAGGCAATCAACCATGGCTACCACCGCAGAGACCTTCCAGGCTCACGGCGACGCGCACGACCATGCGCACGACCATGATCACAAGCCGGGCTTCTTCGCCCGCTGGTTCATGTCGACCAACCACAAGGACATCGGCACGCTCTACCTGATCTTCGCGATCTTCGCGGGGATCATCGGTGGCGCCATCTCCGGCCTGATGCGCCTTGAGCTCGAACAGCCCGGCATCCAGTACCTGACCCTGTGGGCCACCTGGTTCGACGGCAAGCCGGCCGAGATGAACACCGCGCTCCACCTGTGGAACGTGCTGATCACCGCTCACGGCCTGATCATGGTGTTCTTCATGGTCATGCCGGCGATCATCGGCGGCTTCGGCAACTGGTTCGTGCCGCTCATGATCGGCGCGCCGGACATGGCCTTCCCGCGGATGAACAACATCTCGTTCTGGCTGACCGTCGCCGGCTTCTGCTCGCTGATGCTCTCGGCCTTCGTGCCGGGCGACACCACCGGCTACGGCGCCGGCATCGGCTGGACGGCCTATGCCCCGCTGTCGACCTACGGCTCCTCGGGCCCGGCGGTCGACTTCGCGATCTTCTCGCTGCACCTTGCCGGTGCGGGCTCGATCATGGGCGCGATCAACTTCATCACCACCATCTTCAACATGCGCGCGCCGGGCATGACCCTGCACAAGATGCCGCTGTTCGTGTGGTCGGTGCTGGTCACCGCCTTCCTGCTGCTGCTCTCGCTGCCGGTACTCGCCGCCGCGATCACCATGCTGCTGACCGACCGCAACTTCGGCACGACCTTCTTCGATGCCTCGGGCGGCGGCGATCCGATCCTCTACCAGCACCTGTTCTGGTTCTTCGGCCACCCCGAAGTGTACATCATGATCCTGCCGGGCTTCGGCATCATCAGCCAGATCATCTCGACCTTCAGCCGCAAGCCGGTCTTCGGCTACCTCGGCATGGCCTACGCCATGGTTGCGATCGGCGTCGTGGGCTTCATCGTCTGGGCCCACCACATGTACACCACCGGCCTGTCGGTGAACACGAAGATGTACTTCACCGCGGCGACGATGGTCATCGCGGTCCCCACCGGCATCAAGATCTTCTCTTGGATCGCGACGATGTGGGGCGGCAGCCTTGAGTTCAAGGCGCCGATGGTCTGGGCGATCGGCTTCATCTTCCTGTTCACCCTGGGCGGCGTCACCGGCGTCGTTCTCTCGAACGGCGGCATCGACGACAACCTGCAGGACACCTACTACGTGGTGGCGCACTTCCACTACGTGCTGTCGCTGGGGGCGGTGACCGCGCTCTTCGCCGGGTTCTACTACTGGTTCCCGAAGATGTGCGGGAAGATGTACTCCGAGTTCCTCGCCCACCTGCACTTCTGGGTGTTCTTCGTCGGCGTGAACCTGATCTTCTTCCCGATGCACTTCCTCGGCTTCCAGGGCATGCCGCGCCGCTATCCGGACTATCCGGCGGC
>Ga0068858_100006657_pt1 | contig 11239 bp, 19 predicted proteins | sample KBSSwiS12_FD_66589 | JGI IMG/M metagenome (GOLD analysis project Ga0068858, IMG submission 66589) | Switchgrass rhizosphere microbial communities from Kellogg Biological Station, Michigan, USA - KBS Switchgrass S1-2 | ecosystem: Host-associated > Plants > Roots > Rhizosphere > Soil ... | reverse complement strand
CACCACCAGCATTGATCTGCGATGCCGCAGATACAATGTAGTCGCGAAGGATCAAATCTTCTGCTTGGCGCATGGCAACTGCCAAACGCTCTGACACCCAAGCTAAGACACCCTCTTGGTCTTGTAGTATTACTTGCTCGTTTATAATACAGCCAGTACCAAAAAAGGCCATTTGTGCATCAATTATGTCCCGTTGTGGAACTTGAGCCGGAGGGTCAATTCCGGAATTTCCAAGTTGCACGGTCGGGGGCGTTAAGGCTCTAGGCCTCATAAATCTGCAAGTAGTACCACCATTTGCGGGCATACTAACTTTATCACAGACAGTAATGTAATTCCATTATGTTACTTTTATGACCTATAAATAGGCGAAGCAACCTCTTCGGATCGCTTTCACTATGTCACCATAGTGTTCTGACTGTCGCATCTCTTTCGAGTCTTCTCGCTCAGTCGATTACGGTGCTTTCACTTCCGCAGTGTTGACTTTATTTACGTCTGTACGTATAATACAGTTTTCCACCTCAATCAGAGAAGATTTTACAACCACAAATTAATAATTGGCTATGGTTGGGGTCGGTACATAAAGCATAGCTGGCGCTAAACTTTGGAGTATCATAGGACCGAGATTCCCAGTAGTAGTAATAGACATATAAACCTATAGAAATAGGTGAATATTAATATGGTGGTCGGTGGACGAAAAACCTAATACGTCCGTTTCCATTCATACTCATGTGGTTTCGATCTCCACTACGAAGACACCATTTAACGCATGGATACGTAAAAATAACATTATAGGTAATCAGAATATGGGTCAAGTTACACATCAAAAATCTTATTCAAAAATATATCGAACATGGATTGCTATGCTCAGTCGTTGCAGAAATCCAAATGACAACAATTATAAGCATTATGGAGCAAGAGGTATTCAAGTTTGTGAAAGATGGTATACATTTGAAAATTTTTATGAAGATATGGGAGATCACCCTTTTTATTGGGCTCAGATAGACAGAATTGACAACGAAAAAGGTTACTCACCAGATAATTGTAGATGGATTTCAGCAAAAGAAAACTCAAGAAACCGAAGAACAACAAAGCGGCATGGAGGAATTGTTCAACAGGAATTAATCGAAAAAATCGGTTGGACTAAAAATCAATTTCGTTGGTATGCAAAACGATATGGAATAGATTGGATTTTGGAGAATTTTAAAGCTGATACTCTTCCTTTAAGATATAACATGCCAGTTAATAAGGATGAAATAATCGGTAAGACATTTTCAAAATGGTATGTTTTAAGTTTTATTTCATACAAAAGAGGAGAAGGAAATAGATATTTATGTAGATGTCAATGTGGACTTGAAAAGGAAGTAGTTGGATATTACTTAAGATCTGGAAAAAGCACTGGTTGTCATAGTTGTGCTTATAAACGTCAAAAAAATAAACCAAATCCTAAAAAACCCATCTAACGCGAATACCCATAACAGAGGGCTGCCGAAATTTCAATATATCATTTATTTTATTTAGCGCAATAAGAGAATCGAACTCTTGTACTAAGTTTGGAAAACTTACGCTTTACCACTAAGCTAATCGCGCTTGTAAAGCAGCTTTACATTTAAATTCTTAATTGGGATTTAAGTTTTTGCATCTGCTCATAAGCATTCTTTTGTCCTGATTGGCTAAAGTCACCTTGTGAAGAATATGGTGTAGATGCAACACCTGAAGGTTGATAATATGGACTACGTCTATTAGCATCTACTTTCTGTTGAATGCTAGACTCAACTACCTTTGGTTTATGCACCCCAAGGGCCTTTATGTTCTTATAGACGAGCTTTTGACGTTCAAAGGTGTCTGGCATATCTAATATAGCTTCTGCAAGCTCTGGGTCTTGTTGAGCAAACTTCTCGGCATGTTGTAATACTTCATAAAAGTCTGGATTTGATTTAATCCAATTTTGTTGACGTTCTTGTGCTAACGCTTGTTGAACCGCTTGTTTAATTTCTGCTTGAGTTTGTTGTTTAATTTCCTGACCAAACTTAGCTTGTTCTCTTTTTAGTTTTTTATGATCTACATATGGCTCAGAATCATCTTCATCTTCTTGAACATGTTTTTTTTGTTGAGCTTCTTGCGCTATCTTTTCGGCTTCAATTCTAGCCGCTCTTTCTTGGTCTAATTGACGTTGATATTTCTGTTCCAATTGCCTAAAATTATATTCTTTATCATTTGGTTTTGTTTCTGTAGGTGTTGAAACTGTTTGACTTGGGGGTGTTTGTTCTGACATATAATTATCCTTAGCCGATTACGCTGGCGAGCGGTTGGATTTTTCCTTAACATACATAAAGTATTTAATATATGCAAGACGTCCAAACACCAGAAGAATTTATATTAGCACTCCAATGGAACTTTGATAATTTAAAAATAAATCAAGATTTTTTAAAAATCTGGGATAATCGTGATAGTTCCTTTTACAAATCCTTTTCAAAAGATTCCATAGATTTTGACAAAAGAGAACGAAAACACCTAAGAAATTGTGTTAATTTTTGGGAAAAAAGGCTAAATAATGAAAATTGAAAAACTAGAAGCACATGATAGACTTATTCATTTGCATAAAGATCAAGCATTAAATGTAGCACAAGGAGCAGAGGACTGCTTAAAGAAAAATGATCTTTCTTTAAGATTGCAGCAACATTCACCTTATATTTATCTCTTTGCCCATCCAAGAACAATCGATGTTGATGAAAGAATGAAAATGTTTTTAACTGGAAAATATGAAACATTTGAAAAAACACCAAGTAAGAAGATGGTTTGGCAGCCAAGATTAAGAAAACCCAAGGCACAAACCAATTCTTTTCTTTTTCGCGCTGTTTCAAATGCCGATCAAATCGAAACATGTTGGCTCATACCTCCAAGAGAAACTTGGTCTCAATATGAAAAAGGAAAAGTAACTGAAAATGAGCTTGTACTTTGGTCTATAGCCCAATTTCAATTTCATAGAGATGATTTAGAAAAATCCTGTCCAGATGATTTAACAGAAGATCAAATAAAAAATATTTATCTCATTATTGGTAGAGATATGGATGAAGAAAAAAGGATGAAAAAGATTTATGACCCAATATGATATAACAAACGCTAATGATGAAAATTATATAGACATAGATAAAATAGGCGCCGATGAAAAATTCATTAAATTTAAAAAATATATCAATCAAGAAAATCCTGATGATTACTTTCTTTACTCACATGAAAGTATGATTCTTTTTCGTTCTGGTTCCTTGGAATGCAAGAGTATTTCTCCTGAAGAAAAAGAAACATCTCTTGTAAATATGTTTAAATATCTAAAAATACATATCGATAAAATAGTCGATAGAGATGTAAAAATATTTAAAGAAAAAAGACTTCGAGAAGAACATGAAAAATTGCATTTAAATGACGTAAAAGAAAAATTAAAACGGACACATAAATATTTACAATTCTAAGGAAAAATATATCAATGAAGCAGAATAAATGGGATTGGCGTTCTTTTAAAGATGAATTACCTGAACTCGGTTCTTTTATAATGTTTGGAAATCATCGCTGGGTTAATACATGTGTTTTTTATCCAGAAAATCAAACAATAGCTACGGGAAAATTACATTATAAAGATATTACTCATTGGTATTATATTGACAAACCACCTGTAGTGGATTGGGATAGCCCATGGATTTTAAAACCAAGAAATTCTACGCCAAAGAGCGAGGAGGTTTACCCAACTTCTTTGCAGGGGTTGGATTGCTCATAAAATCTTCTCTAAAACGTCCAACTTTTTGCTTAATACCAGAACCATAAAAATCACCCATACCAATTTTAGAACTGGATGCATGCCATTCTTTCTTAGGTTTTATTTTTGAGTTTTTCATGGGCATCAATGGCTTTTATTAATTCATCTTGATCAAATTCTAAATCACAAATTTCTGCTAATGCTAATACATGTTCTTTAGACCATTTCATTAAATCCATAGTCGTTAAAGTGTCTTTAATATTAAGCTTTTCTTTAACCTTCGTCATCGTCTTGAAGTGTATCTCTACGTGTCTGTGGAAGAACATCTACCGTCTGCTTTGGATTACCTTTGTGACCAATCGGCTGACGAATACCAACGCCATAATGAGTACCAGCATTAATAAAATTAGAAGATCTTTGATCATATTGAGGACATCTAAAATCCCATTCAACACCTTTTCCATCTACAGGTTTGTCTTTTGGGTTTTGATCTTTAATACGATCAGGATCTGCAAAACCTGATTTACCGCTCTTCATAGTGGTACGATTTGTTTGTGCAGCAGTATTTTTATATGACTGGACAGTCTTTGTACTTTTCATAATTTCCTTTAAATAGGTTGGAGCCGCTAACAAACGAACTCCAATACTAAATTAATTTCTCCATTCTGGAAGACGACCTTGATGACCTTTTACTTTCTTTGTGCCCATTACTTGAGCAGAACGAATAGCTTCTGTAGTATCTTCATATTTTGGTAAGCTTCCTGCACCTTCGGCAGAAGATTCCATCTTAACTTTATGTGGTCCATCTGGAAATACTGAACCTTTAGAACCGCTCCCCGCCCAGAAAGAATGATCATCAATGCGTTGACCGCCTGAAACTACTCCTGAACCCTTTTTTTGACTATCTTCCATAATTACCCCCTGCCATAATCGGCAATTTTGTTAATAAATTCTTTATACCATTTGCATCTGATTTTCTGCACCCATTTGTTGCTGTTGCCCTTGTTGTTGTGGCATAGCACTGGCCATAATCTGCTGCATGAATTGTTTAGATGCTTCATTTCTCTCTACATCAGCTCGTGCATTCTTTTCTGTTTCTTCTTCATCATATTTAATAGAATCTAAAGCATTTGATTTTAAGAATGTCTCGACTTCACCAAATTTTTGAATAGTAGTTAATAATTGCTCTAAAGCCGCTGTTTTCTCTTTAGATGCCATTGCATGATTCTTACTGATCATCGACATCCTTTCTTCGAATAGACCTACATTAGATTCACTTCTAGAATCCCTTTCACGTGCTTGAGAAAGTTGGTTATGAATTTTAGCAATCAATTCTTTCATCTTCATTTCTTCAAATGTATGTTGAATATTCATAGCTTCTGATTGCTGTGCTTGTATTTGCTGTTCTTGTTGCTGTAAGAACTGCATAATCTCAGCTTTACCTTGAATATTCATATCTTTGATGATCATACTAGGAGGCAATACTTCACGCCCAAATGCTTGATTAATATCCATCATTTGCTGCGCTTGCAAATTCTTTTGTGTTGCTGTCAACAATCCTTCTTCAACTACAGTTTTATATTTAGCAAACACACGACTATAAAAATGTGGACTTGGTTCCTCACCTATAAGTAAAGCCACTTTTTCAGCATTCCAATTATACAATGCAATCTGTAATAGTCTTTCTCCAACTAGTTTTAAAGCATGATCCCATTGATCAAAGTATTTTTGAAAAGGCAATAGATTTGCGGCTTGCTTAATTAATAGTGTCAAACTACCAATCTGCTTATCTTGCTGACCTGACCAATTCTCGAGATCTATCCCGGAAGTCTTAAATATTAAATCAGCCATTTGTTGTGCTAATGCCAAATCGCTTTCAGGTACTGCAGAAGGGATAATTTTCTCACAATCGGTTAATTCATATCCTTCATTAATAATGACGTCCCAACCTTGACCTGCTTTCTTTAAATTATCTTCATTAGCCACCGCACCAATCTTACGTTTCCATCCTGCGTTAATAGTAGCTGCAGCAATATCGTTATTGTTAATCACCTTGTAGTTGAATAAGAATTGCGGTGAACGCATAGGAAATATTAACGATCTTGAACGTAAATCAAACTGAGATAAATGAGGATCATAGTTCCAATAATTAGGTATAAAAGGACATTCTGGACCATCCCAAAGTGGATTGTCGCCTTGAAACATTAATTGATCATTAAGTACAACAGCCAATCGCCAACATTGCGTATCAACCGTTACTTCTTCCATATCTGAAATATTATATAAAATCTGTTCAAGATTATCCTCACCACCAGCAAAATCAAAAAACTGGTTTCTTGTACGACTATAAAGGCGCTTTTTCTTCTTTTTCCATTTATACCATACATAGGAAAGGATCATCAGATCATTTCTTGCCATGTTATAATTCTCAGGAAGGAAATAAAATCTACCATACTGCTGCGGAGAACCCATCATGGGACGTATATTTTCAATCTTATCTGGAAATCTAGTTTCTGCTTCATTCTTGCTTATATATTCTTGACACCAGATAAATTGACAATCTGACATATCTGGGTTTCTAAAGAATGGGTCGACTAAAAATGAATTATATTCCCATATCTTGAGCTTCAATTGTCCTTGTGCCGGATCATCCCCAGTATAATCAAGATAAGGTTGTATAAGATTCATTCCAGCTATAGCCGAAAGCTCACAGGATTTAGAATATTGCTCATGAATCCCTTCTTTCTGACATATATTTGTGATAAGCCTAGTATATTGATCTGTTGTTGAAGGATCTGCACCATCAGCAGCTTGATAGACAATCGATTTGCGATGTTGTCTTTGATAACCTGTCACCATATTTACAGGTTGTTGGACTAAATTGAAATAATATTGCTGTGGTGTAATACCAGGAGTAAAAGAGAAATTTCTATTTATGAAAGATTGATTGCCTGCATAGAATAATGTGTCAATATTACTTTGGTTCCAACGAGCTTGCTCTATAGGCTGAAACTTGCTCCAGAGGTTATCTAACCAATGTCTAACATTTCCCTGATTAGGTTCTAGACCAAAATTAAAAGGTTGTGAGAATGAAATGATGACCTCCTCGCAGCGGAATAGCCGCAGAAGTCAAAATACATTAAATTCTTTATTATGGCAAGTTGGGATGTAAAGCGGATTTACATGAAGGGCGTTTAAGGGTAACGCCCAACCTCATACTTAAGCTAATTCTTTAAGACATTCAACATTTATAGACGCGATTGTAATAGGAAATACTGATCCAGTTACATTAGGATTCAAATTTACTGAGCTTACAGAAGTATTTCTCAACTTGAGTAGATCTCCTGCAAATATCTCAATAATTACGTCTCCGGTGCTATGACAAGCATCATCACCAGGAGCTTGTGTAAATCCACTATAAATAGAGCCGGGAACCAAAACACCATTGAGCCAAAATCCAAATGACCAAGATGGTACTGGACTTGGAACTGGTGGTACGATTCTAGCCTGAAGTTGCCATTGAATATGATAAATGCCATGCTTTAAAAACTTTAAAGAACCATCAACATTTAACATCGTCAAATCAAAATCACCAAGTGATACCGCATTTTGTTTATCAAACAAAACCATATCTGTTGGTGTACTATATGCACCGATTACCTGAGCAACCGAAGCATAAACGTTAGCGTATCGTTGGCCCACGTTAACATGACTGCAATCGCAATCTTTACCAGGAGGGCCTTGAAGACCTTGTGGACCTTGAGCGCCATTTTGACCAGGCACACCTTGAGGACCAGGAACACCCTGGATACCTTGTGGGCCTTGCATACCAGGAACGCCTTGAGGACCAGGAACACCCTGGATACCTTGTGGGCCTTGCATACCAGGAACGCCTTGAGGACCTTGTTCACAACATTTGTTGTGATGATAATGTTCATCTGCACACATATACAAACCTCATATTTGAGGGTTTTGGAACAATCCAAACGCGCGCGAGGACGTCTTAATATTAAATAGTATTTTTTGAGTTGTCAAGAAATGATGGATTTTGGTATGTTTGGAATTTCCCCAACAAATTTTCATTTATATTCAGATATATCCAAAATCAGGTATATTTGGAAACAACGTCTGATAATGACAAGTATGTCTGAAAATAATTAGTTTATACTATTCTTTTCTTTATCAAAATATTCCATTATACTTTTAGCTTGCTGATACGAAACTTTCAATTTGCATAGCAAAAGTGGAATGCTCAATTTCCCATGCTTATTCAATAATATTTGGGCTAAGTGCAATAACTCTTGGTTCATAATTTCTAATCCTCATTATTTTATAGGCTCTTCCCCAAAGAAGAAATTTAACGCACACAACACCAAAAATACAGATAGGGTAATTTTCATATACATTTGAAGCATGAATGACATAATGAATATGCCTCTTTTCTAGTTCATCATCACATGGAAAATGTTCTAAATAATTTTTAAGATTATCTTTATATTCCAAATATATTGGATTTTGTTCTACCACTCCCTCCCAAACTTCTTTTGGTAAAGGCATATAATATCCAAACCAAACCCCAAAATGAGGCTTGCCATTTATTATTTCATAATCATATTTGATTTCTGAATCTTTCACATGCGACCCGGATGAAATCGATTAGCTTGGTATTCATTTGCATTATGATTTTTATATGGCTGATAAGTTGCTACTTTATGGGTATATAGGCAATATCTCATCGCGTCGATCGCGTGATCCCCTTTCTTCACAGGTTCGTCATCGCCTTGTGCACTTTTCTTGCTATCCCAAACATATCCTTCTATTTCTCTGATAAGATTAGTACATTCTTTACAGACATAAAGATTTCCTTTTCCCATTTCGGAAACCATATATTCTATGCCATTATATACGTCATTATTAGCATCAATTACATGCATCCCACGCTTTTGTAATTCTAACTTCATAGATAACGCTGAAGGATCTATGTAAATCCCTTTGATTGCATACGGCTCTAAGAATTCTTGTACATCATTGGCAAATTCACTATTAATCTTTTGTCTATGAGTCTTACGTGAATCCCAATAATATTCTTTCTCCACCCACATCCTTTTACCGGTTTGATTTCTTATCCCCGTATTAACTCCAATAAGGACACAGGCGAATGCGTTTGAAACACCATAATCAATCCCAGCAATCCAATACTCAGCGCTAGCAGGAGGGCGAGAGACCACATGAAACGACCGATCGAAGAAATCAAATATTGCGCCTTCCGCCAAACACCATAAGCCGAGATAATTGCGCTTGTAGAACACACCAGAGGTAGAATCTCGTATTCTTTGCTTATATTCATCATCCACATAGGGATTGTCATCAAGAGTGAAATGTAAAGCATAATAATTTTTGTCTCCTTGATCTGCTTTATCTATCCATTGCTTTATTTTATGAGTTGGATATGCAGGGTTCATAGATGCATAACCCATGCTATGAGGCATACTTAGACGAGTATCTATCATATCGATTATAGATTCAGGATAAAGAGTCATCTCGTCACAATATACTAATGACATGGTTTTACCTTGAAATTGGCCGATAGCTCCTTCATCTTTCGCACCAAGACAACAAATGGTTTTATCTAAAAACTTAACCTGTCTTTTACCAGCATACCAAGTACAAGAATTCCTAAAAGCACGCAATTGCTCACTTTCTAATAATAATCTAACAGCATTTTGGAAAATAGTTTCCGATGAATGACCGACCATGAATATTTGGCTATCTGGACATTCAGCAGCTTCTAGCATAAACTTAAACAAAGTTCCTACCGTTTTACCAGAGCGTACTGATCCATGCGCCAAATTCCACTTAGCATTGGCATTTTTAATAAATTCAACTTGCTTTGGCGCTAAAGGATCTTGCATAGTGTTGACTATAAGAAACAAACGTTATATTTGGAAGGTTTTTATGACTGAAAAAACAAAGAAAGAACAACTATTAGATATTTTGCAAGAGATGATAACGACATTTGAAAATCTTCCACAACATGCTATGGCAACGCCTATAACACATTATGATTATATTTCTTTGCTTTTATTGATGAAAGAATTGTTTAAGGCTTCTTGAAGTGGTCAATGAGTTCTTTCATTGCTTTTCTATTTTCTTCTTCGTCAGCTTTATTGGATTTATCGGCTAAAGATGCCTCAAAAACTTTCTCTTCACGCATATATTCATTTTGATCAATATCATAGTTACCGGCTACTTGCCGATATATACCATTATCTAATCTAATTGGTGAATTTGGATCTGTAGCTCTTAATCTATTGAGTCCGATAATTTCTTTTGCTTCTCTAAACAGCGCGTGAAATTCTTCTGATTCTCGACACCAATTTCTTAGCACCCCGGAATGCAAACCTACAGTCGAAGTAAAGGCTGGAACGGTTAAACAAGAAGGATTTTCTGAAGCAAATTTTATAAAATCTTTGCCAATTTGAATACGATCAAATTCTTTTGGTCTTCCGGCAACCATTATTTCACCTGAAAATGTATTTTTATGATGATATCATCGGGTTCACCGATGAAGTTTTTCTTAGCTTCTTCTATAGCTTCGAGAATTAGTGGATCATCGAAGGTAATAGTATAAGGCTGATAAACAGCTTTTTTATGTTTGTATGTACGTTCTTCGTCTTTTAATATAACTGTGAGTTCTGACATAAACTTATTTTTATCAAGGTGATAGATTTAAGTCTACTTTTTCTTTTTTGTAGGAGGATGTGCAATTTTTAAAACAGGTTCTGGTTTAAGAGGTGGTATAGGAAGAGAATCTTCGACATTGCGTATACGAGATTGGAGCGCCATGAAGTCATTTTGCATTTGATCGATGGTGATTTGTAGATTACGAACGAGTTTTGAAATTTCTGCAACTTCCATAGAAATATGAAGTAGTTTTTCTTTATTACCTGAGTTTACTGAGAGTATTTTTTGAATTGTTTCTTTATCGTCGCGTGAGAAGAACATGATGAGCCTTTTGGGAAATTGATTAAAATAACGTGCAGGCCATCTCCTGCACGCTAAACAAAACATAGGAATGTATGCTTCTTATGTTTAATAAAAAGTTTAATTGGTTGCAAGAAAAAAGGTGCAGAACACCTGCACCTTAATTTGTCTTAAAACTTCAATTAAAAAGACAAATTTAATTTAAAAAGGTGGGAAACACTCCCACCAGAACCGACCAGATTTCCAAACATTAATTTTTAAGATCGGTTTAAGATTTAATTATTTGTATTAATATAGAATATTCTTTGGGTTTTCCTTTTTTTTGATCGAAGGAGAAATGGATATTGGGATTGTCATCAGCGCGGCCAGCTTGTAAGCCTGGAGTTATATAGTCGCATATAGCGTCTTTGATCCATTTAAAAGCTGAAGGTAAATTATCGGCATCATCAAGCTTACGTGGAGCTATACGAGTGAGAGTAATATGACAGGGTAAAGATATGATGGTTT
>Ga0068858_100006656_pt1 | contig 11239 bp, 11 predicted proteins | sample KBSSwiS12_FD_66589 | JGI IMG/M metagenome (GOLD analysis project Ga0068858, IMG submission 66589) | Switchgrass rhizosphere microbial communities from Kellogg Biological Station, Michigan, USA - KBS Switchgrass S1-2 | ecosystem: Host-associated > Plants > Roots > Rhizosphere > Soil ... | reverse complement strand
CTTGTGCACCCGCTGGCCAAGACGGCCGCGCGAGGACAGCAGCGCCATCCACACGTCGTCCGCGAACTTGAAGAGCAGGTACGCCGACGCCAGCACGATGCCGGCCCAGGTGGCCTGTCCTGCGACCACGCGCGCCAGTGCCAGATAGCCGACGGCCACCAGCACCAGCAGGCTCACGACCAGCGCCACCGTCAGGCCCATCAACAGCGCGAGCCTCGACGATCGCTTGGAGGCGAGGTCCGGTCGTTTGGGCGCATCCTGCGACGGGACTTCGCTGTGCGGCTCCCGTCGTGGATGCCGAAGGAGGTACAAACCGATGACGCAGGCGATGGCAAAGGCGGCGGTGGGCGCCAAGTTGGTGATCACGCCGTTGAGCGGAGTCGCGAGCACGCCGTTGAGCGCTAGCGGCAACCACGCCACCAGGGCTACAGAAGCAAAGAGCCAGGGCAGCGGCGCCAACCGCAGCGCCAAGTCGTCGGCGATCGGCGGCAGCCGCCAAGAGCTGCGGCCGTTGGCGAGCAGCGATCGCCCCAAGCCCAGCACGAAGGCCAGGAACATGGCGAAGCTCACCGCCGACTCGGCCAGATGCGTGCTTTGCGTGCCCCACCGGCCGGCATCCTCCAGCCAGTCCCAGACGAAAGAGAACGCCAGCCCGGCGATCAGGATGTAGGCCAGCACCGTCAAGAGTGCCAGCAACGAGCGCCGCAGCCGCCCGACCGGAACGGTGCGCGCCACCAGGCGGGCCAGACCGCGTTCGGCAAGCCTGACGCCGACCGCCACGATGGCCAGCACGCTCAGGGCGCCGATCACAAGCTTGGCGGGGGCCCCGTCGCGCAGAGCCGTTGTCAGCCCCACCTCGAATTCACCGGCCAGGTTGCGCAACACGGCTTGGTCGGTCTTCCATTGCGAGCTGGCTTGGTGCCAGAAGGCGGCGCGTACCGGCAAAACGGAGCGCTCGAGGAGCTGTGCCTCGAACACTGTTCGCCGCTGTGCCAGCACTTCAGCGCGGCGCTGCTGGGCATTCACCGAAATCAGGCGGGCCAGTCGGATATCGGCGTCGAGTGCGTTGCGTTCGATCTCCAAGGCAGCCCGCTGCCGCGTCACATCCGGGTTTTCGGCGTTGCCGCCAGCGCTCGGTGCTGGCCCGAGCTCACCCAAGCGTGCGTTGAAGTCAGCCAATTGAGCGCTTCGCGCAGCGACGAAGCGTTCGGCTTGCGCCACGATCTCATTGGTCAGGCTGTCGATCGACCGCAGCTCATCCTCGCTGTCGGCCGACTTGGGCATCTGCTCCGACAGTGCGCGGAGGCTCTTCAGCGTGACTTCCGGCGCTGCTGCCTGCGGCGGGGCCGTCTGCGCGCGTGCAACGCAGCACAGCACCATCACGACCAGGAAGGTCGCGATGCAACGGATCACTGAAGTCATCGCGCGCATCTTAGGAAAGTGCGCCGTTCGCCGGGCAGCTCGCGTCAGACGAGATCCGGGTCGCGCCTGACCGTTCTCACCGCATGGCGGCGGCAGCGTCTCGAGGGTGCGGCGCTACGCGAGGCTCACGGTGGCAACCCGATGGCCGAATTGCGTCACGGCACCTTGTGCCAGGCCGGACCCGGGTCGAACCGGGTCATCTTGGTTGCGAGTTGCGGCGTGATCGAGCCGAGGTCTTTCTGGCACACGACGCCATCGTAGCCGATGAGGAACGTCATCACGCCTGAGACTCCGTAGGTTGCAGGGTACCGAAGCGGCACATGCCCGATCAAGCGCGCACGATGAACGCGTCCAGAGACCGCCGCGGCGCGGGCTCGGCCGGCGGCGCATAGCCGACGCGCGCCCACATCTGCACGGTTTGCGCCGGTTCCGACGCTTCGAGCAAACGCCGAATGCCACGATGGCTTTGCGCCTGCTCCGGATACTCCTGCAAGGCCTGCTGCAGGGGCTGCATCGACACGCCATGCGCAGTCGCAGCCAACTGCACGCGCACGTAGGCACGCCCCGCGTCGACCTGCGTCGCCCGATCGTTTCCCTCGGTCACCATCCAGAGGAACCCTGGCGTGGACTCGAGCTTCTGGTTGAAGTCCCTGACCTGGCTGGTGGTGGCGTAGCTGTCGGGGGCCGGCGCTCGGCTGCGGTCGAACAAGCCGACCCGATCGAGCAGTACCACCATCGGATCCATCACCACGAGGCCGTCGCGGTGCCTTGCCACCTCGGAGGCCCCGACACGCAACACCTTGAACGACTCGAGGATCGTGCGCGGGGTGGTGAGCTCGATGCGCCATGCTTCAGCCGCGATCGCCCGGTGCTGCTGCAAACGCTCCGGGCTGTCGGTACCGGTGAATCCGAAATGCAGCTTATGAGGCTTCACCGCATCGGCCATCGCCTGCTGCGCATCCGCCGACACCGGCCGTTGAAGGTCGTACAGATTGCGGTTGGTATGCCGCCGCAGAAGTTGCGCAAACAGCGGGTCCTTCTGCACCGACGGGTCCGGTGCGAGGCGGATCCGCGCCACGGGACGCTGATCGAGCCTGTCCGGTCCGAAAGCACCCTCGGGGAACAGCTCGACGGTGCAACGCGTGCCGCGTTCGCGCGCAGCGATGTCCAACAGCTCGAGAAAGGTGCCATGACTCATCATGATCTGGCGCGAATACGGGTCTGTTTCGGGCAGCAAGCGGTTCAAATCGCACCGCAACCAGATCTCGTCCGGTTTGCTGAGATCGACGAGCCACGATTGCAGGTTGTGCGAGTGAGGTGCGAGGATCGCGTAGCTGACGATCCAGCGCCGGAGATCCAGCTGTGGCGCCGGGCCCAGCCACGCCTCGATGGCCGCCTCGGGGACGCGCGAACTGCAGCCTGCCAGTCCACTCGACGCGGCCGCGATGACACCGCCACCCATCACTCGAACGAAACCGCGTCGCTTCATAGGTGCCCGGCAGTGGAATCGGACCAGGATCGCCAATTCTGGCGGTGTCGACATGGCCGATCTTCGAACGATAGCGGCCTAGTAGCTCCAAGCATGCGCGACGCCATGGTGACGATGTTCGGCGAATTGCTGAAGGCAGCAGGCTTCCGGATCGACAGCGTCCGGGTCCTCGCGATGGGGCTTGCCTGCGTCGAAGCACATCCACTTGCGTGACGGAGTCCGCGCGCGGCGTGATTTGCATGCCACGCCCGAGTGCAGCCGAGAGTTCAACGACGTGCACGTGCCCGCGTTTGCGCGAGACAATGCGCGCAACATGACGGTACAAACCGAATACTTCCTCTGGTGGATCGTCGACGACGCTACTGGCAAGGCGCGTCGCACGACGTACAAGCTCACGCGCGCCGACGCGTCAAGAGCGTTCCCGGGCGCAGAGCCCGACGTTGCGTCACGCGAGATTCGCGACCTTCCGGATCCTGCCGCCGGTCCCGCGACCAGCAGGCCGGGGCGTCACTGGTCATGACAGCTGTCCTCTGACCACTGACCGTTCACGCGCAGATCGAGGAAGAGATCTGCTGGCCGGCGTTGCGAATTCCTAGTTGGCGCCGAGCTTGCGAAGCAACTGGTCTTTGCGCTTCCGAAGACGCGCACCGAGCGCGCCCATGTCCATCTCCGAGTTCCGGCAGGCGGGGAACAACTCGCTTTCCTCCTCCTTGACGTGGTGCCGGACGTACTCCCCGAGCACTTGCAGGCGAGCGTCATAGAGAGGCTCCGAGGCTCGAGCCGCCCCGATCTCGGCGATCAGCTGCTTGACCGAGCCGTGCTCGATCTGCGCCTCGTCGAGGAGATCCGAATCGACGCCAGCTTTTCGAGCCGCCGGATAGAAGATCTCCTCCTCGATCATGGCGTGCACGGCGAGCATGCCGCAGATCCGAGTCGAGAGAGCGCGCCGGTCGGTCGCGTCGCCATCGCCCTCCGCCAGCATCTGGTAATCCTTGAACAGCGCGTCGACGTCGTCGTGGTCCTGCTTCAGCAGATCGATCGCGCCGATCCCGTCGTCGTTGGTGGAAGGGGTGACTGCGTCAACGACCTTGCTCAAAAGTGACATGTGTTCTCCATCAGTGGGTTGCTTCGGCGACACGAAGCGGGCCGAGGCCCTATTTGCCTGTCGTCATGAACGTCGAGATTGTGCGGTTTGCGCGGCGCCGCTTCACTCTCTTGCAAATGGGCGAGCGGGAACTGCTGGCGAGGTTAGCGGCACACGCGCGCTTCGCTGCGAGTCGAGACCGCGTTGTGCTGTAGGCGCCAACGCCGAGACCGCCGGGCGGTTGGCGGCGGCTGGAACAGCCCTTTCGCCTCCCAGAGGCGATATCCGCCGAAGCCATGGCCAGACCGCGTAGCGCCTGAAGCCACAACGAACCCGGTCGGGCATTGCGCGCCGTCACGACAGCGGCAGCGGCTGTCGCATACTCGCTCGATTCGCGACGCATCCGCTGAGCTTGCTCATCGAGCGAGGGAGTCCGCCATGCAGATCCGGGTCGGTTTCGAGATGACGTATGCATGCCCGCAGCCGACGCCGATGCTGCTGGTGCTCAACGTGCATCACTCGCGGTCGTCCGACCTCGTTCGGCCCGACCTCGTCGTCACCTCGCCTGCGGTGCCGCTGGTCGCATACCGCGACCTGTTCGGGAACTGGTGCAGCCGCATCGTCGCGCCGGCGGGCCGCATCGTCATCAGCACCGATGCGGTCGTCAACGACGGCGGCTTGCCCGACGTGGTCGATCCGAATGCCGTTCAGACGCCGGTCGAGCATCTGCCCGAGGAGACATTGGTGTATCTGCTCGGCAGCCGCTATTGCGAGACCGAGCAACTCTCCGACATCGCGTGGCAACGCTTCGGCGCCGGTCCGACGGGCTGGGCCCGCGTGCAGGCGGTCTGCGACTTCGTGCATGGCCACATCGCGTTCGGCTACCAGCACGCACGGCGCACGCGCACTGCGTGGGAGGCGTACCAGGAGGGCGTCGGCGTGTGTCGCGATTACGCGCATCTCGCGGTCGCGCTCTGCCGCTGCCTGAACATCCCGGCGCGCTACTGCACCGGTTATCTGGGCGACATGGGCACGCCGCCACCCTACGGCCCGATGGACTTCGCCGGCTGGTTCGAGGCCTGGCTTGGCGACCGCTGGTACACCTTCGATGCGCGCAACAACACGCCGCGCATCGGCCGCGTGCTGATGGCGCGCGGGCGCGACGCCTGCGACGTCGCCTTGACGACCACTTTCGGCCCGAACACGCTGGAGGACTTCAAGGTATGGACGGACGAACTGCTGCCTGCCTGAGTGGAGGCGCAGATTGCTCAGCCGCCAGTGCTGGCCGCGGCGAGATGGGACGAGAGGTGAGCGCTCAGATCTCGGGCATCGTCGCTGGCTCCGTCGATGAGGCTCGACTTGCGGCGCCGCAGGAACGGCAGGCCCATCACGTACAACCCTGGTGCTTCGGTCACGACGCCGCCGTCGTGGCGGATGTTGCCCTTCGGGTCGAGTACCGGGACGTCGAGCCAGGAGTAGTCGGGGCGAAACCCCGTTGCCCAGACGATCGTCCTGATGCCGGCGCGCCGCAAATCGAGCCCGAGCGGCGGCGAGGCTTCGACGCGCGTCGGCTCGGGACGATGCGGCGGATCGACCGCGTCGCCGACGCCGTTTTCCGCGGCCCACTCGTCGATCGTGTTCAGCAGCCGGTTCTGTTTGAGATCGGCGAGCTCGCACAGATTGCGCAACGATCCGGAGAACTGAGCCTTGCCATCGCGCACCGCGGCGAGCCGGCCCACAAGCGCGACCCCTAAGGACGTGAGCGCATTCAGATCGATGTTGCGGCGGTCGGCATAGCCCGCGAGCTGAAATGACGACAGGGCGCGGGCGCGCCGCAGGTTCTCGACCTGGTCGTAGCGCTCGTCGTTCAGGCCCGTCGCGTCCATCCACCACTGGATATCCCGACCGCGGTACATGCGGGGCGCGCGAACGTGCTCGCCCACCGCCAGCGTCACGGGACGCCCGGAGCGGTGGATCTCGTCGGCGATCTGGGCACCGGAGGCCGCCGCGCCGACGACGATGACGCCACCCGCCTCGAGGCTCGCGGGGTTGCGGTACTGGGCGGTGGTCAGTTGGGCGATGTCCGGCGGGATCTCTGCCGCAAGCTTCGGCACCTGCGCGATGTTGAACGCGCCGGTGGCAAGCACGACCGCCTTGCAGTGCCAGGTGCCTTCCTCCGTGACGACCTCATAGCCACCGTTGGCGCTACGGACGGAAACGACCGGGCAGTGCGTCCGCAGCGGCGGCGACAGCAGCGTGGCGTAACGCTCGATGAACGCGATCGTCTCGGCCATCGTCCGGAAGCTGTCCGGATCGTCGCCCTCGTAGCCATGGCCCGGCAGCCGGCTCTGCCAGTTCGGCGTGAGCAAGGTGAGCGAATCCCAGCGCTGGGTTCGCCACGTGTTGGCGACCTCGCCCCGCTCGAGGACGACGTGGTCGATCGAGCGCTCGGCGAGCCACCAGCTCATGGCCAGCCCGGACTGGCCGGCGCCGATGACGACGGCAGTCGTGCGCACCGGCGCAGCGCCGATGCCGCAGAGTCGGCGCTACGCCACCTCGACCGTGACGTTGGTCGGGTTGGCGATGATGTCGTAGACCGCTGAGCGCTTCTGCGATTGCGCGACGATCGCCTTGATGTCGGCGGGTGACGCATCGGCGTCGATCTTGTAGGTCACCTTGATGCCGTCGAAGCCGTTGCGAATGTCCTCGTCCATGCCGAGGATTCCGCGGACGTCCATTCCGGCCTCGAGCGTCGCCGACACCGAGCGCAGCTGGATCTTGCGCGCCTGGGCGACTGCCGCGACCCCGGCGGTCAGGCAGCTCGCGAGGCCGGCGAGGACGATCTCGACCGGCGTGGCCGCCGCATCCTGGGCGGCGAAGACCTCGGGATGGTCGGCGTCGAAGGTGAACGCCTTCTTGTGCTTCTGCTCGGCGCCCAGGCCGTAGAAGCCCTCGATCGTCGAGCGGCTGTGCGTGCCGTTGATCCACTCGACGGTCGAGCGCCACTTGAATCTTGCTGCCTCCGGGGTCTTTGCCAGCGCTTCCTGAGCGCCGAACAGCGCCTCGACGTTGACGCCATTGTCGACGGGCTTGTCGGTCTGTGTGGTCGCCATGGCTTGGTCCTTCGGAAGGTTCAGGGGGGCGCAGAGTCTAGCGCGATAACGATGGCGCGTCGGCCTAAATCGCCTGGTTCAGCCGAGGCTTCCAGAACGGGCGGAACAGCTCGATCTTCGGACAGCGGTTCATCACGACCTTCAGCCCCGCGGCCTCGGCCAGGCGGGCCGCCTCGTCGTCGCGCACGCCGAGCTGCGTCCACAGCACCTTGGCACCGATCGCGATCGCCTCGCGTGCGATGCCGAGCAGCGCATCGGAGCTGCGGAAGACTTGCACCATGTCGACCGGCCGGTCGATCGCCATCAGCGACGCGTAGACGCGCAGCCCGCGAATCTCGCCGCCGGCCTCGCTGGGATTGACCGGAATCATGTCGTAGCCGGTCTCGTGCAGGACCCTGAGCACGCCGTAACTGAACTTGGTCGGGTCGGGGCTGGCGCCGACCATCGCAATGGTTTTCACCTCCTTCAGGATCGTGGCGAGATAGTCCGCCGGGTAGTCCTGGTCATGGTCGATGTGGGCGATGGCCGTCATGGCGCCTCCCCGGCGGTGCCGAAAGGTCGGGGCTTGAACTCGTGCGGCGCAAGCGGGCTCGCGAAGGGATTGCGATAGAGCCTGTCATGGCTCTCGACGCCGACATCGAACGTGCAGTCGCCCAGAGGCCGGGCGATGCAGAGAAGGACGTATCCATCGGCGAGTTGGCGGCCGTTGAGGGCAACGCCTGCGCGCTGGTCGACCTCGCCTGCCAGCAGCTTGGCGGCACACGAGATGCAGCCACCGTAACGGCAGCCATACGGCAACGACATGCCCCGCGCCTCCAGCGCGTTGAGCAGCGGCTCGCGCGGGTCGACCCGGAACGATGCGCCACCCCGGTTGGCGAGCGTGATGGTCACTTCCATGCGCAGCGCGGGAAATCGCCTAGAGCCAGATGTCGGAGGTGCAGTCGCCCCCCGGATACCGCGTCTCGTGGCAACGGGCGGGGCCATTCGGCTCTTTCCCGAAGTCGACGAAGAAATCCGGGTTGATCGACATGCCCCCGCGTTCGGCGTCGCAGTCGACCATCAGCATGCAGCCGCCGTTGTGCCGGATGTCGGGATAGAACTGGTTGTCCCATGTCGAGAACAACGAGGTGGTGACGTAGAGCCGCTTGCCGTCGAGCGAGAGCTGGATCATCTGCGGCCCCCCGGTGATCCGGCGACCGTTGACCACCGGGGCCTTGTTCAGCAGACCGCCCATCCAGACCTGGCCGGTGAATTTCGGCTTCGAGGGATCCGAGATGTCGTATTGACGGATGTCGCCGTGCAGCCAGTTGCAGAAATAGAGGAAACGGTCGTCCATCGAGATCAGGATGACGCTGATGAGGCCGGGCACCGGAATCGGCCATTCGGGGTGGCGCACGTTCTCGACGTCGATGACCTTTTCCCAGATCCACTCGCCGTCCCGCTTGCACCAATGGATGATGTTGGACGAGAGCGCGGCCCCGACGAAGCCGTGGCTCGAGTCCGGGTTGTGCTGGAAACGGACTTCGAGCGGCACCAGCCCGTCCTCGCCGAGGTACATCGTCTTCTCGACGCGCTTGCGCTCGAAGTCCCAGAAGTGGATCTCGCGGCCGTACTTGAGCTGGCCGACCTCCTCCAGGTCGAAGCCGGGCATGAAGGTGTTCGGCGCCGCCCATTCGGACGAGACCATCACGTTGTGGCGGGGCTGGTACCAGAAGTCGTAGTTGAACTTCATGCCCCCCAGGTCGTTTTCCCATCGACCGACGATCTCGAAGTTCTCGTTCAGGTGCAGGAAGCCGCCGGGTGCGTTGCCGCGCGCATCGCCGAGCATCGAGATGATGATGTCCGAGCCGAGGCAGTGCACCGTGTGCGGAGCCGAGAGGTTGGTCCTGGCCTTGATCTCGGCACCCGAGATCACCTTGTGAAGGCGGGGCGCCTTCTGGTCGATGCCGCAGTCGACGATGTGCAGATTCGACGAGCGCACGCCGGGAACGATCAGGTAGCGCCGTTGCTTGGTCGGATCGTGATGACACGACGAGCAGGCATTCCAGCCCATGTGGTGCAGCTCGTCGCCGATTCCGGGCATTTCCAGCCGGCCGATGACCTGGCTGTAGGTCGGACTCTTCGGGTCGGCGTCGATCGTGGCCAGGTAGTCCGGCTTCTGGATGCCGGTGCCGATGTAGAGGGCGACGGTGTAGAGGATCGTTTCGCGAGGCGCTTTCATGGCCTCGGCCGGCGAGGCATAGCCCGGACCGCAGCAATGCGACGCACCGTTCTCAGCCATCTCGGTTCTGCCTCATTCGCGCGGCCGGCGCCGTGCGCCTTGTCGATGTGCAGTGGATCCTGCCAGCGAGCTTAGCAGGCTCAGCGGTCGAGTCTCGCTCGACAGCATGATCGGCTACTCGGGCAAGCCCGCCAGGCGCATGCTGTCCATCAGCTTTTCAATGAAGATATCGAGCATCTTGCGGTCGAACAGGACCCGACCGCCAGATGCACCAGCTCGGCCGAGGATCTCAGTTGGCCTTCGTCAGCTGGGAGGGGCTGACGAGCTTCCACTTCTCGCCAATGCGGCAGAGGTTGAAATCGCTGGTCGCCTTGCGGGTCCGCGCGTGGTTCGAGACGCGAATCTTGCGACATGGGGCCTTCTTCCACTCGAAAGTGCTGAGGACCTTCACGTCGCCGTGGTTCTCGGTCTTGGGATTTTCCCAGCGCACGACCTCGTCGACGGCGGCTTCGTCCAACGCCTTCCTGGTCGCTTCGCGGAAGAGGCGTCTGTCTTCGTCGTCGAAGAGCTCCGACGGGGTGCCCTTGGTCGTCCCATACAACTGCGACTGCGCCGAAACGGAAAACGCCGCCGCCGCGAGACAAACGACCAGCATCGAACGGTGGATGGACATGATGCGAACTCGCTTGAGGGCAGGCGCTTTGACAGATTATCGCCCTGCCTTCTGACCACGCTTGGCGTGCCGGCGCAGGATACGCCGCCGATGCGGAGTCGACGCTACTTGTTCAGGATGAAATTGGCCTGGAACCGAAAGTACCAGTCGCCGGCGAAGTCGGGACGAACGACATTGCGACCCATGCCGATGATGTAGTTGACCGGCACGAACCCCGCGGGCTTGGTGAGGATCGAGTAGGTGGCGCCGAGCGGCACGGTCCAGCGATTGCTCGAGTCTGCTTTCCAGTCGGCGACGATCGTTCCGGAGTAGGCGATCGCGTGCTGCGCGCTGAGGCGATAGTTGATGATCGGCTGGATCTGCATCTGGCTCACGTTGCCGCGGTCTTCGGCACCGGCGAACGACCAGACTTGTGTCACCAGCGCGCCGAGTGACCATCGGCCTTCCTGTTGCAGCGCGACCACCGCCGGGCCGATCGACCATTTGCCGCTGCCCAGGTGTTCGTCGCTGGCGGTGCGCATCTGCAGGATCGGGCCGGCGCCCCAGATGAAGCCTCCCTTGGGGGCCGGCGAAAGGAAGCCTTCGTAGACGATGTCGCCGAGCCCGTTCTTGCGATCCTGGCCAGGTGCCGCGGCAGGGTTCGACAACACCGGCACGATCAGCCGGTGGATCAGGCTCCAGCCGCCGCCGATCTGCATGGGATACACCGGCTGGATGTTCAGCGTGTGCTGCGGCAGCTCGTTGGGCCCCACGTGCAGCGTGGTCGTGAACTGCAGGGGAACCGTGACCAGGTCGGACACGGGGTTGGCGAGCTTCTTCTGCAACGCCTCGTCGTCCTCTGCGGCGCCTGCGCACAGCGGCGCCAGCAGCATCGGCGCGCCGACGAGGAGAGCGCCAAGCCGACAGCGAATCCGAGCGAAGTTCATCCGGCTGCTCGTGGCTACACCGGCTCGAAGTCCGGCAGCGGCCATGACCGATCGAAGTAGGCTTCGGTCGGGTTGTAGAAACGGAAATACGCAAACCAGTTCTTGCCAGGCACGGTGGGAATCCAGTTCTTCTCGAAGCCCGCCGGCGCCTCGGGGCCGCAATAGATGTCGACCGACCCGTCGTCGTTCTTGCGCAGATCCATCCGCGACGAACGATCGGCGATCTTCTCCTTGTTGAGGATCAGCGCGCGCGTGTCGACGTCGTAGAGCGTGACCGACCAGAACAGCTTGATCGGCGCGTTGGGCGGCAC
>Ga0068858_100006655_pt1 | contig 11240 bp, 6 predicted proteins | sample KBSSwiS12_FD_66589 | JGI IMG/M metagenome (GOLD analysis project Ga0068858, IMG submission 66589) | Switchgrass rhizosphere microbial communities from Kellogg Biological Station, Michigan, USA - KBS Switchgrass S1-2 | ecosystem: Host-associated > Plants > Roots > Rhizosphere > Soil ... | reverse complement strand
CAGGTCGTTCGCGAACGGGCGATGGTGCGCGCCGCGGCGAGCGACCGGCCCCCGGCTGGGCCCGGTCTGGTGCTGACGCCTCTGCGCCACGAGCACGTGGGGCTCGCCATCGACCGCGACCTCGGGACGGCCACGATCACGGTGCGGGCGCCGAGGAGCCGCCAGCCGATGACCCCGGACGAGCTGCTGTCGGCCGGCACCGAGGCGTGGCTGATGGCCACGTGGCGGGAGCTCGACGACCTCGCCCTCCGGCTCCGGTTCAACGAACCCGAGATCGGGACCTGGGTCGTGCGGTCCGAGGGCGACGTCGAATCGGTCCTGGCCGCGGAGCAGCTGCTGCGGGAGCACGGCGACCACTGGCTCGCGCGGGAGATCCGGCTCGCCTGGGGGCGGACGCTCAAGCGGCTCGACCTGTCCGCCCGTACGCTGGTGGCGTTGATCGAGCCCGGCAGCTGCTTCGCCGGAACGCTGGCCGAGCTGGTGCTGGCGGCCGACCGCTCGTACATGCTCGACGGTACCGCACCCGACGACGACCGGCCCCCGGCGGTGCTGCGGCTCACGGATGCCAACACCGGCTGGTACCCGATGGCCAACGGGCTGTCCCGGCTCGAGTGCCGCTTCTGGGGCCGGCCGGACGCCCTCGGCGAGGCGATCGACTCGATCGGCAAGGACCTGCTCGCTGGGGACGCCGACGCCGCCGGCCTGGTGACGTTCACTCCCGACGACCTCGACTGGGACGAGGAGGTGCGGCTCTGCCTCGAGGAGCGGAGGAGCTTCTCGCCCGACGCGCTGACGGGTATGGAGGCCAATCTGCGCTTCGTCGGCCCCGAGACGATGGAGTCGAAGATCTTCGCTCGGCTGACGGCGTGGCAGAACTGGATCTTCCAGCGCCCGAACGCCGTGGGCCCGGAAGGCGCGCTGCGCCGCTACGGCACGGGCTCGCGGCCCGACTACGACAGGAACCGGACGTGACGACCGTCGACTACGACACGCTCATCCCGAACAACGTCGATCTCGCGGGTGACCGCCGGCTGCAACGTGCGCTCGAGTCATGGCGACCCCGGTACCTGGATTGGTGGCGCCAGCTCGGCCCGGTCGCCTACCAGGACAGCGACGTGTACCTACGGACGGCCGTCGCCGTCGGCCAGGAGGGATGGGCCAACTTCGGCTACGTGAAGATGCCCGAGTACCGCTGGGGGATCTTCCTGGCCGACCAGGAGCCCGATCGCGTCATCGCCTTCGGTGACCATGTCGGGGAGCCGGTGTGGCAGGAGGTGCCCGGCGAACACCGCTCCGAGCTTCGCCGCCTCGTCGTCGTCCAGGGCGACACCGAGCCCGCCTCTGTCGAGCAGCAACGGCACCTGTGCCTCACCGCGCCGAGTCGTTACGACCTCCGGAACCTGTTCCAGGTGAACGTGGAGGAGGGTCGCCACCTGTGGGCCATGGTCTACCTCCTGCACCGCTACTTCGGTCGTGACGGTCGGGAGGAGGCCGACGAGATGCTCGAGCGCCACTCCGGTGACTCGGACCACCCACGCATCCTCGGCGCCTTCAACCAGCCCACGCCCGACTGGCTGTCGTTCTTCTTCTTCACGTACTTCACCGATCGCGACGGCAAGTACCAGCTGGCGTCGTTGCGCGAGAGCGCGTTCGATCCCCTGTCGCGCACCTGCGATTTCATGCTCAAGGAGGAGGCGCACCACATGTTCGTCGGGGCGACCGGCGTCGGACGCGTGGTCCAGCGCACGGCAGACCTCATGAAGGAGCGCGACACGGCGGACGTGCGGCCCTTCGGAGGGATCGACGTGGCGACGCTGCAGCGCTACCTGAACTTCCACTTCTGCGTCTCGCTCGACCTGTTCGGCGCCGAGACGTCGACCAACGCCGCCAACTACTTCGCCGCCGGGCTGAAGGGCCGCTTCCAGGAGGCCAAGCGGGACGACGACCATCGCCTCCAGGCTGCGACGGCCGTGGTGCCGACGATCGACGACGATCGTGTGGCGGGCCGGGACGCGGCCGCGCTGGCCGCGCTGAACCAGACCCTGCGTGACGACTACATCGCCGACTGCCAGAAGGGCGTCGACCGCTGGAACCGCACGCTGGCCGACGTCGGCCTCGAGCTGCGGTTGCCGAGCCAGGGCTTCAACCGGGCCGTCGGTGTGTTCGCGGCGTGCCACGTCGACCCGGACGGCCGCGTTCTGTCCGAGACGGAGTGGGAAGCGGCCCGAGGCGGGTGGCTGCCGAGCGAGGACGACAGCGCGTTCGTGCGTTCGCTGATGACGCCGGTCGACGAGCCGGGGAGGATGGCGTCTTGGATCGCGCCGCCGTCGGCGGGCATCCACCAGAAGCCGGTCGACTACGAATACGTGCGGATCTGAGGGACCGGACCGGACAGGACCGGCCCGACCGGATGGGGCCGGCTCGGTTCCAAGGAAGGATCGACATGGGGGGCACCTACAACGCGGCGGCGTGGCTGCTCGACCGCCAGGTCGAGTCCGGCCACGGCGAGGGGCTGGCGGTCGTGTGCGGCCCGGTGCACTCGACGTACGCGGACGTCCAACGCGAGGTGTGGCGCACGCAACGCACGCTCACGGCGCTCGACGTGCGTCGCGGTGAGCGCGTGGCCCTCGTCGTGAACGACGAGCCGGCGTTTCCGGCCTGGTTCCTCGGCACGCTGCGTTCGGGAGTGGTGCCCGTGCCCTTGTCGACCATGCTCACCGGGAGCGAGCTGGCGGCCATCGTCGCGGACGCCGAGGCCGGCGTGGTGGTCGTGTCCGAGGAGTTCGCGCCCTACCTGGAGACGATCGCCGACGCCTCCGACGAGCTCCGGACCGCCGTCGTCATCGGCGACGCGGCCGCGGCCGGTCGCCCGCGGGTCCCGGTGCACGGTTGGTCCACCTTCGACGACCGCGGCGAGGCACCGGTGGCGTCGACGCGGGCCGACAGCCCTGCGTTCTGGCTCTACAGCTCGGGCACCACGGGGACGCCGAAGGGGGTGATGCACCGCCACGCCAACCTCGAGGCCACGGCCGCCACGTATGCCGCCTCGGTGCTGCGCATCGGCCCCGACGACCGCTGCCTCTCGGTGGCCAAGCTGTTCTTCGCCTACGGGCTCGGCAACTCGCTCACCTTCCCCTTCTCGGTCGGGGCCACCAGCATCCTCAACCCGGCCCGACCCACGCCGCGCGGCGTCGCCGAGCTCCTCCGCACCGAGCGGCCGACGTTGTTCTTCGCGAGTCCGGGGTTCGTCGCCGCGCTGCTCGACGCCGACGTGGACGCCGCGGATCTGTCGTCCGTGCGCTGCACGGTCACCGCCGGCGAAGCGCTGCCGAGCGATCTGCAGCGTCGCTTCACTGAGCGTTTCGGCCACCCCGTTCTCGACGGCATCGGCTCCACCGAGGCCCTGCACATCTTCCTCTCGAACACGCCGGACGACGTCCGGCCGGGGACCAGCGGCATCCCGGTGGCCGGCTACGAGGTCAGGCTGCTCGACGACAACGACGCCGAGGTCACCGTGGCCGACACCCCGGGCTACCTGCACGTCCGGGGCCCCTCGACCGCATCCGGCTACTGGAGCCGCACCGAGGCCAGCCAGGCCGCCTTCAGGGGTGAGTGGCTGCGGACCGGGGACGTCTACACCCGATCGGAGGACGGCCACTACACGTTCCTCGGACGCAACAGCGACATGATCAAGGCGGGAGGGATCTGGGTGTCACCCGCGGAGGTCGAGAGCGTCCTGATCGAGCACCCCGACGTGCTCGAGGCCGCGGTCGTGGGCTCGCGCAGCGTCGACGGCCTGGAGATCACCGTCGCCTTCGTCGTGGCCCGCGCCGGGCGCACCGTCGAGCTGGTCTCGATCGACGGCCATTGCCGAGAGCGGATGGCCGCCTTCAAGCGACCGCGCCAGGTCCACGTCGTCGACGAGCTCCCGAAGACCGCGACGGGCAAGATCCAGCGCTTCGCCCTGCGGCAACGGCTCGAGGTCTGAGGCCACGCCCCATGGTGGGCCACGACGCCGCGACCGTGCCCGTCGGGGAAAGACCGGGGCCGTCGGAGGACATCTACAGGTTGGTGAGCCTCGCTGCGACCGATCCACCCGTGGAGTCGTCGGTCGACGCGGCGCGTCACGCCCGCTTCAACGAACTGTTCGGTGCGCACGCCACGGCCGTGTTCGCCTTCGCTCGTCGGCGGACATCGCGAGCCGAGGCCGAAGAGGTGGTGTCCGAGACGTTCCTGGTGGCGTGGCGCCGTCTCGACGATGTGCCGTCTCCACCGCTGCCGTGGTTGCTCGGCGTGGCGCGACGCGTGATGGCGAACCGCCGGCGGAGCGACGCTCGCCATGCTGCCCTTCGCCTCCGCGCCGCCGCGAGCGTGGTCGAACCGCCTGGTTCCCCGGAGGCGCCCGAGTCCGAGGCCGATGAGGTCCTCGGGGCGCTCGCCGAGCTCCCTCCGGCCGAGCGGGAAGCGATCACCCTGCTGGCTTGGGAGGGTCTCACTCCTGAGGAGATCAGTGTGGTCCTCGGGTGCTCCCGGGCCGCGGTGTACGTCCGTGTGCATCGTGCCCGACGTCGTCTGGCCGCCCGGCTGGATGGCGGAGCGGATCGCCGACGCGAGGAGGAGACCTGATGCGCATCGACGACGAGATCCTGGACCGGATCCGACGCGCCGACCCCCTCGATGCCGAGGAGGCGGAGATCTGGCGTCGATCGCACGAGCTCGGCGCTTCGCAGCTGCTCGGTTCGATCTCGGTGGCGTCCTCGGTGGCGTCCTCGGCCAGCGGGAGGGGACGAAGTAGGCGCACGCGGCGGCGCGTCGCCATCGCCGCCGTGCTCGCCAGCGCCGGTCTGGCCACCGCGGCCGCGGCGGCCGGTGTCCTCGGGCGCCCGGCGCCTGACCGCGTCCGCCTGCACCTCGCCTCCCTGGACGAGGGACTGCCTGCGGACCTGCGCCTGAACCCTGACGTCGCCCACGCCCGAGCGGTCGCGGCCACCGCGGGCGGCGCACTCTATGCCGCTGATCTCCAGGACGGCGGCTCCTGCATGGAGATCGTGTCCGACGGCGACCGTCCTCGAGGGGCGACCTGCACGACCGCGGCCGAGCTCGGCGAGCGTCCGGTGGAGGTCATGGCACCGATCGCTTCAAGCGCCGAGGACATCCTGCTCGTCGGCGGCCGGGTCAACGCCGATCAGGTGCGGCATGTCGTCATCCGCTACGCCGACGGTCAGAGGTTGGCGGCCGCGGAGGGGATCGACCGATACTGGCTCGTGGAGGTCCCGGCCAGCGAGCACGCGAGCGCGTTGCGCGATGGACTCGTCGTCACCGGACTCGCCGCCGACAACCACGAGGTCAGCACCGTCGCTGTAGACGGCCTCCTCGACGACGATCCCCTCGGTACCCGGCTCGATCAGCTTCAGCCGATCTTCGTGTCGACCATCAGCGCCGGCGACCTCACGCAGGTGCTCGGGATCGAGGGCTCCGTGCATGCGGTAGGAGCGGTCCGGCTGTCGTTGCGGTACCCGGACGGCACGACGACGACGGTGCCCCTGGGATCCGACGGCACGTACCGGTACATGTTGCCCGCGGAGCGCCAAGACGACTTCGCGAAGGCGAGCGGGCTCCTCGTGGCCCGTGACGCAACCGGGAACGTGGTGGCGTCCGTCCCGGTGTCGTCGGTCGCCGGCGGCCGACGACATGGATGAACACCGGTCGGTGCGGCCGTCAGCGCGCTCCTGCTCAGCTCGCTTTGACCCAGACGGCGCCCGTGTGGGCCGCCAGCGAGACGGTGCCGCTACGCACCTGTCCGGTGAGGGTCCGCCACTTGCCGGCCGGCAGCGTCACGGACAAGGCCGTGGCACCAGGGTTCACCGCGACGTAGCCGGTCGAGAAGGCCCGGACGTAGGCGCCGCCGGCGGGCTGGGCATATCCGCCCACCGGCGTGCCGACCGGTGTGTCCAACCAGGGATCGGCGACCGCGTTGGCCATGCCGTTGAAGGTGCGGTCCGAGGTGAACAGGTACCAGGTCGACTGTCCCTGGGCGCCGAGCAGGTAGGTGGCCAGGGTGAACTGGCGCCAGCGGTCACGCAGCGCCGTCGTGGCCGTGCCCCACAGCTTGGTCTCGAGCAGCACGACGCGGTGCTCGGCTTCGGCCTGCACGACGAGGTCCAGGTCCTGCTTCCAGTTCTCGACCGTCGGGAACTGGTTCGGCTTCAACTGGCTCGTCCGGAGCCAGATCTCGGCGTGGGCCGCGTCGATGTGATCGGTGAGCGTCTTCGACGAACCACCGCCGGTGGCGAACCACCGGTTGCCATTCGCTACGCCGTTGGCTGCGTTGGGCCCGGGCACGGCCGCGACCCGGTCGGCGATCGCCTCGATCGCGTGCTGGTAGTCGCCGAACGTCCACGGCTTGCCGGTGGCCCGGTTGATGGGCGGTCCGCCGGTCAGATAGTTCGCGAACAGCGGCGCGGTCATCAGCATGTCCGTGTAGCAGCCGTCGGCGCCCGTCAGCGCAATGTCAGCCTGGCACTCCGCGACGACATGGTTGACCCAGTCCGCGTTCGAGACGTCCATGAGGGTGTTCCCGAACTCCGGTTGCACGAGCTTCGCCCCCGTGGCGTCGTGGGCGTACCAGTCCTCCGGGAACGTCGATTCCTGGCCCTTCAGGGCGAACGTGCCGTTGTGGTACACGAGGATCGTCACTGCCGGATTGGCCGCCCGGAACATCGGCACCCAGGCCCCGTCGTTGTCCTTGATCACGACCAGGTCGGTCGCCTTGGCCAGCGCATCGGCCATCGGTTGGTTGGCCGCGACCTTGGGGACCTGGTTCAGCGCCGCCCACGGGCGGACGAGCCCCGCCCCGGTAGGCGCCGGGAAGTCGGGCGTGAAGCGTGCCCTCCCCGAGGCCGGAGGGGCGCAGGCCGCGACGACCAGCGTCACGACGGCGAGCGCGGGGAGTACCCGCAGCCCGTGGTCCTTGATCGACGACGGCTGCATCGCTCACCCCCGGCTCGGTGCGAAGGTTGCAACCTCAATCAAGGTCGCGACCTGACCCCGCAAGTTACGCCACGCGGGAGGAGGGCTGATCCCTGTCGAAGGCGTCCCAGAGCTCGGCGTAGCGACCGCCGGTGGCGATCAGTGCTTCGTGGCTGCCGTCTTCCACGATCTGGCCGTTCTCCACGACGATGATGCGGGCCGCGTGGCGGGCGGTCTGGAGTCGGTGCGCGATCAACAACGTGGTGCGGCCACGCGCCGCGAGGTTCATGGCCCGCTGCACCTGGGCCTCGGTCGCGAGGTCGAGGTTGGAGGTCGCCTCGTCGAGGATCAGGATGGCCGGATCGATGAGCTGTGCTCGCGCGAGGCAGAGCAGTTGGCGCTGGCCCGCCGACAGTGAGCGGCCGCCGCCCGTGACGAGCGTCTGGTAGCCGTCGGGCAGCGACGCGACGAGGTTGTGCGCGCCGACTGCGCGCGCCGCGCGCTCGACATCGAGGTTGGACGCGTCCGGCCGGCCGTAGGCGATGTTGAAGCGGATGGTGCCGGAGAACAGGAAGGGCTCCTGGGGGACGTACCCGATGTGCCGGCGGAAGGCGTGCAGGTCGAGATCGCGCAGGTCGATGCCGTCGACCAGCACCCGCCCGGCGGTCGGGTCGTAGAAGCGCGCGACCAGCTTCACGAAGGTGGACTTGCCGGCGCCCGTGGTACCGACGAGCGCCACGCTCTCACCAGCGGCGATGTCGAGGTCCACGCCCCGGAGGGCCTCGGGGGCATCGGCCGAATAGGCGAAGCGCACGTGGTCGAGCCGGACGTCGCCGGTCCAGGACGCGAGCTCGACCGCCTGCGCCCGCTCCGGCGTGGAGGTCGGTGTCGCCAGCAGCTCGTCGAGGCGGCCGAGGGAGACCCGGGCCTGGATCCACTGGTCGAACACCGCGGAGAGCTGCTGGAGCGGTGAGAAGAACTGGTCGAGGTAGAGGAGGAAGGCGATGAGGAGACCCGTTGTGAGCGCGTCCTCGCCGATCAGCCGGGCGCCGAACCAGAGGGTGAGGGCCTTGGCGATCGTGCTGAGGAGCTGGCTCGCCGCGAAGTAGATCGACATCATCTGCATCGATCGAAGGCGAGCGTCGCGGTACTCCACCGATCGGGCGGTGAACCGGACCTCATTGTTGTCTTCGCGACCGAGCGCCTGGGTGACCCGCACGCCCGAGACGCTCTCCTGGAGCTCGGCGTTCACCACCGAGATGGCCTCGCGGGCCCGGAGGTAGGAGCGTCGCGATCCGCGCTTGAACCAGACCGTCACGGCAGCGAGCACGGGCAGCACGACGAACGCGGCGAGGGCCAGGCGGATGTCGAGCACGAGGAGGATGACGACGACGCCGACGCAGCTCACGATGCTCGTCAGGGCGAGGAGCAGGCCTTGCTGGAGGAGCTGAGCGAGCGACTCGACGTCGCTCGTCATCCGGGTCATGATCCGGCCGCCCATCTCCTTGTCGTAGTAGTCGAGAGAGAGCCGTTGCAGGTGGGCGAAGGTGCGCGCCCGCAGCGTGTAGAGCATCCGCTCGGCGGTGCGCGACGTGTGGAGCAGCTCCACGAGCTGGTTGCCCCAGCTGAGGAGCTGCACGCCGAGGAAGGCGAGGCACATGATCGCCAGCGTGCGGATGCTGTCCGCGGCCACGCCGCCGTCGATGCCGTGACGAATGATCAGCGGCCCGACGAGTGTCGTCCCGGCGTCCACCACCACGAGCCCGGCGACGCCGGCGAGTGGCCAACGGAAGCGTCGGAGCAGACGGCTGAGGCTGCGGTACCGGCTCTCCGAGGCCGCCTCCACGAGGTCGACGTCGGGGTCGCCACGCAGCGGCGGGAGGGCATCCACCTGGGCCAAGAGCTCGGGTGTGGCCGCGACCAGGCCGGCCCGATTGCCGGTGGGGCCGCCGCTCGTGCCCATGGCCACCAGCAGCGTCGCCATCTCGACGCGGGGCGAGCCGTCTTCGCCGGACTCCCGCTCGTGCCACGCCGCGGGGTCGACCGTCGCCACGAGGGCCGGCTCGGGTTCGGCGTCGTCGAGCTCCGGGCCGGTCAGAAGCTCACGGTAGAGGGCGGAAGAGTGCCAGAGCTCGGCGTTCGTTCCTTCAGCAACGATTCGCCCGCCGTCGACGACGAACACGCGGTCGGCCAGCCGCAATGTGGAGGACCGGTGCGCGATGAGGACCGTCGTGCGCGTCCCCAGCTCGGACGACAGTGACGCGTGGATGGCCTCCTCGGTGTGCGCGTCGATGGCCGAGGTGGCGTCGTCGAGCACGAGGACCTCCGGGTTGGCGAGGGCGGCCCGGGCGAGCGCGATGCGCTGGCGCTGCCCGCCGGAGAGTGTGAACCCGTGCTCGCCGACCATGGTGTCGTAGCCGCCGGCCAGCTCGAGGATGAAGTCGTGGGCCTGTGCGACACGGGCCGCCGCTTCGATCTCCGCCTCGCTCGCGTCCGGCCGCGCGAAGGCGATGTTCTCGCGGACTGTCGCGGAGAAGAGGAAGCTCTCCTCGAAAACGACGTTCACGCACGAGCGCAGGGACGTCAGCGTGAGCTCGCGCAGGTCGGTGCCGTCGAGCCGGATCGTGCCCGTCGTCGGGTCGTAGAAGCGCGCGATGAGGAAGGCGAGGGTGGTCTTCCCGGAACCGGATGCACCGACCAGCCCGATGCGCTCGCCGGCCTCGATCGTCAGCGAGACGTCCTGCACGGCGTGCGCGGCGCCGATGTGGGCGAAGCTCACGCGGTCGAGCTCGATGCGTCCTTCCGGGTCCTTCACGGGTCGGGCGTCCGGCGCATCGGTGACCCGGGGCTGCAGGTCCAGCAGCTCGAACACCCGTTGGGCCCCCGCGCGCGCCTGCTGCGTGGTGGAGAGCATGCTCGAGACCAGCCGGACGGGCGTGATGATCTGGACGAGGTAGCTCGAGAAGGCGAGGAACACGCCGAGCGTGATGTGGCCCTCGAGCGCGAGCCAACCACCGAGCGCGAGGACTCCGAGCTGCCCGAGCATCGGCAGCGCCTGGAGGGTCGAGGAGTAGCGCGCGTTGTAGCGGGCGGTGCGCATCCGGGACTGGTACAGCTCGTGGGCGCGATCGGTGAGCTGCGCGAACTCGCGGTCCTCCTGCGCGAACGCCTTGACCACCCGCACGCCCGTGACGGCTTCGTCGACGACGCCGGCGACCTCTCCGGAGAGCCGTTGGTCGTTCCAGCTCGCGGGGAACACGCGATCGCGGAATCGGATGGACACGTACGCGAACAAGGGGATGAACACGACGACGACCAGGCTGAGCAGGGGCGACAGCACGAGCATGACGACGATGGCGACCACGAGGAGCGTCATGTTCGCCACGAGCATCGGGACCGAGAAGAAGAACTGCTGGATCAGGGTGAGGTCGGCGGTCGATCGCGACATCACATCGCCGAGTGACAGCTCGGCGTGACGTGAGAAGTCGAGCTCGTAGAGGTGGCGGTGCATGGCCAGGCGCAGGTCGTGCTGCAGGTAGACGCTCACCTTCGCGCCGAGGTAGCGGCGCACGTAGTTGGCGCTGAAGCCGGCGACCCCGGTGAGCACCAGGAGGACGAGGAGCGGCCCGATCGGTCGGTCGTGGCTGAGGATGCTGTCGTCCAGGATCATCTGCTGGACGAGGGGCAGCAGGCCGATCAACGTCTGGGCCACGACCGAGAACACGAGCGTCGTGATGACCGTGCCCCGGTAGCGACCGATGAACGGCCCGAGGCGCCGGAGCCAGCCGACGCCGGGCTCCGGAGGAGCGGGCCGGGTGTGGGCGGCGTCGGGACGCGGAGGGCGCGGACGACCGTGGCCGCGTGTCATCACGCGCCCGAGCCGGTGGCGCGGTGGGCGAAGCGCTCGACCGAACGTTCGTCCAGGGCGACCCGCAGGTCGTCGAGCGCGCGCAGCACCGCCGCGGGATCAGGGCAGCGGCCGACCACGTCGTCGAGCACCGCCCGCAGCGCCGCTCCGGCGTCGCGCAGCGCGCCCCGCCCGGCCGCGGTGATGGAGAGGCGCACCGCCCTCCGATCGCCGCTCGACGTCTCCCGGATCACATAGCCCCGGTCGACGAGGCAGTCGATCAGCGAGGTCAACGTCGATTTCGTCACGGCGAGGCGGGCGGCGAGGAGGCTGGCCCGCTCCTCGCCGGAGGCCAGCAGGCCGAGCACCCGATACTGCGGAAGGGTGAGGTCGACGGCCGGGTTGTTCTCGAGCAGGCGGCTCA
>Ga0068858_100006652_pt1 | contig 11242 bp, 11 predicted proteins | sample KBSSwiS12_FD_66589 | JGI IMG/M metagenome (GOLD analysis project Ga0068858, IMG submission 66589) | Switchgrass rhizosphere microbial communities from Kellogg Biological Station, Michigan, USA - KBS Switchgrass S1-2 | ecosystem: Host-associated > Plants > Roots > Rhizosphere > Soil ... | reverse complement strand
TCGAACGCCTTCGGTGCGCGCACCAGCTGCATCGCCGCGTTGTCGACGTACATGTGGTCGAGGGCGACGTCGGGATAGTCGCGGTGGACTTCGGTGACGACGTCCTTCCAGAATTGGAACGTCTCGAGGACGTTCGCCTTGTCGACGCTCGTCACGCGCTTGCTGCGGCGCCGCGCCGCCCCGAAGGCGACGCGCGCGATGCGCTCGACCTCGGGGCGCGAGTAGCGCATCGTGTCGAACGCCTCTGGCGAACCGGCGAACGGCCCGTCGGGGGCGTCGCGGCGTCCGCGCGGCTGGCCGAAGTAGATGTCGCCGGTGAGCTCGCGCACGATCAGGATGTCGAGGCCGGCGACGAGCTCGGGCTTGAGGCTCGAGGCGGCGACGAGCTCGGCATAGCAGATCGCCGGACGCAGGTTGGCGAACAGGCCGAGCGACTTGCGCAGGCCGAGGATCGCCTGCTCCGGACGCAGCGCGCGCGGCAGGGTGTCGTACTTCCAGTCGCCGACGGCGCCGAAGAGGACGGCGTCGGCGGCCCTCGCGAGTGCGAGCGTCGCCTCGGGCAGAGGGTGTCCGTGCGCCTCGTACGCCGCGCCGCCCACCACGGCGCGCTCGGTCTCGAAGCGCAGATCGAGAGCGCCGAGGACGCGCTCGGCCTGGGCGACGATCTCGGTGCCGATGCCGTCGCCGGGCAGGACCGCGATCTTCATCGTCGTCGTCGCGCCCTCAGCGCACCGTCGTCGCCAGCCACGGCTGCTTCAGCAGCCGCTCGGCTTCGAAGGCGCGGATCTTGTCGGCGTGCCGCAGGGTGAGGCCGATTTCGTCGAGGCCGCCGAGCAGGCAATCCTTCCGGAACGACTCGACGTCGAACGCGATCGGCTCGCCGGTCGGCGGCCGCACGAGCTGCCGCTCGAGGTCGATCGTCAGCTTGTAGCCGGGGAACGCGACGACGTCGTCGAACAGCGCCGCGACGCGCTGCTCCGGCAGCACGATCGGCAGCAGGCCGTTCTTGAAGCAGTTGTTGAAGAAGATGTCGGCGTAGCTCGGCGCGATCAGCGCGCGAAAGCCGTATTGCTGCAGCGCCCATGGCGCGTGCTCGCGTGACGAGCCGCAGCCGAAGTTCTTGCGCGCGAGCAGGATCGACGCGCCGCGGTAGCGCGGCTGGTTGAGGACGAAGTCGGGATTCGGCCGACGTGTCGCAGGATCCGCGCCGGCAACGCCGGCATCGAGGAAGCGCCACTCGTCGAACAGGTTCTCGCCGAAGCCGGTGCGCTTGATCGACTTCAGGAACTGCTTGGGGATGATCGCGTCGGTGTCGACGTTCTCGCGGTCGAGCGGCGCGACGATTCCGGTGTGGATGCGAAACGGCTCCATTGCGCCTCTCCTAGGCCAGCCGGCGGACGTCGACGAAATGGCCTTCGATCGCCGCCGCGGCCGCCATCGCCGGACTGACGAGATGGGTGCGGCCGCCCGCGCCCTGGCGGCCCTCGAAGTTGCGGTTGCTCGTCGACGCGCAGCGCTCGCCGGGCTCGAGGCGGTCGGCGTTCATCGCCAGGCACATCGAGCAGCCGGCTTCGCGCCACTCGAACCCGGCGCCCTTGAAGACGCGGTCGAGCCCTTCGCGCTCGGCCTGCTCCTTCACCAGGCCGGAGCCGGGGACGACCATCGCCAGCTTGACGTTGCTGGCGACGCGCGTGCCGAGCCGGCGGACGACGGCCGCCGCCTCGCGCAGGTCCTCGATGCGCGAGTTCGTGCACGATCCGATGAAGACCTTGTCGATGCGGATGTCGGTCATCGGCACGTTCGGCTCGAGCGCCATGTAGCGCAGCGCCCGCTCCATGGCGTCGCGCCGGCCCGGGTCGCGCTCGCGTTCGGGGTCGGGGACGCGGTCGGCGATCGAGACGACCATCTCCGGCGACGTCCCCCACGTCACCTGCGGCCGGACCTCGCCGGCGTCGAGCGTGACGACGGTGTCGAAGTGCGCGTCGGGATCGGAGCGCAGCGTTCGCCAGTACGCCTCGGCGACGTCCCACTCGGCGCCCTTCGGGCTGTACGGCCGCCCGCGCAGGTACGCGATCGTCGCGTCGTCGACGGCGACGAGGCCGGCGCGCGCGCCCGCCTCGATCGCCATGTTGCAGACCGTCATCCGCCCTTCCATGCTGAGCGCGCGGATCGCCTCGCCGGCGAACTCGATCGTGTGGCCGGTGCCGCCCGCGGTGCCGATCCTGCCGATCACCGCGAGCACGATGTCCTTGGCGCTGCAGCCCAGGCCGAGCCTGCCGTCGACGCGCACCAGCATGTTCTTGGCCTTCCTCGCGAGCAGCGTCTGCGTCGCGAGGACGTGCTCGACCTCGCTCGTGCCGATGCCGTGCGCGAGCGCGCCGAACGCGCCGTGGGTCGAGGTGTGCGAGTCGCCGCAGACGACGGTGGTTCCTGGCAGCGTCGCGCCCTGCTCGGGGCCGATGACGTGGACGATGCCCTGGCGGCGATCGTTCATCTTGAACTGGGTGATGCCGTGGCGGTCGCAGTTGGCGTCGAGCGTGTCGACCTGCAGGCGCGAGACCGGATCGGCGATGCCGTGCGAGCGGTCGGTCGTCGGCACGTTGTGGTCGCTGACGGCGAGGTTCGCCGAGATCCGCCAGACCTTGCGGCCGGCGAGGTCGAGCCCCTCGAACGCCTGCGGGCTCGTCACTTCGTGGACGAGGTGACGGTCGATGTAGAGGAGCGCGGTGCCGTCGCTTTCGGTGTGGACGACGTGCTCGTCCCAGATCTTGTCGTAGAGGGTGCGCGGCATGGGAGCAGACGCTGCACGCGCCTGGCGGAAGGAAGGAGATTCTAGGCCGCGGTCGCCTGCCGGCGCTGCGTGCGGGGCTTGCTGCCGGGCCCGCGGTTCGGCAGCCGACGCCGCGGCGCGGCGAGCACCGCCGCGCCGCGCCCAGCTGCGCTCAGCCGCGCTGTCCGATCGCCTTGACGTCGCGCCGCGCGGCGCCGGTGTAGAGCTGGCGCGGCCGGCCGATCTTGTACTCGGGGTCGCCGATCATCTCGTCGAGCTGCGCGATCCAGCCGACCGTGCGCGCGAGCGCGAAGATCGCCGTGAAGAGACTGACCGGGATGCCGATCGCGCGCTGCACGATCCCCGAATAGAAGTCGACGTTCGGGTAAAGCTTGCGGGCGACGAAGTACTCGTCCTCGAGCGCGATCTTCTCGAGCGCCATCGCGAGCTTGAAGATCGGATCGTCGTGCAGCCCGAGCGCGTCGAGCACCTCGTGGCAGGTCTCGCGCATGAGCTTGGCGCGCGGGTCGTAGTTCTTGTAGACCCGGTGGCCGAAGCCCATCAGCTTGATGCCCGAGTTCTTGTCCTTGGCCTGCTTGACGAACTCGCCGATCTTCTCGACGCCGCCCATCCGCTGGACGTCCTCGAGCATGGTCAGCGCCGCCTCGTTGGCGCCGCCATGCGCCGGCCCCCAGAGGCAGGCGACGCCGGCGGCGATCGCGGCGAACGGATTCGTCCCCGAGGAACCGCACAGCCGCACCGTCGAGGTCGAGGCGTTCTGCTCGTGGTCGGCATGGAGGATGAAGATGCGGTCGAGCGCGCGCACCAGGACCTCGTTCGGCACGTACTCCTCGCACGGCGTCGCGAACATCATCCGCATGAAGTTGCTCGCGTACGAGAGGTCGTTCTTCGGATACATGTACGGCTGGCCCATGTTGTACTTGTAGGCCATCGCCACCAGCGTCGGCATCTTCGCGATCAGGCGGATCGCGGCGATCTCGCGGTGCGTCGCGTTGTGGACGTCGGTCGAGTCGTGATAGAAGGCCGAGAGCGCGCCGACGAGCCCGGTCAGGATCGCCATCGGATGGGCGTCGCGCCGGAAGCCGCGCAGGAAGAACTGCATCTGCTCGTTGACCATCGTGTGGATCGTGACGAGCCGCGTGAACTCGGCCTTCTGCGTCGCGGTCGGCAGCTCGCCCTTCAGCAGCAGGTAGCACGTCTCGAGGTAGTCGCACTGCACCGCGAGCTGCTCGATCGGGTAGCCGCGATACAGCAGCTCGCCCTTGTCGCCGTCGATGTAGGTGATCGTCGAGTTGCACGACGCCGTCGACAGGAAGCCCGGGTCGTAAGTGAACTTGCCGGTCTGTGCGTAGAGCTTGCGGATGTCGATCACGTCCGGACCGATCGAGCCCTTGTAGAGCGGCAGCTCCATGCTCGGGCTGCCGTCCGAGAACGTGAGGGTGGCTTTGACGTCGGACGGGGTCATGGCGGTGTCCTCGAAATGGACTGGAAAGACTGGGGCGCGCGGCTCAGCGTGCCGTGCGCACGGCGGCGACGACGCGGCGCACGTCGGGATGGTCGAGCTCCGGCGGCGGTTCGCGGCGGCCGAGGAAAAGATCGAGCAGGTCGTTGTCGGCGAGTTCCATCAGGAGCGCAAGGCCGCGAGCGTCGTCCTCGCCGAGCGGCTCGGCGCGTGCGAAGAAGCGCTCGAGCAGGAGGTCGTTCTCGAGCAGACCGCGGCGGCAGCGCCAGCGCAGCTTGCCGAGCGCGTGCGCGTCGAGCGGACGCGGTGCACCGGCGGCGTCGGGCGCAGCGACTTGCATCAGACGGCGCGCCTCACCATCAGCTCCTTGATCTTGCCGATGGCGCGCGTGGGGTTGAGCTGCTTCGGGCAGACGTCGACGCAGTTCATGATCGTGTGGCAGCGAAACAGCCGGTACGGGTCCTCGAGGTTGTCGAGGCGCTCGCTGGTCGCCTCGTCGCGGCTGTCGGCGATGAAGCGGTACGCCTGCAGCAGCCCGGCCGGGCCGACGAACTTGTCGGGATTCCACCAGAAGCTCGGGCACGACGTCGAGCAGCTCGCGCACAGGATGCACTCGTAGAGGCCGTTCAGCTCGTCGCGCTCCTCGGGGCTCTGCAGGCGCTCCTTCTCGGGCGGGCGCGAGTCGTTCATCAGGTACGGCTTGATCGAGTGATACTGCTTGAAGAACTGGGTCATGTCGACGATGAGGTCGCGGATGACGGGCAGCCCCGGCAGCGGCTTCAGAACGATCGGATCCTTCAACGTGCGCATGTTGGTGAGGCACGCGAGGCCGTTCTTGCCGTTGATGTTCATCGCGTCCGAGCCGCAGACGCCTTCGCGGCACGAACGGCGAAAGCTCAGGCTCGGGTCGATCGCCTTCAGCTTCATCAGCGCGTCGAGCAGCATCCGATCGCTGCCGTCGAGCTCGACGGTCATCGTCTGCATCGCCGGCACGGCACCGTTGTCGGGGTCGTAGCGGTAGATGCGGAACGTGCGCGTCGTCGGCTGCGCCGGCGGCGGCGTCGCGCCGTCGGGATCGGACGCGTCGGCGGCGCGGGTGTGGGCTTCCGTTTCCATGTCAGAAGGTGCGCACCTTGGGAGGGATCGACTCGACGGAAATCGGCTTCAGCTGGACCGGCTTGTACTCGAGACGGTTGCCTTCGCTGAACCACAGCGTGTGCTTCATCCACTGGGCGTCGTTGCGGCCGTTCGGCGCGACCGGGTCGTCGACCGGTCGTTCGTAGTCGTAGACCGTGTGCGCACCGCGGCACTCGTGGCGCGCCGCCGCGGAGACCATCGTGGCCAGCGCCGACTCGATCAGGTTGTCGACCTCGAGCGCCTCGACGCGCGCGGTGTTGAAGATCCGCGACTTGTCGGCGAGATGCATCGACCAGCTGCGCTCGGCGAGCTGCTGCACCTTGCCGACGCCCTCGTCCATCGACGCCTGCGTGCGAAAGACGCCGGCGTGCTGCTGCATCGTCCTCCTGAGGTCGTTGGCGATCGCCTGCGAGTACTCGCCGCCGCTGCTCGCCTCCAGCCGGGCGAGCCGCGTCGCGGTGAAGTCGGAGGCCTTCGCCGGCAACGGACGGTGCGGCTCGGCCGCGAGCTTGCTCGCGACGATGTGGTTGCCGGCGGCACGGCCGAACACGAGCAGGTCGAGCAGCGAGTTCGTGCCGAGCCGGTTGGCGCCGTGAACGCTGACGCACGAGCACTCGCCGACCGCGTAGAGGCCGGGCACGACCGCGTTCGGGTTGCCGTTCTTCGGCGCGACGACCTGGCCGTGGACGTTGGTCGGCACGCCGCCCATCTGGTAGTGGATCGTCGGCACCACCGGGATCGGCTCGCGCGTGATGTCGACGTTGGCGAAGTTGTGGCCGATCTCGTAGACGCTCGGCAGCCGCTTCATGATCGTCTCGGCGCCGAGGTGCGTCATGTCGAGGACGATGTAGTCCTTGTGCGGACCGCAGCCGCGCCCTTCCTTGATCTCCTGGTCCATGCAGCGCGAGACGAAGTCGCGCGGCGCGAGGTCCTTCAGGGTCGGCGCGTAGCGCTCCATGAAGCGCTCGCCGTTGGCGTTGCGCAGGATCGCGCCCTCGCCGCGGCAGCCTTCGGTAAGCAGCACCCCGGCGCCGTAGACGCCGGTCGGGTGGAACTGCCAGAACTCCATGTCCTCGAGCGGCAGCCCGGCGCGCGCCGCCATGCCGAGGCCGTCGCCGGTGTTGATGAAGGCGTTCGTCGACGCCGCGAAGATGCGGCCGGCGCCGCCGGTGGCGAGCAGCACCGCCTTGGCCTGCAGGACGTGCAGCTCGCCGGTCTCCATCTCGAGCGCGGTGACGCCGACGACGGCGCCCTCGGCGTCGCGGATCAGGTCGAGCGCCATCCACTCGACGAAGAAGTTGGTCCGCGCCTGCACGTTCTGCTGGTAGAGGGTGTGCAGCATGGCGTGGCCGGTGCGGTCGGCGGCAGCGCACGCGCGCTGCACGGGCTTTTCGCCATAGTTCGCGGTGTGGCCGCCGAACGGGCGCTGGTAGATCGTGCCGTCGGCGTTGCGGTCGAACGGCATGCCGAAGTGCTCGAGCTCGTAGACGACGTTCGGCGCCTCGCGGCACATGAACTCGATCGCGTCCTGGTCACCGAGCCAGTCGGAGCCCTTGACGGTGTCGTAGAAGTGATAGTGCCAGTTGTCCTCGCTCATGTTGCCGAGCGACGCGCCGATCCCGCCCTGCGCGGCGACGGTGTGCGAGCGGGTCGGGAAGACCTTCGTCAGGACGGCGACGTTGAGGCCGGCGCGCGACAGCTGCAGCGACGCGCGCATTCCCGAGCCGCCGGCGCCGACGATGACGACATCGAAGCGGCGCGACGCGACGGGCGAGGTGTGGACCGCGGGCGAATCCATCCCTACAGCCTCCAGAGCACCTGGATCGCCCAGCCGGTGCAACCGACGAGCCAGGCGATCGTGAAGATGTCGAGGGCGAGGCGCAGGCCGACGGGCTTGATGTAGTCCATCCAGATGTCGCGCATGCCGACCCAGACGTGGTAGAGCAGCGCGACGACGGTGACGAAGGTGAGGACCTTCATCCACTGCCGAGCGAAGATCCCCGACCAGCGCGCGTAGTCGAGCGGCCCGGGCAACAGCACCTGGACGACGACGACGATGGTGAAGAGCGCCATCAGCAGCGACGTGACCCGCTGCGCGAGCCAGTCGCGCAGCCCGTAGTGCGCGCCGACGACGAGGCGCCGGGATCCGAACGAGGTGCTCATGGCCGAGCGCTCAGAGGAAGAGCTTGGCGCCGACCGCGAACGCGACGACGGTGCCGACGGCGAGGGCGACGATCGCGGAGACGCGGCCGAACACGAGGCCGACCTCGTGCGTCGCGTCCATCCAGAGGTGGCGCAGGCCGGCGCAGAAATGCAGCAGGTACGCCCAGAGGAGCGCGAACGCGACGAGCTTCAGGAACCAGCCGGGGAAGACGCCGGCGCCGCTCGCGAACGCGGCCGTGAACTGCTCGTACGAGATCTCGGACGTGACGCTGGTGTCGAACAGCCAGATCGCGAACGGCAGCAGCAGGAACATCGCCGCCCCGCTGATCCGGTGCAGGATCGACACCCACCCGGCCGGCGGCAGGCGATACGTCGTGAGATCGGAGACGTGGATGTTGCGATAGACCGGCTGCCGCTTGAGTGGTTGTTCCTTGAGGGAGGTGGCCATGTCGGTCTGAGATGGGGAGCGCTGCGGACAGCCGGTCGATTTTATTGCTTCGCAGCAGACTTTACCGCGCACCCGCTTCCGCGCTGGCGCTCGACCCGGCGTGGCGGCAGGCTGGCCTACACTCATAGGTCCCCAGCGCGCCGCATTCGCCGCGAGCCAGCGCGTCGCCATTCCCACCTGCTCGGAGAACGCACCATGAAGACCCCCGTCCGCGTCGCGGTCACGGGCGCCGCCGGCCAGATCGGCTACGCCCTCCTCTTTCGGATCGCCTCCGGGGAGATGCTCGGCAAGGACCAGCCGGTCGTCCTGCAGCTGCTCGAGATCCCGGACGAGAAGGCGCAGAAGGCGCTGAAGGGCGTGATGATGGAGCTCGACGACTGCGCGTTCCCGCTGCTCGCGGGCATGAGCGCGCACGCCGACCCGAACACCGCATTCAAGGACGCCGACTACGCGCTCCTCGTCGGCGCGCGCCCGCGCGGGCCGGGCATGGAGCGCAAGGACCTGCTGTCGGCGAACGCGCAGATCTTCACCGCGCAGGGCAAGGCGCTGAACGCGGTCGCCTCGCGCGGCGTCAAGGTGCTCGTGGTCGGCAATCCGGCGAACACGAACGCATGGATCGCGATGAAGAGCGCGCCCGATCTGCCGCGGCGCAACTTCACGGCGATGCTCAGGCTCGACCACAACCGCGCCGCGAGTCAGCTCGCCGCCAGGAGCGGCAAGCCCGTCGCCGCGATCGAGAAGGTCGCCGTCTGGGGCAACCACTCGCCGACGATGTACGCCGACTATCGCTTCGCGACCGTCGACGGCAAGTCGGTCAAGGACATGATCGGCGACGAGACGTGGAACCGCGACGTCTTCCTGCCGACCGTCGGCAAGCGCGGCGCCGCGATCATCGAGGCGCGCGGGCTGTCGTCGGCAGCGTCGGCGGCGAACGCCGCGATCGACCACGTGCGCGACTGGGTGCTCGGCACGAACGGCCGCTGGGTGACGATGGGCATCCCGTCGGACGGCCAGTACGGCATCCCCAAGGACACCATGTTCGGCTATCCGGTGACGACGTCGGGCGGCGAGTACAAGGTCGTCGACGGCCTGCCGATCGACGACTTCAGCCGCCAGCGGATCGACGCCACGCTGAAGGAGCTTCAGGAAGAGCAGGACGGCGTCAGGCACCTCGTCTGAGGTCGCCGCGCCAGCGCCATGTGACAGAGTTCCGTGTGGGCGGTAACGGCCGGTAAGGCAGGCGCCACCGGCGCGTTGCTCGACGACAATCGCCGCGCCATTTGCAGCTGAAAGGCCGATGCCATGCCCAAGCCGTTTCGTTCCGCGCCGATCGTCGCCGCGCTGAGCGCCGCCGTCCTCGCCGCCGCTCCCGCATTCGCAGCCGACCGCACCAAGCAGCCTGCCAAGCCGGCCGCCAAGACGGCGCCAGCCAAGCCAGCCTCCACCGTCGCCGACGCATCGCCGGATCAGGTGAAGGCTGCCGAGCTCGTCTTCTACGGCTCGTACGACTGCGAGTTCAACCAGAACGTCAGCGTCGCGCAGAGCGCGAAGCACCCCGCGTACGCCGACGTGAAGTTCGGCCAAGGGACCTGGCTGATGAAGCCGGTCCTCTCCTCGACCGGAGCCGTCCGCCTCGAGGACGTGCGCGGCCAGACGCTGATGGTGCAGATCGCGAGCAAGTCGATGCTGCTCGATGTCAAGGCAGGCAAGCGCCTCGTCGACGAGTGCATCTGCCCGAAGCAGCGCGAGCTCGTCGCCGAGGCGAAGGCCTCCAGGGCGGCCGCCGAGGCGGCGCCGGTGAAGGCGATCGTCGAAGCGGGCACCGCCGCCGGCACCGGAGCGACGGCGTCGATGAAGTGATCCCCTGGCGGCACGCGCGCCGCCGCGTCGTCGCATCGCGCCTTCGTTGAGCGCACCACGAAGACCGCCGCATCGGGCGGTCTTCGTGCTTCAGCACTCGCGCTGCGCCATCGGACGACGACGCCGCAGCGACGCGCGAGCGGCGTTCGCGCCGCGCCGGGCGCGGCGTCGGCTCAGCGCCAGCCGGCCTGCATGATCAGCGCGAGCGCCGCATCGGCGGTGCCCTGGTGGGCGAAGGGCGTCGGGTGGACGTCGTCGGCGAACGCGTACTTGCTCGTGTCGCCGGCGATCAGGTTGGTCGTGTTGCAGACCAGCGCTTCGCCGTTGAACGCGTTCGGCCCGCACGCCGGCGTCGTGACATTGCTGAAGCCGTAGGCGGACGGATTGGCGGCAATCGCGTGCGTCTGCGCGTAGTCGTCGAACAGCACGACCGAACCCGCGAGACCGGTCGACAGCGCCGTGTTGAACGCGTTCGTCATGGCGGTGATCAAGCCCTGCGTCGAGGCGTCGAGCGTGAGGCCGAACGGCGTCAGGTTGATGTCGGTCAGGTTGCGGACGACCACGTAGCGGGCGCCCTTGCCGAGGACGAGCGACTTGATGTCGGCGACGAGCTCGACGCCCGCCTGCCCCATCGCGGCGACGGCCGCCGCGCTGGCGGCGTCGACGGCGGCCTGGCCGCCGCCGGTGACGATGGCGATCACCGCCGGTGACCAGCCCGCAACAGCGGCGGTCGCCGCAGCGGCCTGGCCGCCGCCGGCCGCCTGCCCGACGGCCGTCAACTGCATGAACAGGTCGTTGCCGCCGGCATTGACCGTCACGAGTTCCAGCCCCGAATAGCTGCCGACCTTTGCCAGGTGCCGGGTGAACTGCTCGTGGAGCGAGTCGGCCATGAGGCCGAGGTTGACCTGACCGAGCGACTGCTGCAGGGCCACGCCGTTCGGACCGCTGCCTTCCGACGTCACGCGCGCGCTGCCCTCGGCGTAGTTGAAGCAGTTGGGAAAATCCTGCACCGGTGCGCCCGTGACCTGCGGATCGTTGGGCAACAGGCCGGTGCGGGCGGCGCACTGTGCCGGCGTCCCGACTGCGGCGGCGAGATCCTCGGTCCAGACCTTGCCTGCCGGTCCGTTGACGGTGAACTTGCCACCGCCGAGCGCGGCCACCGTGCCGACCTGGTACGTGCCGACGTCGCTCACGCTGTCTCCGAACGAAACGGTCTGCGTGAAGTTGACCTTGTTGTCGTCGCTGCCGCCGCATGCGGCGAGCACCGCCGCCGCTGCAACTCCGATCGCTGCCCACCTGAAGCTTTTCATCGCTGTCCTCGCTCGTCGCAAATGCCGCCGATCACGGGCGGCGGGATCGCGCGGATTGTGCGTCGGACGAC
>Ga0068858_100006648_pt1 | contig 11246 bp, 8 predicted proteins | sample KBSSwiS12_FD_66589 | JGI IMG/M metagenome (GOLD analysis project Ga0068858, IMG submission 66589) | Switchgrass rhizosphere microbial communities from Kellogg Biological Station, Michigan, USA - KBS Switchgrass S1-2 | ecosystem: Host-associated > Plants > Roots > Rhizosphere > Soil ... | reverse complement strand
CCAGCCGTAGTCGTCGACCCGGTAGAGTTCGCCGGTCTCGCGGATCCGGAAAACGGTGCCGGCCGGCCAGCGTGACCAGTCGGCCGCCGCGCTGTGAATGGCCCCGCATTGCAGCGTGCCGCCGAGGGCGTTGTGATTCGAGTACTGGACGTGATCGCTTTCCGTATCGGTGTAGGCGGTCGTGCGCACCCGCTGGAATTGGGTACGGGCAATGGGCGTCTGATATTTCGGCAATTCGCGGGTCGAGCAGCCGACGATGAAGAGGCACATCGCGAGCAGGAGAACCCGGGCAGGCAGGGGTCGCATATGCGGATGGTATAGGCATTTTCCGTGCTGACGAGCCGAAAAAACACCGTATTCACCCGGGGGACAGGTCTGTAGTCGGGGACACTCCGGCCAATGACACGCTGACGGCGCGCTCGGGGAAATCGGTGAAGACGCCGTCGACGCCGAGGTCTCGGAGGCGGGCAATTTCGGCCGGGTCGTTGGCCGTGTAGGGAAACACGCGCAGGCCGCGGCGGTGGGCGTCGGCCACGAAACGTGCGGTGACGAAACGCGCCGCCGGATTCACCGCGCTGGCCCGCACCCGCCGTGCGCTGAGTCCGTAGAGCCGCGTGGGACGGGTGAGGAGCAGGCCGATCGGGATCTGCGGATCGGTGACGGCGCGCAGTTCGGCGCGGTTGAAGGAGGAGACGAGGAAATCCGCGTAGTGCCAGTGGTGCGTCCGCACGAACTCGTGGATCAAGGCGCTGACGGGACCGGCGGTGCGGCGGCCCTTGAGCTCGATATTGATGAAGGCGCGGCGGTTCACCGTCTCGAAGACTTCGCGCAGGGTCGGGATGGGCTCGCCGCAGCCGGCGTCGAGGGCGCGCAAAGCGGTGAGCGATTTGCGCACGAGGTAGCCGCGGCCATTGGTCGTGCGATCGAGCTTCGCGTCGTGCATGACGAGCAATTCGCCGTGGACGAGGCGGACGTCGATCTCCACGCCGTGTGCGCCGAGTTCCAGCGCGCGGCGGATGGAGCGCAGCGTATTCTCCGGCTCGTGCCCGCACGCGCCGCGGTGACCGATGCAGAGAAATTGGCTCACGGGAGCCAACATCCAACATCCAACACCCAACTTCCAACCTCCAATTGCAGAAAGCCCCATCGCAGTCGCTTCCGACATTGGGTGTTGGAAGTTCGATGTTGGATGTTGGATGTTCTGCCTTTCCCCCATGCAACGCATCCGCATTTACCAGCTTCTCCCCCGCCTTTTCGGCAATACCAACGAGACGCGCCGCAGCAATGGCACGCTCGCCGAAAATGGGGTGGGCCGATTTGCGGATATCAATGACGCGGCGCTGACCTCGCTGCGGGCGATGGGCTTTACCCATCTCTGGCTGACCGGGGTGCTGCGCCAGGCGACGGCGACCGATTATTCCGCGATTGGCCTGCCCGCCGACGACGCCGATTTACTGAAGGGACTGGCGGGCAGTCCGTTTGCCATCACCGATTTCTTCGACGTGTGCCCGGACTATGCGGTCGACCCGGCGCGCGGTCTCGACGAATTCAAGGAGTTACTCCAACGCGTCCACGCCCATGGCCTGCGGGTGATCATCGACTTCGTGGCCAATCACGTGGCGCGCAGCTACGGCTCGCGCGTGCGCCCCGACCTCAATTTCGGCGGGCAGGATGACCGGAAAAAATTCTTCGACCCACGGAACAACTTCTTCCATCTCCAGGCGGACTCGCCGGGCGGCGGTCCCCCGCTCCGGCTGCCGACCTTTGCCGATGGCCGGGCGATCAGCACCACCTGCCGCGTGCTTGGCGGGTGCGACGGGCGCTTCGACGGCGAGCAAGAGTACGGCCGGGTGACCGGCAACAATGCGGCCACGTGGGCACCGGGGATTTGGGATTGGTACGAAACAGTGAAGCTCAATTACGGCTACGATTTCACCACCGGGGCGCGGGAGTATCCGACTGCGGAAGCGCCGCAAATGCCGGTGCCGGACACGTGGCTGAAAATGGACGCGGTGCTCGCCTACTGGCAGTCCATCGGTGTCGATGGCTTTCGCTGTGACATGGCCCACATGGTGCCGCCGGAGTTCTGGCAATGGGCGGTGGCGCGGGCACGGACCCGCCAGCCGGGTGTCTTCTTCGCCGGCGAGGCGTACGACAACGATCCGATGAAAGTCGGCCGCGGCAACGTCCTGCGCGATCTGCTCTCGGCGGGCTTTGACTCGGTGTACGACGATCCCAGCTACAAAATCCTCAAGGCCATCTTCGACGGGCCGAAGTGGGCCAATGATCTCGACGGCATGGCAGTCGACGCCGACCTTTTCACCCGCTCGCTGCGTTACGCGGAGAATCACGACGAAGTGCGGCTCGCGGGGGCGGGCCAGTGGGGCGGAATCGGGATGCAGGTGGGGCGGCCGGTAGCGGCCATCCTGTACGGACTTTCGCGCGGCCCGGTGCTGCTCTACAGCGGCCAGGAAGTGGGCGAACCGGCGCAGGGCGCGGAGGGCTTCGGCGCCGACGACGCCCGCACCACGATCTTCGATTACTGGTCGATGCCGGAGCTGGCGAAGTGGGTGAACGATCATCGTTACGACGGCGGGCGCCTTTCCGCGGAGCAGGCCGAACTGCGCGCCTTTTACGGGCGGCTGCTGGCGCTGGTGAATGAACCCGCGTTTCGCGACGGCGACTTCTTCGCGTTGAATGCCGCCAACGTGGGGAACCCGCGCTATGGCCGCCTGGCCGGCGAGGGGGCGAGCGGACATTGGCTGTATGCTTTCCTCCGCTACGACGCCGCAAGCGACCAGCGGTTCCTCGTGCTGGTGAATTTGCATCGGAGCGAGAGTTTCTGCGACGTGGGCGTGTGGCTGCCGAGTACGGCGCTGGAATTCCTGCACGTCACGGCGGGATCGGCCTGGCAATTTCACGAGCGATTGGGGCTCGAGCCGGGGCATGCCGTGGCCGCAGCCGTGCCTGGTGGCGATGGGGTGATGCTGCAAATTACCGAGTGCAGACCGCTTTCCGCCTGTTATTTTGAGTGGATTCGGACTTCGATCGCCCATTCCGCTCCATGAAAAAACTCCCGCTGACTCTTCTCGTCGTCATCGCCTTTGCCGGTTGCAACAAAAAGGAGGCGGAAGAGGACACCGACGCGACGCCCGTGCCGAGGGCGGTTGCCTCGGCCGCGGCCCAGGCGACGCCCAAGGCGGGCAACTGGATGTGGAAGAACGACAAAAAAGCGACGCCCGCTGGCCAGTACATCAATCCGCTCGCCGCCACACCCAAAGGGCATGGCACTCCGGACAAATACGAGAATACGCTCTCGGGCCCAAGCGGGCTCGACCGGAAAAAGAAGTAGCCGCGCCGGGGCTCCACCGCCGCGGCCTGACAACTTTTTGACAAACTCCGCACGGGGCTCTGACACATGGTGTGCCGGGCGCGCCTAGGGTGCGGACATGCAAAAACTTCACCTCCTCACGTTGTTGGGTGGTCTGCTGGCGCTCACCGCCGGCGCCGCCTCACCCACCGATCTCACGCTGCGGGTCACCCCGGAACGCGATCTCCTCTACAGCCATGGCCCGCGCGAAGTCGTGGTCCAAATCGACCTCGACGGCCGGAAGCCCGAATCCTCGCATCACACGCCGATGAACCTGGCGGTGGTGCTGGATCGCAGCGGCTCGATGGAAGGCGCGAAGATCGAGAAGGCGCGGCAGGCGGCGTGTGTGGCGATTGATCAACTGGACAGCGACGACTATTTCTCGCTGGTCATTTTTGATAATGAAACCGAGCTGCTCATCCCACCGAATCGCGTGGGCGACGAGCATCACCGCGAGGCGCTCAAGGAGCGCATCGACCACATTCGTCCCCGGGGCGGCACGGCGATCTACGCCGGGGTCAAGCTGGGCGCAGCGCAGCTTCGCAAGAACTTCGACAAGGAGCACGTCAATCGGGTGATCCTGCTTTCCGACGGGCTGGCCAACGTGGGACCGAGCCGCGTCTCGGACCTGGCCTCGCTCGGGCGCGACCTGCGCAGCGACGGCGTTTCCGTGAGCACGATCGGCCTGGGCGACGATTATAACGAGGATTTGATGACCGCTCTCGCCGAGGCGAGCAATGCGAACTATTACTACGTGAAAGATGCGGAGAAACTGCCGGGCATTTTCGAGCAGGAACTCGGCGCATCCCGCTCCATCGTGGCGCGCAGCGTCACCATCCGCATTACCGTGCCCGAGGGCGTGCGCCTGAAGGAAATCATCGGCCGGCCAGAGATCGACTGCTCGGGGCGCTCGGCGGAGATCCAACTGCCGGAATACTTCGGGGGCGACAAGCGGCGTTTCCTGGCCCGTTGCGTGGTGGAAAAGACGGCCGGCGAGCCGCTCGATGTGGCCTCGGTGGATCTGAAATATGAGGCGACGGAAGGCGCGAAAGACAGTGCGCAGCAACAGAAGGCGCGCATTTCCTTCACCGACGAAGAACGGAAATCGGAGGACAGCCTGCGGCCGGACGTGGCCCAGGGAGTGGCCATCTTGCGGAATTGCCTGATCAAGGAGAAGGCGGTCAAGCTGGCCGACGAGGGACACAGCAAGGATGCCGCCGACCTGCTCCGCAGCCAGGCGATCGCCAATGCGGCCGCACCGGCGCCCGCCCAACTCCCTGGCGTGGCCGAGGAAAACCGCAAGCTCGAGGCCGCTGCCAAGGAGGTGGAGAGCAAGGGTCAACTGGGGAAATCGAGCCGCAAGCAAATCCAGTATGAAAACTGGCAGGACAAGAACCAGAAGCGCTAGTCTCTGCCCCACCCCGTCTATGAAAACGCTGCGCTGCCTCCCCTGCTCCCATCTGGGAGAGGCGACTTCCAAGTCGCCTTGCGCCGCGTCCGCGGCGCCTTGGGTAAACGGCGCTGCGCGCGTCGAGATAGGGTCGGCGATTTGGAAATCGCCGCTCCGCTTGCTCTCTCGCCGGGAGGCCGGATGAAAAAGAGCATCTGGATCTTCCTCCTCGCGGTGCTCCTGCCGAGCATCGTGCTCGGATGGCTGGCGCTGCGCAGCGCGGATGAGCAGCAAATCATCCTCGAGAACCGGACGGCGGCGCTCTACCAAAAGGAAACGGAGAACGCCGCCGTCGCCGCGCGCGCGCTGATCGATGACCAGCGCCGGGCTTTCAACGAAACCGTGCGGCAACTGCTGGCCAAAGCGGACCCGCAAGCGCTGGCGAATAATTTCTCCACCGAGCTGGCCAGGGCGTGGCCGCGGAAAGCGATCGGCTTTTCCATTGGCACGACCGGCGGGATCTGCGCGCCACCGCCGCAACGCGCGAAGAGCAACCCGGCCTGGGAGAAATTCCTGCTCGGCAATGGGTCTTTCCTCGCGGGCACGACGCCGGCGACGGTCTACTGGGTCTCCGGCGATGAACTGGCGAAGCCCGAGCAATTCCGCAAGGGAAAAACCGGTACCGATACCGCGTCGAACGCAATGGGCGTGAGCGAGGGACAAAAGGTAACCCCCTATGCGAATGCCGCCCCGAGTGCGCAGGGGCTGGCACCGAGCAAAGAAGCGGCGATTCCCAAGCCAATCCAGAGTGCCCCAAAAGCGATGCCCGCTACCAAGACCCAGGCGCCCGGGGGACGGGACGACAAGAGCAGCACCCTCGAAAAGCTGGCCTCGAGGAGTGCCGCGGCGGCCCCGGCGCCGGCACCCGCGGCGGAAAGCAAAGACATCTCCGCCACGGACGCCGGCAAGCAGGAGCAAACGGAACAGGCCCCGCTGCGCAACGTCGCTCCACAGCGTCTCCTCGAGGACAACCGGCAGGCGGCGATTTCCCAGCTCACCACGACGACGACGGATTTTCGCGCGCTCACGGCCGACACGAACGAGGGCGTCGTCACCCGCTTCGTGCAGGACCAGTTGAATATCATCTTCTGGCTGCGGCCCGCGCAGGCGCCCAACCTGCTCTTCGGCTGCCTGATCGAGGCCGATGACTTGCGCGATCTCTGGCCCGAGGTGCTGCCCGCCAACGAGGCTTATGGCGGCAGCCGTCCCGGGGAGTTTGTGCTCGCGCTGCTCGATGACAAGGCGCGGCCGGTCATCACGCAACCGCTGGGCATGAAGGGCCGTGACTGGAAGCATCCTTTCGTGGCCTCCGAGATCGGCGAGGCGCTGCCGCACTGGGAGGCGGCGCTCTATCTCCAGCGCCCGGAGCAGCTCCGCGAATCGGCGCAGCTCGTGCGGCGCACGGTCCTTTTCCTGATCGCCGGCGCACTGGCGGTGATTGCGTGCGGCGGCTGGCTGGTGGTGGCGGATGCGCGCCGCCAGCTCGCACTGGCGCAGCAGAAGACGGACTTCGTCTCCAATGTCTCCCACGAATTGAAAACCCCGCTCACTTCGATCCGCATGTTTGCCGAAATGATGCAGAATGGCCGCGGCGAGAGCACCGCGAAATATCCGCAGTATTTGCGGATCATCATGGTGGAGGCCGAGCGATTGACACGGCTGATCAACAACGTGCTCGATTTCGCGCGGCTCGAGCGGAAGCAGAAGCAGTTCGACAAGAAACCGCTCGACCTGCACGCCGTGATCGAGCGGGCGTGGGAAGGACACGAGCTGCACTTGCAGGAGAGCGGTTTTACCACGCGCTGGCAGGCGGCGCCGGGGCCGTATCCCGTGGTGGGCGATGAAGACGCGCTGGCCCAGATCCTCGTCAATCTCCTCTCCAATGCGGAAAAGTATTCCGGCGAAAAGAAGGAAGTGGAACTGCACACCTATGTGGATGCCGGCCACGCTTGCGTCAGTGTGCTCGACCGCGGCGTGGGCGTGCCGCCAGGCGACGAGCGCAAGATTTTCGAGTCGTTCTATCGCGCCCACGATTCGCTAAGCAGCGGCATCCAGGGAAGCGGCCTGGGCCTCACCCTCGCGCAACAACTCGCCCGTGAGCACGGAGGCGAAATTCTGTATCAACCGCGCCCCGGTGGCGGCAGCAACTTCACTTTGCGCATGCCGCTGGCGGAAGCGGGGAGAGTGGATGGTTGAGAGTGGATAGTGGATAGCCGCTTTTCCTCATGCGCGAACCTTCGCCCCAATCACACATCACCTTATGAGACTCTCGCTTGCTCACGCGTTCGCCACCGCCAACGACGGCTATCCACTATCCACTCTCAACTATCAACCTGCATGAAAAAGCATCTCCTCGTGGTGGAAGACGACGCCCACATCCGCCTCGGCCTCTGCGACGCGTTGCGCGGCGAAGGCTACGAAGTCACCGATTGCCGCGATGGCGGACAGGCCCTCCCCATCATTCGGCAGCGGCGGCCTGACCTTGTCATTCTCGATATCATGCTGCCGGGGAAAAGTGGTTTCGACCTCTGCCGCGAATTGCGCGCGGAGAAAAACCGGACGCCCATTCTGATGCTCTCCGCGAAGGGCCAGGAGATCGACAAAGTGGTGGGCCTCGAACTTGGCGCGGACGACTATGTCACCAAGCCATTCTCGCTCCGCGAGTTGCTCGCCCGGGTGCAGGCGCTGCTCCGCCGGGCCACGCCCGGCGCGGTGACCGCCGATGTGCCGGAGGAGATTGCTTTCGGCAAGGTGAAGGTCGATTGCCGCGCGCTTCGCGGCACGCGGGGCAAGGAGTTCTTCGAGCTGACGCCGCGTGAGCTCAAGGTCCTGGCCATCCTCCATCGCGAGCGGGGCAATGCGGTTTCCCGCGAAACGATCCTGACCGAGGTTTGGGGCATTGAATACTACGGCACTACCCGGACGCTCGATCAACTGGTGGTCAAGCTGCGGCAGAAGATCGAGGCCACGCCCGGCGAGCCGGAACATCTCCTCACGGTGCACGGTCTCGGTTACCGGCTCGACACGTAAAATTAATACATCCGGCACGGATTCGTTTATCGAATACACGTGTCTGGATGGCAGCGGTGTGCTCCAATATCGCGCCAGATTCCTTCACCTTATGGATAACGCTGCAACATCCAAATCGGGAGTGAGTGAGGCCGCCAAGGCCGACTCTGCGACCTCTGCACCACCCCCATCCGAGCCTGCTCCTGCGTCGGAGGCAATGCTCGCGAAACCGAAGAGTCCGCTGCGCAAGATCGCCATCATCGTCGTGGCTTTGATTGTGCTCGTGGTGTCCGCGCGGATGATCCACGAGGCGCTCAACACCGAATCCACCGACGACGCCTACGTGAACAGCCACGTGACCTTCGTCGCCCCGCGCGTCGCCGGCCAGGTCGCGCAGGTCCTCGTCGACGATAACAATCGCGTGCGCAAAGGCGACGTGCTCGTCGCCCTCGACAAGGAACCGTATCAGGTGCAGGTCGCCATCAAGCAGGCGGCCTTGGAAACTGCCCAAGCCGATCTCATCGCGGCGCAAGCCAGCGTGCACGGGCAGGTCGCGCAGGCCCGGAGCGCGCGGTACAAACTCCAGCACACCATCGAGGATGTGGACAACAAGGTCGCCCTGTTGCGCGCCAACGCCGCCGCCCTGGCGAAGAGCAAGGCAGCGCTCGTGCTGGCCCAGCAGGAGTTTGACCGCTACAAGCAATTGCTCGCCACCAAGGTGGCCAGCCGCGAAGAACTCGACCAACGCAAAAACACGCTCGACGGTGCGCAGGCGGAGGTGAATCAGGCGACCGAGAACGTGATCCAGACGCGGGTGAACCTCGGCCTGCCCGCCAAACCCGCGGAGGGCCAGGCGCTGACCGACGTGCCGGCGGATATCGGCCAGACCTTCTCCTCGGTGCGCGAGGCCCTGGCCAACCTGCTCCAGAACGCCGCCCAGATCTCCATCTTTCCCTCCTCCTACAAGCTCACGCCCAAGGAGGTCATCGACGAATTTTACAAGCGGGATCCGAGCGGAGATGTCGATCAAATCTACGCGGCGATCATCAAGGACGCACCCGCCCAAAAACAGGCGGCGGCCAAGCTCATGCAGGCGCGGCACGACCTCGAGCAGGCGCAACTTAATCTTCGCTACTGCGACATCGTCTCCGAGATCGACGGGGTGGTGACACGCCGCAACGTCAACCCCGGCAACAACGTGCAAGCCGGCCAGAGCCTCATGGCGGTCCGTTCGCTGACCGAGGTGTGGATCGACGCCAACTTCAAGGAAACGCAGCTTTCGCAACTGCGCATCGGCCAGCCGGTGGATATCCGGGCGGACATGTACGGGAAGCACCAGGCCTTCAAGGGCCGGATCTCGGGCTTCACCATGGGCACTGGCTCCACCCTCTCGCTGCTGCCCGCGGAAAATGCCACGGGGAACTTCGTGAAGGTCGTCCAGCGCCTGCCGGTCCGCATCGATCTCATTGATTACCATCCCGATACCAATCCGCTTTTCGTCGGCATCTCGGTGGAGCCGGTGGTGCAGATCAAGGAAACTCCCACCGGCCCGAACGCCGGGCAGTTTCTCCAGCCTAACGTCTCCCCGACTGTCGCCCCGGAATCCAAGCCCGCGGCTGCCTCGGCGAAACCGTGAGCGCGGCGGCACTTACCATGAGTAGCGCCGCGGCCCTGCCCGCGGAGCGGCGCACGATCAATCCCTGGCTGATCGCGCTCGCCGTCGTGATCCCGACCTTCATGGAAGTGCTGGACACGACGATCGCCAACGTGGCGCTGCGTTACATGGCCGGCGGTTTGTCCGCGCCCGCGACGGATAGTGAGTGGGTCATCACCAGCTATCTCGCGGCAAATGCGATCATCCTGCCGATGTCCGGCTGGCTGGCCGTGCGGCTCGGCCGGCGGAATTATTTCCTGATGTCCATCGCGGTTTTCACCCTGGCCTCGGCAATGTGCGGCATGGCGACCAGCCTGGGGATGCTCATCGCCTCCCGGGTGCTGCAGGGCCTCGCCGGCGGCGGGTTGCAACCCTCGAGCCAGGGGGTCCTCCTCGATGCTTTTCCACCCGAAAAACAGGGCGCGGCCCAAACCCTGTTCGGCATTGCCGCACTGCTGGCCCCGGTGGTCGGGCCCACCCTCGGCGGCTTCATCACGGACAACTACGGCTGGCGCTGGATCTTCTACCTCAATCTCCCCGTCGGCGGCTTCGCCCTCTGGATATGCAACAAACTCGTGCACGACCCGCCTTACTTGAAGACCGCGCAACTTGACGCGCGCAAAAAAGGCGCGCCCTTCGACACGATCGGCCTCTGCCTGTTGAGCATCACCATGGTGACTTGGGAGATTGCGCTGAGCAAAGGCCAGGAGTGGGATTGGTTCGGCGATCCTTTCCTGCGCGTGCAGATCCTCTCCACCCTCTTCGTGCTCGCCCTCGGCGGCTTGATCTGGCGCGAGATGAAGATCGCCAATCCGCTCATCAATTTCCGCACGCTCGCCGACCAGAATTTCCGCTGGTGCTGCGTGATCATCTTTTGCGCGTTCGCTTCGCTCTACGCCAACACCACCTCGATGCCCGCCCTGCTCCAGTCGCTCTTCGGCTACGACGCCACCACTTCCGGGCTGGTCCTTTCACCGGCGGGGATCGGTGCGGTCCTCATGCTCTTTGTCGTCGGGCTGCTGCTCGGACGGGGCGTCGATGCGCGTTATCTCATCGCCACCGGCCTCTTGATATTGGGGATTGGCAACTTTTGGATGTCACGGTTCACGCTGGAGATCAGCCCATGGGATGTCGTCTGGTCGCGCATCGTGTTCATCATGGGCCTCTCGATGATCTTCGCCCCACTTAATGTGGCGGCCTTTCAGCGCATCCCGCCCCAATTACGCGGTGCTGCGGTCGGTCTCCTGGCCTTGCTGCGCAACGAAGGCGGCAGTGTCGGTACGTCCGTGGCCCAGACCATCCACGAGCGGCGCGATCAATTTCACAGCCTGCGCCTAGGCGAGTATCTCGATGGCCTGAATCCCGCCGTGAACAATTTCCTCGAGCAGGCCCAGTCCTACTTTCTCCAGTTCAACGGCGATCCCGCGGCGGCTCACGCCATGGCGCTCCAGTCGCTCGCCAACCTTCGCGCGCAGCAATCTTCGTCCTTCGCCTACTTCGATACCTTCGTGCTTTTCGCCGCTATTTCCGTCGCACTCATCGGGCTGGTTTTCTTCATGAAACGCTCCGTCCTCGAAAAGGGCGCGCACGCTGCCGCGGAGTAACGTCGATTCGGAAACCCGTTTCCAACTTGTCCCCTGCGGCCGCTGGCGGGGTGGATCCCGGGGCGTGGCCCACCGACCCGTGCGGCCGCGCGTGTTGTCAAAATACGGCCACCGTGCTAAACAAGCGTAGCGATACATCCATCGTCCATCCGACTATGA
>Ga0068858_100006642_pt1 | contig 11249 bp, 6 predicted proteins | sample KBSSwiS12_FD_66589 | JGI IMG/M metagenome (GOLD analysis project Ga0068858, IMG submission 66589) | Switchgrass rhizosphere microbial communities from Kellogg Biological Station, Michigan, USA - KBS Switchgrass S1-2 | ecosystem: Host-associated > Plants > Roots > Rhizosphere > Soil ... | reverse complement strand
AGCCCCCCCCCGTCACATTAATATCGATAATGATCCGGCTTGTATGGTCCAGTTTTCGCTACTTTCAGATAAGCAGATTGTTCATCAGTCATTTCTGTTAATTTCACGCCCAATTTTTCTAAATGCAAACGCGCAACCATTTCATCTAATTTCTTAGGAAGAATGTATACGCCTATCGTTTTGTATTTGTCACTGTGTTGCCACAATTCTAGCTGCGCTAACACTTGATTAGTAAACGATGTAGACATGACAAAACTAGGATGGCCGGTTGCACAACCTAAATTAACTAAACGACCTTCTGCTAACACGATTAAACGATGACCATTAGGTAAAATCACATGATCAACTTGTGGTTTGATGTTTTCCCATTTGTATTGACGCAGCGATTCAATATCAATTTCTGAATCGAAGTGACCAATGTTGCAAATAATCGTTTCATTTTTCATTTTCAACATATGATCATGGGTGATGACACGAAGATTGCCTGTTGATGTCACAAAAATATTACCGCGTGGCGCAGCTTCTTCCATGGTGACAACCTGATAACCTTCCATAGCAGCTTGCAGTGCGCAAATTGGATCAATTTCAGTTACCCAAACGGTTGCGCCAAATGAACGTAACGCTTGCGCACAACCTTTACCAACATCACCATAACCGCAAACAACAGCAATCTTGCCAGCAATCATGACATCGGTTGCACGTTTAATGCCATCGAGGAGTGATTCACGGCAGCCGTACAAATTATCAAATTTAGATTTAGTTACTGAGTCGTTAACGTTAATGGCAGGAATTTTTAATTCGCCATTTTGGAACATATCATATAAACGATGTACGCCAGTGGTGGTTTCTTCCGAAACGCCTTTTACGTCTTTTAATAATTCTGGAAATTCTTGATGCATTAACAAAGTCAAATCGCCGCCATCATCAAGGATAAGATTAGGCAACCAATTGTTTGGTCCTTTGATAGTTTGTTTTACGCACCACCAATATTCTTCTTCTGTTTCACCTTTCCATGCAAACACTGGAATGCCAGCTGCGGCAATCGCAGCCGCTGCGTGATCTTGTGTTGAGAAAATATTGCAAGATGACCAGCGTACTTCAGCACCCAATGCAGTTAAGGTTTCAATCAGCACCGCTGTTTGTACCGTCATATGCAAGCAACCAACAATGCGTGCACCTTTTAATGGATTTTTGCCTTTGTTCATTTCGCGTAATGCCATCAAGCCAGGCATTTCTGTTTCAGCAATGCGAATTTCTTTTCTACCCCATTCAGCTAAGCTGATGTCCGCTACTTTGTAATCTTCGGTACCGGTTTTTAGATTTTTATTTAAAGCGCTTATTTGGTTGCTCATGACAATTCCTTATGTTTTAGGCTACTTCACGTAATACTTGTGCTTTGTTCACGCGTTCCCAGCTCACATCTAAATCTTCACGACCGAAATGCCCGTAAGCGGCGGTTTGTTGATAGATAGGATGTAATAAATCCAACATTTTAATAATGCCGTATGGGCGTAAATCAAAGTTTCTTTCAATTAGTTTAATGATTTCAGCATGTGGAATTTTATTGGTGCCGAATGTTTCTAAATGAATGGCAGTAGGTTCTGCTATACCGATTGCGTAAGACACTTGAATTTCGCAACGATCAGCAAGGCCGGCGGCAACAATATTTTTAGCAACATAACGCGCGGCGTAAGCTGCGGATCGGTCAACTTTGGATGGATCTTTGCCTGAGAAGCAACCACCACCATGTCTAGCCATGCCGCCGTAAGAATCAACAATGATTTTTCTGCCGGTTAAGCCGCAATCGCCTTGTGGGCCACCGATAACAAAACGTCCGGTTGGGTTAACAAAATATTTGGTATTTTTGAGCCAAGCTTCTGGCAGAGTTGGTTTAATGATTTCTTCAATCACAGCTTCGACTAAATCAGAATGGCTGATATCAGGATTATGTTGGGTGGACAGCACAACGTTAGTGATGTTGTTTGGTTTGCCATCGACATAACGGATAGTGATTTGCGATTTAGCGTCTGGACGTAACCAAGGCAAAACACCGTCTTTGCGCAATTGTGCTTGGCGCTGCATTAAGCGATGCGCGTAAGTAATAGGCGCTGGCATTAAGACATCGGTTTCATTGGAGGCATAACCAAACATTAAACCTTGGTCACCTGCACCTTGTTCTTCTTTCGATACTTTATCCACACCCATGGCAATATCAGCCGATTGTTTGCCGATAGCAGAGATAACGGCGCAAGAGTTAGCATCAAAGCCAACATCAGAGCTGTTGTAGCCAATATCAGAAATAACTTTGCGGGCAATTTGTTCGATATCAACCCAGGCATTTGTGGAGATTTCGCCACCAATAAATACCATACCGGTTTTTACTAAGGTTTCGCAGGCCACGCGAGCATTAGGGTCTTGCTTTAAAATGTTGTCCAAAATAGCGTCGGAGATTTGATCGGCAATCTTATCGGGATGGCCTTCGGAGACGGATTCGGAAGTGAACAAAAATTCATTTGGAGTTTGATTAGCCATGGCTGCCTGCCTCAGTTAGTTAAAAAAATTTTGCAATCATAGCACGCTCATTACGCGGGAATAAATACGTTTTGTGAAAGACACTTTGTGGCATGACTAATTTCAGGTAATATCCGCTTTTTCCAAGATAAGGACGTGTCCATGTCTGTGCTTACTCGTAAAGATCGAGCCGATGCTATTCGTTTTTTAAGCATTGATGCCGTGCAAAAAGCTAATTCCGGTCATCCTGGTATGCCCATGGGAATGGCAGATATTGCAGAAGTGCTTTGGCATGATTTTTTACGACATAGTCCAGCGCATCCTCGCTGGATGAATCGCGATCGTTTTATCTTGTCGAATGGTCATGGCGCCATGTTGCAATATGCTTTATTGCACTTAACCGGCTATGACTTAACAATGGATGATCTAAAACAATTTCGTCAATTGCATTCAAAAACACCAGGTCATCCCGAGTTTCATGAAACACCAGGCGTGGAAACCACGACCGGCCCTTTGGGACAAGGTTTGGCTAATGCAGTCGGGATGGCTATTGCGGAAAAACATTTGGCTGCCACCTTTAATCGGCCAGATTTTGCGATTATTGATCACTATACTTATTGTTTTGTTGGCGATGGCTGTCTCATGGAAGGTATTTCGCATGAGGTTTGTTCGCTCGCAGGTAGTTTGAACTTAGGCAAGCTTATCGTTTTTTACGACGATAATAATATTTCCATTGATGGCGAAGTAAGTGGCTGGTTTCGTGATAACACACCGTTACGTTTCGAAGCCTATGGTTGGCACGTTATTTCGAATGTAAATGGTCATGATGGTGCTGCATTGCAGCAGGCTATACAGCAAGCACAAGCGGTAACCGATAAACCTACTATTATATGCTGCAAAACAATAATTGGTTGCGGCGCCCCTAATTTGGCTGGCACAGCAGCAACGCATGGCGCGCCCTTAGGTGAAAAAGAAATTGCAGAAACGAGAGCGCAACTCAATTGGCCGCATGAGCCATTTCATATTTCCGCCGAACTCTATGCTGCTTGGGATGCCCGCAAAGCTGGCGCTGCCTTAGTAAATGCCTGGCAAGTGTTGTTTGAACTATATAAAGATAAATACCCAGATTTAGCCGCTGAGTTAGTGCGTCGCATGGAAGGTCGTTTACCGGTTAGCTGGTCAGCACATGCTGATGAATTATTAAAATCCATGCAAGAAAAAAAGCAAAGTGTCGCAACCCGTAAAGCATCGCAATTGTGTCTTGATGTCTACGCGAATGTTCTGCCAGAGATTTTTGGCGGTTCTGCGGATTTAACCGAGTCAAATTGTACGAATTGGTCTGGCATGCAAGTTTTTTCAGCCAATTGCCCAGAAGGTCGTTACTTGCATTACGGCGTGCGCGAATTTGGCATGACTGCCATCATGAGTGGTTTAGCTTTATCGCAAGGTGTCTTACCTTTTGGCGGAACGTTTTTAACTTTTTCTGATTATGCGCGCAATGCGATTCGACTAGCTGCGTTAATGAAACAACGCGTTGTCTATGTTTACACCCATGACTCGATTGGTCTTGGTGAAGATGGCCCAACTCATCAACCCATTGAGCAATTACCAAGTTTGCGCATGATGCCGAATTTATCAACCTGGCGTCCGTGCGATACCGTAGAAACAGCTGTTGCTTGGCGGGCTGCTATTGAAAAGCAAGGTCCTAGCTGTTTGCTATTTTCACGCCAAGTTTTACCATTCCAGGAACGTGATGAAAGCCAATTAGCAGCCATACAACGTGGTGGCTACATCTTGCGTGATTTTGCTGATGGCAGACAACCAGATGCTATTTTAATTGCTACCGGCAGTGAAGTTGCTTTAGCCGTTGATGCCGCAAAACAATTACAAACTGAAGAAATTTATGTCCGTGTAATTTCCATGCCATCAACCGATGTATTTTTAGCGCAAGATGAACATTATCAACAAAGTATTTTGCCGAATGCGGTGAGTGCGCGCATTGCCATAGAAGCTGCTGCAAGTGCTTATTGGTATCGGTTTGTTGGTTTGCATGGCAAGGTGATGGGCATAGATCGTTTTGGCGCATCGGCTCCTGCGAAAGATGTGTACCGTGATTGCGGACTGACGATTGAGCATGTCATAGAAACAGTGAAAGAAACAATTTGTAAAGTAGCGAGCTTAACCCACCAATTTTCAGCACATTGTGTTTCTGGTGTGGTGAGTGAATAGAGTGATTAACGAGTAATAGGAGAGGAATATGACAATTCGAATTGCGATTAACGGCTATGGTCGCATCGGTCGCAACATTTTACGCGCCCATTATGAAAAAAAATTACATCCAGAAATTCAAATCGTTGCTATCAATGATTTGGGTGATGTGAATACCAATGTTTATTTAACACGATATGATACCACGCATGGAAAATTTCCCGGCACAGTGGAAGTCGCTGGTAATGACATGATAGTTAACGGCGATAAAATTCGCGTAGTGGCAGAACGCGATCCCAAGAAGTTACCTTGGAAAGAATTAAACATTGATATCGTTTTTGAATGCACCGGTCTTTTCACGACAAAAGAAAAAGCCGCTATGCATTTAGAAGCTGGCGCTAAAAAGGTTATTATTTCAGCACCCGCAACTGGTGTTGATGCGACTGTCGTTTATGGCGTTAACGATGATGTACTAAAAGCCAGTGACACAATTATTTCTAACGCATCTTGCACGACCAATTGCTTGGCAGCCGTTGTTAAGCCTTTGCATGAAACAATTGGTTTAGTCAGTGGTTTGATGAACACGGTGCATGCGTTTACTAACGATCAAAGTCTTTTAGATGTCTATCATTCAGATATGCGTCGCGCCCGTTCGGCTACTCAATCCATTATTCCAACTAAAACTGGCGCCGCCGCGGCAGTCGGTTTAGTGTTGCCGGAATTGAACGGTAAATTAGATGGTTTTTCGGTGCGTGTGCCAACCATTAATGTTTCTGTCGTCGATTTAACGTTTGAATCAAAACGTCAAACAACCGTAGAAGAAGTAAATGAAGTTATAAAACAAGCCGCCCAAGGTAAAATGAAAGAAGTATTGTCTTACAATGACGAACCATTAGTATCAGTCGATTTTAATCATAATCCAGCTTCAGCTATTTTTGATTCGGTCGGTACAAAAGTCATAGGCAATCTCGTAAAAATTCTAGCTTGGTATGACAATGAATGGGGTTTTTCTAACCGTATGTTAGATGTAGCAATCGCATGGATGAAGAGGAAATAATAATGGCAGTTCTGATGGATGATGTAATGCAAGTTGTGCATCGTTATGCACCAAAAGGTTTTTATCCAAAAACAGCAATGATTCTTGGTTCTGGTTTGTCTTCTTTGGCAGAACAAATCACTAATCCAGTTTCTATTCCTTATCAAGCTATTCCTGGGTTACCAACAGGCGCTGTGTCGGGACATGCATCGCTTTTAGTGATGGGTTATTTGCATGAAGTGCCAATCGTTTGTTTGCGTGGTCGCTTGCATATTTATGAAGGAATTTCATACGAACCAGTTCGCACCTTGGTGCGCATTGTGAAACAGTTAGGTTGCGAGAATTTTATTGTTACCGGCGCGGTTGGTTCTTTGCGAACAGAAGTTGGCGCTGGCGAAATTATGATGATTACTGATCATATTAATTTTCAACCAGGCAACCCTATGGTTGGTCCTAATGATGAAACCATAGGACCACGCTTCTTTGGTATGGAAGATGCGTATGACCCAAATTTACAAGAAATTATGACGGAAACTGCACGTCGTTTAAATATTCCATTACATGAAGGTGTGTATATTTCCACGATAGGCCCTTCGTTTGAAACGCCAGCCGAAATTCGCGCGTTCAAGCAATGGGGTGCGGATGCGGTTGGTATGTCGGTGGTGCCAGAAGTTATTATTGCGCGTCACTGTGGTATGCGCGTCGCTTGTCTTGCAGCTGTCACTAATTTAGCAGCTGGTCTTAGCAAAGAAAAAATCACCCATGAAGGCACTTTGCATTTTGGTGAATTGGGTGCGCGTAAATTAACAAAATTAATTCCGGAATTTGTGAAGGAAGTTAATAAAAATGCAATGGCGTGAGCTGGCAGCAGGGTATGTTCAAACAATTAAGCCTATTCCGCTGGATATGGCGAGCAAAGAACGTATTGTCAGTTTAATTGATTTGACGAGTTTAAATGCTACTGATAATGAAGCAGATATTGCTGCGTTATGCGAGCGCGCAACGCAATTAGTAAGTCCAGTTGCGGCGATATGTATTTATCCGCGTTTTGTTAAGTTGGTAGCGGATACGTTTGCTGGCACATCGGTTAAAACGGCAACGGTTGCTAATTTTCCAGGCGGTGATCAAAGCTTAGAGAATGTGTTAATTGAAATTAACGCAGCCTTGCAAGATGGCGCAGAAGAAATTGATGTGGTTTTTCCATACGAGCGTTATCTTGCCGGCGAGCGTCAACATGCGCAAAATTTTATTTCAACTTGCAAAACAGCTTGTGGTGTTAGCGCGATATTAAAAGTTATTTTAGAAACTGGCGCGCTTAAGGATCCTGCGATAATTGCAGATGCTGCTTTCGATGCAATTGCAGCTGGCGCTGATTTTGTTAAAACATCCACAGGCAAGTTACCAGAAGGCGCAACCTTAGAAGCTGCCGCTGTTTTGCTGTTGGTTATCAAGCATGTATCTACTTCGTTGCAACACCCGGTAGGATTAAAAATTTCAGGTGGCATACGCACACTTGAGCAAGCTGCAGAATACATCGAATTAGCCGATGTCATCATGGGCCGCGATTGGGTATCTCCAGAAACATTCAGAATAGGCGCAAGTAAGATCGTGTAATTTAATGTTGTCATCCCCGCGAAGGCGGGGATCCACTTCGAATTCATCTCAAGAGTTAAATTAAAAATGGATTCCCGCCTTCGCGGGAATGACAAAAAATTCAATCTACCGCTTCAACACTTTAACAATGCTAGCGATAGCACTAGTGTCTTTACCAACATCAATCTGCGCAATCTTTTGCGCAATAACACTTTTCTCTTGTGGGTTTAATTTTAATTTCTCAATATGTTGTTTTAATGTTTCAGTTTTATAAAACGTGGTGCCGAAGAAATTAAAATAATAGCTAGAATAGCTTTGATGTTGGAAAGAAAAGAGAATTGAATCCAAAACCAAATCAACATTTTTTTCATTGCAGTCTTGATCTTTGTAGGTTTTAGCGGCTTTCCATGCTGCCTTCACCGTGCCATGTGGATGCGCTTTCTTTTGCGCTTTGATGAGTGGAATTAAATCTTCAGTCGTATGTGCATTTTTATCAATAAGAAAATTTTTGTTTTTCTTTTTTTGTGGCTGAGGTTCAAGCAGTGCTGCATAGATCTTGGCGAATTTTTTCACGCGTTTGTCAGCCTCTGCTTTTTGGGCTGCTAGTGCTTCAGCCATCCTTTTTTCTTCGGCGGCGCGGATTTTCTGCATTGCGTCAAGTCTTTCTCTATCAGCTCTAGCCGCTTCCTCGCGACGCAAGGTTGCGAGTCGCTCTTGCTCAACACGGCGTTTTTCCGTCTCTACGCGCGCAATTTCAGCTAGGCGTTGTACTTCCGCTAATCTTGCCTCTTCACGTTTAGCTTCTTCCTCGCGACGTTTTACTAAAGCAATGCGTTCTTCTTCGGCGCGCTTAGCAGCTGCAATTCTCTGTTCTTCATAAATCCTAGCTTGCTCTGCACGTTGTTTTTCTCTCTGTATGCGTTGCTCTTCAGCTAGTCGACGTTGTTCCGCTAACCGCTCGGTTTCAATACGAGCTTTTTCTGCCTTCTCAGCTTTTTCTCGTGCAACTTCTGCCATTAATTGCATTGCACGGTTTTCTAAGGCTGGTATTTCAGGAGGCATGCGCAGTGCGCTTTCTTGTGCATCGTTTGGCATATCACCGGCTGGAATGATTCTTGCCTCTATCGTAGGTTCTTGCAGGCGGAATAAGTCAAATAACTTACCAAAGGCAGAATATTCAATTTCATGAAAAAGCTCTAAAGGCAGAAAAGCAAAAGGATTCTGAACGCTATCTCCGCCTCGCGTATTCGCTCTTTTATAATGAACATACAATGCCATGATCGACAATTTGGCCTTAGGAAATTCCTCAGCGTGCTTAAGGCTTCTATTATAATTAGAAGGGTAATCTTTTCCTAAGCGGACAGCGAATAGCGTGGGCGTGAGATTTTCGAAGTTCGTCGCGTTTATATCTGCACCGTAATAAGCTAGTACAGCCATTAAATTGGTGTTACCGGCTTGTACGCTTAAATGAAATGTTGTTGTTCGTTGTATTATCCCATGAGCGAATGAAGTGTTTATTTTCGCTTTAGCTCTAATCAATGGGCCAATGACGATTTCTGAAGTAGTTGGAGGAACTGCTCCCGCGGCTGCTGGAACAGGTGCAGCAGGTGCAGCAGGTGCACCAAGTAAAGCAGGTATAGCAGGTGCAGCAGGAATAGCAGGCGCTATCATACGTGGCGATTCAGCAACCGCATGCCAAAGAACTCTGCCTAAAACATCTGCATTAGGTTTTTTTGCTGGTTCTAATTTTTCAATTATATTAAGACATTCAAGAATTAATTCCCATTCTTTCAATTGCGCAAGCCGCTCAAAAGGTGATGATACATATTGCGATACGGTTAGTTGTAAATCTGCACCAGCAGCTAATAAGCTTTTCATTAACGCGGTATCATTTCTGTTTGCGGCAATTCTATCTACGGCAATATTTAAAGGAAAAGCATTATTTACTCGGTAATTAGGATCTACGCCTAAGCTAATCAGTTTTGCAGCGACAGCATTTGAATCAGGCGTGTTTGCAGTTAGTGCAGACGTGATGAACTGTGCATTTTCCGGCAATACAATTTCTTTGGTTAAATAATCACTAAAGAGAACCGCGATATCCCATAAATTCTTTTGCGCAAATATTTGAAATGCATTTCTTTGTGTGTAGGGATAGTTCTGACTGGTTAAATTACGGCGAGCGCCAGCTGCAAGAAGTTGCGTAACTAGCGTCACTAGTGAGTGCGGGGGTGGTAGTGTTATAACGCCCTGCGTAGCTGCGAGAACCAAAAGCACTTGGCCTAAAGAGTCTGCACTAAGCCCGTGATCGGGATGAGCTAAATGGGTAACAACGTGAGACCATCGGTTGTTTTGTCTAGCCGCTTTTTCAATCGCTGTTTGTTGTTGGCCGTCAAGCAGAGTTGGTCGCGCGCCGTGTTTTAGTAGCGTGGCTGTTAATGCATTATCATCTAAGTCGACCGCTGCATGCAGCGGGTAAAATGGTTGCAGTGTTGTGTCACGTGGCGGATTACTTTGTGTCAATTTATTAAGATCAATTTCTTTACCTTTCCTTTCTAAAATAGGGGCAACGAGCTGGTTTCTTAAGTCAGCTGGTGCGCGCAGTATGCAAGGAGCAATAATATTTGCTAAAACAGCTGGCTTGATTTTATCAGTGGCAGATTCCAGATGAGCAAGAACAAGCGGCCATCTGTTAAATGCAACGGCTAATTCAATTGATGTGATGCCGTTTGCATTTAATAAATTGGGATCAGCGTCATGAGCAAGTAACATGTTAACTAAGCGTTCGCTGTTCATTGCGACGGCAGCATGCAGAAGCGTAAAAGGAGCTTGATTGAGATGGTTGCCGTGCCTGAATTGATCCGGCACTTTTGTAACCATCGCGTTTGGATTTATTTTCGGATCTATTTTTAAATTTAAAAACGCATCCGCAATTTCAGAGGCGATAGTTTCTGGCGCAAACAGCGCGCAATTTATAAATAATTTTTCAAGTATCTCACGATTTATTTGGTGACCGGCGCGAGTTAATAAAGTGGAAATAATTTTCCATTTTAGTTCACTGTTCTGGTTGTAGTAACCTGTCGATATTGATAAAGCTAATTCTAAAGCGGTTAAGCCTTTGCCATTAGTAAGCGTAGGGTTAGCATTGTGGTTTAGTAGAATATTAAGTAACTCTAAATTACAAGTAGACACTGCGTGATGTAATAAATAGAAAGCTTCTTCTTTTTCACCAAAGCGTACGTTGACATCTGCGTCCAACTCTAACAATGAATCAAATATTGATGCTTTCGTTTTTGCATCGCTGGCATTAGAAGTTTTGAGACAAGTTAGTAATACTTTACCAAGTACGGCAGGCGATAATTTCTTACCGGCATGTAGTAAGAAAAGCAAAACCTTTTCCCATTGATTTCTATTGGCGGCGCTCTCGATGGGCGTTAGCTGTTGTGAGTCGGGAGCCGTAGGGTTGGCGCCGGCTGCAATAAAAGGCTCAATCAAGTCATTGAAGTTTTGATGATTAGTCGTGGCTAGATAATGTAAGAAGGTAGTCCCACCAGATGAACCCGGCCATGGTGCATTAGCATTCGCGCCTTTTAGTAATAATTTTTTAATGAGTTCGGGGTAGGCCAATTGCCCTTTTAATAATATTTGATCAAGAATTGCTTGTTCTAACTTAATACCTGGAAAATCTAAAATGGCCTGAACGGCAGGAATACCGGCAGGGTAGTTTGCTGCTTCTAAAGCCGATTTTCTTTCAATATTTAACGCAGAGGCGTCAGCGCCTGCTTCTAAAAGCGCAGTAACAAGGCCAGGGTTATTAAGTGCAACAGCAAAATGTAGCAAGGTGCTGTTTGCTGGAGTGTTTACATCGTGAGCGTAAGCATGGACATAGTGTAAATAAATGCCA
>Ga0068858_100006637_pt1 | contig 11253 bp, 8 predicted proteins | sample KBSSwiS12_FD_66589 | JGI IMG/M metagenome (GOLD analysis project Ga0068858, IMG submission 66589) | Switchgrass rhizosphere microbial communities from Kellogg Biological Station, Michigan, USA - KBS Switchgrass S1-2 | ecosystem: Host-associated > Plants > Roots > Rhizosphere > Soil ... | reverse complement strand
TTGGGGAAATTTACCGCTATCCGAGAGGATGCGCACCTGGCCGAGGGCGGCGAGTTCCTTCCAGTAACCTTTGCCGGGGAGGGCGATCGCGGCCTTGAAGGCGGCGTCGGCCTGGGCGGGCTGCGGAGGATCGAGATCGAGCGACCAGAGCCCGGCACGGACGGTGGCCTCGAGTTTCAAGTCGGGATTTTCCGTCTGCTTGGCCAGGGCCTGGATTTGTTTGATCGCCTCGGGGATGCGGGCGCTGTCCTTGAGCAAGAGCGCCAGCGAAAGGCGGCTGGCGTCGTAGAAGGGGTTGTCCTTGGGCTGGGCGACGAGGTCTTCGTAGGCGACGCGGGCCTCGAGCTTTTGCCCGAGGGCCTCAAGGCAGCGTCCCGAGAAAAACTTGGCGGCATTGGCGACCGCCGGTTCCTTGAGGCGCACGGAGGCCTTGCGATAAAGGGTCAGGGCGTCGCGAAACTGCTTTTCCTGGTAATAGAGGTCGCCCAGGCGATAGGCCGCGGGTCCGACAAAATCGCCGGTGCCGTACTGGTTGAGCAGCGTCTCGTAGGTGTTCTTCGCCGCGTTGACGTTGCCGATATGGCGATAGCATTCGGCCAGGCGGAAGAGCGCAGTCGCCCGGTCGGGAGCGGTGGGGTACTGGCCGAGGTAGCGCTCGTACTCGGGCGCGGCCATGTCGTACTGTTTCTTCGCGTAGTAAGTGTCGGCGACGTTCAGTTGCAGAACGTCGGGCGTGCCCTTTTCCTGCGGGGCGATCTTGATGTCACCCGGCTCCGTGGGCTCGGGCGGCGCCATGGGCTTGGGCGGCGCGACGGTATTCGGCGCGGGAGTAGCGCCGGATTTGTCTACGGGGATGGCCCGGGGAATGGGCTTGTCCACGGGAATGGCGCGGGGAATCGGCTTATCGTCCGTCTGACGGAAAGGCTTGCGGACGTCAGGCGTGTCCTGCTGGGCGACGAGCGACAGCGGCGCGAGGCCGAGCGCGACCAGAATCAAACCCCCGAGTGGTCGGCGTTTCATTCCGCTTTCGAGGTGGCGAAAGCGACGTTCCAGATGTTCGCTTCGCGGCAGGTGTCGAGAACCGCGGCGATGTAGCGGAAGGGCACGCGCTCATCTCCGCGCACGATGATCGCATAATCGGGGAACAGGCCGGAGAGTTCCTTGAGCTTCACCACCAGGTCGGGCAACGCCATGGTCTTGCGGTTCCAGACGACCGTGCCATCGGCTTTGACGTTCAGGACGGTCTGGTTGACGACAGGGTTCGAATCCTTGGCGTTTTCCGCGGACGGCACTTTCACATCCAGCTCGTTTTCCTTGCGGGCGAAGCTCCAGGTGACGATGAAAAAGCAGAGCAGCACCAGGAGGATGTCGACCATCGGTGCGATCTGAAAGCCGAGAACATGGGGCTCGGCGCGTCTGCGGATTTTCATGGGCTTTTCTAGAATTCCTCGTCGACAGCGACCCGGGATTGTTCGCGCTTCTTGTTAAAGTTGAGCGCGATCAAGCCGAGGATGTGCGCCGAGGCGATCTCGAGGTCGGAGATGAGGCTCTGGACGCGATTGCGGAAGAGGGAGTAAAAAAACATCGCCGTGATGCCGAGGACGAGGCCGGTGGCGGTGGCGACGAGGGCCTCGGAGACGCCGTTGGCGAGCAGGATGTCGCGCGATTGGACAGCTGTGCCGCTACCGAGTACGCCGAAGGAACGGATGATGCCAAAGACGGTGCCGAGGAGGCCGATCATGGGTGAGAGCATGCCGATATCGGCGAGGTAAACGGTGCGATGCTGGAGCGAAGCGGCCTGGCTGGCGGCCTCGGTCTCGGCGATTTCCTTGACGACTTCGTACGACGCGGTGGGATTCTTGGTGGCGAAATCCAACGTGCGCTGCACGACGCGGGCGACGGCTTCACTGTGGCGGCTGGAAATGGCGAGCAGGCCGAGGTAATCGCGCTTTTTCAGGAGCACATCGGCGGTGTTCATGTAGTGCGGCGTGAGGATGGCGCCGCGGCGCAGGGTGAAAAGGTAAACGAGAACGAGCATGACGGTAACCACGGAGAGGAAACCGAGCGGAATCATCGCCCAGCCGCCATCCTGGATGAGCTTCCAGAGGGTCGTGGTGTTGACCCCGCCGCCGGAGGCCGCGGTGGCGCTGGAACTGGCGGAACGCGCGGGGATGGTGGTGGAGTCGCCGGAAGATCCCCCGTTGGCGGGGGCGGAGGCAGCGGCCGGCTTTTCCTTGGCCCCGCGATCATTGATCGCAGTGACTGCGGTGTCTTTGCCCGGAGCGGCCGCTTGTGCCAAAAGAATGCCATTTTCCCCTGTGGGGAGAGCGGCATCCTGGCCGAAGAGAGTTGCGGCGCCGAACATCAGGGCCAAAAAAGGTGCAGTGAAGTTCATGAAATTAGTTTCGCATTCTAGCGGGTGGTCAAAAGGATGCAACCTTCACGCAGCAACCTTTAGTTTTCTGGATACTTTCCCCTGATGGCCCCTCCGCCCCAAAAACCCGATTTTAAGGCCAAGCTGCACGATGTGCCGCACAAGCCGGGGGTGTACCTGATGCGCGACCGCTTCCATCGGGTGATCTACGTGGGCAAGGCGCGGGACCTCCGCAAGCGGGTGAGCCAGTATTTCACACCCAGCCGGACGATGCGGGCGGACCTGAAGACCCGGGCGCTGCTGGAGGCGATTTGGGACTTTGAGTGGCATCTGGCGGGCAGTGAACCGGAGGCGCTGCTGCTGGAAGGGCGGCTGATCAAGGAATTCCGACCGCGTTACAACATCAGTTTCCGCGACGATAAGCGCTTCCTCCTGGTGAAGGCGGACCTAAAGGAGGAATGGCCGCGTTTCCGGCTGACGCGAATGAAGAACGACGAGACGGCGCGGTATTTTGGGCCGTTTGCCCATGCGGGAGCGCTGCGGCAGACGCTGGCTTTCATGCGGAAAAAATTCGGGGTACTGACGTTTGGGCGTGGCAGCCCGACGGAGCGGGAGCTGAAATCATCCACCTACCAAGTGCCGATGAAGCTGGCGGACATTACGGTGGAGCAGTACCGGGAGCGGGTGGACCGGGCGTGCGAATTCCTGGCGGGGCAATCGAAGGAACTGCTGCAGGCGCTGGAAGACGAGATGAAGAAGGCGGCGGCGGCGCTGGATTTCGAGCGGGCGGCGGAGCTGCGCAACATGCTGGACGACTTGCGCAAGACGACGAAGCCGATGGCCAGGTATACGCGCGACCAGCGGCACCGGCTGGGCGTGACGAGTTCGATCAATCCCCTGGCCGATCTGGCGGCGTTGGGCGATGCGCTGGGCCTGGGCGCGCCGCCGCGGCGGATGGAGTGTTTCGATATTTCCAACATCAGCACGACACACATCGTGGCCAGCATGGTGTGCTTCCTGGATGGGAAGCCGGCGAACCATCTGTACCGGCGGTTTCGGATCAAGACGGTGGAGGGTCAGGATGACTTTGCGAGCATGGGTGAGGTGGTGCGGCGGCGCTACACGCGGGTGCTGCACGAGGCGGCGGTGGGGGTGTCACGGGCGCCGTCGCCGCAGGCGGAGAGCGACGCGCACGTGGACTATGCGCCGGAGTTTTCGCAGGAGAAGCTGCGCGATGCGGTCGCCCGGGTGGGCCACGAGCCGGAGACCTCGGGGGTGCCGCGGCTGCCGGACCTGATTATCGTGGACGGCGGCAAAGGGCAGCTGGGCGCGGCGTGCCGGGAGTTACAGACGATCGGGCTGCACGAGGTGCCGATCATCGGGCTGGCGAAACAGTTCGAGGAAATTTACCGGCCGGGGCGGCCGCAGCCGCTGCAATTGCCGCACGACAGCGGGGCGCTGCAACTGCTACAGCGCATTCGCGACGAGGCGCACCGCTTTGCCAATGGGTATCACCAAATCCTGATGAAGCGACGCATTGCCGAGAGCATCCTCGATGAATGCCCGGGCGTGTCGCAGCATCGCAAGCAACTGCTGTTGCAAAAATTTGGCAGTGTGGCGCGGTTGCGGCGGGCGACAGTGGACCAGATTGCGGACACCGAGGGGATCGGACGCAAGCTGGCGGAGCAGGTGGTGCAGTACCTGTCGGATCGAGCGGCGTAGTTCACCGGGGCCGCGATTGGCCGCTACGTCTGTCGGGCCCTACTTTTTTTCCTTCACCTTGAGCCACTTCGCGAGGTGCTGGCAGAGGGCGAGCTTGTCGACGAAGTGCTGGGGCTTCAGCTGGGGCTCGAGGAAACCAAAGCCGGCGCCGTAGGCCGCGCCGTTCATGACGCAGCCGTCAGTGCGGCTTTCGGCGAGCTGGTGGATGGCGGCGGCGAGCACATCGGCCCGGCTGCCCACGAGCTCGTATTTCCAGCCGACGATGCGGCCCTTGGGGAAGAGGTCGCGCAGGTTGAGAATGAGCTTGGAGTAGGGATCGAGGGTGAGCGTGAGTTCGCCGGCCCGGCTGGGGATTTTCGACGCGGCCACTTCCGTGCCGATGCTGTTGTGCACGCTTTTGACCCGGTAATCGCAGAGCGCGGCGGCGTGGAAGACCGCCCCGATCGTCTCGCGTTGCGGCAGTTCCTCGAGCTCGGATTGCAGATGTTGATTGGTGGCAAACGGGATGAGCCGCGCGCCAACCACCCGCTCCGGGCTGGTGGCGCCCACGCCGCGGTAACACACCACCTCGCACCCTGCTTTCGCCAGGTGATTGGCGAGCAGCGTCCCCAGTTCCCCGGTGGAAAAATTGGTGATCCGTCGCACCTCATCGATCGGCTCGTAACTGGGCCCACACGTAACAACTACTCGCATATTCTTTTCCTTAAATTAATCAGCACTCGCCCTAGGCTTGCGCTCCGCCCGCGTGTCCGCAACCTTTTCCTTCATGGATCGCACCGCCGCAATTACGCAAATCCGCGCCGCCTGCCAGCAAATCGCCAGCGGGGTGACGAGTATTCACCCGCTGCTGCCGGCGCTGGAGGATGAACCAACCAAGGCCGAGATTGTGAAGGCGCTCTTTGAGCTGACGAAGAATGTCGAGGTGGTGAAGAAGCAGGTGATGCGGCTGGAAAAGCGCGACGAGAGCACGCAGCTGTAGCATCACGTTACTTCGGCACGGTTTCCGCCCAAGGCTCGAAAACTGGGATGCGCGTCTCTGGTGTGCGCCAGCCGAGGAGATAGCGGAAGACGGGGTTGCCCTGGCGGGAGACGGGCCAGGTAAAGGAGCCATCGGGGCGCGGACGGAGCGCGGTAAGTTGAGGTGCGATGGGGTCTTCATCCATGGTGAAGCACACGACTTTGCCCGGAGGGAAACCGGCGAAGATCGGCTGGACGACGATGTTGCCGCCTTGGAGACGAGCGGTGGCAGCGAGCCGGGGCAGCGTGGCGACGAAGCTCCGCTCCTGCGTGACGGCGGCCGCGCAGGCGATTTCATAAGCAGCGGCGACGCGATCCAGGCTCAGGCTGGCCGATTGCATGGTGTCGCGCCACAAGGCCATGCCACGGAGGCCGACGGGCGCGTCGGCCCGGGCCAAGGCGCGAAGCAGGCGGGCGGGTGCTTCGCGACCGTGGGTGTCGATAAGGGCCTGGGCGAAGGCTTCGCCGAGTGGATAGACGAGGTAGGGCTCGCGCTGTTTGCCGAGGGCGTCGTCGTCCACCAGCGAATCCAGCGGCACGCGGCCGCGCGACCAGGCTCCGGCGATGGCGCGGCGATTTTGCGCGCGGTCTTCGTTGGTGCCGAAAAGTTGCAGCTCGACGCAGGTGGCGAGGCCTTCGTGAAAGCAGCGGCATTCGTTGAAGTGCGAGGACATGCGGCCGTTGCTGAGTTGCTCAATGAAGACGTGGGTCGTCTCGTGGCCGAGGATGAGGCGCAGTTCGTCGAGGCTGGTGCCCGGCTCCAAGGGGATGCGGATCTTGGTCCAGTTCGTCTGCCCGGAAGCGTGAGTGATGACGGAGCTGGCGAGATCGACGACGACGCGGGTCGGTGAGACCGGCGCGCCGAGACAGGAGGAGACCTGCTCGTAGACGTGATCAGCGGCGGCGAGCAGCGGCTTGGCCGAGGCGGTCTGGGAGGTGCGGTAGAGGAATTCGTAATGTTTCGTCTCCCGCTGGGAAAATGCTTCTTCGCCCACGGGCGAATCTTTTCCGGCAGCCCCATCCCCGTCGGGGCCAGCCAGCTTGACAAACGCGGCGATCCAGACCACCGGCGCCAGCCAGCGTGCGCCCACGCCGAGCGCGACCAGCCAGCGCAGGCGGCCGAGCCGCTCGGCAGCGAATTGGGCGCGATCGCCGAGGCTCAGGAAACCGAGCCAGGCGATGAAGAGAGACACGATCGCACCAGCGGCATGCGCGGCGACGTGACGCCAGGAGACGAGGACTTTCGCGCCGGTGTAGGATGGCCCGAGAAGCGCGTAGGTGTCGAAGAAGGCCAGCCAATCGACACCCCGACCGCGCAGCCAAAGATACGCCCAGAGCAGCAACCCGGTGACGAGAGCGAACCACGCACGGGTGAACGACACGAGCATGGACAGCGCGACCAGATAGGTGGCGGCGAGGAGGAGGAGGCCGGCTTCGGCACCGATGAAGGTCCAGGGAAATGGCGCATCCGTCGAGGTGCGCGCGAGCCAGCCTGCGGCGACGTCGGTGCCGAAATCAAACAGCGGGAGGAGGACGATGACCAGCATCGCGGCCAGCGTCTTCATGCAGAAAACGCGGGTGCGCGAAACGGGGAGGCCATCGAGGAAAAACAAGGTGCGTTGGTCGCTTTCCTGCGTGAGCAGGCCCGCGCCGAGCACGAGGCTGAAGAGCGCGAGGAGTATGAGCGAGCCGCTGCGGGTATCGTCGAGCCAATGCGTGGGATCGAAGCGCTCCGCACCTGGGACCTTGGTGCACAACGTGTAGATCCAGGAGAGGACGCTGAGCCCGAGAATGCAGACTACGAAAGGGCGGAGCGCCTGGAGTTCCTTGTGGAGCAGCACGCGGTTCATGGCGGGGTGGTAATGACCGTGCGCCACTCCGCGGTGAAAGCTTCCTCGCTCAGGCCGGTGGCATTGCGGAGACGCGCGGAAGTCGGCCGAACTACATCGCGCAGCCACGCGCGAGCGTCGCCCGGCTGCGCTCGCGCGAACCGGTCCGACAGGAAACGGTGGACGGCGTCCAGGCCCTGCCGCTCCGCCAGGACGGCGAGGCTGCTGCCGGCGAAGGCGCGCGCTTCTTCGTCGCCGACCAATTTTCTCACGGCCAGCCACCCGTGCAACCGCGCGGGGGTAAAGTTCGCGATTTCCGTGGCGCTGCGCGCGGTGCGGACCGCTTCGCTCCAGGCGGAAAGAGTGCCGTGTTGCGAGCGCGGCCACCACCATACCAAGCCATCGAGCACCCAGGCATTGCTGTCGCGTCTGGCGATGCCGTTGGTGTGTCTGAACAACGCGTCATCCACCAGCCAGGCGTCCAGCGCGGCGGCGTTGAAGCCGGGCGAGGTCAGATTGGCGCGCACGAGCACGCCCTGCTCGATCTTGAGATCTCCATAGACTAATTCGCCGGCGGCGAGGTCGCGGCGGTGGACGATGAAGAGCGGCGGAAAGGAATCGCAGCCGAGATAATCGGCCAGCGCGCCGAGCTCAGCGGCGACGTGATCGGCGGTCCGTTGCAGGGCGGCAGTCTCGTCACGTGATGGGGCATCGACGGCCGCCGAGGCCAGCACTTGCACGACGCCATGGCGAGCTTCGGCTGCGCCGGGCATCTGGACTGGGGTGGAATTCTTGCGATGTTCGCTGACTTCACCACCCACGAGCAGCGCTCCGAAGGAGAGCAGACTGAGGAAGACTTTCTCGCGCGCGGACATCTTCTCGGCGAGGAGAGTGGCGACCGTGGCGTCGCGCACCAAACCGAGGCAGAATCCGACCGCCGTGAGGGCCAGCACAAGAGCGCCGGTGACGGCCAGCGCAGTGACGGGCCAGACGAAACGCTCGAAGGCAAAGCGAGCGTCCATCAGTGCAAAGGGGCCGAACTCCGCGATCGGCAGGCCCAAAGCCGAGCAGTAAAGAAGGCCGCCCACGAGCGCCAGGCCGAAAGGAACGCGGTAGCGCCCAAGGAAGGCGTGGGCAAAACAGAGCGTGTAGGTAAATGAGGCCCAGCCCGCAGACCGCACGAGCAGCAGCGCGACGAAGCGCTGGGTGAGCGCCTCGGTGTGGCGCGCGTGCCAGGCGACATAGCCCAGTGCCAGGCTCGAGATGAGGAGCGTGAGCACCAGGCCGAGGCTGAATTTCACCGCGAGCATGCGCCAGCGCGGCAGGGGCAGGCCCTCGAGAAACAGCTGGGTCTTCTGCCGAAACTCGGAGGCGATCAACAACTGCCCAAGCACGAGGCAGGCGAGCGGCAGGAACATGTAGAGCATCCACCGCACCGCTTCGAAGCCGCCGCCGCCCGCACGCTGGATGGCGCCGTGACTCGAGATGAAGAGGAGCCCGGCGAAGGGCAGCAGGAGGAGGAAGCTCAGCGCGAAAGCGTGCTGGCGCAGCTCCTTGGCGAGCAGGGCGCGCGTCATAGGGCGACGACGCGCGAGCCGACGCAGGCGATGAAGGCGTCCTCCAGAGAGATCGCCTCCACGGTCGCGCCTGGCGGCAGAGCGAGCGCCCCCCAGCTTTCCTCGGGGGCGCGCAGGACCCAAAGGCGGAGGCCGTCGAGCGCTTCATCCTGCCAGCACTCGAAGTCGGGTGGCGGATTAAAGACCGCGCCATCTGCGACCCGCACCCGGCGGACGGTAGTGCGCAAGCTTTCCAACGTGCCCTCGTAGCGCATGCGGCCCTGGTCGATGATGCCCACGCAATCCGCACAACGCTCGACTTCATCGATGAGATGCGAAGAGAAAAAAGTGGTGCGCCGATGCTGACGGGCCTGGGCGACGATGAGCTGCATGAACTCGCGACGGGCCAGCGGATCGAGGCCGGCGGTCGGCTCGTCGAGGATGAGCACCGCAGGCCGGGGCGCAAGGGCGAGAGCGAGGGCGAGCTTGGCGCGCATGCCGCCGGAGAGCTGGGAGACACGGCGGTCGCCCGGCACTTCCAGGACGCCGAGCAGGCGGATGAATTCCGCGGCATCCCACGTGGGATAGAACGCGCCGACGAAACGGCCCAGCGCGTGGCCGGTCATCCAGGGGTAAAAATTCTGCTCTTGTGAAACGTAACCGATGCGCCGCTTCTGGACGACCGAAGTGCGCCGGGTGGTCTCGCCGAGCAGCGAGATCGTGCCGGCCTCCGCGGCGATGATGCCGAGCAGGATGCGAATGGTGGTGGTCTTGCCCGCGCCATTCACGCCGAGGAAGCCGTAGATCTGGCCTTCGTGAACGTTGAGGTCCACGCCATCGACGGCCGGAACTTTGCCGAAGTGGCGCCGCAAACCACGGACTTCAAGCACGGCGGGCACAGGAGCGGGTGCAATCGGGGCGGGCGTATCCATCACTGTGGCGGAGACTGGCAAACGGTGCTGGGAATAGCCAGTCCGCCGGCGGGATGAGCCGTGGTGGGTGGAAAAACGTAACGATCGTTCACTGCTCCAAGCTGGCTGTCAGGGCGGTGGCTTTGCCGAGCGCGCCGACGGTCCAGATGAGCGGGTAGAGGCGCTCGTAGTACCAGAGTTTGGCGAAATAGAAACCGATGGGCGCGGGCTCGGTCCAGCGGCCGGACTCGACTTGCGCGGCGAGCCACGCGGCGCCCCGGTCAGTGGCGCTGACTTCAGCGGTGCCAGCCAGGGCTTCGACAGCGAGGGCGGTTTCTTCCACGGAGACGGGGCCGTCTTGCGCGCCGCTCCAGCCGCCGGAAGCGTTCTGCCGCTCGACCAGCCAGCGCTGGGCGCGCTCCAACATCCCGGTGGGCAGGGTGAAGTTGCGGTGAGTGAGGTCGCGCAGCGCAATGACGATCTTGGCGGTGCCGTAAACGGGGTTTTCGTCGTCGGGGGCGTGTTCGTTGCCGAACCAGAGGGGCAGCCAAGAGCCGTCGGGGCGCTGATGTTGCGCGAGAAAACGGACGGCGCGGTCGACGGCGCGCAAGGTGCGCTTTTTCAAGGGGTCATCGAGCTGGGGCAGCCACGCGGTCCAGGCGCGCAGGGCGTGGGCAGTGAGGTCAGGCGAGCTGCGGTCAAAGGGCAGCGCGCCCCAGCCGCGGCAGAAAGTGGGAATGCCGTCATCTCGGTTTTGCAGGTCGAGCAACCAGCGCACGCCCAACTGGCCGGCGGTGCGGGTGGGGGCATCGACGACGCCGAGATGCAATAGCGCGAGCAAGGCCCCGGGGGTGTCGTCGGCATCAGGAACGCCACCGGGGAGATCGGTCCAGGCCCAGCCGCCGGGAGCGGCGTGGGTGTACGGATGCTCGACCCGATATTGCTGAGCGAGGAGCCATTCGCGGAGGGTGAGCTGTTGCTCGGGAGTGAGCATGCCGGGCTGATACGCGAGCGCCTTGATGGCGAGGGTGGTGACCCATGTGGCGAGATTGGTATCGATGGCCCAACTGCCATCCGGCTGTGCGCTCGCCTGCAGGAAACGGACGGCGCGACGGGCCACGGTATGTTGCCCGTGGCCGGCGGAAGCGAGGGCCATGGTGACGAAACTGGTCAGCGGTGTAGCCTCGAGGAAGCCGCCGTTTTCGGGTTGGATCGACTCGAGGACGCGGAGGGTGCGCGCGCGCGACGACTCGCGGATCAAGCGGGCAAGCGGGTTGGCGGATGGTGCGTGGTGGTGAATCGCCTGGCCGATGGCAATGAGCGCAGGCAGCGCGTAACTGACGACAGGCAACTGCAACGCGCCGAAAAGTTGATGCGGCAAGGCGGCGAGCTCGAACGGCAAAGCCGGCACTTTGGTCCAGCTGACTTGTCCGCAGATGGCAAGATGCATGAGAATCGGCACGGAGAAGGTCCGATCCTTGCCGTAGCGATGTTCGATGGCGGGGACGAGTTGCAGCAGTGAGCCGGCGGTGCGAGTGAGCCACGCTTCGGCGTGGGTGATATTGCTCGTGAAGTCGGCCGATTGCGGCGCACCGCTCAAGGCGGCCCAGCAGAGCGCGGTCGTGCTGATATTGCTGCGGCTCTTCACGGTGTCGCCCCAGCCGCCGTCGGCATTTTGGTGGCGGGCGAGCCATTGCAAACCGCCGGTGATCAAATCGCAATGCTGCTCGCGATCGACTGCACCGAGGGCGACCACGGCAGTGGCGGTGGAGAGCGCGCTACTGGAGAGTTCGCCGGTCCAGTGGCCTTGGGGATTCAGTTCGGCGAGGAGTGTTTGCGTGGCG
>Ga0068858_100006634_pt1 | contig 11256 bp, 8 predicted proteins | sample KBSSwiS12_FD_66589 | JGI IMG/M metagenome (GOLD analysis project Ga0068858, IMG submission 66589) | Switchgrass rhizosphere microbial communities from Kellogg Biological Station, Michigan, USA - KBS Switchgrass S1-2 | ecosystem: Host-associated > Plants > Roots > Rhizosphere > Soil ... | reverse complement strand
TCGGTCAGCGTGTAGGCGCCGGCGGCGGTCGCCGCCCACGTGTCGACCAGCGAGGCCTGGATGACGTCGTAGCGGTTCGGCGTCCGCCGCACGAAGCTCCGCCCGTCGTCGACGGCGATGTGCACGCGCGGGTTGGTGTAGACGCCGCCGGAGAATCCCTGAAACCGATCGCGCATCACATCGTTGGCGATGATCGGGTTGATCTCGACGCCGTCCACGCGCGACGCGCCGAAGATGAGCGCGGATGCCAGATCGCGCCCGCCGCCGGGTCCGATGACGAGGGCTGTGAATCCGGCGGGGGCTGGGGACTGGGGACTTGGGGACGGAGGACTTGGGGACTTGGGGACTGACGACACACCACCCGGGCCAACATTCTTAGTCCCCAGCCCCAAGTCCCCAGTCCCCAGGCAAAGGATGCGCGTCCATCGCGTCGGCCGCCACAGGCATTCGTGCACAACGCGATGTGCAAAAATACATACGTGGACTGGGACGGCTTTCGGGTATTCCTCGCGGTGGCGCGTGCCGGGCGCATTTCAGTGGCCGCACGCAAACTGGGCGTCGAGCACACCACGGTGAGCCGGCGTCTGGCGGCCCTCGAAGCGGCGATTGGCGCACCGCTCTTCCACCGGACGGCCGCCGGGTACCTGCCGACACCGCTCGGTCAGGAGATTCTCCCGACGGCCGAGAACATCGAGCGCTCGGCTGAAGGCATCGGTCTTCGGGCGCGCGAGAGCACAGGACGAATATCGGGACGCGTGCGCTTGGCCGTCGCGCCCGAATTTGCCTCGCATTGGTTGGTCCCGCAGCTGCCCGCGTTTCATTCCAGGCATCGGGAACTCGATCTGCAGATCCTGGTGGGCACGCGCCAGCGGGATCTCTCCCGAGGCGAGGCCGAGCTCGCGGTGCAGTCGCCGCGGCCCCGACAGGGCGGTCTCGTGGCCGTTCGAATCGGCAAGGCGACGACGGTTCTGTATGTGTCGAAGAACCTGCTGCGAGGATCACGCATGCGGATTGAGCGCGCGGAAGACCTGCGCGACATTCCGCTCCTGACCTACACCGCGCATTTTCAGTTACTGCAGGAGGCGGCGTGGTTTCAGCCGCTCCTGGCATCCGCGCGCGTGGTGCTCGAAACCAACAGCACGCATGCGCTGCTCGCCGCCGCGCATGCCTCGCTCGGTATTGCGGTGTTGCCGCGCTTTGTCGGCCGCACCGACGAAGCGCTCGTCGCCGTTTCAGCGCCCGTCGCCGAGCAGGACGTGTGGCTGGTCACGCATCCGGAGTTCCGTCGCGACCCACGCGTGCGTGTCGCGGCGGACTTCCTCAAACGTGTCGCGACCGGCCCTTTGGGCCTGGCGTAAATCCCAAATCCCAAATCCCAGGCTCCAAATCCCACATTCAACTCGAGGCGTCGTTCACCGTGATCAGTCTTGGCTTTTGGGATTCGGCTTTTGGGATTTGGGGCTTGGGCTTTGGGATTACTGGAAGCCGTGATCCCGCGCGAACACGATCGCCTGCGCGCGTGACCAGACCCCGAGCTTGTCGAAGATGTTCGACGTGTGATTGCGAACGGTCTTCTCGCTGATCGACAGACGCTCCGCGATGTCGGTGTTGGCCAACCCCTCGGTCATCAGCGTCAGAATCTGACGCTCGCGCGACGAGAGCGACGCGAACACCGCGTCGTCGCTCGCGCGGCTGCCCGCTCCGAGGAACTCGAGCACCTCGTCGCGGAAGCGGTTCCAGGCAGGTTCGTGTTCCAGCAGAATGTGATTTCGCGAATCGAGCTCGACGAACTGCGCGTGGGGAATGCCGGCCGCCAGCAGGCGTCCTTCGTCGAACGGGATGGCGTTGTCGTGACGCGCGTGGAGCACGAGCGTCGGGGTGGTCACCGCCCCGAGTAGCTGCGTCACGTCGATGACGGCGCGCGATTCCATGAGTTCGGCGGCGACGTGGCCTGGCGCCGTTTTCCGGCAAAGTTCGTTGAACCACTGCACCTGCTCGTGGGTGCCGTCGGGAATGAAACGGGAAGTGAACAGCTGGCGGAACGCGGGGTTATCGCTGCCCCAGCCGATGCGCGCCACTTCGATGACGGCGCGGTACTCGCGCGCTACGTCGGGCTTGCCTTGCAGGAATTTCCCGCGCGCATAGGCCCCGTAGAGGATCATTCGCGCCACGCGGTGAGGGTGTTTGGTCGCGTACGCGATACACGCCGCCGCCCCCTGCGAAATGCCGAGCAGCGTCACCGGCTCGCTGGGCCGCGCCGCCTCGATGATCGCCGCGAGATCGTCGGACCACTGCTCGATCGTCAACGGACCTGATTTCCATTCGCTCATGCCGCAGCCGCGTTCGTCGTAGCGCACCAGGCGGCAGTGTTCCGAGAAGAACCGAATCCAGTGTCGCCATACCGGGCTTTCCCATTCGTATTCAAGATGGGTAAGCCAGTTGGCCGCTTTGACGACAACGGGGCCGCTGCCGGACTCCGCCCACGCCAGCCGGACACCGTCCGACGCGTGGGCGTACTGAACGCGTTGTCGAAGCCGGGAAGGTGTCGTCATCGGATGAGGCGGGACATTTGTTATGAGTCGGGACATTTGTCCCATCACATGGCCGGCGATTCTACCCAATCCAGGACAGACCACCCATAGGCGCCGCGTCGCGCGCGGTTCATCCTCGCTGTGTAGACAGGAGGATGACCATGTTGAAACGCTTGATGTTCTTTGGGTACGGCGTAATCGCCTACGTTGTATTCCTTGCGACGTTCCTCTACGCCATCGCGTTTGTCGGTGGCTTCGCGGTGCCGACACGTCTGGACGCCGACGCGTCCGGCCCGCTCCTCCCTTCACTCGCGATCGATGCCTTGCTGCTGACGGTCTTCGCAGTGCAGCACAGTGTGATGGCACGCCGCTGGTTCAAGGAGCGGTGGACGCAGATCGTTCCGTGGACGATCGAACGGTCGACGTTCGTGCTCTTTGCGAGTCTCGCGCTGCTCCTGCTCTTCTGGCAGTGGCGGCCGATCGGGATCCTGATCTGGTCAGTGGAGAATCCGTTCATCCGCGCGGTGCTCTGGAGTCAGTTCGTCACCGGGTGGGCGACCGTGCTGGTCGTCACGTTCCTGATCAATCACTTCGATCTCTTCGGACTGCGCCAGGTGTGGCTGCCCCTGATCGGGAAGCCGTATACACCCGTGGGCTTCCGCATGCCCGTGCCGTATCGGTACGTGCGGCATCCGTTGTATTTCGGATTCCTGCTCGCATTCTGGATGACGCCGACGATGACGCTCGCGCACCTCGTGTTCGCGGTCGCGACGACGGCTTACATCATTCTGGCGATTCAGTTCGAAGAGCGGGACCTGGTTTCGGAACACGGCTCGGCGTACGAGGAGTATCGGAATCGTGTGCCGATGCTCCTGCCCGTCCGAGCAGGTACGCGCCGGCAACCAGCACGATCAGCAGCATCAGCCATCGAATCGCGCTCGCCGCATCCGCTGCGGTGATTTCGGGCCACGGGAACTGCTGCAGCACGGCGTATCGATCGGTCATCCAGTGCCACGCGGTGTGCGCGACGATGGCGGACAGGATGATGGTGCCCATGCGCTCGGCGACGACATACCGGAAGAGGAGGCCGAGCGCCGGCACCATCAGCACCAGGACGAGCAATTGCCCGAGCTCGACGCCGACGTTGAACGACAACAGCGACGTGAGCAGGTGCGAACCCGCGAACTGCAGCGTGTGTTGCAGGCCGAACGAGAAACCGAACCCATGTACGAGCCCGAAGAGGAACGTAATCATCCAGCGGCGGCGGGGCGAATCCACGGCAATGTTCTCGAGCGCCATGTAGACGATCGACGTCGCGATGAGCGTTTCGATCAGCGGCGGAAACCAGAGTGCGCCGGGTGCGTAGTTGTAGGCCGCGGCAATCAGCGTGATCGAGTGCGCGACCGTGAAGGCCGTGACGATTGGCACGAGCGTCCAGATCCGCCGGAACGGGATGACGAGGCAGAAGAGGAACAGCAGGTGATCCGTGCCATCGAGGATGTGAAAGAACCCGAGGTTGACGAAGCGCAGCACCGCCTGGCTCCACCGCGGGTCCAGCGGCACCAGCCCGGCGTCGCCTTCGAGCTCATATGCGCGCACGACACCTGGCGGCATGAAGCGAAGCGCGGTGACGACCCGGATACCCAGGCGATCGAACGCCATATGGATCGCAAAGTGCGACCGATCGGAGCGAATCGGATACTCGAACAGCACGTCGAGCAGCCCCTGCTCCCAGAAGATGGAGACGTCGTTGCCGAGCGCCGGTCCCGTGACGTGCGCCAGCGCCTGCTCGTACGAGGCGAAGGAGCGATCGGATTCGAGCGCCACGCGCGTCGAGAGGATTCGCGGCTCGGGTAATAGTGTGTCGTCTTCGAACAGCTCGACCTTGCGCGCCAGCCAGATCATCGAGGCATCCCGCAGAGCCTGATCCATGCGCTCCAGGTCCATGAAATCGCGCTCCTTCCGCGGGAACTCGATATCCATGATGGCCTTGAGCGGTACGCGGACGAGCAGCTTGAACGTCTGGCCTTCGGGTTTCGCGAACGCCTGGACGGTAACGTCGCGTGGGATGTCGTGAGCGAAGAGGCGCGTCGCCGGGAGGAGGACGAGAACGACAAAGAGCGCGGCGACGCGCTTCATACGGATCTACCTGGTGGATCGCGACGGCCAGACGACGCCCTGGTCTTTCTTCGTCACTGGCGCCATCCCTTTGTACAGGAATCGCTGGATGCGTTTTCCTTCGTATGTCTCCGTCGTGTACAGGTTTCCTTTCGAATCGATCGCGATGCTGTGCACGCCGTAGAACTGGCCTGGATATCTTCCACCGTCTCCGAACGTCGTCAGTTCCTCCAGCGTCTGCCGATCGATGATCTTCACCTTCTCGTTCACGCCGTCGGCCATGAAGATGTACTTCTGCTGCGCGTCCTTCGAGAACGCGATGTCCCACACCGAACCGGCATTCAGCGTGTTCTTCTCGTACCACTGCTCCTTTACGAACTTTCCTTCCGGCGTGAAGACCTGCAGCCGATCGCCGACGCGGTCGCACACGTAGATCAACCGATCGACGGACATGTCGGCACAGTGGACCGGGTTGTAGAACTGCTGCGCGGGCGGGTTCGAGGGGTTGTATGGCGGCAGCGGAGTGTCGTCAGGTTTGTTGCCGTACGCGCCCCAGAAGCGTTTCATCTTGCCGGTATCCGCATCGAGCACGGCGACGCGTTTATTCAGATAGCCGTCGGCGATGTAAGCCTCGTTCGCTTTCGCGTCGACGAAGATCTTCGCCACGCGGCCGAAGCTCACCTGATCGTTGCTGCCGCCGACAAAGCCGGCGACCTGCCCTTCCTGATTGCCGGCGCCCGCGCCTTCCTTACGCCGCGCACCCTTCTTGCCGACCTGCAGCAGGAACTTACCGTCCTTGGTGAACTTCAGGATGTGCGAGTCGGGGCCGCCGTTGCCGCCGACCCAGACGTTGCCTTTGTAGTCGATGAAGATGCCATGATTCGAGTCAGGCCATTCGTATCCCTGGCCCGGACCGCCCCAGTGGCGCAGCAGGTTCCCTTCCTGGTCGAACTCGAGCACCGGCGGCGCACCCGCGCAGCATTCCCCCTGCTTGGTCTCGAGTGTCTTCTCGTTGTTGCCAAGCGTGGCGGTGCTGCGGTGAATGACCCAGACGTGATCGTCGGTATCGACCCACACACCGATGGTCGACCCGAGGATCCAGTGATTGGGGAGCGGCTTCGGCCACAGCGGATCCACTTCGAAGCGCGGCGCCTGAACGGCGCCCTTGTTCTGCGCCGCCGCCGTGCGTTCGAGCACAAGCTGCGAAATCCCCATGACGACCAGCAGCGCGACGACACTCGCGCCGGCAACGAGGCTCCTGTTCCGTGTCAGGTTCCGCACGTCCGCCTCCTTAGGCACCCCAACGCGCATCCGCGCGTTGGGACCCCGCTACTTGGTTGCGTTTGATCCCGGCCAGATGACGCCCTGATGCGGCTTGCTGACCGGACCCATGCCCTTGTACACGAATTTCTGGAGACGTTTTCCTTCCCACGTCTCGGTCGTATAGATGTTCCCCTTCGAATCCGTGGCGATGCTGTGCACGCCGTAGAACTGTCCCGGCTGGCGTCCGCCGTCACCGAACGTCGTGAGCTCTTTCAGCGTCTGGCGATCGACGATGCGCACGATGTCGTTCATGCCGTCCGCCATGTAGATGTACTTCTGCTGCGGGTCTTTCGAGAACGCGACGTCCCACACCGCGCCAGAGCCCTTGGTGGTCTTCGCGAACCACGCTTCCTTCACGAACTTGCCTTCGGGCGTGAACACCTGCAGCCGATCACCGACGCGATCGCAGACGTAGATGAACCGATCGACGGACATATCGGCGCAGTGCACCGGGTTGTAGAACTGCTGCGCGGGTTTCGCGGCGGGATCGTACGCAGGCAGCGGCGTGTCATCCGGCTTGTTGCCGTATGCGCCCCACCACCGTTTCATCTTGCCCGTGTCGGCGTCGAGCACGGCGACCCGCTTGTTCAAGTAGCCGTCGGCGACGTAGGCCTCGTTGGCCTTGGCGTCGACGAAGATCTTCGCGACGCGTCCGAAGTTCATCTGATCGTTGCTGCCGCCGACAAAGCCGGCGACCTGTCCCTCCTGATTGCCCGCCGACGCGCCCGCCTTGCGGCGCGCGCCCTTCTTCCCGATCTGGAGCAGGAACTTGCCGTCCTTGGTGAACTTCAGGATGTGCGAATCGGGACCGCCGTTGCCGCCGATCCAGACGTTGCCTTTGTGATCGATGAAGATGCCGTGGTTGCCGTCAGGCCATTCGTAGCCCTGTCCCGGGCCGCCCCAGTGACGCAGCAGGTTGCCCGCCTGATCGAACTCGAGCACCGGCGGCGCGCCGGCGCAGCACAACTCCGCCGTTTTCTTCTCAATGCCCTTCTCGTTATCGGCCAGCGTCGCCGAGCTGCGGTGCACGATCCAGACGTGATCGTCGGCATCAACCCAGACGCCGATCGTCTGTCCGAGAATCCAGTGATTCGGCATCGGCTTGGGCCACAGCGGATCGACTTCGAAGCGCGGCGCCTGAACGGCGCTGCTGCTCTGCGCTTCAGCCGATCTGTCGAGAACCGCCTGCGTGATGCCGAGCGTGACCAGGAGTGCGAGAAGACTTGCACCGATGACGACCGTGCGCTTCCTCATCTCTCCACCCTCGCTTTCGAAGGCGGACCTTCAGGTCGGCCTTAGTGGGCGGAAGATTGTCACGACCCGGCTCGCGACGCAAGAGCCAGATCGGCGTCTACCGTCCACGTCAACCGGCCCGTCCGTGGCGTGACGGGTGACGGCGAATCGTGGACGGCAGGCGAACCGGGCGCTAGTTACAGGACTCGCCGACCCGTTTCAGAGACGTCCCCTGCAGGTCGCGGTCGTCGAGGATGCCGGTGATGGTAACGCGCTCGCCAACGTGCCTCGCCAGGTTCAGGCGGTGGGTTTGGTCGACGACGTCGATGGTTTTCGCGCTCTTGTGAAGGAATCCGGACTTCCAGCTGCGTCCCCGGGGCGCGTCCTCACCGGACGTGTTCTTCAGCTGGAACTCGTCACCGTTCCCAATCAGGCAGCCTTCGATCGTGGCGAGTTCCGCGCCGGGGACGGCTGCCACCGTCGGTGCGAATGCTGGTTCTGCAGCGATCGGGGACGGCCTCTGCGCCTTCGCAACCGGCTTCTGCTCGATCGGTGCAATGGCCACGGTGGCCTGTTCCGGGACGATTGACGCCGCGCTGGTTGGCTCGGAGCTGCGAGCGACGATCAGCATGGCCGTCCCGACGATGCACACGGAGATGATGCCGATAGCCATCGGACGTTTGACCGTGAAGTGCTTCATTCCGAAGTGCTTCATCGCGAAGTGTTTCGAGAACTGCTTCGCGAAGTGCTTCACGGTGAAGCGTGTCGATCGTTTCGCGGGCATGAGTCCTCCTTTGGGAAGCGTTTCCGAACCGCCCTGAGTGCGCAAAGGAGGTACCGCACCGGGTGCCCTCGACAGGGGCCGGTAAGCGCTGCCGATTGCTCGGGTTGGGAGGACGATGGCGGGGGTGTCGAAAGAGTCGCATGGACCCCGTACCCAATTTCGTGATCCCGGGTCGGATCTCGTTGAGTCCCAAATCTTCGGATTTGGGTTTTGGGATTTGTTTAGTAAGCTCCGAGCGCGCAGGCTCGGCCTGCCCGCCGGGTCGTCGCCACCGACTATATAGATCGTCGAGATCGCCCTGATGGGGGTGCACAGTGGCACAGGAAAACCGGGATAAATCGGAGGCATCCGTTTCGCGCCGCGCGTTTCTGAAAGGGAGCGCGATGGCGACCGGAGCCCTTTCCTCAGTACTCATTCCAACCGTCACCGAAGCGCAGTTACCCGATGCGGTCGAACCGGATCCCCGGCACTCGGTCGTGTCGCTGAAGGTCAATGGCGTTGCGTACCGGAAAGAGATTCCGAATCGCACGACGCTGCTGCAGTTCCTGCGTGAGGATCTGAAGCTGACGGGGACGAAGATGGGATGCGACCGCCTGCAGTGTGGTGCCTGCACGGTTGTCCTGAATGGCAAGAACGTCTACTCGTGCACGACGCTCGCCGTCGAAGCGACCGGCGGTGACGTGCTGACGGTGGAAGGGCTCGCCTCCGACGACAAGCTCCATCCGATTCAGCAGGCGTTTGTCGAACACAGCGGATTCCAGTGCGGCTTCTGCACGCCGGGGCAGATGATGAGCACGAAAGTCTTCCTCGATAAGACACCGAATCCGACCGAAGACCAGGTGCGGCTCGCGCTGAGCGGAAACATGTGCCGCTGCGCGGCCTACAAAAAGATTCTCGAATCGGTCATGGGCGCATCGCGCCTGATGCGCTCTTAGCGTCGAGTATCAACAGATGTACTGGGACGTGGGACTTACCGTCGAACACGGTTCCGCCGGGCGCGAGATCGGAGCGCCGAGACGGCGTTTGGGAAGTATGCACCAATAAGGGAATCACCATGGCTCAGCAGAACACGACTCCAGGTGGTGCGCTGAACGTTGTCGGCAAGCGCGGCCCGAACATCGACGCGCTCGAGCGCGTGACCGGCCGTGCGAAGTACACCGGCGACATCGACATTCCGGGAATGCTCGTCGGACGTGTGCTCCGGAGCACACGCCCGCATGCTCGTATCTCGAGGATCGACACGAGCAAGGCCGAAGCGGTACCCGGTGTCCGCGCCGTGATGACGTACAAGGACGCGCCCAAGGTGATGATCTTTGGCAGCCGGCAGTTCGCTTTGAACGATCGAGTCCGGTTCAAGGGCGAGGCGGTCGCCATTCTGGCGGCTGCCGATGCCGAGACTGCGGACAGAGCGCTCAAGCTGATCGAGGTTGAATACGAGCCGCTGCCCTTCGTTCTCGATCCCGAAGAAGCGCTGAAACCAGGCGCGCCGCAGCTGTTTCCCGACGGCAATCTCGAGGGCCAGCCGCGCACGCTCGTGCGTGGCGACGTCGAGCAGGGGCTGAAGGAATCCGACAAGGTCATCGAGCGCTTCTATCGCTGCCCGACGATGTGGAGCGGCGGCATGGAGCCGCGCGCATGCGTGGCGCAATGGGACGGCGATCACCTGACGATCTGGGCGGCGACCCAGGCGCCCTATCGCGTCCACGGCAGTCTCACGGCGATGTTCAACGTGCCCGACAGCAACGTTCGCGTGATTTCCAGCTATATCGGCGGCGGATTCGGCACCAAGAGCGCGCCGCATACCGACGAAGCGCTCGCGGCGATGCTGGCGCGCAAGGCGCGTCTTCCAGTGAAGCTCCAGTACACACGCGAAGAGGAGATCCTCGACTCGAACACCCGGTTCGAAACGAAGATTTACATCAGGCTCGGTGTCAAGAAAGACATGACGCTGCACGCGCTCGACGTGAAGGCGTACATCAATCAGGGCGCGTATCACACACGGCTCGGTGGACTCGGCAACCAGTCGACCCACATGTACAAGTCGCCGAACGTTCGAACCGTCCAGTACCGCGTGCACACGAATATCCCCAACACCGGACCGACGCGCGGCGTCGGCGATCCGCAGGAGACCTTCGCCATCGAATCGGCGATGGACGAGGCCGCGATCGAGATGGGTTGGGATCCGATGGAGTTCCGCCTCAAGAACATCAAACGCAACGGCGATCCGATTGCACGGGGCGCGTCAGGGACCGAAGACGGACGCCTTGTCGCGCAGGTGCTCGACAAATGCATCGAAGTGGGAGCCTCACGGATCCAGTGGAACCGGCGCAACGCGGTTGCTGGCTCTCCGAGGGGATCAAAAGCGCGCGGCATCGGCATCGCGTGCACCGAACGCGGCGGCGGCGCCGGCCTCGCGGGCGCAACCGTGAAGGTGAACCTGGACGGTTCCGCGCATGTGTTCTTTGCCTCCACTGACATCGGCCAGGGAAGCCGCACGACGCTCGCGATGATCGCCAGCGAGGTGCTCGGCATTCCGCTGTCGATGTTCCGCACCACCGCCGGCGACACAGAGGTGGCGCCGTACGACGGCGGCAGCTACGGGAATCGGACGCTCCAGGCGACGGGACGCGCAGTTGAAGTCGCCGCGCGGCAGTGCCTCCAGCAGATCCTCGCCGCAGCAGGTCCGGTGTTGAACAACGCGGCGGCGGCCGATCTCGAGATCCGTGACTCCGTGATTCGGCTGAAATCGGATCCCTCCAAGCAGGTGAAGCTCGGGGACGTGATGCAGCGGCGGGGACGGTCGGTGACCGGCGACGGCGCAACCGCCGCGGTCCAGAACGGCATGGACGTCGAGCGCACATCCGGTGCGCATTTCGTCGAACTCGAAGTCGACCGCGAAACCGGCAAGGTCCACATCCTCAAATACATCTCGGCCCACGATGTCGGCCGTCCGATCAACGTGACGATCGTTGAGAACCAGATCGAAGGCGGCACCATCCAGGGGCTCGCGCTCACGCAGGCCGAGGAGTTGCGATTTGACGAGCGCACCGGCGGCTGCCTGAATGCGTCGTTCCTCGATCTGAAGCCTCCGACCGCGCTCGATTTCGATCCGCGTGTCATCGAATCGATCATCGTCCCGAACGAGGGGACAACGGGGCCGTTCGGCGGTAAGGGGCTTGGCGAAAATCCCTGCCATCCGGGCATGGCTGCCGTCGCCAACGCGATCTACAACGCCGTCGGCGTGCGTCTCCGCGAAGTGCCGTTCAC